>Ga0315912_10000155_pt1 | contig 158686 bp, 125 predicted proteins | sample VfabasoilMG_FD_204469 | JGI IMG/M metagenome (GOLD analysis project Ga0315912, IMG submission 204469) | Garden soil microbial communities collected in Santa Monica, California, United States - V. faba soil | ecosystem: Environmental > Terrestrial > Soil > Garden | place: USA: California...
TGCGCATCAGCGTGGACTTGCCGGCGCCGTTCGGCGCGACCAGGGCGATGCGATCGCCGCGCTCGACGTGCAATGAAACATTGTCCAGGACGACGTTGTCGCCATAGGCCTTGCGGACGTTCACCAGTTCCATCACCATCCGGCCGCTCTTCGGGCACGTTGGAAACGTGAAGTGCACGCGTTTTCGCTCGGGCGGCACCTCAATGATCTGGATCTTGTCGAGCATCTTGATCCGGCTCTGGACCTGCGCAGCTTTCGTCGCCTGATAGCGGAACCGATCGATGAACGCACGCATGCGTGCGATTTCATCGTCTTGTTCCTGCTTCGCTTTGCGCAGCCGTTCCATTCGCGCGTCGCGCTGGACCAGGAATGCGGAGTAAGTGCCCACGTAGTCGGTGATGGTCCGCAGAGAAATCTCGGCGATCCGGGTGACGACGGCGTCCAGAAAAAATCGATCGTGCGAGACGAGAATGACGGCAAAGGGGTAGGTCGAGAGGTACTCCTCCAGCCAGTTTCGCGCATCGAGATCGAGATGGTTCGTGGGTTCGTCCAGCAGCAAGAGCGTCGGCCGGCCAAGCAGGACCTTGGCCAGCGCGATACGCATTTGCCAGCCACCCGAAAACGCGTCAGCCGGTTTCACGAAGTCCGCTTTGGAGAACCCGAGGCCTTCGAGGACTTGGGTGACGCGCAGGTCGATGCTGAATCCGTCTTCCCGGCGGAAGAACTCCGTGACGTCGTGATACCGGACGAGGAGTTTCTCGTGCTCCCCGTCGGGCAGGGCCGGGTCGGCCAGGCTGTGCTCAATCCGGTTGATTTCGTCGCGGGCGTCGAGCAGAGGCTGGAACGCGGAGGCGGCCTCGTCGAAGAGCGTGCGGCTGCCGTGCTCGAGGCCGTCCTGCGGAAGGTAGCCCACGGTAAGGCCGGCGGGTTTGACAACGAGGCCGGCGTCGGGTTCGTCGAGGCCGGCGAGGATGCGGAGCAGGGTCGTTTTGCCGGCCCCGTTGGGCCCCGCGAGGCCCACGCGGTCGCCGTCACCTACCTGCCAGGTCACGTTGTCGAGCAAAACGCGGTCGCCGAAGATCTTGGTCAGGCCGGAGAGCTGAATCATCTCAGGACATCATATCCAGCCGGACCTTTGGACCCTTGGACCCTTGGACCTTTGGACCTCCTTATACTCAGTACAGGCCGCAACCTGACCAGGCCCGTCTAACCCACCAGGTAGACGCAGGCCGGCTGTTGGCTGGTTCCAGGCGTCAGGCGCCCCGGAGGGCATCATTCGGACGGATGAGGAGCTCGTCGCCCTCGCTACGGCGGGGGACTTGGACTGCTTTAACCAGCTGGTTGCCCGCTGGGAGCGGCCGATTTACGCCCTCGCTTACCGGACGCTTGGCCGCGAAGAGGATGCCCGCGACGTCGTTCAAGAGGCATTCCTGCGCGCGTTCCGCGGCCTTCGCGGGTTTCGTGGCGACGCGAAATTCTCCTCCTGGCTGTATCGCATCACGCTGAATCTGTGCCGCGACTGGATTCGGCGCGAGCGCCGGGCGCCAATCGCCCAAATGCCGGAAGGCGTCGATCCGATAGATGTGGCCGACGAGCACGTCTCGCCCGCTGAGTCGGTGGAAGATCTGGTCGCGCGGCAGGAGATGTCGTCGGCCGTGTCCCGCGCGATGGCCGAGCTGCCGGAAGAGCAGCGCATGGCGATCCTGTTGAAGGAGTACCACGGCCTCACGTTTCAGGAAATTGCGGACCAGTTGAATTGTCCGCTGAGTACGGTTAAAACGCGGCTCTATCAGGGCCTGTCGGTGTTGCGACGGAGACTCGAGCGGCGTCAGGCGGAAGAAGCGAGCCTGCGACGCGCGACATGGGAAAGTTCAAGTTAGAACGACGACCAGCAGCGAACGACGAACGCGAGAGCTGTGAAGGAACTGAATTATGTGCACTGAACGGGATCGACTCATCGACTACGTCTACAACGAGTGCGACGCCAGCGAGCGCGATCGGATGCAGCGGCATCTGGACACGTGCGACGAATGCCGGTCCGAGGTGACGTCGCTGCGCTCGGTCCGCGAGGACCTGTTGGCGTGGGATGTGCCGGCGCACGAATCGGTGTGGCGTCCATTCGCGCCCGCGCCCGTCACCGTCTGGTGGCGTCAGGTGCCGGCTTGGGCGATGGCTGCGGCGGCAGGGCTCGTGATTCTCTCGGGCGCGGCGGGCGGCGTCGCGGTTCAGGCCTTCATGCCGGCTCAACAGACCGCGCAGCAAGCGACGACGGGGAATGTCGCGGCAACCGCGACGCCGGTGACCGCGGCGGATCTGTCCGCCGCCGAACAGCGCTGGCTCGCGACGCTGCACGAACAGGTCGGCGCGGTCGATGCGCGCGTGGACCGCGCGTCCATCCGCACGCAGCCCGCCTCATTTGTGCCCGATAGTCACGACGCGTTGGTCGGAGAGCTCGTGACGCTGCGGGGACAGAACATCGAACTACTGAATGTGATCAACAACATCTATAAGAATCTTGATGGCATCAGGGATGAAAACGATACGAAGATTGGCGACATCAAAGCACAGCTGAAGAATTTGCAGAGCTTTGTCGCCTCGCAATTGCAGTTGAAGTAAGCGGAGGGAACTCGTGGCAGTCCGAATCATCATCCTCGCAACGATCGTCGCCGCCGGCAGCGCCGTGTACGCGCAGACGCCCTCCGCCGCTCAGGTGCCACCAGAAGCGCTGCATCAGGCCAAGGTCTTCGAGACCAGCCTGAAGGCCGCGATAGAAAAAGCCGCTGGCCAGTTGGCGGACCGGGCCAAAGAGGTGGTGCCCGACATCAGTCTTAGCTTCGAGACTGCTATCCGGGTGAACCACGCGGTGTTGCAGACAGGCCTCGTCTACTTTGTTGAGGTTCCAGGGATCGAGGCGACCAGAATGCAACTGTGGGACCTCTCTCGCCGCATGTCGGAGAACCCGCGCGTGGCGAATCCCGTTCGGTCGGGTTCCGTTGCGCCTGCCATCGTTCCAGACCCGACGATGATGACCGATCCGATCAAGGAATACTCCGAGTTCACGCGGCAGGCCCTGGTGGATGCCATGCTGGACAACGCGTTCGCGCTGCCGCTCAAGGACGGTCAGACCCTGACGCTGGTTGTCGGCGTGGCCGGTGGTCCGCCCACCGCTGAAATCTCGCAGACGCCACGGAAGCTGTACCTGACCATGAAGAGCGAAGACCTGCTGACACTCCGCCAGGGCCGCATCACTCGGGACGAAGCGCGGGTTCTGATCAAGGAGTCCCGGTACTGATCTACAATTCCCGCGAAGATGCGCTGGCGGCTCCCGAGTCTCGCGCTTGTCCTTCTAGCCCTCACTTCGACGTGGGCCTGCGGCCCCACGCCTGACCTCAAGACGCTCAAGCTCATTCCCACGGTCACGGGTTACTACGACGATGGTCCGAAGAACGGGCGGAACCACATCGTGCCGTCCATGACCTTCCAATTGAAGAACGAGGGCGCGTTGCCCCTCACGAACGTGGATTTGACATTCGCGTTCTGGGCGGCCGGCGACGATGGGGAGTTGGACACGAAGCAAATTCGCGGCATCGCCAACACCGCTCTCGAGGTGGGAGCCACGAGCGAGGCCATCACCGTGCGATCGGACGTCGGGTTTTCTGGCGAGCAGGCGCGCGCCGAATTTTTTGTGAACGCCGCCTTCAGAGATTTCACGATTCGCGTGTTCGCACAACGTAACGGCAGGACGGTCAAGTTGGGTGAAGTGCCCGTCGACCGACGGCTGATTCCCGCAGGTCGAAGCGGCAACCTTCCGTGACCATTCGTGCCATCACCGTCGAAACCCACATCCCCGAAACGACGCTCGCGCGCCGGCTCGGTCCCATTGACGCGGCCGCCATCGTGGTCTCCAACGTCATTGGCGGCGGGATCTTCTTCGTCCCGATCATCGTCGCGGGTCTGGTGCCGTCGGGTCCCGGACTGCTCGCGGTCTGGCTGCTCGGTGGCGTGCTCGCTTTCGCCGGTGCGATGGCCTATGCCGAACTCGCGACCCTCCGGCCGCATGCCGGCGGCGAGTACGTCTATCTGCGCGAAGCCTACGGTCCGATGGCCGCCTTCCTGACTGGCTGGACCTCATTCGTCGCGGGGTTTTCTGGCGCCATCGCGGCCGGCGCTCTTGCGCTCGCTGAATACCTCGGCCGCTTCATTCCGGCGGCCGCCGATCGCACCGCGCTGCTCACGCTGCCGGTGCCGTGGGTGGAGGACTTGGTCGTTTCGCGACAGGCGCTGGTGGCGATTGCGGCGATTCTCGCGCTGTCGTTCGTCCACTTCCACGGATCCGGCCGCGTGGTCCACAATCTCCTGGCCGGCGCCAAGGTCTCCGCCATTCTCGTGTTCATCGCGCTCGGCCTCGGCTGGGGCCACGGATCATGGGCGAATCTTGCGGGCGTGCACGTCGTGCCGAACGCTGGAACAGGTTGGCTCCTGGCGCTCGTACCGGTGATGTTCACGTACTCCGGCTGGAACGCCGCCGCGTACGTGGCCGAGGAAATACGCGACCCGAGCCGCAACGTGCCGCTGGCGTTAGGCCTCGGGACGATTGCCGTTGTCGGCATCTACCTGCTGCTGAACGCGCTCTATCTCTACGCGATGCCGATCAGCGACCTGTCCGCCCTCACGGGCCGCCTTACGGACCTCGTCGCCGAGCAACTGTTTGGTTTCGTGGCCGGCAACCTGCTCGCCGTCTTTACGATCGTGAGCCTTGCCGCGAGCATCAGCGCGATGGTGATGGCCGGACCGCGCGTGTATTACGCGATGGCGCGTGACCATGTCTTTTTGAAGTCCGCGGCGCAGGTGCATCCGCGGTACCGCACGCCGATGCTCGCGATCTTCGCGCAGGCCATCTGGAGCAGCGTGCTCGTGCTGTCAGGCACGCTGCCAAAACTTGTCACGTACACCGGCTTCGCGGTCGTGCTGTTTTCCGGCGTCGCCGTGCTGTCCGTCTTTGTGTTGCGCCGGCGTGAGCCCATGGCGGATCGGCCCTTCAAAGCACTGGGCTATCCGTACGCTCCAGGATTTTTTGTCGCAGCGAGCGCCGTGATGGTGGTTTACGAACTTGTGAACAATCCCGGTCCGACGGGCGCGGGTTTGCTGGTGATTGCGGCGGGTGTGCCGGTCTATTTCTGGTTCTCGCGGCGGGGACGTACGTAGCCGGCGGGCTTTAGCCCGCCGGATCGGCGATCGGCGGCCTAAAGGCCGCCGACTACTTCTTCTTCATAGACGCACGAACCGTCTGCGTCTTGCCAACCTTGACCATGACTTCGGTCACGTAGTCCTGATAGCCCTCGGCGACCAACTTGATCGAGCGGCGGCCGCCCTCGATCTCGAGATGATTGCTCAGGCCGTTGAATTCATTCACGGTTCCGGCCAGTGCGCCGTCGATGTACACCTTGGCGGTGTCGGGGCTCGCCTTGAGACGAATCGAACCCATCGTATTGGCCGGTCTCCCTGCATGCGCGCCCGAGCCTTCCGAATATCCGTATCCGTAGGCGCCAATGCTCCAGGTCGGATCCCAGCAATAGCCGTACGGGTCATACCAGGGGCCATAGCGTCCCCACGACCAGCACGTGGCGCCGTAGTACCACGGGCTATAGCCGTAGTAACCCGCGCCCCATCCGAATCCGCCGTAGTACCACGGGTACCAATTGCCCCACGGACCGTAGAACGGAAACGACACGTTATCGCCGTTGCCGCCACCGCCGCCGCCAATCGGACGCGCTGTCGCGATTCCGGTCGTCGGCTGATTCCCGCGACTACGGACCGCGGTTCCGGTCGGATCGACGATGCCGCTGCGAAGGGAACTCGAGAAACCCGAGTTGCCGGGAGCCACCGATGACGATGAACCGCCCGAAGCTGGCGCATCCGATCTCACTGACGCGACGCCACCCGGCGCCGGCGCTGTACGCGCACTCGTCGAGCTTCCGCTGCTGTTCGAACCCCGACTTCTGGATGGCGATGCAGTTGAGCCCGACGATCGTAAGGATGCCGCGTCGCCCAAACTGCCGCCTGACGATGGGGGCGGTTGGGACACGCCACCGCCGCCGCTGGAAGAGCTGCCACCACCGCCGCCACCGGAAGACGACGATGAACCACCGCCGCTCGACGAGCCTCCGGACGAACCCCCCGACGAGCCGCTGCTCGTCGTGCGAGGAATGGCCTGGCCATCCGCGAGGACTGGTGTGACCAGCCCAACTGCGACGACCAACGACGCAACCTGGAGGTACGACTTGACCATGGCATCTGCTCCTGGAGGCTCCGCGCAGACCTCCGACTTGCTTGGATAGTTGCAAGTCTATGGCCAGCGCGAGGTGGCCGCAAATGACCCTGTTTTTGGTGGCAATTTGCGCAAATTCTGCCACGTGTCCCCTCACCTTGCCCTACCCAGCGGACAGCACTACGATGCGAAGGATGCTGCCTTCACACGCCACGACCGTCCTGGGCGTCCGTCATCAGGGAAAAGTCGTGCTCGCCAGCGATGGGCAGGTCACGCTGGGCCAGACGGTCGTCAAACATCAGGCGAGAAAAGTCCGGCGCTTGTATCACGACAAAGTTCTCGCGGGGTTTGCCGGCACGGCAGCCGATGGGTTCTCATTGTTCAGCCGTTTCGAGAGCAAGCTGGAGGAACATCGCGGCAATCTCGAGCGCGCGGCCGTCGAGTTGGCGCGCGACTGGCGAACCGATCGGGCGCTGCGTCGTCTAGAAGCAATGATGCTCGTCGCCGACGCGCGTGTGATGTACCTGCTGTCCGGAACCGGCGACCTGATTGAGCCGGATGACGGCGTGATGGGGATTGGATCCGGTGGTCCGTACGCGATGGCTGCGGCCCGAGCGTTGGTCCGTCACAGCGCGCTGGACGCCCGGGCGGTGGTCCAGCAGTCGATGGCGATTGCCGCCGAGATTTGCATCTACACGAACAGCCATCTCGTCATGGAAGAGCTCTAGACATGTCATTGGTACATCCACCGCCGGCGCCGGCAACGGCGGGATCGTCGCTGACGCCGCGCGAAATCGTGGCCGAACTCGACAAGTACGTGGTCGGCCAGGCCAAAGCCAAGCGCGCGGTGGCGATTGCGCTGCGCAATCGGTACCGGCGGCAGCGCCTCACGCCCGACATGGCCGAGGACGTCGCGCCGAAGAACATCCTGATGATCGGGCCCACCGGCGTCGGTAAGACCGAAATCGCGCGCCGGCTGGCGCGCCTGGCGCAGTCGCCGTTCCTGAAGATTGAAGCCTCGAAGTTCACCGAGGTGGGCTACGTCGGCCGTGACGTCGAGTCGATGATTCGCGACCTCGTGGAGATTGCGATCAAGCTGGTGCGCGAGGAGCGCGAGGCCGAAGTGCGCGAGAAAGCCCGTCACGCGGCCGAAGAACGGATCCTCGACTTGTTGTTGCCGCCGTCGCCCGTCTCGCCGCTGGGCGGCGAGTCCACCGACGCCGCCATGGCGCAGGACCACCAGATGTCCACGCGCGAACGGTTGCGCGAGCAGTTGCTGACGGGAAAATTGGACTCGCGGAATGTCGAGATCGAAACGCGCGATCGTGCGATGCCGTCGTTCGAACTCATTCAGGGCGGATCGATCGAGGAAATCGGCGTCAATCTCCGCGACATGATGCCGGGGATGTTCCAGGGGCGCACGCGCACGCGTCGCATGCCCGTGCCGGAGGCCTTCGATCACCTCACGCAGGAAGAGGCGCAGAAGCTGATCGACATGGACGCCGTGTCGCGCGCCGCGATCAAGCGTGTGGAAGACGCCGGCATCATTTTTCTCGACGAGATCGACAAGATCGCGGGGCGCGAAGGTGCGCAGGGACCGGACGTGAGCCGTGAGGGCGTGCAGCGCGACATTCTGCCGATTGTCGAGGGCACGACGGTCAACACCAAGTTCGGCATGGTGCGCACCGATCACATCTTGTTCATCGCCGCCGGCGCGTTCCACGTGTCCAAGCCGTCGGATCTGATTCCAGAACTGCAGGGACGATTTCCGATTCGCGTCGAACTCGAGGCCCTTGGCAAAGACGAGTTCGTCCGCATCCTGACGGAGCCGCGCAACGCGCTCATCAAACAGTATCTGGCGCTGATGGAGACCGAGGGCGTGCATCTCGAGTTCACCACGCCGGCCATCGAGCGGCTCGCCGAACTGGCGACGCTGGTCAACGAGCGGACCGAGAACATCGGCGCGCGGCGCCTGCACACCGTGCTCGAGCGGCTCCTCGACGCAGTGTCCTTTCACGCGCCCGAACTGGCCGGACAATCGATTACGATTGACGCGCCCTACGTGGACCGCATGCTCGCTGATATCGCGAAGAGCGACGACCTGTCGCGCTACATCCTGTGAGCGGTGTCCGTACGCCGCCTGCACGCCGCGCGCTGCCGCTGGTCGCAGGGATTGTCATCCTGTGTGGCGCGTGGGCCTGCGGCAAGAAGGGCCCGCCGCAGGCGCCGCTTCGGCCGGTGCCCTCGGCGGCGGCCGGCTTTTCCATCGAGCGCGCCGGAACAGCCGTCACGCTGCGATTTACTGTGCCTGAGACCAACATCGATGGGTCCACGCCGCCGGCGGCTGACCGGGTGGACATCTTCGGTCTGTCGAAAGCGGCGGACGCGCCGGCGCCTACTGCCGCCGAATTGCTCGTCGCGGCCAATCTCGTGAAATCCATTGCCGTGCGGCCGCCGGATGAGACGCCCGCCGCGTCAAACGCCACGCCCGCCGCAAAGCCGGAAGCAAAGCCCGACACCAGGCCCGCTCCGGGCGAAGCCGCGTCTTTTGTGGAGACCGTCGACACGCCTGATCCGGCCACGCCCATGCTGCGGTACTACGCCGCGGTCTCGGCGGCGGGCCGCAGGCGAGGGCCCCTGTCGCCAGTGCTGCGCGTCCCGCTTTCCGTTTCGCCGGCGTCGCCGACCGGACTCACGATCGATTACGACGAACGCACATTGACGGCTGTCTGGACGGCCGCGTCCGCCGGTCAACAATTCGTGGTTGATCTGACCGACCGCGCAGGCGCGCCAATCAGGCGCGCGTCGCCGTCGCCTCTCGGCGCGCCGAAGGTGGAACTTCCCGTCGCGCTGGGGCAGGAAGTGTGCCTCGTGGTGCGCGCGGTCGAGGTTCGTGAGTCCGTATCTCTTGTTGGCGCGCCCACGGCAGCGACGTGTGTGACGCCAGTCGATCGCTTTGCGCCGCCACCGCCGACGGGCCTCATCGCCGCTGGTGGAGAGGGCGGCGTCGATCTCGCGTGGACCGCGTCATCCGCGCCCGATCTGGCCGGCTACCTCGTCTTGCGCGGCGACAACCCGGATGGCACACTGCAGCCGCTGATGACGGCGGCCGTGACCGGGACGACGTATCGGGATCAGACCGCGAAGGCCGGCGTGTCGTACGTGTATGCCGTGGTGGCGATTGACGCTGCGGTGCCGCCGAACCGGAGCAAGGAATCGAATCGGCAATCGGCGACCGCCAGGTAGTCTGCGCTGCGCGCGCGAAGAAGGGTGATGCCTCGACATGCTGCGTTTGTATCGAATCCTCCCAACTAAGGATGACCACACGCCTCGCTACGCCGCCGAGCGTGACGGGCGATGGCGCCTGGTCGACGGCGACGTGTTCGGACGTTTCACCGAGGGCGCTGAAATCGATCACGAAAAGGCTGTCGTGCTCGCGCCGGTTCAGCCGTCGAAGATCGTGTGCGTTGGCCTGAACTATCGCGATCATGCGGCTGAGCAGAACAAACCGCTGCCGGCCGAGCCGCTGATCTTCATCAAGCCGTCGACGTCGGTCATCGGCCCAGGCGCCGCGATCGAGGCGCCGGCGTGGGCCGGGCGCGTGGATCACGAAGCCGAGTTGGGTCTGGTGATTGGCAAGACCGCGCGCGACGTCAAGGCGGCCAGGGCCTACGACTACATCCTGGGATTGACGGCGGTGAACGATGTGACGGCCCGCGACCTCCAGAACCGGGAGAGCCAGTACACGCGCTGCAAGGGCTTCGACACGTTCGGGCCGATTGGGCCATGCATCGCGGTCGGCCTGGACGGGCGCGATTTGCAGGTGCAGGCGTTTGTCAACGGCAGCGTGCGGCAGAATTCACGGACCCGTGAGCTGATTTTCACGATTCCGGAGCTCGTGGAGTTCATTTCGGGCGTGATGACCCTGCTGCCGGGCGATATCATTTCCACCGGCACCCCGTCCGGCATCGGCCCGATTCGGCCGGGGGATCAAGTCACCATCCACGTCGAGGGCGTCGGGGCGCTGACCAATCCCGTCGTCATACGGGCGTAAGCGGGTTAAGGGAAGTAAAGGAACGAAATCATGAAGTTCTTCGTGGACAGCGGCAATCTGGACGACATCAAGAAGCTCATCCCACTCGGCATCATCGATGGCGTGACGACGAATCCCTCGCTGATGGCGAAGGAAGCGGGGAAGGGCAATCCCAACGATCTCATCCGGACGATTTGCCGCACGGTGCAGGGCCCGGTGAGCGCCGAGGTGGTGGCCACCGATGCGAAGGGCATGATCACGGAGGGGCGCGTGCTGGCGGCGATCGATCCGCACGTGGTGGTCAAGGTGCCGTTCACGGCGGCCGGCGTCGAGGCGACGAAGGTGCTGGCCGGCGAAGGCCATCGGGTCAACGTCACGTTGTGTTTTTCGCCGACGCAGGCGCTGATCGCGGCCAAGGTTGGCGCGGCGTACATCAGCCCGTTTGTCGGGCGGCTCGATGACATCGCCACCGACGGCATGGAGCTCGTGCGCCAGATCATCGAGATCTATCGGCAGTACAAATTCCCGACCGAAGTGCTCGTCGCGAGCGTCCGTCATCCGATGCACATCGTGCAGGCCGCGCGCATGGGCGCCGACGTTTGCACGTGCCCGCCCTCGGTCATTGAAGCCTGCTTCAAGCACCCGCTGACCGACATCGGGCTCGCGAAGTTCCTGCAGGACTGGAACAAATCACAAGAGCAAGTGAGAAGGTAGACGTCAGAAGTCAAAAGAGCCAGCACCAAGCACGAAGCACCCGGCACCCAGAACACACATGACTGATCGTCTCTCTGAACTCGAACGCCTCGCCGAGCTGGGTGGCGGCGAAGACCGTCTCCGGCGTCAGCACGAGGCCGGCAAGCTCACCGCGCGCGAGCGTGTTGACTTGCTGTTCGATGCCGGCACGTTCGAGGAACTCGACAAGCTCGTGACCCATCGGTCGCGCGACTTCGGCATGGAGAACGAGATCGTGCCGGGCGACGGCGTGGTGGCTGGTCATGGCCGCGTTGATGGCCGGCCTGTCTATGCCTTCGCGCAGGACTTCACCGTGTTTGGCGGGTCGCTGTCCGAGACCAACGCCGCGAAGATCGTCAAAGTCATGGATCTGGCCGTCCGGATGGGCGCGCCCATCGTCGGGCTGAACGATTCAGGCGGTGCCCGCATTCAGGAAGGCGTGCTCTCGCTTGGTGGCTACGCGGATATTTTTCTGCGCAACACCCTGGCGTCGGGCGTCGTGCCGCAGATTTCCGCCATCATGGGGCCGTGCGCGGGCGGCGCGGTGTACTCGCCCGCGATCACCGACTTCAATGTGATGGTCGAAGGCACGAGCTACATGTTCGTGACCGGGCCGGACGTGATCAAGACCGTCACGCACGAGGACGTCACCAAGGAAGAGCTTGGCGGCGCCATCACCCACAATGCGAAGAGCGGCGTGGCGCACTTTGCCGTTCCGGATGATCGCGAGTGCATCCAGCTCATTCGCGAGTTGCTGAGCTATCTGCCCTCGAACAATCTCGACGACCCGCCGCGGCGTGCGACCACCGACCCGGTAGACCGCGAAGACGACGCGCTCGACACGCTGATTCCGAGCCAGCCGAATCAGCCCTACGACATGCACGATCTGATTCGCGCGGTCGTGGACGATGGGGCGTTTCTTGAAGTGCATCGGCTCTACGCGCAGAACATCATTGTCGGCTTCGGCCGATTGGGCGGACGGTCGGTCGGTGTCGTGGCCAATCAACCCGCGGTGCTTGCCGGGTGTCTGGACATCGACGCGTCGGTGAAGGCGGCCCGATTCGTCCGCTTCTGCGACGCGTTCAACATTCCGCTGATCACGTTCGAAGATGTGCCGGGCTTCTTGCCGGGCGTGCAGCAGGAGCATGGCGGCATCATCCGCGCCGGCGCCAAGTTGCTGTACGCGTTTGCGGAAGCCACGGTCCCGAAGATCACCGTCATCACGAGAAAAGCGTACGGCGGCGCCTATTGCGTGATGGCGAGCAAGCACATCCGCACGGATTTCAACTACGCGTATCCCACGGCCGAAATCGCCGTGATGGGGCCGGAGGGCGCCGTGAACGTGCTCTACCGCAGCGAGTTGAAGCAGGCGGAAGATCCCGTGGCGCTCCGCGCCAAGCTGGTCAGGGACTTCCGCGAGAAGCTGGCGAATCCGTACATCGCGGCCGCGCGTGGATTCGTCGACGAGATCATTCACCCGCGCATGACGCGGACCAAGCTCATCGCCGCGCTGGCGAGTTGCGACAACAAACGCGATCGCAACCCGTCCAGGAAGCACGGCAACATTCCCCTCTGATGAACGTTCTCATCGCCAACCGCGGCGAAATCGCCGTCCGCGTCATCCGCGCCTGCCGGGAAATGGGCCTGGGCGCCATCGCGGTGTATTCCGAGTGCGATCGCAACGCCCTCCACGTGCGGCTTGCTGATGCGGCGTACCCGATTGGCGGCAGCCCCGCGGTCGAGAGCTACCTGCGAATTGACGCGATCATCGACGCGGCGAAGCAGGCGGGCGCGTCGCTCATCCACCCCGGCTACGGATTCCTCGCTGAGAACGAAGATTTCGGGCAGGCGTGCGTGGATGCCGGCCTGACGTTTGTCGGGCCCACGCCGCGCGCGATTGCACAGATGGGGAGCAAGACCGCGGCCCGTCAGGTGGCGATCGCGGCGGGCGTGCCCGTCGTGCCCGGCACGGAAGAGCCATTCGCCGCGGACGCCAGTGACGAGGAAATCACGGCCACGGCGGCGCGGATTGGCTATCCGCTGGTCGTGAAGGCCGTCGCCGGTGGCGGCGGCAAGGGCATGCGGACCGTCGCCTCGGCGGAGGATCTGCTGGCGGCGGTTCGGACGGCGCGGTCGGAAGCGGGATCCGCGTTCGGCGATTCGTCGGTCTACCTCGAGCGCCGGCTGCTGCATCCGCGCCACATCGAAATTCAGTTGCTGGGCGATCACCACGGCACGGTCGTGCCGTTCGTGGAACGCGAGTGCTCGATTCAGCGGCGGCACCAGAAGGTCGTCGAGGAATCCCCGTCGCCCGTGCTCGATGTGGACACCCGCCGTCGCATGGCGGATTGCGCTGCGCGTGTCGCGAAGACCGTCGGCTACACGAATGCCGGCACGATCGAATTCCTGCTCGATCAGGACGGCCAGTTCTACTTCCTGGAAATGAACACGCGTCTTCAGGTCGAACATCCGGTGACCGAGATGGTGACCGGGATCGATCTCGTCCAGTGGCAATTGCGCATCGCCCGGGGCGAGCGGCTGACGATTGATCCTGAGCGCGCGCTGACGCCCACCGCACACGCCATCGAATGCCGCATCTATGCGGAGGACCCCGACGCGGGATTCATGCCGGCGCCGGGCCTGGTGCGGGCGTTGTCCGTTCCGGGCGGACCGGGCATTCGGGATGATCGCGGCGTCGCGGCAGGCTTCGAGATTCCGATGTTTTACGACTCGATGATTTCGAAGCTCGTCGTGTGGGGCGCCACGCGCTCCGACGCGATTGCGCGACTCGGTCGTGCGCTCGACGAGTACCGCGTGGTCGGCGTCAAGACGACCGTGCCGTTCTTTCAGTGGCTTGTCCGCGAGCCCGACTTCGCCAACGCGAATTTCGACACGACCTATCTGGATCGGGAGCTCGCCGAACGAAAGGGACGTCCGTTCGTTGAGCCCACGGAAGCCGATCAATTGGATGCAGCCGTGGCGGCGGCGATCGCCGCGTGGACGCGTTCGCACGGCGCCGCAGCCGCGGCGCCCGCCGAAGGCAGCGCGTGGCGCCGCGCCGCCAAGCTCGAAGGTCTGCGATGACGTTCGAAATCGAAGTCGGCGGCCGCGTGCGCACCGTCTCCGTGGAGGCCATCGGGGCGCCCGTCTCCGGCGGCGGACTCTTCCGAATCCGGGTCGACGGCGTCGTTCACGAAGTGGAATCCCGCACGACCGACCTCGGCCTGTCGCTGCGGTACGCCGATACCGGCCGTGGCGTGGACGTGGCGGTCACGCCACGCGGCGCCGGCGACCTCCTGCTGCAGTTGCCGCGCGTCGTCATGGAGGTCGCAGTCGATGCCCGTCGCTATCGCCGCGCCGGCGCGGGGCCCGTGGCGGCCGCCGGGGAACTGCGCGTGTTGGCGCCCATGCCCGGTCGGGTTCTGCGCGTGCTCGTGAAGCCGGGCGACACCGTCGACCTCCGCCAGGGGCTCGTCGTCGTCGAGGCCATGAAGATGGAGAACGAAATCACAGCCGCCAAGGCCGGCCGCGTGAAGGAAGTGGCGGTGTCGCCAGGCCAGTCCGTCGAGTCCGGCCGCCTGCTTGTCGTCGTCGAATGATCGCCCGGCCTGCCTCTGACCTTTGACCTCTAACCTCTTACCTCTCACGGGGTAAGCTGAAGAGGTGAGTGAGGCGACGGAGCCCAACGGGACTGATCTTGATCCGGACGGGCCGGATCCTGCGCCCACGCCCGATCGCCGCCGATGGCCGCGCGGCACCAAGCGACGCGCGGCCGGCCGCTGGTCTCACCGGCTCCTGATGCTCCTCGCGGCGGTCATCGCCGCCGTCATCGTCACGTTCTTCAACGTCGACATCGGCAACATCTCGATCGGGGGACGGTCGCTCCGAACGGAGGCCGAGAAGCGCGCCACCAAGTTCCTTGAACGCGAGATGACGATCGACCGGATCTACGCGTACGTCACGCCCGGGAAATTTGCGTTCGAGGGCGTCAAGATCAAGGGACCCTACCCGAATGCGCCGTCATTCTTTGAGGCGAAGCGCATCGTCGTCAACGTGCCGTGGTGGACACTGTTCAGCAAGCAGTTGCACATTGACGTGACGCTGACCGGCTGGCGCATGGTCGTGCAGCGGTGGCCCGACGGTAATGCGCACCTGCCCAGGCTCACGCCGAAGCCGAACCCGGACGCTAAGCCACCGTGGTTCAAGATCCGCGGATTGGCGGTCTATGCGAATGACGGCGAGTTCGTGTACGACGATGGCGTCACGCCGTGGAGTGTGATCGGTCCCAACCTGAATTTTTCGATCGTGCGCGCGGACAACCTCAGCACGTACGTCGGCGTGGCCGAGTTCCGGCGCGGGACCGTCAAGATTCAGCAGTTCGAGCCGATGAGTGCCGATTTCCGCACCTGGTTTCAGGTGGACGGCGGCATCGTCAAGCTGAAGCACATCGACCTGGTGACGGATGGCGCCAGGTCGCATCTCAGCGGCTACGTCAATTTCAGGAACTGGCCTGAGCAGGAGTACCGGATTCAATCGGTCGTGGACTTCGGCCGGATGCGCGAGCTGTTCTGGTCCAAAGTCGGCTGGCGCATGTCCGGCAAAGGCGATTTCACAGGCATCTTCAAGCTGTTCAAGACCGGCAAGGACGGCAAGGAGACGGGCCGTGACCTGAGCGGCGAATTCACCAGCGCCGACGCCGAACTGAAGATTGACAACACCACGTGGCGGTTTCCGAATCTGCATGGCGACCTGCAGTGGACCCAGACCCATTTCGTGGTGTCGCACGCCGATGCGGATTTCCTGGGTGGCCGCATGCGGCTCGCGTATGGGCTCGAACCGCTGGGGACAACGGACGGCGCCACGGCCACGTTCACCGCGGAGTACCGCGACGTCGATCTGAACCGGTTCACACGCCAGCTTGGATGGACCGCCCTCGAGCCTCAGGGACGCATGCGCGGGCAAGTGTCGATGGCCTGGCGCAACAATCGTCCCTTCAGTGAGACCGTTGAAGGAACGGGCTTCACGATCATCCCTGCGCCGAGCGGCGTGACGCTCGCGTCCGCGACGTTACCGGCGACCCCGGTTGACCGCGCGCTCCGCGAGGGCGTGGGCCCGTTTCAGGAGTACCGGCCGTTCGGGGAGTTTCCGATCGCGGCGGATACCAGCTATCGGTTCAGTGGCGGATCGCTGGACTTCGATCCGAGCTGGGTCGCGACACCGACGACGTTCGTCCGCTTCAGCGGCCACGCGCGCGGCGGGCCGGTGAACGTGCCGTTTCACGTGACGAGCTACGACTGGCAGAACAGTGATCGTCTGTTCACGGCCATCCTGTCCAACTTCACCCGCCGCGCGACGCGCGCGATCGAAGTGGGCGGTCAGGGGACGTTCGACGGCGTGCTCACGAAGGCGTTCAATGCGCCGCGCATCGAGGGACGTTTTGCCGCCGACGGCATGTGGGCCTGGAAAGAAACCTGGGGACACGCCACCGGGGACATTGTCGTCGAAGACAACTACCTGACGGTCAAGAACGGACGGATCGACCACGCAAGCGGCGGCACAGTCGCGACGTCGGGCCGATTTTCGCTCGGATACCGATCGGACGGCGGCGAAGAAATCGACGCGCAGATTCGGGCCGAGCACATGCCGGTTGATCCGCTGCGCAACGCGTTCGGTCTGAGTGACTGGCCGTTCGAAGGCGAACTCGCGCTCGCCGATTTGCATCTTCGCGGCGCCTACCAGAAGCCGTCCGGTGAGGGCACGATGCGCATTGTGAACGGCACGGCGTGGGACGAGACCTTCGAGACTGTTACAGGCGATCTCCTGTTCGAGGGCGACGGATCCGTGCGCCTCAGAAACGTGGAGATCGCGAAGGGGCCGGGCCGCATCACGGGCACCGCCTGGCTCAGTTGGGCGAGCTCGGTGTTTTCGATCGTGGCCGATGGCGTGGGGATACCGGTGGAATCGCTCAAGACGTTTCAGATCCCCCGCGCGCCGCTCACGGGCGTGCTGAGTTTCAAAGCGGCCGGCGCCGGGCCGTTCGACGCGCCGGTGTGGAATATTCGCGACATCGTGGTGCCCGACCTCTACGCCGGCGGCGAAGGTATCGGCGTGCTGCGCGCGGAAATTGCGTACGAGAACAACGTGCTGACGGTGCGCGAGCTGGCCGCCGCGTCGCCCATCACCGATCGTCTGCAGCTGGGCTGTCACGGCGCCATCACAATGAACGCGCAGACGGACGCCAATCTGTTCTGTGATTTCACGAACACGTCGTTTGATCCGTACTTCAAGTTTGTCGGCCGCGACCTGCCGTTCAACCGGGCGATCGCGTCGGGCTCGGTCAGCGTCGCCGGTCCACTGCGCGACCTGCCGCACTTGACCGTCACGGCTCGGCTCACCTCGACGACGTTGACGCTGTTCAACTATGACCTGCACAACAAGGAGCCACTGGAGTTGTCGTTCCGCGAGAACGTGATCGGCCTCGACCACGTGCAGTTCGAGGGCGTGAACACCGAGCTCACCCTGAGCGGCAAGGCCGACTTGACGTCGCGGACGGCGGACATGAAAGCGACGGGGCAAGCGGATCTCGCGGTCCTGCAGGCCTTCTATCCCGCCACGTTGAGCGCGTCCGGCGGGACAAAAATTGAAGCGACGTTGACCGGGAGTTTTGATGACTTCGTGCTGGCCGGACAAGCGAATATTGTCAACGGCTGGTTGAGACACTATGACCTCACGCAAAGCCTCAGCGACATCAACGGACCCATCACGATGGAGGAGGGCCGGATTTCGGTTGACGGCCTGACGGCGGTCATCGGAGAGGGACGGGTCGCGTTCGAAGGGGAGATTCTGCTCGAGGGCTATCGGCCGGACAGATTCGACCTGACGGCGACGGGCCGATCGCTGCACCTGCGCGTGCCGAAAGGACTGCAGTCCACGGTGGACGCGACGCTGTATTTGCGCGGTCCGGTGACCGGTCCGACCCTGTCTGGCAGGGTTGACGTGCTGGCGGCCTCGTACGGTCTGCGTCTCCAGTCACAGGCGGGGTACTTCAGTCTGCTGAGCGGCGCTGTTGAGTCTTCGCCTGTGCTGCTCAGGCCCATCGAAGAGTCGGCGGCGTCACCGTTCCCGATGAATCTTGACATCACGATCCGCGCGCAGGACGTTCCATTCATCGACAACAAGGCCGCGAGCGCCCTCGTCCGCGGCAGCGCCGCCGTGGACATCCGGGGCACGATCGATCAACCGATTGTGACGGGCCACGTGGACTCGGGCCATGGCGAATGGGTGTTCGCAGGCAATCGGTACGATTTGGTGGACGGACATATTGATTTCATGAACCCGCTGAAATTTGATCCGTACTTTGATTTGACGGCGCAGACGCGCGTGCACTCGCAAGGCCAGAACTATCTCGTCACCGTCCAGTTTTCCGGCACGCAGGGACAATGGAATCCCCGGTTCACGTCCGAACCGTGGCTGTCCCAGTTCCAGATCATTTCGCTGTTATTGGGTGAGACGCCTGATAGCGGCATGGCCGAATTGCGTGCGCGCAACGATCCGCAGGAATTGCAGGCCCAGGCGCTCCAGAGCGCCATGTTTACGATTCTCGCCAGTCCGATCTCCGCCACAGTGGGCGGCGCGCTTCAGCGATTGACAACCGTCACCGCCCAGATCGTGCCGCTTCTGTACGGCAACGATTCGAACCTGCAACAGCTCAGTCCGTCCGCACGAATTGTCTTTGGCCGGCGAATCTCCGACCGCATCTACGTGACCTACTCCCGCACGCTGAGCGGCTCGCAAAGCGAGATTATCCTCGTGGAATTCGATCAGAACGATCAGGTCTCGTGGGTCTTTTCCAAGAACGAAAACCAGACGTTCGCCCTCGATTTCCGGCTGCGGTACGTGTTTCGATGAGGCGAGACCTGCGCCGATTCCTCGTCGCATTGTCCCTGCTGGTGCTGGGCGCGTCATCCGCCAACGGCCAGACGCCGCAGGCGGATCCGGCCCCATACATCGGACGGCCCATCGCGGCGGTCGAGGTGCGCATCGAAGGCCGGCTGGACACGTCCCCGCCCCTGCTTGCGATGATCGACATCCGGCCTGGCGATCCCCTGACGCCCGAAGCCTGGCGCCGCGTGTCGGCGCGCCTGGATCAGGTGCCGCGGTTCGAAGATGTCAGCGTCAAGCTGGAGCCGCGCGGCGACAGTGTGGTGCTGATCTTCGATCTGGTGCCGCGCCATCCGATTGCAGATGTGACGTTCTCGGAGACGCCCGGTGTGTCAACCGCCGATGTGAAACAGCAATTGCGCGAGCGGTTCAGCGGTCTGCCCAATACGACAGACAAAGTCGAGGTCGAGGAGGAGGTCGCGCGAATCCTGGGGCACGAAGGGTTTCTGTCGGCCACCGCGACCGCAAATGTCACCAAGCTGCACGATCCCGACCGCGCCATTCTCCACATCACCGTGAACGCCGGTCCACGGGCGCTGATTGCGGACTGGGTCATCCGTGGGTCGTCCCCGCTCGATCCGGCAAAGACGCTGGCCCGCCTCGGTCTTATCAAGGGCCAGCCGTATCGCGACCGCGTGTTGTCGGCGCGCCTGTCCGAGATCCGGGACGAACTCCGCAGCAAACACTTCTACACAGCCGTGGCGCAGAACCTGCAGCCCACGGTGTCGGCGGACGGCACGCAGGCGTCGCTGGTCATCGTCATCGAGGCCGGTCCGTTGGTCGAGTGGCACGTGACGGGCAAGCTGCCGGGATCCGAAGACGACTTCATTCCCATCAGGCGTCAGAATTCTGTGGACCGGGACCTGCTCGCGGACGCCCGGGACGACATCGAGCAGGAATTCAAACGTCAGGGGTATTTCCGCGCCAAAGCGGAGTACGTCGTCACGCAACCCACGCCCGAAAACCCCAAGCTCGTCGTGAATTTCACCGTCAATCGCGGGAAGCGGTACCGCATCGTGGGCCTCGAGCTGCCGGCGGATCTCCGTGGACCCCGAACGGCGTTCCAGGCGCAGAAGGACCTCGCGATCGGCGCCTCTTTCAATGAGGAAGGCGTCAGGGCCGCGCTGGATGCCGTGGCGCGCGCGTTCCAGGATCTCGGATTTCATCGGGTGGTGATGAAGCCCGAGTTTGAGGAAGTGCCCGGCAAGACCGCCGACGAGGGCGGCATCGTGATCCACCCCAAGATCACCGAAGGGCCGCGGGCCACGATTACCGGCATCACGTTTGATTTAGGTGACCGGCCCATCGTGACGAGGCAGGACCTGGCCGAGGTGATGCGGTCGAAGGAACACGAGCCGTACTCGCTCGCCAATCTCAGAGACGACCGCGTCGCCGTGCCCTTGTTCTATGAGAGCCGCGGATTTCTCAACCGGCTGGTGACCATTACGCCCGTCATCAACGCGACCGGTACCGAAGTGCGTCTCGATGTGTTCGCGCGCGAAGGCCCGCAGGTGTTCGTCGGCGAGATTGTGGTGCTGGGCAACGATAAGGTGAAGAGCGAAGTGATCCTCGGTGAGATCACGCTGCGGACCGGAGAGCCGTACAGCGAGCAGGCGCGTCTCAACAGTCAGCGGGCGCTGAACGGCCTGCCGAGCCTGAAAAGCTCGCGGATTGTCGCGGACGATCGCCTGCCGGGCGAAGCAACCGTCCGCTTGGTGATCTCTGTGGAAGAAAGTTCTTCGACGACGTTCGAACCGGGCGCTGGCGTGGAAGTCGGATCGCACCCGCGCGCTGTCGAGGGCGGCGGCGTCGAGGATCGCATCGAGTTTGCGCCCCGGTTCTCGCTCGGCGTCGGCCGGCGCAACCTGGGTGGCCGCGATCGGGCGATCAATTTGTTCGGTCGCGTCAGTCTCAAGCCCAAGAACGTCCCCGGCGATCCGGAACTGGACGGCAAGGGTTTTGGATTCACGGAATACCGGGCAGTCGCAGCCTACAGCGAGCGGCACGCTTTCAACTCGGCGACGAACGTGACGCTGACGCTGTCGTCCGAGCAGGCGATTCGGACGAGCTTCAATTTTGTCCGCCGTCTGGCGACCGCAGATTTTGCACGACCGTTGACGCCGCGTGTCTCGCTCCTTGGCCGATACACCTTGGAATGGACGCGTCTGTTCGACGAGATCATCGATCCGGAAGATCAGCCGCTCATCGACCGCCTGTTTCCGCAAGTTCGCCTGTCGATCGTGTCAGGCGGCGTCCTGTGGGACCGGCGGAAAACCGTTGCTGGATTGCAGAACGGAGAACAGGTGATTGCCAATCTCGACGTGGCGTTGCGCCAGCTCGGATCGGAAGTGGGGTTCGTCAAATCGTTCATGCAGGGATCGATCTACCGGCCCGTGCCGGGTTCACGCCGACTCCTCTTCGCCGGCCGTGCACAGCTCGGTCTCGCACGCGGTTTCGCGCACAACATCATCCTCGTCGATGACAACGGAAACCCCGTCCTGGATTCGAACGGAGATCCCGTCGAGGTGTTCGTCGCCGATCTGCCGGCCAGCCAGCGTTTCTTTGCCGGCGGTAGCACGTCGGTCCGCGGCTTTCAGCTCGATCGGCTGGGTGTTCGTGAGATTCTGAACGAAGACGGACTGTCTAACGGTGGGAACGGCCTGGTCATTTTCAACGCTGAACTCCGCGTCCAGGCAGGCAAGCTGTTCAAGCGCGACCTGGTCGTGGTCGGATTCGTCGATACCGGCAACGTGTTCCGCCGGGTCAGCGATTTGGATCTGGGCCGCCTTCGGACGGCCGTGGGCTTTGGCGCGCGGTACGACTCGCCGCTCGGCCCGATTCGCCTGGACGTGGGTTTCAAGACCGACCAGATGTTCTTTCTGAAGTCGACGGAACGCCGTTGGGAATTGCATTTCAGTCTCGGGGAGGTGTTCTGATGCGCGGACTGGTGACTCATCTCATAGCCAGCGCCCTCCTGTTGACCGCGACGTCGGCCGGTGCACAGACAGTGGAGATCGATCGCACGCTGCAGCGCGTCCTCGGCACGCCGATCATGCTGTCCGACGTGCGTGAAGCGCGGATGCTGAAGCTCGTGCCCGAAGCCGGCGGCAGCGACGACGCGATTCTGACGGCGCTGGAGAATCGCCTGCTCATGCTGTCGGAAGCGACCCGGATTCCGGCGACCGAGCCGGCCCGCGAACTCATCGCGGCCCGGCGGCAGGCGTGGCGCGCGACGTGGCCGGCCGGCACTGACGTGACGGCGTTGATGGCGAGCGCGGGCACGACGGATCAGGACCTGGATGGCTGGTTTCGGGATGACCTGCGCATTGCGACGTATCTGGATCAGCGATTCGGGCAGCAGGCGGATGCGACGCGCACGAAACGCATCAGCGACTGGGTGGTCGAGCTGCGGCGGCGCGCGAATCTGACCCGGCGCTAAGCAGTTCGTCGTACAGCGCGATCTGCGTCTGGACGAGGCGGGCCCAGGAAAAATCTCGCGCGACAATCTCGCGGCCGCGGGCACCCATCTCTGACAACCGCGCCCGCGTCGTTACCGCCTCGTCCAGGCTCAGGGCCAGCGCATGGGCATCGTCTGGGTTCACCAGCCAGCCGTTGATTCCAGGTTTGACCTTGTCGGGCAATCCACCGGCGCGTGTCGCAATCACGGCGCGTTCGTGCGCCATCGCTTCCAGGGTGACCAGCGAACTGCCTTCATAGCGCGTCGGATGCACGAAGACGGACGCGGCTTCGTACCACGCGTGCAGAGCCTCGTCGGTCGCACGACCCGCCAGCACGACGCGCGGCCGGATGCCTGCCGCATCGATAACGCGTTCGAGTTCTGGCTGGAACGGCCCAGATCCAACCACGATCCACCGCCACGGAAGCTGTGCGAGCGCACGACCCGCGGTTGTGGCGCGCTGGATCGCCGAGGCAAGCACGTCAAAGCCTTTGTTCGCCTCGATTCGGCCCACGCTGAGCAGGACGAACTCGTCGGCGCCGATGCCATGCCGCGCGCGCATCGCAGCGCCATCCGCCGCGGTGGCCATCGCGGTGACGACGTCGAGGTCGATGCCGTTGGGGATGGTGCGCATTTTCCCGGGTGCCAGCTGAAGGTGGCGCTGGACCGTGGACTCGAGCGATCGGTCAGTCGCGATGACCGCGTCGGCCGCGCGTGCGCATCGACGCACCGCCCAACGGAGCGGCCCATAGCCCACGCGTTTGCCGAACGGCTGTGCGTCGAGCGTCGCGCCGAATTCCTCGAGCCCCTGCGGATTGAACACGAGCGGCGCCGCGCAGGTTGCGCGCTTTTGCGCGTAGCCGAGGACACTGGCGCCGAAGCCATGCACGATGTCCACCTCACGCCGCGCGGCCATTTCGCCAGCGAGACGTCCAGCCCGCACGCCAAACGCCAGATACGACGTGGACCGGTCGAGAATCGTCGTGCCTCGCCGGTTGGCGAACGGAAACGTGACGTACCGGACGTGCCGGAGGTGGATGTGCGGCGACGTCACGGAATCGGTCTGGCCGGCCGGGCGTCCGCCTGCAGGTGGCGGCGTGATCAGCGTGACGTCGACGTCGCAGACCGCCAGATGACGAACCAGATCGCGCACCGATCGTTCGAGGCCCCCGACGCCGTGGAGGGGCGCCACGGCTCGCGCGACGACCGCCACTCGCAGGGGACCAGACCGTGCCATCACGCGGCCAGCGGCGACAGGAGGCCGCGATAAATCTGCTCAATACGCTCGACGACCGAAGCGGCCGAGAATTTGGCGTGTGCCTCGATGCGGGCTTGTGCGCCAAGCGCTGTGCGCAGGCGCGCGTCGGTGGCGAGTGTATGCAGGTCGCGCGAAAATCCCGCGACGTCGGCCGACAGCAGGCCCGTCAGGCCCGGGTGGATGATGTCGCGGGTGCCGCCGGTTTCCATCGCGGCAATTGGCGTGCCGAGCGCCGACGCCTCGATGAGCACGCGGCTCAGTGACTCAGGCCCGTACGACGGAAACGCCAGCACTTCCGCGTGCCGCATCCACTCGAGCGTGCGATCGCGCGGCAGCCATCCGAGCATGCGCACCGCAACGCCGCGGTCGCCGGCCTTCGCTTCGATCTCGGCCCTGAGCGGGCCGTCGCCCACGACCACGAGCGGCCAGGGGACCTGGGCGTCCGCGTACGCGTCGATCAGGAACTGCACGCCCTTGTTCGGCGCCAGTTTGCCGACATAGATCGCATAAGGATCGGCGCTCGGCCGCACGGCGATCCGATGGACCTCGTCAAGCCGCGTCATGTCCACCGGATTCGGAATCGTGTACAGCGGCGTCTGCGCCAGTTCCGGCGCGCGCCGCCGCAGGTCAGTAGTAATCGCGTGGCTGGGCGCGATCACCGCGCTTGCCTGCGCCAGCACCGATCGCTTGGTTTGGAGATTGGCGCGCATGTATGGGATCAGCGTCCACGCGGCGGGCGACGCCGCGCCCGCTCGCGGCCGCACACACCGCGTCATCATCGTCACCGAACACGCGGGGCAGAGGCCGGCTTGCGAGGGGTCGTAGATCAGATCGGACCAATAGCACACCGGCCAGTAGTCTCGCACCGTGGCGACTGCGGGAATGCCGACGGTCCGGGCCGCACGAATCGCCGGCACCGTGGTCATCACGTGTTGTCCATGCACGAGATCGAAGCGGCCGGCACGCAGGCGATCAACCAGATACCGTTCGAGCGATGACCACAAGCGTTCGTTCTTCTGGATGTTGCGGACGAACGGGATGTCGCTGGCCCGCCGCCGGAATTCGGTGACGCGCAGGCCTTCGACGCTGGTGTCGAACACGCCCGTGCGGTCTTTGGTGTCGGTCTTGACGACTTCCACATGATGGCCGCGCGCCACGAGACCGCGCGCGAGTTCGAACGTGCTCCAGCCGCTGCCGCCGCAGACGGGCGGAAACGCATCAGTCACGAGGAGCACGCGAAGCGGGGCGCTCACGCGGCCACGACCTGTTGCAGCCGCGCTTCGAGGGCGCGGCAGTGGGATTGCCAGCTGAAGTCGCGGACGACGCGCGCGCGGGCGGCGGCGCCCATGCGATGCCGATCGGCGGGATCGGCCAGCGCGACGATGGCCTTGTCCAGTCCTCGAGGATCGGCCGGATCGTAGAGCAGGCCTTCGTGCCCGTGTTCCACCAGCCGGCTCAACCGTTCGATGGCCGGCGCGACGACGGGCAGTCCGACCGCCATGTATTCGAAAATCTTCAGCGGCGACCAGTAGAAACCCAGGCGCAGCGGCGCGTGCTTGATGGGATCGAACGGCGCCACGCCGATGTCGGCATGGCGGAGTCCGGCCGGCAGCCGATCGTGCGGCACGCGGCCCGTGAACTGAATGCCCGGCACGTCACGTGCGACGCTTTCGGCCGCGTGGCGTTCAGGGCCGTCACCGATGAACACACCGCCGAACCGCGTGTCCCCGTCCGCGTGGAGCCGGGCGAGCGCGGCCGACAGATGGATCGCGCCGTGCCAGGATCTGAACGCGCCGGCAAACACGCACAGTGCACGATTCGTGTCGGGCACAAATGGCGGATCGCCGGGCGCGTCTGGCCGGAAGTGATCGACGTCGGCGCCCCATTCAATTTCGAGCACGGATCGCGGATCGATCCACTCCGGCAGAATATGCGCGGACGGGGTGACGAAGAGCGACGTCAGGCGGCACAACCGATCGCGCCAGCGCCGCATCGGCTCGATGACGAGCGCGCGATCGATCCGGCTCTTGCCGGAACCGGGGAAGTCGATGATGGGCGCGTTGACCTCGAGCACGGCGGGAATATCGAGGTCGCGCGCGGCCAGCACACCCTCGCCGCCGAAGTTGTAGTAGCGCTCGATGATGAGATCCGCGCGCACCTCACGCGCCAGCGCGCGCACGCCGGTGTGCGCAAGCCATCGCAATTCAGCGCGCCCGAACCACGGCGCCATCGCGTGCCAATGGACGCGTCCGGCCGGCCACGCGCCGCCCGGCTGCGTCGCGACGTGGACCTCGTGCCCGAGGGCCGCCAGGCCGTCCGACACCGCTTGCACATGCACCGATCCGCCGAGCGTGCCAGGCACGGTCTGGTCCAGCGCGGCATAGAGAATTCGAAGCGGCCGCATCGTCTTCGTCATGCTAATGCAGATCGCCGCGTCGGCCCTGACGAGGCACGCGCGAACGAGCTGCGCGAGTGAGCCGCGCGACCGGAGCGGGGCTCAGGGGCCCCCGCGAGGGAGCGCGTCAGGGGGGTGCGGCGGGGACGAAGTCCCCCCGCATTTTCTCAAGAGCGCGAAAAATGGGCCTGACCTGATCCGGCCGAACAGCAGGAGATCAATCTTCATGACCCACGACACGGCCACCAGCGCGTGATACACGAATCCGCCGCTCCGGACGCTCGCCTGCGCGGATCGCCGCGCCGATCGGACCGCATCCGTCTGGTTCGCCGCAGGGCCCGCGGCCCGGGCCGCTCGTCGTGCCAGCAGTTTTTCACCCATCCGCACCAGCACGTTTTCGACGAACGCGCCCACGATCGGGGTGTAGTACGTCACGCGTTCAATCCGAAAGCCGCAATCGGCGGCGACTCGCGCGAGGTCGTCGTGATCGGTCAACGGATTCACATGATCCGATTTGCGCAGCCGTTCCTGGCCGAGATCGAGCCAGCCGAGCCGTTCGCAGAACGCGGCAAAACGGTTCACGATCCGCGTGCCCACCGCGATCCAGCCATTCTTGCGCACGTGCGTATACACAAACAGGGCGCCATCGTCGGCGAGCACCCGGTTCGCTTCGCTCAGCATGCCGACGAGCGCCTCGCGCGACAGATGTTCGAGCACGTCCAGCGACCAGGCCTTGCCAAACTGGCCGCTCCGAATCGGCAGGCGCCGCAGGTCTCCGAGCAAGACGTCGAATCTGGTGACCGTTTCGGGCGCGAAGAACGGCGCGATGTCGATGCCGGTGAGCGCCGCGCCAGAGTCTGCGTGCCACGCCAGGGTCCGCCCACTGCCGCACCCGAGATCGATGATCTGATCCGAAGACCCCGGAGCCAGGAACTTTCGCAGCATATCGCTGCGAATCTTTGACCCGAGCACCGGCGGAGCAATCGATTCGTGCCGTGCGTCGGCGTGGAGGTTGTCGTCGAGGTATTTGGTCTGTTCGGCGAACGCGTCGCGGGGACGCAAATCGAGAAATCCGCCACGTGATTCAAAGACCCGGCCGCACTGCTTACACGCGATGCCGGACGCCGATCGTGCGATTTCGCCACGACAGTCGGGGCATTGGGTCAGCGCGATCAAGCGCTCGGAAATCATGACGCGCGCGCGGCCTCGAGCGCGCGTTCCATCCTGTCGGCTCGGGCGTCCCAGGTGAAGAACGGCGCCAACGCGGCTGCCCGTGCGCCCAGCGCTGCCGCCTCATCGGGATGATCCCGAAGTGCGCGCAGCGCCACCGCCAGATCGTCGGCGTCCCCTGGCTTGACCAGCCACGCCGTGTCGTCATGCCTCAGGACCTCGCGCACCGCCGGGAGATCGGACGCGACGATCGCGCGGCCGAGCGTCAGGTATTCGAAGAGTTTCAACGGGGAAGTGTAGCGCTCCGAGATCGCCGACGCCGTATTCGGCAGGACCAGCACGGTCGCCGCCCGGAGCCGAGGGATTACATCACGCGGCGGCACGAGGCCGGTGATGGTGACGCGCGATTCGATCCCGACCGACTGAACGAGTGCGCGCACGCGCTCGAGATCGCGCTCGCCCGGGTGGCCGCCGACGATGAGGCCGTGCACGCCGGGCGCTTGGGCGAGGGCGCGGACGAAGACGTCCACGCCCTTCCACGGATACAGATGACCGGCATAGCCGGCGATGAATCGATCGTCGGCAACCGCCGGCGGTTCAGATGCGCGGCTCGAGGGCCTGGCGCCATCGGGCACGACGAACACGTTGGGCCGAGGTCCAAACCGTTGGGTGAGTTCAGTTGCCAACGCCTGGGTGATCGTCACGTACGCGCCGGCCCTGCGCCACACGCGCTCCTCCCGCCGCGCCAGTCGCTTCAGTTTGCTCGCTGAGGGCGCGAAGGCCGGCTGGCCCAACAGTTCCGGCATTTCCGCCGCGACGATGTCGGCGAGGCCGTGCGATTCGTAGACGATCGTGGGGCGTGTGGCCTTCGGCAGTTGCAACAGCCACGCGGCCAGGCCCAGATCGCGGGTCAGCACCACAGCGTCTCGCCGGGTTACCGCGATGTGCGCCGCCGCGAGCAGGTAGCGGATGCGCCGCGTCGGCCCGGTGCCGCCGGCTGCCACCGTCTGCACGTGGAGTGTGTCGATCGGGTTCCACCCGTAGAACGTGAACGGGTCTCGCGGTCTGGTCGCGTTGTCGGGTCGCACGACCAGCGTCACGTCGTGTCCGCGCGAGGCGAGCGCATGACAGGTGGCCATGGTCTGCACGCCATTGGCGCGTTCGATCGGAAATCGGGTGTCCGCGAAATACAGCACCGTCACGCTGGTCGGCGCTCCACCGTTAGCCGCCCAATGCGCGGACAATCAAGTACTGAGCCACCTGGGCCGCGTCGAACGCCGCATGGTTGGTCATGCTCATGATGGCCGATTGGCGTTTCATGTAGAGCACGCCCCAGAACAAGCCCAGGAAGCCGATGGTAATGGCGACGTCAATCCCTTGCGGGGCGTGCAGCACTCCGAACACCACGGTCGTGACCACGAGACCCCAGCGCATGCCGCCGAGGCGCTGTTCGAAACGCCGAAGCACGAAGGCGCGCTGCAGTTCTTCCTTGATGCCCGCGCCAAGGATCACCACCACGATGAAGATCGCCCCCTCCAGTGGTGACTGCATGAACTGCGTGAGTGGATTGACTTCGACCGTGTGCAGGCCAGGTGCCACGGCGCGGATGCCAAGCACAAGCGCCGTGACGCCGATGAAGACCACCGGCAGGAAAAGCAGGCCGCGGAGTATTTCACCAAACACCGGGCGGTGGCCGATGAACATGCTTTTGGAGTCTTCGCCGCTGAATTCAAGAAACACGCGAATCATCAGGGCGATCAACGCCGTGTCCAGCAGCATCAGCGTCGCCATGAATTGCAGCGACATCCGCAGGCCCGAATCGTCGATGACGATCAAGTCGGTGGTGAACCAGAGCGCAATAACGATGACGAGTTGGGTCGGGATGCCTGAGATTGCGATCGCCTGCAGGATCGCGACCCATCGAGGCATGACTGGCGCCGGTACGGGCACGACGGCCGCCGGGATCGGCGCCGCGGGCATGGTCAGGTTCGAGTCCTCCACACGAGGAACTCTATCAAATGGAGGCGGTCGGCCCGCTACACCGTCAGCCGGTTGTTCGTGACAAACGCCAGCAGCATGAGCACGCCGAGAATCAGATTCAGCGCGATCACGCCGTGCCGGACCTCGTCCCGATCGCGCGCGATCGCCAGCGTCAGCGGAATCAGGGGAACCATGTAGCGGTAGATGCCCTGGAATGACTCCTGCTGCGTGGAGATCAGGAGAACGCCGGCGCAAAACAGGACTTCGCCGATCGGAAGGCGGCGCCAGTACCGCACGAGCAGCGCCACATAGAGGACCCAGGTCGCGCCATGAATCCAGCCGCTGACGCGTCGCGGAAACTCGATGAGGCCCATGACGGCTTGAAAGGGGTACGGTGACGGGTTGTTCCACATCGCCTGCCGCGCGAGAAACGCGAACGGTGATCCCAGCACGCGGGCCTCGTACGCCAGAAATATCGCGACGGGAATCGCAAACGCGGCGACGGTCAATCCGGTTCGCATCCAGCGCGCGCGTGAGGCCGACGTCGCATCCAGCCAGCACGCGAGCACCGGGATCGCCACCAGGGCGAATCCATGTATGCGCGTGGCCGCCGCGAGTCCAGCGATCAGTCCCGCCGCTTCATACTGCCGGCGGCGGGTGAGGACGATGGTGCCGACGACAAGGAGAAGGAACAACCCTTCGGTGTACGGAATCGACAGATAGAAAGATCCGGCAGCCGTCATCATCACGGCCATCACGCGACCGATCTGATCGTCGCGGTCGATGACTTCCCGCACGATAAGCCACAGCGCCGCCATGGTCGCCAGATTGGAGAAGATCGTGGCCACCCAGAAGAACGACAACGACGGCGCGAGCGACAGAATCAGCCGGACGGCGAGCGGGTAGAGCGGAAAATAGGCGGCCGCAGCCTGGCCCCGGATGGTGTCAGCCTCGTACGTGTACCCATGAGTGGCGATGCGCTGATACCACTCGGCGTCCCACTTGTTCCAAACCGCCTCGAGATTGAACGCGCTGGCGGCGGCAGCGACTGTGCCGCTGTGTTGATCGATGAATGTGGCGACGCCAATGATCCCGAGCGCGACGATCACCAGCCGCGAGGCGACGAACCAGCCGAGGGCGGTCAGCGTGCCCACCTTCGCCCTTCGGGCTTCGGTGGGCAAGCCCCTGTCGTTACCCGTCGTCACCTGTCGTTACCCGCCGCTTTTCCCCGGCGCGACGCTGACCTTCATCTTCATGTCCGTTGTGATCGGTTGGCTCTGGCCGCCCATGCTCATCGTCATCGTCATTGACGTCGCGCTTTCCAGCTGACTGGTCGGCACGAGTGAGTCGAGGCGAATGAGGATGGTGCCGGTGCCTGAGCCCGTGACTTTCTCCAGGCTCATTTCCGCGCCGGCCGGCAGGGCAGGGTTGCTGATGGCTTGCGGCGGCGCCGTCTGTTCGGTCACGACTTTGAGTGACACCGCGTTGCCGTCGGTTGACACCAGCTCGTAGGTGGACTTCACAAACATCGTTTGGCCGCCGGTCGTGTTGCCTTGCCGCACTTCCCACTTCGCGCCGGCGCCCACCGCCTCTTCGGGAAACGGCATCGAGAGGTTTTCAACGGACGATGTCATCTGGCCGATGATCTGCTGCATGGCGGGATCGCCGATGTCGAGCTTCGTCGACTTGGTCACGCCGCGGCTGGACACCGTTGAGGTCCCCTTGATCGAGGTGATCCCCGCGAGGGCAGTCTGCATGGTCTGCGCGACCATGGGATCGGCCGCCGCGCCCCCTTCAACGGTGGCGCTGGTGAACGCCATGTTGTAAGTGATGTCGCCGTTGGCCGCGATGTTCGTCACGCCGATGTCGATCGACATTTTCATCGTGGGCATGTCCATGGGGATGGCCATGCCGCCCATGTTCATCGCCATCGAGATGGTCGTCGTCATGTCCATGCGCGCTTTTTGCATCGCGGCGATGGTGTAACGGAGTTGTTTCTTCGGCGCGGCACCGGAAGACAGGACCGTGACGGTGGGCGGCGCGCCGGCGGCCGGGAATCCGGGCATCGAGAGAGCCTGGGTTTGCGGAGTTTGCGCGCGTGGCGCCGCGGCGGCACCGAATGCGCACACAACGAGCAGGACGGAAAGAAGACGGCTGGATTTCAAGGAAGCCTCCGTAGCTATGGTAGCGCAGCGCGTGTGAACTGACTATTGCCTTGGCAGCTTGTAGAACGACGATCGATCGGTCAAATAACGCCACGCGAGGGCGGGCGCCTGCAGGGGCAGTTCGAGGAACGTGACGCGCGCGTTGTCGCTGAGCGTCAACTTCTGGCGATCCATGCGATTCAGTCCGAACTGAGCTATCAGGCCGAGATTCCACCACACGCACAGGGCCACCACGGCGAGGAGCGAGCGCCTCGGCCATGTGGCGCGGACCCGCGTGAACAGCGCGGCCAGGCCCACGACGAGCAGCGGTGTGATGGCCACGAATCGGCGTTGCCCGAATGAACCCGCGACCGACCACGATTCGACGCTACCGGATGAGTACGCTTGCGCCGCGACCATGAGGAGCATCAGGCCGCCGATCCAGCGGACGTCCTGGGCCGTACTGCGCCGCCACATCACGACGAGTCCGACGATCGCGACGAGTGCTAACGGCGTCCACGCGAACAAGCCATGCTCGAGGTCGAACAACACGGATAGCGCGTGCGGCGCAGTCCAGTTCATCTTGCGCGCCGCGGTTTCCGTGGCGCCCAAATGGCCGTTGACCGCGTAGTAGGACGCCAGCAACGGAGCGAGCGCGACGAGGAATGCGAGGGTGCCGGCGATCGCCACAACCCACGGCTGGGAAGGAGACGACTGAGGAGACGGAGAGCGCGGCAGAGACGGAGTCGGCCGGACCCAATACCGCACGAAATCCAGGGCCGGCCCGACAACAAGAAGGACGTCCTGTTCGCGGACAAACGCAAGCAAACCGCCGGAAAGGCCCAGCGCGACGGCGCCGCCAACCGACCAGCGGTCGCGCACGCGCAGCCAGACCCAGACGAATAGCGAGACGGCGAAGGCCGACGCGGCATGGCCGAATCCGGGCGCGACGTACGCGTAGAAAATCAGCGGCGTTCCGGCGGCAATCGCAAGGCTGGCGGCCAAGCCGTGGCCGAACAAACGTCGCGCGGCCGTGGCCGACAGCAGGATGGCGAGAAACGCGTAAAAGGCCGATCCGCAGGCCACCGCCGCGATGTAGGGCTGGCTGAATCCGTCGGCCGGTGCCCCTGTCGCCAGCGCGACCACGTGCCCAATGGCATAAAACGGCGCCCATAGCAGCGCCGCGCCCGCGGTGGCGTAGTTCACGCGTCGCCCGATTTCCGTCGTGCGCTCGAGAAACGTTTCGTGGAAATCCGCGGTGTGTGACACGCCCGCGTCGTAGAAGTGCTGGTATTCGTTCTGAAAATCCGCGTCGCGATCGAAGACGACCGATCGCAACCAGGCAAAGTACTCGATTTCATCCGAGGCGTACAACCTCGTCGTCACGGCCGGCAGCGTGAGCAGAAACGCCAAGCACAGGCCGAGGATGGTTTTTCGCGACGACATCAGGCGGACATTGAACCATGAAGGACCCGGCCAGCCGGAATCCTGAAATAGGGCATGTGAAAGAAACGACGTACTGACGGGCTAAAACTCAACATGTGGCGGGGGGTACTCCTTCCGACCACCATATGTCGTAGGATCGATCTTGACATCCATCGAGACCGGGCGCATATTCGTCAGCCGGTACCGCAAAAAGACCCACGGCGATCCTCCCAGCGATTGCCAGAAGCCTTGACCGGTAGGTGCGTAGCGGCGTCGAAACAATTTTAGTTAGACAAGTACTTCAGGAGGCGGGAATGCAAAGGGCTCAACACGTAGAGTCGGCAGTGGAGCAGACGACGGGGCGGATTTTTGGACCATCGTCCGACGTCGTCGGTCTCGAGTTCGAACGGTATTTCACGAAAGACGGCGTGGATCCGTTTGATGAGATTGACTGGGAGCTTCGCTCAGCCGTAATCGCGAACGAACGTGGCGAGCTCGTGTTCGAGCAGCGCGATGTGGAGTTCCCGCGCTTCTGGTCGCAGCAGGCCACCAACATTGTCGTGTCCAAGTACTTCCGCGGGCAGATCGGCGCGCCGGAACGCGAACGTTCCGTGAAGCAGCTGATTGGCCGCGTCGTGGACACGATCACGCGTTGGGCCCGCGAGCAGGCGTATTTCGCCTCTGAGGACGATCTCCAGGCGTTCAGCGACGAGCTGAAGCACCTGCTGGTCTACCAGAAGGGCGCGTTCAACAGCCCGGTCTGGTTCAATTGCGGCTTTGAAAAGGCCCCGCAGTGCTCGGCCTGCTTCATCAATTCGGTCCAGGACACGATGGACTCGATTCTGACGCTGGCCAAGACTGAGGGCATGCTGTTCAAGTTCGGGTCCGGCACGGGCTCGAACCTGTCGGCGATCCGGTCCTCGCGCGAAGTGTTGGCCGGCGGCGGCACGGCGTCGGGCCCGGTCTCCTTCATGAAGGGATTCGACGCGTTCGCGGGCGTCATCAAGTCGGGCGGCAAGACGCGCCGCGCGGCCAAGATGGTCATCCTGAATGCCGAACACCCGGACATCGTCGAGTTCATCAACTGCAAGGTTGAAGAAGAGAAGAAGGCCTGGGCGCTGATTGACGCCGGCTACGACGGCTCGTTCACGGGCCCGGCCTACGCGTCGGTCTTTTTCCAGAACTCGAACAACTCCGTGCGCGTCACCGACGAGTTCATGCGCGCGGTGCTCGACGACGGCGAGTGGCAGACCCGGTCGATCACCAACGGCGAGGTGATGGACACCTACAAGGCACGCGACCTGATGCGGATGATCGCGGACGGCACGTGGATCTGCGGCGATCCCGGCATGCAGTTCGACACGACCGTCAACGACTGGCACACGTGTCCCGAAACGGCGCGCATCAATGCGAGCAATCCGTGTTCGGAATACATGTTCCTCGATGATTCGGCGTGCAATCTCGCGTCGATCAACCTGATGAAGTTCGTCGGCGAAGACGGCGAGTTCCAGGTTGAGGGGTTCGCCAAAGCCTGCGAGACGTTCATTACGGCCCAGGAAATCCTGGTGGACAATGCGAGCTATCCGACGCCGGCGATTGGCGTCAACAGCCGCGATTACCGGCCGCTCGGGTTGGGTTACGCGAACCTTGGCGCGCTGCTGATGTCGCGCGGCCTGCCATACGACAGCGATGCCGGCCGTGACTACTCGGCGGCGATCACGGCCGTCATGCACGGGGCGGCCTACGCGCAGTCGGCCCGCATCGCGCGCGATCACGGCGGACCGTTCCCTGGCTTCGCGAAGAACCGCGAACCGATGCTGCGCGTCATGCGCAAGCACCGCGCCGCGATCAAGGACATCGACCGCACCCACGTGCCCAAGGACCTGTTCGAAGGCGCCAAGGCCATCTGGAATGAGTGCGTCGAGCTCGGCGAACAGCATGGCTACCGCAACGCGCAGGCCACGGTGCTCGCGCCGACGGGCACCATCGGCTTCATGATGGATTGCGATACGACCGGCGTGGAACCGGATATCGCGCTCGTCAAATACAAGAAGCTCGTCGGCGGCGGGTTGATGAAGATCGTCAACAACACCGTGCCGATGGCGCTCACGAAGCTCGGCTACACGGCGACGCAGGTCAAGGACATCATCGGTTACATCGATGAGCACGAGACGATCGAAGGCGCGCCCCACCTCAAGGACGCGGACCTGCCGGTGTTCGACTGCGCGTTCAAGCCGTCACAGGGCGTGCGCTCGATTCACTACATGGGGCACATCAAGATGATGGGCGCTACGCAGCCGTTCATCTCCGGCGCCATCAGCAAGACCGTCAACGTGCCGAAGGCCGCGACTGTCGAGGAAATCGAACAGGCCTACATCGATGCGTGGCGCATCGGCGCCAAGGCTGTCTCGATCTACCGCGACGGCAGCAAACGCACGCAGCCGCTCAATACGGCAAGGGACAAGACGCCGGAAGCCGCGCGCGGCATGAGCCCGGTCGAAGCCGGCATGGAAGCGGGACCGCGGCGCCACAAGCTGTCCGACGAACGGCACTCCATCACGCACAAGTTCGACATCGGTGGTCACGAAGGCTACATCACGGTCGGCCTCTACGAAGACGGCCAGCCGGGTGAACTGTTTCTGACGATGGCGAAGGAAGGCTCGACGATTTCGGGCTTCGCCGACGCGTTCGCCCAGGCGATCAGCTACGCCCTGCAGTACGGCGTGCCGCTGCAGGACCTGGTCGACAAGTTCAGCCACGTCCGGTTCGAACCGGCCGGGATGACGCGCAACCCGGACATCCGCTTCGCCAAGTCCATCGTCGACTACATCTTCCGATGGATGGCCGCGAAGTTCCTGTCGCCCGAAGCGCAGTACCGAGCGGGTCTGAACGTGCCTGAAGTGACCACGACGCCCGAGCAGCTCGTGCTCGACGTCAACGCGACGGCGAAGCCGGCCTCCGCGCCCTCCGGAGGCTCCGTGACCTCCGCGTCGGCCTCCAAGTCAGCGTTCGCCGCCATCCAGAACCAGGAAGACGCGCCGCCGTGCTCAACGTGCGGTTCGATCATGGTTCGCGCCGGCGCCTGCTACAAGTGCGCGAACTGCGGCACGACGTCTGGATGCGGCTAGCGCCGCATCCGGTTCCAAGGAAGTGAAGATCCCAGGAACAGGAAGTGAAGACGTCTAGGCGTCTTCACTTCCTTGACTCTCTTCACTTCCTATCTGATCATCGCGTAGTCCATTTCCACAGGAGTATCGCGATGATCCCGAAAGCCCTCCTTGCAGCCGCGTTGACGACGTTGGCGCTGGCCACGACTCTGGCCGCGCAAACGGCGACTCAAACTCAGGCCTCTCAGAATCGCGGCGGCGGCAACTGTGCGAACAATCCGTACAACTGTGCCGACACGCCGAATCCGCTCCCCAGGGCCAACACGGTCTGGCTCGAAGAGATGACGTGGATGGACGTTCGCGACGCCATGAAGGCGGGGATGACGACGATCATCATCACCACAGGCGGTATCGAACCCAACGGCCCGTGGCTCGCGCTCGGCAAACACAACTACGTGCTGCGCGCCAATTGCGAAGCCATCGCCCGCAAGCTCGGCAATGCGCTGTGCGCGCCGATCGACCCGTTTGTCCCGGAAGGCGATCCGGCGGGCAAGGGCGGCCACATGGCGACGGCGGGCACGATCAGTCTTCGCGAAGAGACCTTCCAGGCCCTGCTCACCGACATCGTCACAAGCCTCAAGACGCACGGCTTCGAAAACATCGTGCTCATCGGCGACAGCGGCGGCAATACGACCGGCATGCGAACCGTCGCGAATAAGCTGAACACCGAATGGAGCGGCAAACCGTTCGTCGTCCACATCCCGCAGTACTACGACTACGCGAGCGTCAGCCGCGAGATGGCCGCCAAGGGCCTCATCAAGGAAGGCACGAGCGATCAGCTGCACGACGACGCGATCATCACGCTGAACATGTGGATCACGGACCCGAAGTCCGTGCGCTACGACGAGCGCGTCAAGGCCGGCAAGGCCACCATCAACGGCGTCTCCATCGCCGACGCGAAGAAGAACATGGAGATGGCCACAGCCATCGTCGAGTACCGCGCGACGGTGACCGTGGCCGCGATCAAAGCCGCCATGGCCGCGAAGAAGTAGCGTGCCGCCGAAGCGGTGGCTCCTCGTCATCCTGATCGCCGGCGCGATCGTTCGTGCCGTGGTCCTTGCGCTGCCGGGCACCCGTGATGTGCCCGACTGGAAGGCGACAGCCTTTGTCGTCTCAGCGGACTTTACCGGCGTGTATGGCGGCGGCGGATCGCCGCCCGAGGAACGGAAACTCGTCTGGGGCATCGCCTCCACCACAACTGAGTACCCGCCCATCGACCAGATCGAACTGGCGATTGTGGGGAAGATCTACAGATGGATCGATCCCGGTTTTCACGATGGCCCGCTGCTCACCATCTTGATCAAGCTACCGGGCATGATCGCGGAATTGATTTTCGTCGTGGCCCTGCTCACGTGGGGACGCCGCGTGCTCGGCGACGCCGCGGTTTGGGCGGCCGCGGCGTTCTGGATCAGCCCGGCCGTGTGGCTCAGCGGCGCCGTGGACGGCTATTTGGATGCGCAGATGGCCGTGCCGGCCGCGCTGGCGTTGCTGGCCGCCATCGACCGAAGGCCGCGGCTCGCCGGCGTGCTCTTCGCGGTCGCCGTCTTAACCAAGCCGCAAGCCCTTTTCGTGTTGCCGATGATTGCGCTCGTGCTGGCCCGACGCGAGAACCGATCGCAGGTGGTTCCGGCGATCGTCGCGGCGTCAGCTGTCGGCGTCGCGGCGTGTCTGCCGTACGTCATCGCGGGTACCTGGCCGAGTCTGTTGCGCGCGCTACAGCGGTTTGGCGAGCACGATGTCGTGTCCGGCACGGCGACGAATCTCTGGTGGCTCCTGACGTGGGCGGCTGGTTCGTTCATCCGGCTGTCCGAACTCGGATGGGCGGATGCGCTGTCGAGACCGGCGACCATGGTGCGCATCTCGACGGTCGTCGCGCAGGGCATTCCGAATCCGCGCATCATCGGCATCGTGCTGACGCTGGCCGCCCTGGCGTGGGGCACGTGGCGGGCCGGTCGTAACGTTCAGGGCACGACCGCGGCGCTCATTGGTGCCTGGTGCGTGATCGCGTATTTCATGGTTGCCGGCCAGGTCCACGAGAATCATTCCTATCTGGCGCTGCCGTTTCTGGCGATCGCGGCCGGCGCCATGCCGAAGCTCCGGCGGCTGTACTGGCTGATTTCAGCGGCCTACGCGCTGAACCTGTACCTGTTCTACGGATTCGGCATGACCATGCCGCCGGCCATCGATCGGTCCTGGACGTTCATCGACATGTCCGTACTGCTGGCCGTGGCGTATCTCGTGCTGTGGATCGGCCTCACGCACGAGGTGCACATCGCCACGCGGGCTAGCGGCCGCGCCAGTCTCCCTGCGTGAACCATTTGGCGATGACGCCGGCCGCGATCTCGTGGCCGCGGCCATTCCAGTGGGCGTCGGTGGGCAGCCCATTCACGCGTTCGCCGGCCGCAGCCGCTGCGTCGACGGCCTCGCCCACGCCGGTGATGTAGATGACGCCCGCGTCGCCGCAGACCTCTGACACGGTCCACAAGCTCGACTGATCAGGCCGCACCGAAAACACGGCGACGGGCACGCCGGCGCGCCGCCGGATCAGCCGCAGCAGTTCTGCGGTGGTCGCCGTGGCCTGTTTCACGTCGGCATCGTCCCGGTTAGCCGAGTGTTCGACCGAACCCACGGCGCGTGCGCGCAGGAACACGACATTCACGTTGATCAGCCGCAGGAGGTACGAATGCCGTACGAGGTTGTAGAGCGGCCCCCACGCGGCGTTTTCGGGGAACCGCGACACCGCCCGGCCCTGTTCCCAATATGGGCGCGTCATCTGATTATTGTCGGTCGTACTGCGTGACTCGAGCGCATGCGAGTTGTTGATCAGATCGTTCGGGTGCATTTGAACGATCACAAGGTCGGGCCGAATCTTGTCGGCCCAGGCATCGAGCTGCAGATACTCCTGCAGCGTGCCGTAACCGCCACCACCGATGGCAAAAACTTCGACGTTGGGCGCGAGACGCGCGAAGCGCTCGTAGTACGTCTCGCCGTCGGAGACCGTGGCGGCCTCGGTGTACGAGTCGCCGATCACCAGCACCTTGAACTTGGTCGACGACGGGTCGCCAAACACACGGAAGCCGCCCGTCGTGGTGGTGTAGTGCACGCGGCCAAAGCCCGGCATGTCGCGGTCCAGGTCCACATTCGCGACCGGCCGCCAGCCGAGCACGGCGTCGATTTCCCGATCGGGCGGCTCGAACAGCGACCGCACGCCGAACACCAGACGCAAACCACCTTCGGCCAGCGCCAGCGTGATCACCGTGACGGCGATTGAGAGCACCATCTGCCGCCACGGCGCGCGATGGCGGCGGACGATGAGGACGAGACCGGCGGCGAGCGCGATCACGTCGATCAGCGCCAGCACGAGCCGGCTGGCCGGATTGGTAACGTGTCCGCCAATCGTCAGCCAGGCGCCCAGGACAAGCTCGTTGGCCACGAGAGCGACCGCCACGAGCAGCGCGCCCACGAGGACGAACGGCCAGTCGGCAGTGACGCGTTCCGCGGCGCGCGAAGGCATGTGGCCGCCAGATTACAATGAAGCGCCTGCATGCGCGCCATGGCGTTTCTGACGAACGGATCGATCGGCCGGCGCGTGATGGTCCTGGCCCTCATCCTCATCGGGCAATTTGCGTTGCTTGAAGCCGGACTCCGGCTGTACGGAGCCTTCGAGGGCAGCAGCACGTTTCAGTCGCTGTTCATGGACGATCCGCGCGTGGGCATCCGGCTGCGGCCGAATACGCACGTCCGATACAGCACGGTCGAGTTCACCGCCGACATCGACATCAATGCGGAGGGTGTTCGGGACGACGAGCCGATCGGTGCGAAAGCGCCGAACGAACGCCGGATTGTGGTCCTGGGCGATTCGCTCGTGCTGTCCGTGCAGGTATCGCTGGCCGAGACGTTCTGCAAGAAACTCGAACGGCAGTTAAACGCGCGCGGCGGATCGGTTCATTGGCGCGTGATCAACGGCGGCGTGCAGGGTTATGGCCCGGTCGAGGAGTGGATGTTCTTCGATCACGTGGTCGCGGCGTTTGACCCGGACCTGGTGTTAATCGTCGCGTTCGTCGGCAACGACGCGATCGATGCCGCCGGCATGGCCGCGTCGTTCGAAGCCGGCCGGCCGGTCGCGGCCACCCAACCTGGCGTGAGATGGTTCCGGCGAGTCGTCCGATCGAGCGTGGTGCTGCAATCGGTGCGGGTCCGGTGGGATCAGTTGCGGAGCAAGATCGTGCTGGGCACGCCGGAAGCGCCGCTGGCCAGCTATCTGACCATCCCTCCGCCGGTTGTGGCCGATGGCCTGACCATCAGTCGTCGGGCGTTTGGCCGAATCGCTGAACGAGCCACCGGGTTGGGCGCCCGGACGGCCATCGCGTTGATGCCGGCGCGTTTTCAGGTGAATGACATCGATTTCGGAAACCTGCGGCAGATCGTTCGCGAGGCCGGCGGCGAACTCGATCGTCAGGCCGCGTCCCGTCGCTTCATGGACGCGCTGACGCCACTCGGACTGCCGATCGTCGATTTGCAGCCCGCGCTGTTCGCCCAGCCCAAGCGGGAAGGCATCTTCTTTCAGCGGACCGTTCACCTGACGCCGCGCGGCCACGACGTCGTCGCCCACGCCCTCGAGGAATTCCTCAGGACGAGTGGCCTGGTTCCAGCCGGCCAGTGATGCCGGGAGTGTTGTGACGGCGTCAGCCGTGCAGGCGCGAATCGGCGTGACAGAATAATCGTTGATGGCAAGTCGCGCGACAGACAGCGGCCTCGACAGGTTGTATCAGTTGCCGTTAGGCGGCTTCACCGAGGCTCGCAATCTCCTGGCGAAAGCGGCCGGCCCCGGCGGCGCGGCGATCAAGGCGCTCGAAAAGCCCAGCGTACCGGCGTGGGCGGTCAATCAGTTGTATTGGCGGGAGCGACGGACGTACGACCGCTTGGTCCGTGCCTCCGAACGGCTTCGCGCGGCTCATGCGCAAGCGCTGTCAGGCAAGAAGATCGATTTGCCCCTCATCGAACTGCAGCATCGCGCTGCGCTCAAGGAGGCTGCCGACGCGGTCCGGCGCCTGCTCGCGTCTGCCGGCGATGCGGCGACGCAGGCGACCATGAAGGCCGTGGTGGACACGTTGCAGGCATTGCCTTGCGGTGGCGCGCCGGGACGTTTGACGAAGGCCTTGGCGCCTCTCGGTTTCGGCGCGCTGGGTGCGTTGATGAAGCGCGGCGCCACGTCGACGTCTCTCGCCGAGGTGGTGACGTTTGCGCCGCCGAAACCGAAGCCTGATGAAGTGGCCGAGGCGGCGTCGCGCGCGAAGGAAGCGGCGAACGCGCGGTTGCGGGAGTTGGACCGGAAGGCCCCCGCTCTGAAAAAGACACTGGCCGCGGCTCGTGCTGCCGTGGACCGGGCGGAGCGCGCGCGAGCCGATCTCGAAGTGAAGCTTCAGGCCGCAGTGGCCGAGCTGGCGGAGCGCCGCTTGGCGTGGGAGCGCGCGGAGCGCGAGTCGCGCACACTCGAAGAGGAGCGCGCGCATCTTCGACAGACCGTGTAGCGCGAGTCTTCATGTATCGTGGACGGGCGTGCTGCTCACCGTCCTCGAACGTTATTGGGGCTACACCTCCTTTCGTCCACTCCAGCGCGAAGCGATGGATGCGGTCCTCGAGGGCCGGGACTCGCTCCTCGTGCTGCCGACTGGCGGCGGCAAGTCGATTTGTTTTCAAGCGCCCGCCCTCGTCAAAGACGGTCTCGCGGTCGTCGTCTCACCGCTGATCTCGTTGATGAAGGACCAGGTCGACACGCTCGTCGGCAACGGCGTGCCCTCCGCGTGCTTTCACAGTTCCCTCACGTCTGATGAGAAGGCCCGCGTCACGAGCGGCATTCGCGAGGGGCGATTTCGCCTGCTCTATGTGGCGCCGGAGCGTCTGGTGGGCGATGGCGGCGAGAGCTTTACGGGGCTGGTCGGTCGCCGGCCTGTGAGCTTCGTTGCGGTCGATGAAGCGCACTGCATCAGCCAGTGGGGTCACGATTTCAGGCCTGAGTACCGGCAACTGGCGCAATTGCGCGACCGGTGGCCCGACATCAGCCTGCACGCGTATACGGCGACGGCCACCGAGCGCGTGCGCCGCGACATCGTCTCGCAAATGGGCCTGCGCGACCCGCTTCTGCTCGTCGGATCGTTCGATCGGCCGAATCTCGTGTATCGCGTGCTGGCCCGCAGCACGCTGAAGAAACAGCTGCAGGAGATTCTCGCCCGGCACAAAGGGCACTCGGGCATCGTGTATTGCCAGTCGCGTCGCGAAGTCGATGCGCTGGCGTCCTGGCTGTCGGAGAACGGATCGCGCGCAGTCCCGTATCACGCGGGGCTGGATGACGCGATGCGGCATCGGCATCAGGACCAGTTCCTGAACGAAGACGTGGATATTGTCGTGGCTACCGTGGCGTTCGGTATGGGCATCGACCGATCCGACGTGCGGTTCGTCGTGCACGCGGGCGCGCCGCAGTCGCTCGAGCACTATCAGCAGGAAGCGGGCCGCGCGGGCCGCGACGGTCTCGAGGCCGAGTGCGTACTGGTGTATTCGGGCGGCGACTTTGCGCGATGGCGCGCCATGTTCGAACAGAACGGCGAGTGGTCGGATGCGAAACGCACCTTGCTTCGCGACATGGAGCGCTACGCCGCCAGCGTCGGCTGCCGCCATCGACGCCTCGTCGCGTACTTCGGCGAGCGGTATGGCAAAGAGGACTGCGGCGCCTGCGATTTCTGCCTCGGTGAAATGGAAGCGGTGGCCGAGCCGGTGACGATTGCCCGCAAGATTCTCTCGACGGTGGCGCGCGTGGGGCAGCGGTTCGGCGCCGCGCATGTGACGAACATCCTGCGCGGCAGCGACAGCGACAGCATCACGTCCCGCGGCCATCAGGGGTTGAGCGTGTTCGGCCTGCTCAAGGACTCGACGATCGACGAAGTGCGCGGGTACATCGATCAGCTGGTCGCGGGCGAGTTCCTGCGGCAGACCGAAGATCAATTTCCGGTGCTTCAACTCACCGCGGATGGCGTGGCGCTGATGAAAGACGCCGGCGCCGTGCCGGGTTTCAGCCTGGCGAAGCAGAAGAAGCCGGAGAAGGGCAAGGCGCCGAAGCGGTCAGGCGCCGAAACGGCGTCCTGGGACGGCGTGGACCGCGACCTGTTCGATCAACTCCGGACGCTCCGGCTCAATCTCGCCCGCGAGCGCCGCGTACCACCGTACGTCGTGTTTCACGACACCACGCTGCGTGAACTGGCGCGGCTAAAGCCGGTGACGCCCGACGATCTGCGGCACGTCTATGGCATCGGCGCGCGCAAGGCCGACGATCTGGGCGAGGCCGTGCTCGGGGCGATTCGCGGTTTTCTGGCCGCCAGAACGTAGGCCGGGATCAGCCGCGCGCCCAGTGCCGCGGTGCTACTGATCCGCTCGGCGGACGCGATTGTGCCGGAGGCCGAACACCGTCCGGCTGAGTTGCCGCCACTGCCGTCTCAGAGTCGAACGGTCCTGAGGCGTTAACGTGCCGGCGCGGCGCAGTTCCCGTGCGTGCGCGCGAAAGTTCGTCAGGCGCTGGCGAATGACCTGCACTTCCGCCGTCGTGAGTTGACCGGAGCGAACACCGTCGCGGATCCGGACGCGCATGGCCGCTTGCGCGCGACCGTATTGGCCTTGTGGGCGCGTCGCGGTCTGGGCCGATAGAGTCGGCGCGAACAGCAGCGCAATTAACGCGGTCGCGCATGTAATATGCTTCATCATCTCGGTGTCTCCGCTCGGTCGCGTGCCTGTTCTTTTGACCGCTCGCTGACCTGAGAAGTTACGCCGACGACCTGGACATCGATGGAACCCAGCAACGAACTCGACCGGCTCGCCGCGCAACTGTCCGACGACACGGCCGACCTGCCGGCGCCGGGCGCGCGGCTCCACTCCTGGTTCGAGCTGATGGCTCAACGCAACGCGAGCGACCTCATCCTCGTGGCCGGCGAGCCGCCCACGTTCCGGATCGATGGCCGCGTGTTGCGTTCGTCCGGCCCCGTTCTGGATGGCGATGATGTGTATGAGCTGGTCGCGCCCGAACTGGCGCCCCACGCCCAGCGCATGTTCCGCGATCAGGGGATCGCCGACGCGGCGCTCAAGGTGCCGGGCGTCGGCCGCTTCCGCGTGAATCTCCACCGTGAACGCGGCCGGCCCGCTGCGAACATCCGGCGGTTGCCCACGAAAATTCCGGCACTGGCCTCGCTCAACCTGCCGGCCCCCACGGCGATGTTGTCGCGCATGTCGCGCGGCCTGGTCATCATCGGCGGCGCCACCGGATCGGGCAAGACCACGACGTTGGCGGCGATCGTGGACGAAATCAATCAGCGCGAAGAGAAACACATCATCACGATTGAGGATCCGCTCGAGTACGAGCACACCAATCGCAAGAGCGTGATTCAGCACATCGAGATTGGTACCGATGCGCCGGATTTTCCGACAGCCCTCCGATCCGCGTTGCGGCAGGCGCCCGACGTGCTCGTCATCGGCGAAATGCGCGATCCGGAGACGATGAAAATCGCGCTGGCGGCCGGCGAAACCGGTCATCTCGTGCTGTCCACGCTGCATACGACCGACGTGCCGTCCACGATTGCGCGCATGACCGATTCCTTTCCTGCGGATCGGCAGCCGACGATTCGGCAGGAACTGGCGGCGGCCTTGTCAGCGGTGTACGTGCAGATGTTGCTGCCGTCGGCGACCGGAGGCCAGGTGCCGGCGGCTGAGCTCCTGATGCTGCAATACGGCGCCCGCCAGCACATCCGCCGCAACACGCTGCACCAGCTCCACCAGGAAATCACCGTGACCCGCAAGTACGGCTCGTTTACGCTCGAGGATTGCCTCGCCAAACTGGTCTCTAAAGGCCAGGTCGATCGCGCCGTCGCCGCGCTTCGGGTGAATCATCCCGACGAGTTCGAGTCGAGCTTAAGAAGCGCGGGCGGGTAAGTGGTCTTTACTTCTCTTCACTTCGTCCTCTTCTTCGCGGTCGTCTACGCCCTGTATCGCGCGCTGCCGCATCGCGGGCAGAACTGGATGCTGCTGGCCGCGAGCTACTACTTCTATGGTTCGTGGGATTGGCGCTTTCTCAGCTTGCTGCTGGGTTCGACCGTTGTGGACTTCCTGGTCGGCCGGTATCTGGGTCGTGAGACCGTCCCGGGTCGTCGCCGCCTCGCGCTCATCCTGAGTCTCGTCTTCAACTTCGGGATGCTCGGGTTCTTCAAATACTTCAATTTCTTCGAACAGAGCCTCGTCACGATGGGCGGCTGGATTGGATGGCATTTCGATCCGTTCACGCTGAACGTCATTCTGCCCATCGGGATCTCGTTCTACACGTTCATGACGGTGAGCTACGTCATTGACGTCTATCGCCGCGAGATCGTGCCGACGACGCACCTGCTGGATTTCGCGCTGTTTGTCGCGTACTTCCCGCACCTGGTGGCCGGCCCGATTCTGCGGGCGTCGCTGCTCTTGCCGCAGATCGAACGGCCGCGCACGATTTCGCGCGATCAGATTGTCGCCGGCCTCTGGCTCGTCGGCTGGGGCTGTTTCCAGAAAATGTTCGTGGCCGATAACCTCGCGCCGCTCGTAGACACGGTCTTCGGTCCGTCGGCCACGCCCGGGGGCGCGGACATCCTGGTCGCGAGCTGGGCGTTTGCGTTCCAAATCTACGGCGATTTCGCCGGCTATTCGAACATCGCACGGGGCGTGTCCAAAATGATGGGCATCGAGCTCAACGTCAATTTTCTGTTTCCGTATTTCGTCATTTCCCCGCAGGCTTTCTGGCGCAACTGGCATATCAGTCTGTCCACCTGGTTGCGCGATTACTTGTACTTTCCGCTGGGCGGGAACCGGCATGGGACGTGGAAGACGCATCGCAACCTGATGATCACGATGGCGCTCGGCGGCCTGTGGCACGGCGCGGCGTGGACGTTCGTGATCTGGGGCCTGTATCAAGGCATCGTGCTGGTCGTGGCGCGCATGATCGGCGGCTGGGCGACCCGCGCCGGCATCGTGATCCGCGACGGGCTGAATTGGCAGCGGTTCGCGCTCGGCGTCCTCATGTTTCAGGTAACCTGCTACGGCTGGCTCATCTTCCGCGCGGAATCATTGAGCCAGCTGGTGACGTTCACGCGGCTGCTGTTCACATCGATGACGCCGTCGTTGACGACGATTGATTCGCTGCTGGTGCCGATGTTGCTGGTCGTGGCGCCATTGCTGGCGGTGCACATCTATCAGGCTCGAAAGGGAAGCGAGACGGCGCCGCTCGAATGGCCGCTGGTCGCGCGCTACGCGCTCTACGGCGCCGTGTTCTACTTGGTCATGCTTTGGGGCGACTTCGAAGGCGCCCAGTTCATCTATTTTCAGTTCTAGACGATGCGAAGCACGACACTCGCGCGAGTTCTGAGCGCCGCCGCCCTGGCCGCGCTGTACGTCACCCTCCTTCGGCGGCCTGGACCGTTTGGTGCGGCCTACTTGGGCGGGCTCGTGATTGGCGCGATCGTGCTCGGCGTCGCGGTACTCGCGGCGTTGGGCCGGCGGCCGTTGGCGCGCTTCGTGGCGCACCCGCCGTTCTCTCAGCCGCGATTCCGCGTGTTCTTCGCCATCGCACCGTGGATGGCTCTCTTTGCCGCCATCATCGTCAACGGCTCATGGTGGGTGCGGCAAGACAACGCCGTTCGGTTGTTCGCGACGTACTCCTCCGCGATTTGGTCCGTCGTGTGGTGCCTCGCCGATGCAGGTAAGCCTCAGCTGTTCCAGACGACCGCTGCACAGGAAATGGCCCGTCGTCTTCTCTTTGGGATGGCGGCCGTGTTCATGGTGCTCGGCATCGACGGGCTCGCGTTCGGACTGACGCCGTTCGGCGTCGCAACGTCGGCGTTGCTGGCATTGGCCGCGTCCGCGGTGGCAGCCGCCGCATCGTTTGCCCGGCCGGTCGTTCGCGGAAATCTCGCGGCGGCGAGCGTCAGCGTGCTGCTGAGTCTGGCGTGCGTCGAAGCCGGCCTGCGCGTACTCCGCGTCGGCGAGAGCGTGCTTGAAGTGGACGACGCGTTTTATGCGCGGCAGTTTCACCACATGCCGCCGCCGGGTGCCACGTATCTCAACACCCCCAAAGCCCTTGATGAGTTTGCGCCGGCGTTGATCGAGATCAACAGCCTGGGGATTCGCGGTCCGGAAATCCCTCCGGGTCCGGTGGACATGCTGTTGATCGGCGACAGCTTCGTCGAAGCGCGCCAACTGGCGTGGGAACGAACGGTGGGTCCGCAACTGACGGAGGCTTTTCGCGAGCGATCGGCGCCTATGCGGGTGGTCAGTCACGGCGTGCGGGGATGGTCGCCGTTGCTCGAATGGAACTGGTACCTGAAGGTCGGCCGGAAGCTGAAACCCCGGACCGTGCTGCTGTTCTTCTTCTGGAACGATCTGTGGAGCGCCGGCGACGAGGCGCGGACGTTTCGCGCGGTCATGGGTGCCGACGGTCGGCCTGACCACTTCGACGTGACCGTCGAACCCGCCTGGGTTTGGTACAAGCACGTCCGCGCCATGCGCCTGCTGGAGGACGTTCGCGAACGTGCCGACGTGGCGGCCATCAAGCGGTCTCTGGCGGTGGGGCAGTCGGGCTTCTCTGCTGACGAAGCCAGCGCGGAATCCGCCGCCCGGAGGATGGCCGGTGACCGGCTGCTCACAAACGGAGATCTTGACGACCTGCTGACGCGCCCCCTCCCGGATTTGAAGCCATCACTGCAATCGGTGGCGCAGGCGGAGTTCTGGCCCGGCATCCGCCCGATGGCGTTGTGGACCGAGGCACAGCGGCGCGCCGCTGAGGTGACCGAGCACGAGCTTCGGCTCTTCGCGGACGATGTCGCGAGCGACGGGGGCCGCCTGGCGATTGTGTATGTGCCGAACGCGTATCAGATTGCGCCGACCGAATGTTCGGTCGGCCGCTATCTGGTGGGCCTGAATGGGAGCCAGCAATTGCCGCCGGCGTCGGGGATCCAGTCGTGGCTCGAGGGCGTGGCTGAACGGCAGCATATCGAGGTGATCGATCCGTCCGAAGCGATGCGGGCCTACCATCGCGCTGGACCGTCGCCCGTTGAGCCGCTGCACCTGCGTGCGGATTGCCATTGGTCGGCGCGCGGCCACCAGTTCGTGGCCGGCTTCCTCGCTGACTGGTATCTGCGGACCGGTGCCCGCTGACGTGACGGCTGGAGGCCAGAAAACACGGGATTCCATGCTAGAATTACGCGGTTCCGGGCCTGTCGTGTGTCGCCCTGCCAGGACGTCCCGATCCCTTCAATATCGGGCAGTTTGTCGCCGACTGAACGGTCTGCAGAGGGCCGGTCTATAGGCCGATACGAGTTAAGGCGGATCCCCGCCCGTAGCACCAGGTCTAGCCGGCAGGCAAGTCGTGGTCGAGGAGGTTACTTGAAACTTCGGTCCCGGATCACGGCGTTCGCGATGCTGCTCCTGGTAAGCGTATTGGCGGCGCCAGTACAGGCTCAGACGTCCCGCCTCGGCCCGACCTTTGTCGTCAATCGGCTTTCGAACGGCAACACCACGCTGGTTCGCTATACCGATATCTCCTGGGATCCGGTCAACAGGGTCTACCTGGTGGTCTGGGGTGCGTTTGGCGAAATCCTCGGCCGGTTCGTTGCGGCCGACGGCACGGTTCTCGGCGGCGATCCCTTCGTCATCACCGCGCCCGCGAACGCGAACGACTATAAGGACGCACCCCGCGCGGCCTACAGCCCGGACGCCGGCGCGTTCATGATCGTCTGGCGTGACAACCGGAGCGATCCTAATGCGCCCACGGTGTGGGGCCGCAGCCTCTCGTACAACCCGGGCAACAGTCTGGCGACGTTCCTGACGCCGGACTTCATGGTGACGGGGGCGTTCGTGCACTTCGGCGACGTGCCGGTGCTCGAGTACTCGACCGTGAGCCACGAGTTTCTGATCATCTACAACCGCGACTACGACGTCCGCGGCCGCCGGTTCAACATCAACGGCACGCTGCTGGGCAGCGAAATCAACATCATTTCGACGCCGAACAATGTGGAATACGCGTGGCAGGCCAACGTGACCTACAACTCGGCCAACGACGAATTCCTGGTCGTCTGGCGGTGGTTTTCGGATCCGATGGAGGCCGGCAGCATTCAGGCCGCTCGGATCAAGGCCGGCACCGACAACATGGTCGGCGGCATTATTGAAGTGGACGCGCCCAGCGGGTTCGACCTCGCGATTCCGTCCGCCGCGTACGACTCGACCAACAACCGCTACCTCGTGGTGTGGTACCGGTCGATTGGAGGATTGTTCACGTTCGCCGGACGTTTGATGAACGCGAATGGCACGCCGGCCGGCAGTCGATTTACCGTGGCGCCCACCGCCAATTACGTGGACCTGGACGTGTCGTTCAGTTCCCGGGTTGGATCGTTCTATTCGGTCTTCGCCCACCACGATCTCATCGACATCTTTGGCACGCGCGTGTCAGCCGCCGGCGTGCCTGATGCGATGGACCAGGTCACCGTCACCGCGTCCACGACCGGCACCGACTACGGACGGATCGCCGCGGCGACCGACCGCGACGAGTGGATGGTGACGTCGAACGTCTGGTGGAACAAAGCGATCGCGCAGCGCATGGGATTCAACGCGAGTGGCATCACCTTCTCGAAGGGCTCGCCGCTCAACGGCGCGACTGACCTGACGAGTCCCGTGACCCTCACGTGGGCCCCCGTCGCGGGGGCGAGCTACGAAGTGTGCATGGACACCATCGCCAATGGGTCGTGCGACACCTCGTGGCAACCCGTCGCAGGGACCTCTATCGCGGTTTCGGCCCCGAACGGCACCTACTACTGGCAGGTGAGGGCGACGACGCCGGCCGGGACGGCCGAGGCGAACGCGGCCAGTTGGTGGAGCTTGACGATCGGTTCGACGCCGATGTTGTTTGGCAAGCTGACGCCGACCAACGGCGGGACGGTCGGGAGCCCCGTCGCGCTGAGCTGGGGTAACGCCCCCGGCGCGACGTCGTACCAGATTTGCGTCGACACGGTGAACGACAACAGTTGCAACACGTCGTGGCAAGACGCGAGCGGCACTTCGGCGTCCGTGGCGCTGGGCACGGGAACCTACTACTGGCAAGTCCGAGCGTGGGTGGGTGGTTCTCCGCAGCTGGCCAACAACGGCAACTCCTTTAGCTTTACCGTGAGCGGCGGCGTGCCGCCACCACCACCCGGCGGCGGACCGTTCGGCAAGGCCTCGCCGTCGAACACTGCGGCGGGGTTGGGAGAAAACGTGACCCTGCAATGGCAGGCTGTTGCTGGCGCGGGCTTCCGCGTGTGCTGGGACACGACCAATAACAATTCGTGTGACGCGGCTTGGTGGCCCAACGGTGGCGGCAATTCACGCACCGTGGAAGGCTTGGCGCCGGGCACGTATTACTGGCAGGTGCGTTCGGAAACGTCCACGTCGACGACTGAGGCCGACGCCGGCACGTGGTGGAGCTTTACCGTGGGCTCCGTGGCGCCGCCACCTCCGCCGCCCCCGCCCTCCGGTGGTACCTTCGTCAAGCAGTCGCCGGCGAGCGGATCGACCAATTCGGGCAGCACGACGCTGGCGTGGTCGACAGTAAGCGGTGCGACCTTCTATCAGGTCTGCTACGACACCACGAACAACAACTCGTGTGACACATCCTGGCAGCTGACCGCGACGTCGACGAGCCTCGCGCTGAGTGGCCTGGCGAACGGCGCGTATTACTGGCAAGCGCGCGCGCTCGTCAATGGTGCCCTCATCGATGCGGACAGCGGTGTGTGGATCAACTTCAATGTGGGCAGCGCGCCGCCGCCGCCCCCGCCCTCCGGCGGCGCCTTCATCAAGCAGTCGCCGGCGAGCGGATCGACCAATTCGGGCAGCACGACGCTGGCGTGGTCGACGGCAAGCGGCGCGACCTTCTATCAGGTCTGCTACGACACGATCAACAACAACTCGTGCGACACCTTTTGGCAGTTGACCGCGACGTCGACGAGCCTCGCGCTGAGTGGCGTGGCGAACGGCGCGTATTACTGGCAGGCGCGCGCGCTCGTCAATGGCGCCCTCATCGATGCGGATAACGGTGTCTGGATCAACTTCAATGTAGGCAGCGCGCCCCTGCCGCCGCCGCCGTCAGGTGCCGGAGCGTTCGCGAAACTCTCGCCGGGCAACGGATCGGTCGGAGTCAGCAGTCCGGTGATCCTGCAGTGGTCGGCGCTGGCGGATGCCGGCTACTCGGTCTGTTGGGACACGACCAACAACAACACGTGCGATACCACTTGGTTCCCCAATGGCGGCGGCACGAGCCGGACCCTGACCGGCCTGGCACCCGGCACCTACTTCTGGCAGGTGCGCGCGCAAACGGGCGCCGGCACGAGCGAGGCGGATTCCGGCACGTGGACGAGCTTCACGATCGGCTCGGCCGCGGCAGTCTCGAAATTGGGCCCGGCCAACGGCGCATCGGGGCTGAGCAGCAGTGGCGTCACCCTGCAATGGACCGGTCTCGCCGATGCGGGCTACTGGGTGTGCTGGGACACGAGCAATAACAACAGCTGCGATTCCACCTGGTGGCCCAATGGCGGCGGCACTACCCGTACGGTGGTGGGCCTTGCGCCTGGCACCTACTACTGGCAGGTGCGCGCTCAGACGTCGGCCGGTGAAGGCGTCGGCGATGGCGGCACGTGGTTCAGCTTTACCGTGACGGGCCTCGAGCCGGCCGCGCTTTCACTGGATCCGACCAATCTCGTTGCGGACGCGTCATTCCTACAGACCCGTAGCGCAGAGGTCCGCGAAATCGACGCCGAAGATCACCGGCTGTGGGCCGACCGGCGCCGCACGGCGTTTGCGCCCGGCCCCTGAGGCCCATGACGTCAGTCCGCCGTCTGGCAGCGATCGCACTGGTTTGTCTTGCGGCGCTGCAGCCGGCGGCGGCTCAGCAAACTCCTGCGCAGTCGAGGGCCGCGGCGCTCACCGCCGCACGCCGGGCGCTCTCGGGCGGCCAACCGGCCATCGCCATTCGCACGATTGAACCGCTCATCGCGCAGACGCCAGGCGATCGTGAACTCGTCGAGGTCGCCATGTCGGCGGCGGTGGCGCTCGACGATCTTCCGCGGGCCTACGCCTTCTACGACACTTACGTCCAGGCGTCCGGCGCCGAAGCGCCAATTCTGCTGCGGCCTATCGCGGTGCACGAACTCCAGAACGTGGCGGCGGGTGCCGCCCTCGATCCGCGGCTGCGCGCCGAAGCACTCGAGCGGCTCGGCAGGACCGGGGACGCCAAGGCGCTGAACGATCTCCGCCAGACCTCCGGTCTTTCGCGTCAGACGCTACTCGACGACACCGCGCTGGCGAGGCTGGGCGACCGGGACGCCCGGCAGCGCATTGCATCAGCGGCGTCGTCAACGGACTTCACCGACAAGACGGCTGTCGCCGAGGCGATTCGCCGCTCCGGCAATGCGAGCCAGGCGCCGCTGCTGATTCCGCTGCTTCAGCATCCAGATCCCTATACGCGTGCGGCGGCCGTGGAAGGCCTCGCCGAACTCGGCTACACCGCGGCGATTCTGGCCATGCGGCCGCTCGTCAGCGATCCGGCTGTTGAGGTGCGATCCAAGGCGGCGCTGGCGCTGACGCGCCTGGGCGACGCAGCCGGCCGCGAGACCATCGAGCGCATGAAACGAAGTCCGGTCGCCGACGTGCGATTGAGGGCCGTGGAGGTCGATCCCTCCATCACCGCGGGCGAGCGTCTGCTGATCATCCGGCCGATCCTGGCCGATCCCGATCCGATGACGCGACTGAGGGCGGCGGAGTTGTTGGTGAAAGACGATCCCGAAGCTGCGCGGCCAATCCTTCTCGAGTTGATCCGGGATCCGGACTCGACGCCGCGCCGGGAAGCGGGCCGCGTGATCGAGACGATGACGCCGCCGGACCTCGGGTTGTATCGGGCGATGATGGCCGACCGCGAACCGTGGGTGCGCATGTACGGCGCCGGCGCCATCCTCAAAGCGCCTGCGATTATTGGGGGGTAGTTACCCGTCGTTCCCGTCGTTACTTGATCTCAATCAGCTCTATCTCGAAAACCAGCGGACCCTGTGGCCGCGTGGGCATGCTCTCGTAGGCCAGTTTAAAGGGAACCCAGACACGGACCTTCTCGCCCGTCACCATCATTTGCAGCATCTCGGTCCAACCGGCGACGACGCCGCTGACGGTGAATTCTGATGGTGCGCCGCGTTGAATCGAGCTGTCGATCATCGTGCCGTCCTGCTTCCAGCCCGTGTAGTGCACGCGGACCCTGCTCTCACGCGTGGGATAGATGCGGCCGAGTCCGACGGTCAGGACCTTGTAGGCGAGGCCCGACGGCGTCTTGATCGCGTCGGCGGGAGGCGCGGCGACGTCCGCGGGCGCTGGAATGGGCGGCGGGCCATCGTTCGGTCCCTGCGTTGCCGGTTCTTCCTTGAGCGTGCATCCCGTGGCCATGGCCGCCAGCACCAGCAGAATCCCGGCGAATCGCAAATGTTTCATGACGATCGATTCTGCCAGAATCGGGTGCCGCGTACAATCGGTTGATGAAATCCCACATCGCGCATCTGCCGCACCGATCGCTTCGCTATTTCGAGTCTGGCGAAGGGCGGACGCTGCTGCTGGTCCATGCGTTTCCCCTCAGCGCCGACCAGTGGCTGCCGCAGTTGCACCGGGTCCCCGCGGGCTGGCGGTTCATCGCGCCGGACCTCAGGGGCTTCCGCGGCGTCGGCCCCGCATTCGAGGATCCGGGTCTGGCCAACCTCACGATCGATGACTATGCAGATGACCTGACCGGGCTGATGGCGCACCTGGACATTGATCGCGCGGTGGTCTGCGGCTTGTCCATGGGCGGGTACGTCGCGCTGGCGATGATGCGGCGCGCGCCGGCGAAGGTCGCGGGCCTTGTGCTGTCGAATACGCGCGCCGGATCGGATTCGGAACAAGGGCGCGCCGGCCGGGACAAGATGATTGATCTCGTGCAGCGCGAAGGTCCCGCCAAGGTGGCCGACGAGTTGTTGCCCAAGCTGCTCGGCGCCACGACGCACGCACGCCAGCCTGATCTGGCTGATGCCGTGAGGCGCCTGATCCTGGTCAATTCCTCTGAAGGTATCGCCACCGCGCTCGGCGCGCTGAAGACACGACCCGATTCGACGCCACTGCTGACCTCGATCTCGGTGCCGACGCTGGTGATCACCAGTGACGAAGACGCGATCATTCCCGTGAGCGAGGCCGAGGTCATGCACAAGGGCATCCGCGGCTCGTCGATCGTGGTGCTGCCGAAGGTCGGGCATCTCGCGAATCTCGAGGAGCCAATGGGATGGGGCAGGGCCCTCGAGACCTTTCTGGTCTCGCTGTAGCGTGACGTCTTCACGTCCTTCACCCCCTTCACGTCCTTCCCATCGTCAGTGCCCTATACTCACGTTTCATGGATCTCCAGCTGCGCGACAAGGTCGCGATCATTACCGGTTCGAGCAAGGGCCTTGGTCTCGCGGCGGCGCGTGCGTTGGCGGCCGAGGGTGCGCGCGTGGCGATTTGCGCGCGGGGTGCGGAGGCGCTGCGATCGGCCGTGACTGACCTCACGCGCATCGCCGGCCGCACGGACGCCGTAATCGCGGTGGAGGCAGACGTGTCCACGGCAGCCGGTGCAGACACGTTGACAAAGCAGACCTTGTCCAAATTCGGCCGCATCGACATTCTGGTCAACAACGTCGGTAAGGCGGGCGGCGGTGACATCGTGTCCACGCTCGACGCTGAGTGGCAGGGCGCCTTCGACCAGACGCTCTTCCCCGCGATTCGCATGTCTCGTCTCGCCGTGCCGGAAATGCGCCGCGCGGGCGGCGGCGTCATCCTGATGATTGCCTCCGTCTGGGGCCGCGAGTCTGGTGGCCGCATGACCTACAACGCCGTGAAAGCCGCAGAGATCAGCCTCGCGAAGGCGATGTCGCAGCAATTGGCGAAGGACAATATTCGCGTCAACAGCGTCGCACCGGGTTCGACGCTGTTCGAAGGCGGGTCGTGGTGGAAACGCCAGCAGGAGGATCCGGCGGGCATCGCCGAATTCGTCCGCCGCGAACTTCCGCTCGGCCGCTTTGGCAAGGCCGAAGAAGTCGGTGACGTCGTTGCGTTCCTCGCTTCGCCACGCGCAAGCCTGATTACCGGCGCGTGCATCGCGGTCGACGGCGGCCAAGGCCGCGCAGGGATTTAGTCCTCATGCCACAACTCGCCACCGGCATCGACAACGTATCCACATGGCTCTTCACGAACGTCGTGATGTGGCTGTTGCTCGGGACCGGCGCCTTTCTCACGGTTCGGTTCGGCGTCGTCCAGTTGCGCCGACTGCCCGAGGCCTTCCGCGCGATGGTCGCGCAGCAGTCCAAGGACGCGAAGGGCGGCGCGCTCTCACCGTTCCAGGCGTTCATGACGGCCTTGGCGGCGTCCATCGGCACCGGCAACATCGCGGGCGTCGCCACCGCGATCATCTCCGGCGGCCCCGGCGCGCTCTTCTGGATTTGGGTCTACGGGTTTCTCGCGACGTCGATCAAATTCTCCGAAGCGATTCTCGGTGTGAAGTTTCGTGAGACGCAGGGCGATCTCGTTCGCTGTGGTCCGATGTACTACCTGCGCGATGGCCTGAAATCGCCGTCGTTGGCCTGGATCTACGCGCTGGTGGCCGGCGTCGCGGCGTTGACGACGACGCCGTTCACGCAACCGAACTCGATCGCGCTCGCGGTCAACCACGTGTTTCCGTCGGGCACTCTTGAATTGCCCGTGATCGGTACGGTCAATCGCACGGCGCTCATCGTCGGCGTGGCCGTAGCGATCCTCACCTGGGTCGTCATCATCGGCGGCGTCAAGGCCATCGGGCGTGCGGCGGAGAAGCTCGCGCCGCTCAAGGTTGGGCTGTATCTCATCGGCGGACTCGTCGTCATTCTGAGCTTCGCGAGCCGGCTGCCGCACGTGTTCTCGCTCATCTTCAGTGAGGCGCTGACGACGCGATCGGCGATGGGATTTGGCGTGTTCATCGCGATGCGCTACGGCATCGCGCGCGGCATTTACGCAAACGAGGCCGGATACGGCACCGCGGCGGTCGCCTACGGCAGCGCGAAGACCACGAATCCGGCGCAACAGGGCCTCCAGGCCGTGATGGAAGTGTTCATCGTGTCGTTTGTGACCGCGACGATCAGCGCGATGACGATCCTTGTGAGCGGTGTGGCCGAATCGTCGATTGCGGCAAAGCAGGCCGGTCAAACGTTCGTGACGAGCACCGCCGCCGTGGCCACCGCGTTCAACATGGCGGTGCCCGAAGTCGGCGGGTGGGTCGTCGCGTTGTGCGCGTTCATGTTCGGCTACACCACGCTGATCGGCTGGGCGTACTACGGCGAGCAATTCCTCGAGTACATCCTGGGCCGCAGCGTGACGATCCCGTATCGCTGGATCTACTGCCTGCTGATTCCGCTGGGCGCCGTGCTGAAGCCCGACATCGTGTGGGCGTGGGGCGACCTGATGAACGCGCTCCAGGTATTTCCGAATCTCATCGGTCTCCTCGGATTGACGGGTATAGTTGCCGCGTACGCGAAGTCGAGGCAATCGACGGCGTGAGTGCTACGGTGCGAGCCGCAACGGCGTCAGTCGCGCGATTTTCGAAAATACGGTATCTCGCGTCAGCAGGGGAGCGTCCTGGTCGAGCGCGCACTGCGCGACGTGTGCGTCGGGCGTTGAGACGCTGAGACCGTGGCTTCGAAGCGACGCGCGGAGGGCGCCGACGCGCGCCCAGTGACCAAAGTCGGCCGCTGCCATCGCGAGGTCGCGCAACAGATCTTCGAGCCGCTCGCGATCTTTGGTCGCGCGCGCGCCGCTCAGTAATTCCGCCACGACAATCGGCGGCACCACGACCAGTCCCGCGGCCAACGCGTGATCCAGCAGCGCGGCCGGACGGCCGGCCAGGTATTCCACCCACTCCGACGTGTCAGCGACGATCGCGCTCACGCGACGCCTCGAGATCGATATCCAAATGGATCTTGCCGCGCAGGGCCGAAGCCTTGGCGTGCGCGCGCGATCGCCGGACCAACTCCAGGCCGGCGATCAACGTCTCGGTGATGCCCTTGCCGGTGACGGCAGTGGCCTCTTCGAGCAGCGTGTCCGGCAGATTGGCCGTAATCCGCTTGGTCATTTCTCAATCATGTCAATGATATGTATTAACGTCAATACATTGATATTGACTACTTCGCCCTTTCATCGCCCCTCGGAGACCGGCTAAAATCGAGGCGCTTCCATGAACGCGCTGCCCGCTCTGACGACGAATAAGGACCAGTCGCTGCAGCAGGCGCTGTCGCGCATGCTGGCCGAGTTCGAGTCCGGCGCGCGCACCGGTGTCGATACGGGCACTGACGACCCGCACGTGACCGCTGTGCGGCGCCTGGCGCCCATTGAGGCGCAGTTCGCCCCATATCCGGACGCCCTCGACGGGCGTCTCCTGCAGGCGCTCCGGTCGCGCGGCATTGAGCAGTTCTACAGTCACCAGGCCGCCGCGGTGGAGCATGCGCTCGCCGGCCGCAACGTGGTCATCGTGACGCCCACCGCGTCCGGCAAGACGCTCTGTTACAACGCGCCGGTGCTGGATGCGATTCTCCGCGACCCGTCCACGCGCGCGCTGTACTTATTTCCGACCAAGGCACTGGCGCAGGACCAGCTCGCCGAGTTGCACCAGATGGCCGAGATCATCGGCGGCCGGAGTGGCAGTGACTCAAGCGGTGACGAAAACGCGCCATCCATCGGCGTGTTCACCTATGACGGAGACACTCCGCAGGATGCGCGGCGCGCGATTCGCGGGCGCGCCCATGTCGTCTTGAGCAATCCCGACATGGTGCACTCCGGCATCCTGCCGCACCATCCGCGCTGGGCGAAGCTCTTCGAGAACCTGAAATTCATCGTCATCGACGAGTTGCACACGTATCGCGGTGTGTTCGGCAGTCACCTCGGCAACATCGTACGGCGCCTGCAGCGCGTGTGCCGGCACTACGGATCGAATCCGACGTTCATCTGCTCATCGGCGACGATTGCGAATCCGCGAGAGTTGGCCGAGCGATTGACCGGGCAGCCCTTTGAACTTGTCGAGAAGAATGGCGCCCCGCGCGGCGAGAAGTTCTTTCTGTTCGTGAATCCGCCGGTGGTGAACGCGCAACTCGGGATTCGGCGGTCGTATCTCGCCGAGACGCGCCGCGTCGCGATCGAGTTCCTGAAGCGCGGATTGCAGCTGATCGTGTTCGCGCAGAGCCGGCTTTCGACTGAGCTGCTCACGACCTACATGAAGGACGCCTTCGAAGGGCCTCCGGGATCCGCGGATGTGATTCGTGGTTACCGGGGTGGCTATCTGCCCTTGCGCCGGCGTGAAATCGAACGCGGCCTGCGCAACGGCGATGTGCGCTGTGTCGTGTCGACGAATGCCCTGGAACTGGGCATCGATATTGGCGCGCTCGACGTCGCGGTAATGGCGGGATATCCGGGCACGATCGCGGCGACATGGCAGCGCGCGGGCCGGGCCGGCCGCCGGTCAGGCCGGTCTGCGGCGGTGCTGGTCGCCTCCAGCGCGCCCATCGATCAATTCGTCGTGCGCAATCCCGACTATTTCTTCGACGCGTCGCCCGAACATGCGCTCGTGAATCCGGACAACCTCCATATCCTCCTCGATCACGTGAAATGCGCGGCGTTCGAGTTGCCGTTCAAGGCGGACGATCAATTCGGATCGCTCAACGTGCAGGAAATTTTGACCGTGCTGTCCGAGGAGGGGTTCGTACATTTCGTGGATGGGCAGTGGCAATGGACGCAGGAGTCGTATCCGGCGGATGCCGTGAGCCTGCGATCCATCACGTCCGACAACTTCGTCGTGATCGATCAGACAGACGGCGAGCGCGTGATTGGCGAAACCGACTTCACCAGCGGCCCGTCGACGCTGCACGAAAAAGCCATCTACATCGTGGAAGGGCAGCTCTATCAGGTGGAGCGGTTCGACTACGACAATCGCAAGGCCTTCGTCCGCGCGGTCGAGTGTGACTACTACACGGACGCGATCACGTATACGAAGGTGACGATACTTGAAACGTTTTCCCCAACGACGGGAACGACGGGAACGACGGGAACACATGGCGCGGCGGCGGACGCAGCCGGTATCGATGCGGATCCGCGCGAAGAGCCGGCCGATCCGGATACGCGGTTGGATCACTTCGTGACGCCGCAGGCGATTGGGCCTCTCGGTGGCGATGCGGCGGCGCATGGGGAGGTCCACGTGGTCTCGCGCGTCGTCGGCTTCAAGAAGATCAAGTTCTATACGAACGAGAACGTGGGGTCGGGTGAGCTCGATCTGCCGGAGCAGCAGATGCACACGACGGCCTACTGGGTCACGATTCCGGCCGAAACGATGGCGGGATTGCCGTTTGGGCTGGCGGATCGGCGCGATGGCGTGATCGGCCTGGCGTTCGCGATGCGCAACGTCGCGCCGCTCCTCCTGATGTGCGATTCACACGACCTCGGTCTGTCGATTGACGGCCTCGCCGTGGAAGGCGCGAACCGGATGGGCGGATCGTCGCGCGCCGGCGCCACGGAAGCTGAACTCTCCGCCGCGCCGACGATTTTCATCTATGACAACTATCCGGGCGGCATCGGTTTCAGCGAACCGCTCTTTTCGATGCACGAGCAGCTCATCGCGCAAACGCGCGACCTGATCGACGGCTGTCCGTGCGCGTCAGGCTGCCCGTCGTGCGTCGGCCCCGAAGGCGCAACCGGACCACTGGCCAAGGCTGTGGCGTCGCGACTGCTCGGCCTGCTCGCATCCGCCGCGCGTACCGCCGCCTGATCTCGCCATGCGCGATCTCACATCCCGCCTGCGCGACATCGTCCGCCGAGACCACGGTGGAAGCGAGGCCGCGCCCGCGATACGCGAGCTGACCTATGTGCCTGATGTCGGCGGCCTCGCCGTGGACGCCGCCGAAGCGGCCGCCAAGCTCGGCGGGACGCTCGTCGGCACCGCTCACGGCGCCTGCATCGTCATCGATCGAGTCTGGGACGCCAGTCATTCGCACGGCCGCCGCTCTGTGGGCGCCTGCGCACCATCCCCGGATGCACCGCTCGCATTGTTCGACACGCGCGCCGGCAACGTGGCCGCGTGGGCCGATCGCGTCGTGTTCTTCGATTTGGAAACGACGGGATTGAGCGGAGGCGCCGGCACGTTGCCGTTTCTGGCCGGATGCGGCTGGTTCGAGGACGGTGCGTTTCGCGTGCGCCAGTTCTTTCTGCCGGCCCCATCGGGCGAGCGGACGATGCTCGATGCGCTCGCGGAGGTGTTCGACGGGACGAGTCTGCTCGTCACGTTCAACGGCCGGACGTTCGACGTGCCGCTGATGGAAACGCGCTGGGCATTTCATCGATCGCCGGCGGCGACCGACGAGGTGCCGCACTTCGACATGCTGCCGACGGCGCGCCGCCTGTGGAGCCGGCGGGAATTGCGGGACACGCCGGATCGCGCGAGTTGCACCTTGTCATCACTTGAGCGCGCGGTCGTGGGATTCCATCGCGTGGGCGACGTGCCGGGTTTCGAAGTGCCGCTCCGTTATTTTCATTTCCTGCGGACCGGAGATACCGGCGCTATTGAAGGCGTACTCGAACATAACCGGCACGATCTGCTGTCGCTGGCGGTGGTCATGTCGCACGCGCTGTGGATGGCACAGGAGGGGCCGGACGCGTGCCGCGAGCCCTCGGAACAGATGGCGCTCGGCCGACTCTACGAGCGCGCCGGCATGATCTCTCGGGCGATCGAGGCGTTCGAACGGGCCGCGCAAGGAATGGATCGGGAGGTCCGGCCGCACGCGCTCGCGCGGCTGGCGACCATGCTCGCGCGCGAGGATCGCCATGACGAAGCGTGTCTAGCCTGGCAGGGCGTGCTGGAACAGAGCCGGTACCAGCGCGGACCGATGTCAGTACTGGCGCGGCGCGCGACGGAAGCGCTCGCGATCCATCACGAGCATCGCGCGCGCGATCTGGCAACGGCCCGCACGTACGCAGAAACGCTGACCGCGCACGCCGATGCGCGTACGCGGCAAGATGCCGCGCATCGTCTCGGTCGTCTGGAACGGAAGTTGTCGTCGAAAAAAGATCCAGACCGGGGTCTGGATCTCTAAGGCGGCGAAGCCGCCGCTACGCCGAAGCGGACTTCGAGGCCTTCTTGCTCTTCGTGACCTTAGCAGCCTTGTTGGTCGCGACCTGAGCCTTGCGGATCTGGGTCGTCTGCGCACCAAACCGCTTCGTGAAACGCTCCACGCGGCCTTCGGTATCGATCAGCTTCTGGCGGCCCGTGAAGAACGGGTGGCACATGTTGCAGATTTCGAGGTGCAGCTCGGGCTTCGTCGAGCGGGTCTTGAACGTGTTCCCGCAGGCGCAACGCGCTTCAACGTCGAAGTACTTGGGATGAATCGCCGGCTTCACAGTGTGCTCCTCAGCGTCAGACGCAAAAGGAAAGTATAACAGAGCGGTCAAAAACCGCCCCTTCGGGGTGGGGACAGGCTTCAGCCTGTCCCCGCCATTCTGATTGAGGAGACCGCCTGGAGAGAGTCGCTGGCCAGGCTAACCCTCAATTACGGAACAACATACGTGCGTGGCCACCGGTGGGCCCGAAGCTTGGCCAGCAGCTCGCCCGAGAGCGGCGGCTGGCCGGACACGCTGAGATTCGCCTCCACGTGCGCCGGGCGCCGCATCCCCGGAATCACGGTCGAGACGTCCGGGCACGCCAGGATGAATTTGAGGGCGGCCTCGGGCAGCGACATCGCGGGCGGCAGGTCGGCGCGGACCCGGTCCACACGATCGAGCGTGTCGTTGAGTTTTTCGCGGGTGAAGTAGATGTTGCGCCAGTCGCCCTCGGGCCACGACATGCCGCGCGTCAGCGTGCCCGTGAGGCTGCCCTCGTCGAACGGCACGCGCGCGATCACGGCCACGCCGAGTTCGCGGCAACGCGGAAACAGTTCGTCTTCCGGGTTCTGGTCAAAGATGTTGTAGACCACCTGCACGCTGTCCACGACGCCCGTCGCGATCGCTTTCAGGACACTGTCAGGCTGCCAGCGGTTGATGCTGATCCCGAAGCCACGGATAAGCCCCTCGGATTTGAGATCGTCGACCGCACGCTTCCAGCGGTCATCGTCGGCCCACGCGTCGCTCCAGACGTGAAACTGCTGCAGATCAACAGAACTCAGGCCGAGATTGGCGAGACTGATTTCGGTCGACTGGCGGATGTAGTCGGCGGGGAAGACGTCCTCGATCGCGTATGACGGCAGTCCCGGCCAGCGTTTGTTCTTGGGCGGGATCTTCGTCGCGACGCGCAGCGTCTTGTCGCGATGACGCCGAAGGACCGGCGCGAATAATTGTTCGCTCTTGCCGTCGCCGTACGCGAGCGCCGTATCGAAGAACGTGCAGCCGAGCGCGATCGATCGCTCGATCGCCGCCAGCGACTCGTCGTCATTCGACCCCGACCAGCCGCCCATGCCCCACATGCCGTAGCCGATTTCCGACACGGGCCAGCCCAGGCGGCCGAAGATGCGCGATTTCATTCTGCAGATTCTAGCCGTTGTCAGTCCACACGGAGCCACGGAGGACGTACGGAGGCACGGAGTAATTCTTGGGAGTGACCGCGCGACAAGGGCCTTACCCAAAAGAACTTCGTGTCTCCGGCGTCCTCCGTGCCTCCGTGTGAACTGACGCTGGAGTTGACACTAGTACGTCAGACGTAGTATTACGTATAGCGATATATGGAGACCGCTCGATGAAGAAGGCGCCTGACTCGTTGAACGATCTGGGTCGGTTCTCGGAACCCGCGCTGCTGATTCTGATCTCGCTCGCCGACAGTCCCAAGCACGGCTATGCGATGACACAGGACATCGAGGCGGTCTCCGGGCAGCGACTAGGCCCGGGCACGCTCTATGGCGCGATTGCCCGGCTCGAGGCGCGCAAGTGGATCGAGCCACTGCCCGCCGACGATCGCCGGCGCCCGTATCGGTTGACCGGCGCGGGGCAGAAAGTCTTGCGCGCGCGGCTGGACAGTTTGCGGGCCGTCGCGAAAATTGGCCACGCGCGCTTGGTGGAGAACTGAGGCATGACGTTCACGCCGCAACAGCTTCTGCGCCTGTATCCGGGCCTGTGGCGGGTTCGCTACGGCAGTGAGTTCCTCGCGCTCCTAGAGAAAACGCCGCTTACGCGCACGGTTGTGGTTGACGTGATTCGCCTTGCCGCCCGTGAGTGGATCGGGCACACGCGTATTGGCCGGCTGTTTCTGGGATGCATCGTCGCCGAGGCCGCAACGCTTATGGCCTATGGATTGTCCCGCGTAGTTCCGCCGACGGCCTTCTTCGGCGCCTACAGGATGGACTCAATTTCCGGGATCGTGCTGTTCGGGTTGAGTAGTCTCACGCCGCTTCTGGTCGGGTCGCTCCTGATCATCCTTCGCACGCGCCACGACCGTCAATTCACGTGGCTCGGCCTGCCGTATCAGCTTGCGGCGCTGTTTGGGGCTGCGGCGTGGTCGGAGTGGGTTGGCTTCGGATGGCACATCGCCGGCCACGCGGCTCCTGAGCTGACATGGAATTCCGCCATCGGCTCAGCCCTGGTCGTCACATGGATGCTGCTGCTCTTGTTTAACGTCGATCGCAGCCGCGAATCATTTTCCCCATGGCGGGGGCCCGCGTCGTGGGTCACCAGTGATTGGCACTGAGCCATGACCGCCGACCGCCTGATCCGTTTCTATCCCCGAGCCTGGCGCGAGCGCTATGGGGCGGAGTTTCTCGAAACCGTGGGGCCGTCAGCGCTGCATCTGCAACAGGTCATCGACATTGCCATGGGCGCCGTTGATGCCTGGCTTTCCGCTGAGGTGCGCCGCTCGGCGGCCGGCGCGGCCATGAGCACCAATCAAGGAGGAAAGACAATGGTCACGACATCGAAAGTATTTTGTAGCGACTCGAAACTTCGCATGACGATAAAGGACGGGTGGATCTCCGCTGGCGTCCTGCTGGCCGGCACGGTGCTGCTGACCGGGCTGGGGATAGGGGTGAATCGATCCGGGCATCACGAGCTGGGTGAAGTCATCAAGAGCCTTTCCTTCCCAGTCTCCATGACCGCGTCCATGCCGTTCGGCGTCATGAAGGGGCAGCCGTGGCGCGCTCAGGCATTCGTGCTCGGCGTGACTTTCATCATCCTGATCGCCGCCGGCTATCTGTCGATGCTCATCTGACTCTGGCGCTATCGGGCCCGCTTCCGCTTGTAGTCCCTTCCGAGGCCGGCCGCCTGCGCTAGGATAGGCGCCATGTTCCGACACACCATTGTCGTTACCGGCCTCTGCCTGGCTTTTGTTGCCGCCGCGGCCCAATTACCTGAACCCGTCGATTCAGCCGCGATCGCGAAGATTCGCGATGAAGGCCTCAAGCGATCGCAGGTCATGGAGACGATGTTTTGGCTGACCGATCGCTATGGTCCGCGCCTGAACGGATCGGTCGAGTTCGAAGAGGCCGGCGATTGGGCCGTGAAGCAGTTGCAGTCGTGGGGCGTCACGAACGTTCGCAAAGAACGATTCACCTCCGGGCGCGGCTGGTCGCTGGTGAAGTTCCACGCGACGATGACCGATCCGCGCGTGATGCCGATTATCGGGCTGCCGAAGGCTTGGTCGTCGGGGACGAACGGCACGTTCACCGCTGAGGTGGTGCGCCCGCAGATTGCGAACGCCGAAGATGCCGCGAAGTGGATGGGCAAGCTGCGCGGCGCCATCGTGTTGACGCAACCGGCGCGCGAAGTGCGCATGCTCGAAGGGCCGATCATTCTGCGCTACAACGACAATCCGAAGTGGCTGGAGGAAGCCCTGTCGATGCCGGCCCCGCGCGGGGGTGGCGCAGGACGTGGAGGCGCTGCGGGCGCGGCTGGCGCGGCGGGTGGTGCGGCCGGCGCCGGCGCGGCCGATGCCGGTGCAGGCCGTGCGGCTGGAGCGGGCGGCGGACGAGGCGGAGCGGGCGGGTTCAACGTCAATCAGTTCTACAAGGACGAGGGCGTGCTGGCGTTGTTCGATCGCGGCGCGAATGGCGACACCGCTGCGGGCGGTAGCGACCTGACCTGGCAGACGCAGAAGGTCGATGGCGGCACCATCTTCGTGCAGTCGGGCGGGTCGTCCACCGACGAGCCCGGCGCGGCGTTACCGCAGGTCACGCTGGCCGTTGAGCACTACAACCGCATGGTGCGGCTGCTCGATCACCAGGTGCCGGTGAAAGTGGAACTGAACATCGAAGTGCGCACACGCGAGGAAAACCCCGCGCAGGCCAACGGCTTCAACGTTGTGGGCGAAATCAAGGGCACGGACAAAGCCGATGAAATCGTCCTGATCGGCGCGCACTTTGATTCGTGGCACGGCGGCACGGGCGCGACGGACAACGCCACCGGTTCAGCGGCGATGATGGAGGCGCTTCGGATTCTGAAGGCCACGGGTCTGCAGCCGCGTCGCACGGTTCGAATCGGACTCTGGGGCAACGAAGAAGGCGGGTTGCGCGGATCGGGCGCGTATGTGACCGAGCATCTCGGCACAGCGCAGGCGCCGAAGCCGGAGCTGGCCAAAACGAGCGCCTACTTCAATCTTGACAACGGCACGGGCAAAATTCGAGGCATCTGGATGCAGGGCAACACGGCAGTGAAGCCGGTGTTCGACGCGTGGGTGCGACCGCTCAAGGATCTCGGCGTCGACATTCTGGGGCCCAGGTCCGTGTCGCAGACCGATCACACGCGCTTCGACGCGGTCGGCGTTCCCGCATTCCAGTTCGTGCAGGAACGCTACGAGTACAACTCGCGGACCCATCACTCGAACATGGACGTCCTGGATCGTGTCCAGGCCGAGGACGTGAAACAGATCGCTACCGTGGTGGCGGTGTTTGTCTGGCAGGCTGCCAATCGCGACGCGATGCTGCCCAGAAAATAAGAACGACGCCGGGCTACAAGAACTTACGAATCTGCTCGCGGTACCGCGTGTAGGTCCAAGAAATCGCCAGCAGGAACATGCCCAGCACGACGAACGACATGATCCGCGCCAGCGCCTCCAGTTCGCGGAGGTCGTAGATGAAAAGCTTCAGGATGCACACCAGCAGCAGCGCCAGGCCGGACAAGCGCATGACGCGCTCGCGACCGACGAGCCCTGCGAACATCAACGCCACGCACTGAAGTCCGAGTACGAGCGTGACCAGCGATGGCCGCACCTCGTGCACAATCACGGCGGCCAGTAATATCGTGGCGCCGAGCAGGGCAGCCGCGCCGACAGCGTCCTCCGCCTCAGACGCCCCGCCGGTCTCCCCGGCCGCCCGGGTCATCCGCCGCACGACGATGCCGCAGGCATACACGGCCGCAATCACGGCCAGAAGCCACCAGACTGCTTCGGTCGACGCGTCGGCGACGGCCAGCACCGGCCGTCCCGCCCGGACTGCGCCGAATGTGAGCAGCGCGTAGCTCTGCCACCGGAAGTCCGCGGCACCCCGCCAGACCCCGAGCGCCAGCATCACCACGCCCGTCGCCGTCCACGCGGGCGCAATCAGCAGTTCTGGCAGTACGCGCCATTCCAGCAACGCAAGCGAGCCGGTGGCGATCATCGAGAGCGCTGCCACAGTTGTGCCTTCCACCGACTCTTCAGTGGCTGGCGTAGGCGACGGTCCAATCGCGACCGCCCGGCGTCCCAGATACGCCGCGGCGTAGATCGCCGCAATCACGACGCCGATCGCAACGGTCTCTGTCTGTGATTCCGGCAGGCGACTGAGCAGCGGCGTCACGGCTCGCACGGCCGCCGCCACCGCCACCGCATACCCGTGCCACCGCAGCGCCGATGGCCGTTTCCACAGACCGGCCGCGACGAGCCCGACAGCGGTGAGCGCCCATGCCGGTGCAATCGCGTGTGGCGACAGCATCCGCCACTCGAAGACGACGAGAAACACCGTCGCCAGCGCGGCGGAGATTCCAGCCGCCATCAGGCGACCCGGCACACTGCGGTCGTCAGGCCGAGATCCCAGCCGCCACGCCGCGAATGCCGCGATCGCGATGGCCGCCGGCAGCACTATCCAGTCGTCCTGCGCGGTTGGTCCCACGCCCCAGGCCACGAGGACACCGTCCCTGAGCGGCCCCACGACGAACACGACCAATAAGGCGTAGGCCGCCCCAATTCCAATCAGATACGCCTGCGCGACGTACTCAGAGCCTCGGCGGAATCCGACTTCGAGTAGCACGACCGCCAGAATCAACCCGGCCAGCGCTTGATGCGCCGGCGTGAATTCCAGCGCGATTGTCGTCGCCACCAGCGCGGTCGCCATCCACGTGAAACCCGGCTCGAGCCAGACGAGCGTCACACGGCGCCGAGCCAGCGCTTCGCGATTGCCGTACGCCGTCAGCGCGACCAGGCCAAGCGCCGCCGATGTCGTGCCGGGGCCCCACGCCAGCAACGGTGTGCCCGCGCCAGCCGTAGCCGCATGCAGAAAGGCGAAGACTCCAGCAACCACCAGTCCAATCGAACCGAACCGCCGCAGCCACACGTCCCCAAACGTGAGTCCCGCGGTGATCAGCAACTGCGCTTCGAGCAATCGGGCGAGGGTGGCCCGATTGCCGGAAAATCGCTGGCCGATGGCCAGGGCATACAGCACAGATGCCATGGCGGTGGCGCCATGGGAGGAGTCGAATGGCTGATCGGCATCGGCCACCGGCGCCGCCGCCGGCAGCCACCACGCGCGAATCGCGGCGCTCAGCACGTATCCAGTCGCCGCACTGAACAGGAACACAGAAAGCAGATGCGGGTTGTCTCGCGGGATCGTGACCAGCATTGCGCCCATGAATCCCACCGCGTTCAACGCGAGCATGGACGCCAGCGGCACATCCGGCGCCGACTCGGGGCGATTGAAGTTGAGACGCAGACGAAGCCCGATGATGTCCGCCACTTCGAACGTCAGCCAGTACGTCGCGAGCATGACGTAGGGCAACGCGGAGGACGGATCCATCACGCCGCCGGGGAACAAGCGACCGCGCAGCACGAAGGCGCCGTACGTGGCCGCGATGCCCAGCGCAGACACGCCGGGCCAGGCGAGCCGTTGCGACACGACGAGTACCGCCACGGCGAGTGGCACGGATGCGGCCAGCGAAAAACCAGAGAGCGGCGACAGCGCCAGCGTGCTGTAGGCGACCACGAAAGCCAGCGCGGTCACGACCTGCGATCGGTATCGGAGCGAATGCGCGATCATGCCGCCGGCCACCGCGGAGAGCAGCGTGATCGCCAGGAAATCGTTGTCGATAATCCTGGCCGCCGGAACGTCGTGCATCGCGAACGTCGTGAAATACGTACCGGCCCATCCGCCGGCGACAAGCCCGTAGGCGTAATTCCGAAACGGCGCGCGCGTTTCCAGCATCACGCCGCCGGCCAGCATGGCGACACTGAGGACGTAGCCAATCGCGACGCGCCCCGCCGGACCGATGTGCGCGAACGAATACGCCACCAGCAGAGCCACGCCGACGATGAACACGAGCACGCCAAGCTTGTTCAGCCAGCTCGTGCCGACCACCATTTCCCAGGATTCGGTAGGTTCCTTCGCGACGGGCTCGGCGACGGGTGCGGACGCGGGCATCGACGCGGGCATCAACATCGGCACAGGCGTCGGCGGCATCGCCACCGGTGTCGGTCTGGGGGCCGGCGCGGGTGCGAGTGGGGGCGCCGGCGCGAAAGCCGCCACGGGCATCGGCGCCTCAGCCGGCGCAGGCTCGGGCACAGCGATGGCCGGAACCGGCACGGGCCGGCCGTGTTCCAACCGCAGCAGCCGCGCCGCCATCGCGGCGATCTCATCCTTGCTCGCAATGAACTGTTCGTTGAGGCGCTCGACCTTGGTCTTCAGGCTCGATACTTCCGCCCACAACAGGACGATGACGGCGAATGAAAGCAGCAGAAAAAAGCCCATAGCGCCTCCGCGAAACTACGATCGGACCACGGCATCACCCACGCGCTCGAGCGCCAGTTGCCGCAATCCACGCAGGTCAACCTTGCCGGTGCCCAATGTCGGGATTTCCGGCAAGTGCATCAGATGTTCTCGTTTCGGCAACCAGAGCCGCGGCAGGTCCGTCTGGCACAGTCGCTCCCACAGGTCGTCCGCGGTGATATCGGTGCGTGTGAAAAATGCCACGATCCGCTCGCCGCGAGTCTCATCCGGCACGGCCGTCACGGCTGAGCACGAGTCGCCGAGCAGTTCGTTGATGGCTTCCTCAATGCGCACGTGGGGCACCATCTCGCCGGCGATCTTGCTGAAACGCGAAAGCCTATCAGTAATGAACAAAAAGCCGTCTTCATCCATCATCCCGATGTCGCCCGTCGTGTACCAGCCGTCCTTGATGACCTCCGCCGTCCGCTCGGGTTGGTTGAGATAGCCCGTCATGAGATTCGGGCCTTTGACGAGCAGCATGCCCGGCCGTCCGACGATCGGGCCCTCACCCGTCTCTTGATCGACGACTTTCACCGACACGCCGGGGATCGGATGGCCTACCGATCCGAATTTCGTGCCGACCTGCGCGTCGCGTCCATCACCGACGTCGGGCCGGTTCACCGCCACGACGGGCGCCATCTCGGTGCAGCCGTAGCCTTCGAGCAACGCCACGCCGAATCGTTCCTTGAAGGCCTTGGCGAGCGGTTCGCGAAGTTTTTCGGCGCCGACGATGGCGTATTTCAAATGCGCGAACTGTTCAGGCGTGCACCGGCGCACGTAGGAATTGCAGAACGTCGGCGTGCTGATCAGCATGCTGGCGCGGTATTCGCCCGCCAGTTCACCCACGGTCTTGGCGTCCATCGGATTCGGGTGATACGCCACGGAACACGCCTGCAGCAGCGGAAACCACAGCGTGCCGGTGAAACCGAATGAGTGAAAGAACGGCAGCACGCCGATGAAGCAGTCGCCACGTTCCATCGGAAAGATCTGATCGAGGCTGTCTACATTCGCCAGGATGTTGGCGTGCGTCAGGATGACGCCCTTCGGCACACCGGTGCTGCCGCTCGAGAAGATGATGGTCGCCGGCGCGGTCGCTGGCACGTGGCCGCCATAACGACGACGCAGAATCGCGATGGGTAGTAGGCGCGCGGTGATCAACGCGCGAACTTTCGCCGCCGCCGTGATGCCGTCACGGAGTTCTTCCAGGAACACCATCCCCGGCAATTCCGGGAGATTGGCCTTGGCCAGAAATTTCTTCGACGTCAGGATCGTCGTGATGCCGGCTTCCGCGACGGCCGCCGACATCGATTCAGCGCCGATCGTGAAGTTCAGGTTGACGGGCACGCGGCCCGCCATGAGCGTGGCGATGTTCGCGAGCGCGCCACCGACCGACGCCGGCAGTATGAGGCCGACCTTGTCCTGGTTTTCGGTGCGCCGGCGAATGATGTCGGCCAGGAGCATCGAACCCACCAGTGTCCGGCCGAACGTGAGCCTCTGGCCGGTGCTGTCGCCCATCGCCAGACGACGCCAGCGCGATTTGGCGACCTTCATGAACGACGTGTGCAACAGATCGCTGGGCTTGCGCCGGTGCGCCATCGTTTCGGATCCGAGTTCCATCAGCACCTGACGGGCCTCGAGCGCCGTCGTGGAGGAGGGCAGCGGCGCGCCGAACGCGACCGTCACCGGGTAGGGCAGCCGTTCGGGCAGCTTCCAGAAGAAGCGGCCGCGCTTGAAGCTGAACACGCTGCCCCAGACCCGGTCGAGATAGACCGGAATGATGGGGACCTCGAGGCCCGCGACCATCCGTTCGAAACCTCGCTTGAACGGCAGAAGGTTGCCCGTGCGGCTCACGGCGCCTTCGACGAAAATGCAGACAACGTGGCCCGCGATCAATTCTGCGCGCGCGCGTTCGATCGCCGTCATGACCTCGCGCTTGTTGCCGGCCGTGACCGGAATCGCATGCAGGCGCGTCATCAGCCCGTGGATGAGCGGGAGCCGAAAGTGCGGACCCCAGACCAGGAAACGGACGAACCGCTGCACACAGGCCCCGACGAGCGCGCCGTCCACCATCGAAACGTGATTCGCGATGATGAGCGCCGGTCCCTTCAGCGGAATGTTGGGTCGGCCGACCACCTTGATGCGGTAGACCGTGTGCGTGAGCATCCAGAGCACGAAGCGGACGAAGAAGTCCGGCAGAATCGTCAGGATGTAGATCGTCGCGACGAGCGTCACGATGCCGGCGAGGCCGATGATGTGGCTGCCGCTCATGCCGGCCCGTTCGCCCAATCCATAAAGCACGGCCGACGCGAGCAGGATGCCGATGGTGTTGGCGACGTTGTTGGTCGCCATGACGCGGCCTTTTTCGGTGCCATCCGGCACGTGTTGCAGCAGCGCGTTCAGCGGCACCGCGAACCAGCCGCCCGCAAAGCCCACCAGCGCGAGCGCCAGTGCGGCCATCCAGTAGGACGGGACCACGAACACCAGCACCAGGCTGAACAGACCCATGCCGAACCCGCCGATCGGCACGAGTCCCAGTTCCACCTTGTCGCCCGAGAGGCGACCTGCCGCCAGGCTTCCGGCGCCGATGCCGAGCGCGAGCGCGGTGAAGAGGCGCGTCGACGCCGCCTCGCCGACGTGGAGTTCCTCCTGGCCGAACGGCAGCACCGTCAACTGAATCAGCGCGCCGAGGAACCAGAAGAACGAGATGCCGACGACCGTCATGAACAGATTGCGATCGCGGGCGATGCGGGCAAACCCGAGTCCGATTTCGCTGACCGGATTCCACGAGAACGGCTGACCGCTCTTCGCCGGACGCGTGAGGGGAATGCCGACGCTCGTGACCAGGCCGGCGACGGCGATTGCAATCAGCACCGTGCTCGTCCACCACGGATCGCCGTGCCAGAGTTCGAATACTTCGCCGCCCAGCACCGACCCCAGCACAATCGCCACGAACGTCGTCATCTCGAGCAGGCCGTTGGCGCGCGAGAGATCTTCGGGCGGCAGCGCTTCGGGCACGAGGCCGTATTTGGCCGGGCTGAAAAACGTTGAGTGCACGGCCATGAGCGCGAGGACGGCGAGCATCGGCCACCAGACGCCGCGCGCCGATGCGAACAGCGCCGGGATCATCGCCGACATCGCGATGACCTCGAGGCCCTTGCACCAAATCAGGACCGTCCGTTTGCTGACGACGTCGGCAAGATGCCCCGCGTAGCCCGAGAACAACAGGAACGGCAGGATGAACACCGCACCCACGACGGCCGCGCCCGTCTTGGCGCCGAAATGTTCAAAGGTCAGGAACGTGACGATGATCTTGCAGACGTTGTCGTTGAACGCGCCGAGAAACTGCGTCCAGAGAAAGGCCTGCAACCCCGGCCGTCTGAGCGTCTCCCGATAGGTGCCGCCAGCCATGTGCCTTTCCCCCGCGCTGAACAATACGCCGGGCCGGCAGCGAAGTCCTGAGATACGCGTGAAGAACCGTGAGAAGGCGTGAGTCGCGGAAAACGGCCTGATTTCGGCCTATTTCGCGCGGTTGGCGAGCCGGTCCAACAGATCGGCAAAACCGGGTTGGCCGTGAAGCGCGAGAAAGGCCGGCTCGATCGGGATCGTCCAGCCGACGTACGAAGGTGGGTGGCCGTTCAGCAAATCGCCGAGCATCGCGATGGCGCGGGGTGCGTCGCCCCCGGCGGCGGCGAGACACGCCGATCCCCAGAGCCACTCCGCCGTGCGGTCCGGTTGTCGCAGACCTTCAACAAACGCGTGTGCCTCGGCCACGAGCGCCGCGTTGTCCGAGGCACCGAGTTGCCCACGGGCCGCGGCCAGCCCAAGCAGCGCGCGCGGGTGGCCCTCGATGTAGCTGAGAGCTTTCGCGAACGCATCCGCGGCGTCGGCCGGTTGCCCGAGTTGCAGTGACGCATGACCGCGCCAGATCAACGCGGCGGCGGCATATTCGGCGCGATACAACCGATGCGAATCCGCCTGCTCGACTTCGCGATCGAAGCAGGGAATGGCGCCGGCGTAGTCGCCGCGCGCGCCGCGAATCGCGCCGAGCAGCCAGTGAAAGCCCACGGCCGGAAACCGGTCGACCGTGCGGGCCTGTCGATCCTGCGCGCCGGCCCCTTCGTGGATGAGCGCCATCGCCGCGTCGGCCTGGCCTCGCGCCACGTGGACCATCGCCATTTCGAAGCGCGCGTACGCGAACTGGGGATGCAGCGCGAGCATGCGTTCAAACGCGCGCAGCCGCGCCTCGCCCCAGAGCGCATGGCCCAGTCGATAGTGATGGCGCCAGTTGTCGGGTTTCAGTGCCACCGCCTGCTGGGCCTCGCGGCGGGCTTCATCGAATTGAAACGCCGAGGTGAGGAGAAATGACAGGGTCGCATGCGCCTCCGACAGCCCGCGGTCGAGATGGATGGCGTGCCGCGCATGCTCGATGCCCTTGTGCAGCGCCGCGAAGTGCGGCGTGCGCGTGGCCCGCGTCATTTCAAAGTTGACGAATTCGGCGTTGGCGAGGCCCGTGTGCGCAATCGCATATCGCGGATCGACGGCGATGGCGCGCTCGAAGTCGCGAATGGCCGCGGCGTTCAGACCGAGGTCGAGGCTTTCGAGCTTCACCCAACCCTCGATGTACGCGCGGAACGCCTCGAGACTCGAGGTCTCGCGCACGCCGATGCGCGGTCCGCCCGCACCCGCCGGCAGGCCAATCTCGCGGCTGAAGGCCAGCACGATGCCGTCCTGCAGGGCGAACACGTCGGCGAGAGCGCCGTCGACTTTGGCGTCAGCGAGGATGTCGCCGCGCTGGAGGTCGACCATCCGAGCCGTGATGCGAAGATGCGGACCGCTGCGCTGAAAACTGCCCGTGACCGCGATCATCGCGCCAACCGCCGCGCCGACGTCCCGCAGCGATCCGCTCGTGCGCTGCACCGCCTCCACGACGCGCCATCGATCGATGACGCGGAATCGATCGAGGGAGCCCAGATCGGTGCTGACCGTTTCCGCGATGCCGGCGCTCAGCCAGGTGACTTCCGGATCGTTCGAGAGGTTGACGAAATCCATGACGGCCAGTGTCGTCCGGTCCGTATCACCGGCCGGCGTCATCGTGGTCGACATGTCCGCCGCCGCAGCCGTGCTCGCTGCGGGGGGCGTCGGTGCGGGCGTCGGCGCCGTCACTGTCGTCACGTCCGCGATGAACCGGTAGCCGCGCCGCGAAATGGTGCGAATGAACGTCGGCGATCCGGCGTCGTCGCCCAGTGCCTCGCGCAGGTCGGAAATGGCCTGCGCCATCGCGTTGTCGGTGACGTTGGCGCCGGGCCAGACGCCATCCAGCAGTTCTTCCTTGGTGATGAGTCGTCCGGGACGGTCGAGGAAATAGAAGAGCAGATCGAGGAGTTTCGGCGTGAGATCGAGCGGCCTTTGATGGCGGCTGGCGGAATATGCGACGCGGTCGGCCTCGAACGGCCCGAACTTGAACGTCATCGGTGGATCTCAGGGTACATCGCCGTGTGGGTCAGGCCCGGATGGCGATGACCGTAGAGCGCCGGAATGTCCCGCGTCGCATCGCTGGGAATCAGCAGCGCGAACAGCAGGACCGCGACGAGCGCGGGGCGCCGCCAGCCGGGCGAGGCTTCTGGTTCGGCGGCGACGCGGGCGAGGGTTGGCGGCCGGTCGATGCCACGCCATCGCCACCAGTTGATGGCGAGCAGCGCCGCGCCCACCGTCGCCATGATCACGTTGAAGCCCTGACCGGTGGGCAGGCCGAGCGCGTTGACGGGGTACTCGCGCAGAAAATCGATCGGGATGCGCAAACCCGCGTAGAGCAAGACGAAGAGCGCCGCAAGTCGTCCGGGCGGGGCGCCGCGGCGTTTCGCCCAGAGCAGGATCGGCACGATCAGAAAGTTCTTGAGGCCGTCGTAAAGCACGACGGGGTGCCGGAATCCGGCGGCTTCAGGAAACTGCACGGCCCACGGCAGGTTGGAGAGGCTGCCGACGATTTGCCCGTCGATGAAATTGCCGATGCGGCCGAATCCCATGATGAGCGCGGCCGGGATGGCGAGCGCGTCAAACACCGGGCGGATGGGGAGGCGGCGCCACAGGCAGAAGGTCAGAACCCCGGCGAATCCGCCGGCGAGCAGGCCGTGCGTGGCCATGCCGCCCAGCCAGACGGCGGGAATCTGGCCGAGGTGCTCGCGGTAATAGACCCACTCATGGTCGAAGACGACGAGCGCGCGCCCGCCGATGAGGACACCAAGGGCGAGGCAGAGCGTCAGGCTGAACGTGGACCGCAACGACAGGCCGAACTCGTGACGATGGCGGCGAAGGAACAGATGCGCGTTCAGAAATCCGAGCGTGTAGCTCAGCCCGTACCACCACAGGTGCGCGCCGGCGACGGTCGCGATGATGGGGTCGAGGCGATGAACGAGCACGGGAACCCCGCGCTAGTGTCTGGTTTCGAGGTCCGTCAGCGCCGCGTCGGGCGAAGGCGGCGGGAGCGTGGGGAACGGGCCGGTCAGGGCCTGCGCCAGGACTTGGTCCATCGACTCGACCAGGTGCACGTTCATCACGTCGAGCACGCTCTTCGGGATGTCCGCGAGGTCCTTTTCGTTGTCCTTGGGCAGGATGATGTTCAGCAGTCCCGCGCGGTGCGCCGCGAGCAGCTTTTCCTTGACGCCGCCAATCGGCAGCACCTTCCCGCGCAGGGTGATCTCGCCGGTCATCGCGATGTCGCGGCGCGTGGGCACACGCGAGAGCGCCGAGACCATCGCCGTCGCCAGCGTAATGCCCGCCGACGGGCCATCCTTCGGAATGGCGCCTTCCGGTATGTGGACGTGCACGTCAGTCCGGCGGTTGAAATCGCGCGGAATTCCGAAATCCTCGGAGCGCGATCGCAGCCAGCTCATCGCGGCCTGCGCAGATTCCTGCATGACGTCGCCGAGCTTGCCGGTCAGCATCAGCCGGCCGCGGCCGGGCATCAGCGTCGCTTCGGTCACCAGAATCTCGCCACCGACTTCCGTCCAGGCGAGGCCCGTGGCGATGCCGATCTCGTTCTTCTCTTCGGCGACCGACGGCCGGAAGCGGGGCACGCCGAGATATTCGGTGACCTTCGTCGCGTCAATCTTCTCGGAGAACGTCTTGCCTTCCATCACGACCTTGCGCGCGACCTTCCGGCAGATCGACGAAATCTCGCGTTCGAGATTGCGCACGCCCGCCTCGCGCGTGTAGCGCTGGATGATCTGCTGGAACGCATCGTCCGTGAACGTGATGTTGTCCTTCGTGAGGCCCGCGCCTTCGACCGCCTTGCGCGACAGGAACCGCTTGGCGATTTCCGTCTTCTCGATTTCCGTGTAGCCCGCCAGCTGCAGCACTTCCATACGGTCGCGCAGCGCCTGCGGTACCGTGTGCAGCACGTTCGCCGTGCAGATGAACATGACGTTCGACAAGTCGTACTCGACGTCCAGGTAGTGATCGAGGAACGTGTTGTTCTGTTCCGGATCGAGGACTTCGAGGAGCGCCGCCGACGGGTCGCCGCGGAAGTCCATCGACATCTTGTCGACTTCGTCCAGCAGGAAAATCGGGTTCATGGTTCCGGCCTTCTTCATCATCTGGATGATCTGGCCGGGGAACGCGCCGATGTAGGTGCGGCGATGGCCGCGGATTTCCGCTTCGTCGCGGACGCCGCCGAGCGACAGCCGCACGAACTTGCGATTCATCGCACGGGCGATCGACTTCGCGAGCGACGTCTTGCCCACGCCTGGGGGGCCGGCGAACGTGAGAATCGTCGCCTTCGGCTTCTTCACGAGCGCGCGGACGGCCAGGAACTCCAGAATCCGTTCCTTGAGTTTGTCGAGGCCGAAGTGATCTTCGTGGAGGACTTCCTCGGCGCGCTTGAGGTCGCGGCTTTCCTTGGTCTTCTTGTGCCACGGCACCGCGATCAGCCAATCGAGGTAATTGCGCGAGACGGTGGCTTCGGCCGACATCGGCGGCATCGCCTCGAGCCGCTTCAGTTCCTCGACCGCCTTCTTCTCGACGTCCTTCGGCATCCGGGCCTGTTCGATCTTCCGTTTCAGATCGTCGGTCTCGTTGCCCTTTTCGTCCTTGCGGCCCAGCTCGCGCTGAATCGCCTTCATCTTCTCGTTGAGGTAGTACTCTTTCTGCGCCTTCTCCATCTGCTTCTTCACGCGAGACTGGATCCGGCGGTCCACCTGGAGCTTGTCGACTTCGGCTTCGAGCACCGCGATGATGCGCGACAGCCGTTCGACCGGCGCCACGATTTCAAGGAGATTCTGTTTCTCTTCGACGCCCACCTGCAGATGTCCGGCAATCGTGTCCGCCAGCCGCGACGGGTCGTCCACGCGCACGGCGGCGACCATCGCGTCGTACTGCAGGTTGTTGGAGAGCTTGATGTATTGCTCGAACAAGCCGACCACGCGGCTCATCACGGTTTCCGCATCGGCGGCCGGTTCGGTCTTCTTCTGAACGAGCTTCACGGTGACGCGGAAGAAGCCCTTGTCTTCCTTCCACTCGACGGCGCGGGCGCGTTCGACGCCCTCGACCAGCACCTTGATATTGCCGTCCGGCAGCTTCAGCGACTGCACGATGTTGGCGACGCAGCCCATCGTGAAAATGTCCGCCGGCTGCGGATCATCCACGGCGGCGTCGTGCTGCGCGGCCAGGAACACGCGCTTGTCCGTGGCCAGCGCATGCTCGAGCGCGCGCGTGGAGGAGGGCCGTCCAATGACGAACGGCATCATCATGTGTGGGAACACGACGACGTCCCGAAGCGGGACGACGGGAAGCGTTTCGTAATGATCCATGGTTGAGTGGTTCGGACTCAGCGCGCCTATCCGGCCTTTTCGATGACCGTGATCGGCTTCTCTTTCGACTCTACCACTTCACGCGTGATGACGCATTCGCGGATCTTCTTCTGGCCCGGCAGGGTGTACATCAGGTCCAGCATGATGTCCTCGATGATCATGCGCAGGCCGCGTGCGCCGATCTTCCGCCGCAACGCCGCTTCCGAAATGGCTTCCAGCGCATCGTCCGTGAAGCGCAGCTTGACGCCCTCGTACTCGAAGAGCCGCTGATACTGACGCGTGATCGCGTTGCGCGGCTGCGTCAGGATCTGGACCAGCGCGGCCTTGTCCAGTTCGTGCAGCGTGCCGACCACCGGCAGGCGGCCCACGAACTCGGGAATCAGGCCGTACTTGATCAAGTCTTCAGGTTCGAATTGCTCGGTGAGCGTCGCGCCTTCCTTGACGTGCGCGGCGCTGGCTTTCACCTCGGACTTGAAGCCCATCGTCTTCTTGCCGAGCCGGCGGGCAATCTGTTTGTCGAGGCCGACGAACGCGCCGCCGCAGATGAACAGGATGTTGGTCGTGTCGACCTGGAAGAATTCCTGATGCGGGTGCTTCCGGCCGCCCTGGGGCGGCACGTTGGCCACGGTGCCTTCGAGAATCTTGAGCAACGCCTGCTGGACGCCTTCACCCGACACGTCGCGCGTGATCGAGGGGTTCTCGTCCTTGCGGCAGATCTTGTCCACCTCGTCGATATAGATGATGCCCTGCTGGGCCTTCTCGATATCGCCGCCGGCCGCCTGCAGCAATTTCAGAATGATGTTCTCGACGTCCTCGCCGACGTAGCCCGCTTCGGTCAGCGTGGTGGCGTCCACGATGGTGAACGGCACGGACAGCAACCGCGCGAGCGTCTGGGCGAGCAGCGTCTTGCCCGTGCCCGTCGGACCAATCAGCAGGATGTTGGACTTGGTCAGTTCAACGTCGTTGCGGCCGCGCGCCTGCTTCTGGATTTCCAGCCGCTTGTAGTGGTTGTAGACGGCGACGGCGAGTTTCTTCTTGGTCTGATCCTGGCCGATGACGTACTCGTCCAGAAACTTCTTGATCTCGACCGGCATCGGCAGGGCGGACCGGGTGCCCCGATCGAACTTGTTGTCGTCGGCGATGATGTCGTTGCAGACCTCGACGCACTCGTCGCAGATGAAGACGGTCGGCCCGGCAATCAGCTTGCGGACATCGTTCTGGTCCTTGTTGCAGAACGAGCAACGGAGGACCTCATTTTCGCCGGCTTTTTTAGTGGTCATCGTACCTTCTCGCACCACCTATATTATCGGCCGGCCCGGCGGACGCCGTTAGCGGTGCGGATCTCAGGCTCTCCGGTTGAGAACATCATCGATAATACCGTAATCCTTCGCCTGGGCCGCTCCCATGATGTAGTCGCGGTCGGTATCCTCCTGGATCCGGGCGAGCGGCTGGCCCGTGTGAAACGCCAGGATTTCATTCAATCGCTCACGCATGCGCAGGATTTCACGGGCGTGAATATCGATGTCGCTGGCCTGCCCGGACACGCCTGACATCCATGGCTGGTGGATCAGGATGCGGGAGTTGGGCAGCGTGAACCGCTTGCCCTTGGCGCCGGCGGTGAGCAGCACGGCCGCCATCGACGCCGCCTGCCCGATGCAGTAGGTCTGGACGTCCGGCTTGATGAACTGCATCGTGTCGTAAATCGCCAGGCCCGCCGTGATCGACCCGCCCGGACTATTGATGTAGAGCAGGATGTCCCGTTCGGGATCTTCCGCTTCCAGGAACAGCATCTGGGCAATCACCAGGTTCGCGATCGAATCGTCGATCGAGGTGCCCAGAAAGATGATGCTGTCCTTGAGCAGTCTCGAGAAGATGTCGTAGGCGCGTTCGCCGCGGTTGGTCTGTTCGACCACCATCGGGACGAGCTGGGCGCGAATATCGGGCAGTCGGGAAGCACTATCCATGGGTGACATTGGCCTTTTCGATGAGCCACGCCATGGTTTTCTCACGGCGTACGCCGGCGCGGATGCGATCCATCGCGCCATCTTTTTCCAGCCGGGCACGGACAGCCGCGGGCGTGCGGCCGGCGCGTCCGGCGAACTTCTCGATTTCCTGCTCGACGTCTTCATCGGTCGCATCGATGGCTTCGCGCCGCGCGACTTCGTCCACTGCCACCGTACTCTTCACGGTGCCGACGGCCGCCTGCCGCTGCCGCTCCCGGAATTCCTGCCAGTCGATCTCCGCCTTCATCGGATCGATGCCCTGGTCGGTCAGCCGCCGCACGAATTCTTCGAGGCGCCGATCGATCTCCTCGTCCACCAGCACATCCGGCACCGCCTTCACGCGGCCGCCCAGTTCGGTGAGCAAGTCGTGCCGCATCTTGTGTTCAGCGTCGTGCTCGGCGCCATGCTGCAAATCTTCATGGATGCGCGCGCGCAGCGCGTCCAGCGTTTCGAGTTCGCTCACTTCCTTCGCGAACTCGTCATCGAGCGGCAGCAGTTCCTTGCGACGAATGCCCTTGACCGTAATCGCATAGTCAATCGTGGCGCCCGCCAGGTCTGCCACGTCGTAGTCCGCGGCGTAGGTCACGGGAAACTCACGGGAGGCGCCCAGCGGCGCGCCCGTCAGCTGGGTGTTGAACTCGGGCGGGTTGGCGGCATTGCCGATCTCGATCGACACATTCTGGAGCGTCTCCGGCTTGCCTTCCATGTCGCCGGCCGGCGCGTCATCGGTCAGTTGAATCAGACGGCCGCGGCGCGTGCGCGTCAGGTCAACCAGGACCGTGTCGCCCGCTTCGGCCGCGCGATCTTCCACCGGATGCCAGCGGGCCGCGCGCTGCTGTAGCTGTTCGAGCGCCCGATCGACCGCGCCCACCTCCAGCACCGCCGCCGGCTTGCGCAGCGACAGGCCCGCGTACTCGCCAATCTCAATCGGGGGCATCGTCTCGAAATCCGCCACGAACGTGAGCGCTTTGCCTTCTTCAATCACGACATCGCGAATGTCAGGCATCGCGACCGGATTCAGGCCGCGCTCGCGCAGGGCGGTGCCGACGACGCGCGGAATCAGATCGTGCGCCACGTCGTGCAGAATCTGGTCCTTGTAGCGCTGCCGCACGACCCCGGCCGGCACTTTGCCCTGCCGGAAACCCGGGACCTTGGCATTCTTGGAATAACCAGCCGCCACGCGCGCAATCTCGGCTTCGACGACGTCGGGAGGAATCTCAACGGTGAGGTGCTTGCGGGTCTCGCTCACCTCAGTGAACTCAGTCTTCATTGCGTTCCATTATTAACTGGATCGGGGGAACGACGGGAACAGGGGAACGACCGGAACCGGCGGGGAACGCCGGGAACGCCGGGAACGCCGACAACGAAGGCACAGACGTTCGGAGGCAAGGCCCCTCCAAGACGGAGCGACCGAGCGGTCCGCGAGGAAGCCACGCGACCGAAGCGCGACTTGCGTGACCGCTTCCACTGAAGGCGAGTCGCGCGAGAGAGCGTGCAGGGGGTCCGGGGGCGAAGCCCCCGGGTCAATCGATGGTGCGAAAGGGGGGAGTCGAACCCCCAAGGCCTTGCGGCCACCGGCTCCTAAGGCCGGCGCGTCTGCCAGTTCCGCCACTTTCGCGCAACTAGAAGTGTAGCGGACGTGACGTCCGGCAGGCTCACCAAGTCGGACAAGTTTCCGGTATTGGGCGGCCGCCAGCAGCGCACGAGCGAAGCGAAGTGCGCCCGAGCGAACGGAGCGGGGCGCAGGGGCCCCGCGAGTGAGCTCGTCAGGGGGGTGCGGCGGGGACGAAGTCCCCCCGCCTGCTCACAGATTCAGCCAGCGGCTGATCTTGATCAGGAACAGGTTTGTCGCCGGCGCGCCGATGGCGCCGGCGAAGTCGCGGTTGAAGCCGAAGTCGCCCTGCGGCAGGAACCCCTCGCGGCCTTGCTGCCACACGACGAACAGCGCCGAACCCGGCCGGTACTCCCAGCGCAGGACGTTGGTCGCGCGAAACGATCGCACGTTGAAGCTGGGGTTGCCGCCGTAGGCGAACGGCGCATAGCGCGCCTCGTACTGGGTGTTGCGGCCGTCGACGAGTTCCTTGAACCCGGTATAGTCGCCGGCCGACACGAACGGCTGCATGTAGACCTGAACGGTCAGCGTCGGCGTCACCGTATAGTTCACGCGCGCCGACACGCTCATCGTCGTCTGATCGATCCGTCCGAACACGTAATGCGGGCCGGCGGCGTCGATGAGGTTCGTCACCCACTGCTGCTGGTTTACGTTGCGGTTGAAGCCGAAGCCGGCGCCGATCGAAAGCGCGCGCATCGGCCGCCAGGTCACGGACGGCGAAAAATTCCAGCTGTTCGAGTTGTGCTGGTCTCCGAAGCCCGACAGATTGAGGCTCACGATCACGTTCTTCCGGCTGTCGCTGTTCAGGTACACCCAGGGACTCGCTGTCGTGTTTGTGTAGCCGACCGGGCCCCCGCGTGTGAGCCGATCCGCCAGGCCCGGGCCGTTCACACTCAGGCCGCCGCCGAACGACCAACTGTTCAGCGTGACCCAGTGGGCGTTAATGTTGCCGCCGTAGAAGCGCAGGTCGTGGTCAAAGTTCCAGCCGGCCCACTGATTGAAGTTCACGCTCACGCTGCGGAAGTGATCGCCGGGGCGGTCGCGCCGTACCTGGAACCAGTTCGACTGCGTGATCTCATCGGCGCGCTGCATGAATCCGAGATCGTTGATTTCGAATCCCGGTGTCTTGAACGCGGCGACCGACTGGAACCGTGTCGTCTGACCGCTGATCTTGTTGAAGCTGAGCGATCCCGCCTGGCCGCCGAGCGACGTGCGCGTCGGATCGTAGGTGAGGACGTCCGAATCCGGACGCTGAAAACTGTGCACGTTGTTGCGCTGCAGGCGATCGATGGCCGTGACGTCGCCGGCCACGCGGCTCGCCGACCAGAAGCCGGTGAGGCTGTACTTGCCCTTGAAACGCCAATCGGCATCGACGCCGCCCGTGACGGCATTCTCCGGCACAAACAGGAGTTCGGGTGACATCGCCCGGCTCGTGTTCGTGACGACGAAGGAGAGGCGCGAACTGTTGGCGAATTCGCGGCTCGCGCGGCCCACCGTGTAGCTCGTCAGCGGTTCGACCGGCGTGCGGGTCACGGCCAGGTCGGGGCCGCTCGCAATTTGTGCGTCTTCGCGCGTGGTCACGGCTTGCAGGACGCCGATCGAGAAGCGGCCGATGCGTCCCGTCAGTTTGGCGGCGCCGGCAATCGTGGAATTGGTCGGTTGCGTCGCGTATCCGCCGACTGGTGCGCCGGCCAGTCGTTGCGGCGTGCGCCCGATCCGCCGGGAGTAGAACAGGCCCGTGCATTGTCCGTCGTTGCAATCAATGTTGAAGGAGAAGTTCCCGGAGCCCTCGACGAAGAACGGCCGCCGTTCGGCGAAGAACGTTTCGAACGCGCCCAGATTGACGACCGCCGGATCGGCTTCGACCTGGCCGAAGTCCGGATTCGCCGTGCCGGTGAGCGTCAGCCCAGGCGCCACGCGGTATTTCAGATCGACGCCGAACGACGCGTTGCCGTCGGGCGACTTTCGCAGCGGGTTGCCGGCGGCCAGCGGAGACGCGCTCATCTCCCCGAGCGCGTAGGGCAGGATCTCCAGCTTCTTTGGCGATTCCGGGAACGTCAGGCCGGTCAAGTCGCCAAACGACGACACGAACCCGCTGGCACTGCGCGCCAGCAGCGGCCAGGTGCTGGTTTCGTTTTCATGGGCGATCGTTCGCAACACGGCGAAGCCAAACGTGCCGCCCCCGGAGGGATTGAAGCGCAGCTGCGAGAAGGGAATCTTGAACTCAGCCGTCCACTGATCCTGACCGCGTGCGACGGCCACATCCCAGACGGCGTCCCACCCCGGGTCGTTGCTGGTGTCGCCGAACCAATAGCGATCCTGTTTGACGCCCGCCGCGTTCACGGCGAATTCGTAGCCGGTGCGGCGATCGCGATAGGAATCCAGCACCACGCGGACCCAGTCGGACGGGGAGGCTTCGTCGCGACGCGTCAACATGCCGACGAGCCGTTTGCTCTCGGGTTCCGTCGACCGGATCGCGACATACACGGACGTCGCGTCAAACGCGACGCGCACGTCCGTCGGATGCGTCGGTGCCGCTCCCTCATTGGGATCGCGCTGCCTGAATTCCGTCACCGCGATGGCGCGGCTCCAGACGGGCTCGGAGAGATCGCCATCGACTTTCACCGCGTCGGCGGCGGTGGCAATGGCGACGGCCTCGATTGTCGGCACCGGGCCCTTGGTGCCGACGGGCCCCGCTGCGTCAGCGGAGATCGCCGCGCCCGTCCATAACGTCAGGAGAACTCCCGCAAGAACCGCGCGCCGCATTTGTCGCTTAGACGGGCTGAGGCGGGCAAAGGTTGTTGTACTGTCTCCGCCATGCGGACTCTTATCTCGATCGCCGCCTGCTCAATCGTTCTGACCGGGGTTGTGACGGGAGCTGTCGTTACGGCCCGGTCGTCTTCGTTCGTGACGTTCCAGGACGCGGCCGCCCCGGTATCGTTCTCCTACGCCGAGCCCGGCATTTCGCCCGACGGCCGTGAGATCGCGTTCTCGTCGGGCGGCGATATCTGGGTCGTGCCCGCCGCTGGTGGCGATGCGCATCTGCTGGTGGCCGACGCGGCCACCGATCGACGCCCGCTGTTCTCGCCTGACGGCCGCGAAATCGCATTCGTGTCGACCCGGACCGGCGGTGGCGACATCTATGTGCTGACGCTCGCTTCGGGCGTTGTCCGGCGCGTGACATGGGACGACGGCCTGGAACAGCTGGATAGCTGGTCGCCCGACGGCCGGTGGCTGTATTTCAGTTCGACCGGTCACGACATCGCCAGCATGAACGACGTGTTCCGCGTCGCGTCGGCCGGCGGCACGCCCATGTCCGTGTCCGACGAACGCTACGTCAACGAATTCGGCGCGGCGCCGTCGCCCGACGGCCGGCGGCTGGCGCTGGTCGCACGCGGCATCGCATCCAATCAATGGTGGCGCAAGGGCAGCAGTCACATTGATCAGTCAGAGCTGTGGCTCATGAACCTGGAGGGCGAGCCTGCTTACGTCCAGATTTCACCGCGGGGCTCGCGCCAGGTGTGGCCGATGTGGAGCGGCGACGGCCGGAGCTTGTTCTACGTGTCGGATCGCGGCGGTGCGGAGAACATCTGGACGCGGCCCGCGACGGCGGCCGGCGCCGACCGGGCGGTGACGACGTTCAAGGACGGGCGGGTGCTGTGGCCGAGCGCCACGGCGGATGGCCGGACCATTGCGTTCGAACGCGACTTCGGCATCTGGACGCTCGACACAAGTTCCGGACAGGCGCGCGCCGTGTCGATCGTGCGGCGTGGCGCGGCGGCGAGCCCGGCGCCGGAGCGCGTCCGCCAGACGTCGCAGTTCAGCGACCTCGCGCTCTCACCGGACAGCTTGAAGGTCGCGTTTGTCGCGCGCGGCGATTTGTTCGCCGCTTCGGTCAAAGACGCGGGCGACGCGACGCGCATCACGTCTACGGTCGCCATCGAGTCGCAACCAGTGTGGGCGCCGGACAGCCGGCGTCTCGCCTACGTCTCGTCCACGTCGGGCGGGCAGCGCCTCTTTCTGCATGACTTCGCGTCGAATACCGGGAAGCCGCTGACGCCGGCCGGCGCCGTCGATTTGTCGCCCGCGTTTTCGCCGGATGGCAAGCAGTTGGCGTTCTTGCGCAATCGCAAAGAGCTGCGCGTCATGGATCTCGCGGCCGCCACCGATCGCGTCGTGGCCTCGGGCGTGTTCGCCGATTCGATCGATTCGCCGGAGCCCGTCTGGTCGCCGGATGGCCGGTGGATCGCGCTGTTCGCGATTGGCGCCAAACGTTTCACGAACGTCGAGGTCGTGCCCGTGTCCGGCGGCGTCACGCGCCCCGTCAGCTTTCTGGCCAACGCCTATGCGAACTCCATCGCCTGGAGTCCGGACGGCACCTACATTCTCTATGCCACGCGGCAACGCACCGAAGACGGTCAACTGGCGCGCGTCGATCTCGTCCCCCGTACGCCGAAGTTCCGCGAGGACCTGTTCCGGGATCTATTCGCCGAACCAAAACGAACCCCGAACCCCGAACCCGGAACCCCGAACCCGAGAACCGCGGACCCCCGGAACCCCGGAACCCCGGAACCCCGGAACCCCGGAACCTCCGAACCCCGGAACCCCGGAACCTCGGAACCTGTCTTCGCCGACATCCGCGACCGCCTCTCCTTCGTTCCGATGGGCCTCGACGTCAACAGCGTCACGATCAGCCCCGACGGCAAGACGGCGCTCGTTGTGGCGTCAACCGCGGGACAGTCGAATCTCTACGCCTATGCGCTGGACGAACTCGCGGCGGAACGGCCGGTCGCGCGACAAGTGACGACGACGAGCGGCGGGAAGGCGGATGTGCAGTTCACGAAGGACAGCAAGGAGGTCGTGTATCTGGACGCGGGGCGGATTCAGATCGCGAACCTGGAGCGCCGCGACGCGCGCCCGATCAGCGTCACGGCCGAGCTCACGGTGGATTTCTCGGCCGAGCGGCAGACCATCTTCGACCAGGCGTGGACCCTCCTTCGCGACAATTTTTTTGACGCCGCGTTCAACGGCGTGAACTGGGAAGCGTCGCGCGAGCGCTACGGCCAGCGTGCCGCCGGCGCGGCGACGCCGGACGAGTTCCGCCGGATTGTCAGTCTGATGATTGGCGATCTCAACGCGTCGCATCTCGGTATTTCCGCCGCGGGTGCGGCGTCCGCGATTGGCCGGCTTGGCCTCGAATTCGACCGGCGCGAGTTTGAAACGACCGGACAGCTGCGCGTCACGTCAGTCGTGCCGCTCGGGCCATCGGCCCTGGCCCGCGAGGTGGCACCCGGCGACACGATTACCGCCGTCGACGGACAGCCGGTGACGCCGCGCACGAACCTCGACGAGCGGCTGGCGAACACGATCGATCGACGCGTGGTCCTCAGCGTCAAGAACGCCGCCGGCACCATGCGCGAGGTCATCGTCAGGCCGACGTCGCAGGCGACCGAGAAGGGCTTGCTTTATCGCGCGTGGGTCGAGGGCAATCGGGAATATGTCCTCAAGGCCAGCGGCGGGCGTCTGGGCTACGTGCACATGATCAACATGAGCGCGGCGGCGCTCGATCAGCTCCACATCGATTTGGATGTCGACAATCACCGCCTCGATGGCGTGGTCATCGACATTCGCAACAACAGCGGCGGATTTGTGAACGCCTACGCGCTGGATGTGTTCACGCGGCAGCCATATCTGCGCATGTCCACGCGCGGCGTCCCTGAAGCGCCGGCGCGCGGCATCCTGGGCCAGCGCGCGCTGGAAGCCGCCACCGTGCTGGTGACGAATCAGCATTCGCTGTCGGATGCGGAAGATTTCAGCGAAGGCTACCGCGCGCTGAAGCTCGGGCCGATTGTGGGCGAGCCGACCGCGGGCTGGATCATCTACACGTGGGACGCGCGCCTGGTGGACGGATCCACGCTGCGGTTGCCGCGCCAGCGGGTGAAGGCGTCTGACGGCGGCGAAATGGAACGGGTGCCGCGGAAAGTGGATACGGAGGTGGCGCGTCCGCTGGGCGAGTTCCACGCGGGAAAGGATTCGCAGCTGGACGAAGCGATCCGCGCGTTGATTAAGAAGCTCGGCCGCGCGGAGTAGATGCGGTCGCGTACAGCGCCGCGCCGCGCTTGAATTCGTCCTGAATCGCCGCGGCGACTTTCGCCGGTGAGACGACGCGCACGCCGGCGCCGAAGCCGAGCAGCCAGCTTCGCAGCGCCCAGTCGTTGGAGACCTCGAGCACGACGCCGAGCCGGCCGTCCGCCAACTCGCGCGTCTGTTGCGACTCGTGCCACACGCGGCCGCGCACGAACGGCGCCACCGAGGCGTCGAATTCCAGTTCGATGCGTTCTGGCTCGCCCCAGAACACGCCCATCGACTGGCTGAAGAGGTTGTCGGGGAGATCATGCGTGCGGCGAAACGTTTCGTCGCTGACGCTCAGTCGCTCGATGCGGCTGATCGCGAACGTCCGGAACTCCTCATACGCGGCGACCCAGGCAATCAGATAGACGCCGCCACTCGCCAGCGCGAGCCGGTACGGCTGCACGTCATAGTTCTTCGCGCGATTGTTGCTGGCCGAGAAATAGCGCATCGAGACAAGCCGGCGCGCGCGCGTGGCATCAAGCAGGCGGCGGGTGACGTCAACCTGCTGGCTGCCCGCGGGCCCCGCGCCGGGCCCACCTTTGGCGGAGAGGACCTGCGGCAGGGTGGCCAGGAATTCGCGCATCCGTTCGTTCAGGCTGCGTTCGATCTTCGCGAACGCCCCCTTGAGTTCGTCGGCTAGCGGCCAGCCGGGCATCGCTTCAACCAGGGCGCGGCTGAGATAAAGCGCGGCGACATCCGACACGGACAGGCCTTCCTGCAAGGCTCGGAAGGGCTGGGTATCCAGCTTCCACTTCTTTGTCTCGTTTTCCTCACCCTCGTCAAAGACCGCAAACCCTGCCTCCTGCAGGGCTTGGAGGTCCCGCCGAATGGTCCGGGTGCTGACGCGGACCAATCCGGCGAGCTCGTGGATGGTGACGCCGGCCCGCCGGGTCTCGATTTCCCTAAGGATTTGCCATTGTCTGATGACTTCTGCGTTTCTCATGCGGGGCCGGCCGAATTATCCGTCAAAGGACCTGTGCAAGAACGAACAGCCATTCGGCGCCGTATGAACTATTAAGGACTAGTCCCTCGCGCAGTATGACCTCGGTTGTCACACGGCTTGCATACAGTCGTAGACAAGGAGAGTCGAGATGAATCGAGTTGATGGCACGTCCGCTCGCCAGTTGGATCTGGATCTGTTGACCGACGACGCCGACGCGGTGTCCCAGGCCTTCCGCCCCGTTCCAACCGAACCGTCCCGGCCAACGCTGCGTCTGCTGCGCCGCGACGTCTACGCGGAACTCGCCCGGCGCCGGCGCCGCGCGCAGATTGCCGCACGTCACGAGTTGGACCGGGCGTAAGTTTCCCTAGCCGCGGCGACGCAGGCGGTCGAACATTGCGGCGACCGCGGCGCGCAACGCGGCCGTGCCTTCCGTGTACGCGCCGCGCGGCACCCGAAGCGGCGGACCAAACTCGAGCGTGAGGCGCCCTCCGCTCCACGGCAACATCCGCCGCCAGTTGAAGGATCGCCCGCGCGGCCACAAGTCATACAACCCATTGAGCGCGACCGGCACGATCGGTACGTCCAGATGCGCCGACAGGATGGGCGCGCCTTTCCGAAACTTCTTGAGTTCGCCGTCGATGGATCGCTCGCCCTCCGGAAACAGCACGAGAATCTTCTTGAGCCTGAGGCCGGTGGCGCCGGCCTGCATCGCCGACACCAGATTGGCGTCGGGATCGACGGGAATCAGATTGACGCTGCGCGCGAACCAGCGCGCGAGCGGCGTTTCGAAATACTCGGCCGCGCCCACGAAGAACAGATTTCGAACCGCGGAGTACGGCAGCGACGCCGCCAGAAAGAACGGATCGAGATACGCCTGGTGATTCGGGCAGAGGATGTACGGGCCTTCAGCCGGCAGGTGCGCCACACCTGACGAGCGGAATCCTGGACAAACTTTCGCAATCAACGCGACCGCCTTGATCGACAGGAACATCGTGACGTTGCGAATCGGCCGGCGCTTGGCCAATAGCGCCGTGATCGCCGGGTCGGCGGGCGCGGTGAGCAACGTGTCCCATGGCAGGTCGGCGGCCGCATCGGCGGACCCGGCGCTGTCCGACTGACCGCCGACGCGCGGGGCCTCCGCGACAGCCGCGATCAACTGCCGCACTGTAAAGATCGTCGCGCGCGCATCCGCCGCGACGCGCGTGCCCTGCCGCTGTTCGAGCATCGTGAGCAGTTCCACGCGCTCCATCGAATCGAGACCCAAATCCAACTCGAGATTGGCATCGGGTCGGACACCGTCGCGTTCCAGCCGCTGCGCGATGACCGTCATCGCCGCCGCGTTGGTCGCGTCCGCGGCCCACTCCGCATCCGCGGCTGCAATGGGTCTGGCTTCGGCCTCGGCTGTCGCAGCGTGTTCTCGCAGACGCTTCTGAATCTCATGCCGCCGGATCTTGCCCGTCGTCGTGCGAGGCAGCGGCTCCATCGAAATGTCGTAGCTCAAGATTCGTTTGTGCGCCGGCAACTGCACCGACAGGCCCTCAATCTCGAATCGCAGTAGTTCCTTCAGATTGACGATGCCCTTGGCACGCATCACGTCTTCGTCGGGCACGATGACCGCATGCAGCCGCTCGGATGAAGGTTCGCCTGGGCGGCTGAGACCCAGCACGCACAGCTCTTTGATGAACAGACTCTTCCGGTAGTGCGCCTCGAGTTCTTCGGGATACAGGTTCTTACCCGAACTGAGCACGATGATTTCTTTCTTGCGGCCGGTGATGAACAGCCGGCCCTTCGCATCCAGCCGGCCCAGGTCACCGGTGTGCAGCCAGCCGTCCTGGAGCGCCTCACGCGTCGCGTCGGGGCGGTTGAAGTACTCGCGCATGACGATCGGCCCGCGAATCAGCACCTCGCCGTCACCCCTTGCGTCTTCGTCCACGTCCACGTCGGCGGAAGCTTGCGCTGCGTCGGGCATCAAGATGCGAATCTCGACACCGGGCATCGGCTGGCCGACTGATGTGTTGAAACGATCGGTCGGTCGGACGATGGTGGCGCCACCGGAGGTTTCGGTCAGGCCGTAGGCGTTCAGGATCGTAAAGCCGAGCCCATAGAGATCGCGGCTGATCGCCGGATCGAATTTGGAACCGCCCGTGACGAACAGACGCATGCGCGCACCGAGCGGCCGATGGATCCGCCCGAGCAGACGTCGAGCCGGATTGAGGCCGGCGTAGTCGCGCAGGCGGATATTCATCGCAATGAGTCCGCGCAGCAAGCCGCGCGCGATCGCGCCCTTCCGCGAGACTTCGGCCATGACGCGCTGATGAATCAGATAGAAGAACTGCGGCACGCACGCGAAGATCGTGATGTCGCGTGTGCCAAGCGCCGACACGAGCGACGAAGAGCTGACGGTTTCGAGAAACACCACGCGCGCGCCGACCGCCAGCGGCAGCAGCAGGTTGGCCATCTGCGCAAGCGCGTGGAACAGCGGCAGCACGCCCAACAGCGCGTCGGTTTCGGAGACGTGCACGATGGCAAAGGCACCCTCGCGTTCGGCGTCGAGATTGGCGTGCGTCAACACGACGCCTTTCGGATCGGCGGTCGTGCCCGACGTGAACAGCATCACCGCCATCGCATCGCCGGTGACGGTCGCGATCGGTGGAATGGACCGCGGCGTTGTGAACGCGCTCGCGTCCGTGACGCCCGGCGCCTGGCCGGCGAGCAGCACGAGACCTGGTGGAGCAGTCGTCACGGCTTTCGCGCCGTTGGCGGCGGCGTCCAGATATCTGGGCGTCGTGAACAGCAAACGCGCGCCGGAACTCTGCAGCACGGTGCCGACTTGCGCCGCCTTGTAGGCCGTATCGAGCGGGACCGCGACGGCGCCGATGCGCAACACACCCAAGTACGCCGCGATCCAGTTCGCGTCGTTGTCGGCCAGGATCGCCACCCGGTCGCCCACGCCGATGCCCGCCGCCACCAGCCATCCGCCGATGCGCCCAGCCATCGCTTCGAGCTCACCGTAGGTTGTCGTGTGAACCGCGCCATCGGCGCGCAATAGATCGATCGCGGGCTGCGCCGGCAGCCGGCCGGCCACGTCGCTGATGCGGGCGGCGAAATTCGCCATGAGTGGTGGATTATGGCTGAGAAGGCCTGCCCGCCGAAGGCGTTCGTCGTTCCCGTCGTTTCAGTCGTTCCTGTCGTTATAAGATGCCCCCAGAGGAGTTCCGATGACCAAGTTGATTCTGGCGGGAGTGTTCTCGCTTGGGGTGCTGGTCTCGGCCGCACCGATGCAAAACCCTGTGGAGCTGAAGGAAGGCGACGTCGCGCCGAGCTTTTCGCTGCCCGGGACTGACGGCAAGACCCATAAGTTGTCCGACTATAAGGGTCGTGCGGTCGTGATCGCCTGGTTCCCCAAGGCGTTCACCGGTGGTTGAACGGCCGAGTGCAAGTCGCTCCGTGCGAGCGGCGAGGCGATTCGAAAATACGACATCGCATATTTCATGGCGAGCGTCGATGATGCCGAGACCAACAAGAAATTCGCAGAGCAGGAAGGCGCGGACTTTCCGATGCTGTCGGATCCGGACAAGCAGGTCGCCACGGCCTACGGCGTCCTGAATCCGCAAAGCGGCTTGGCGAGGCGCTGGACGTTCTACATCGGCGGAGACGGCAAACTGCTCCACATCGAGAAAGCGGCCGGTTCCGCGCAGACGGCCAACGCCGGTGAAACCATGGCGGCCAAGCTCGAAGAGCTGGCGACCAAGGGCCTGATCAAACGCAAGAAGTGAGACGAACGGCGAACGGCGAACGGCTGGAACTGAAGCCGGCACCGTTCGTCGTTCCCGTCGTTCCCGTCGTTCCCGTCGTTCCCCAGTTCCCGTCGTTATACGATTCCCACGGTGAGCGATCCGACTGAACCTGTCACGCCCGCGCCCACGCCCCCGACCCGCGAGGCGAATCCCGATCGCTACTTTCTGGCCGGCCCCCACTCGCGAGCTCGCGAAGGCATGCTGCTATGGCGAGCGGTCCGCGACTTCGTCAAAGGCTTCCGCGTGCTGCACTTCGTCGGGCCCTGCGTGACGATCTTCGGGTCCGCGCGGTTCGGCGAGTCCCATCCTTACTATCCAATCGCGCGCGAGCTCGGCCGCCGAATTGCCAATCTGGGTTTTGCGGTGATGACGGGCGGTGGTCCAGGCTTGATGGAAGCCGCGAACCGCGGGGCGCGCGACGCGGGCGGGCGATCCGTCGGCTGCAACATCGAACTGCCGCACGAGCAGGCGCCCAATCCCTACCTCGACCACGACGTCACCTGTCACTACTTCTTTGTGCGCAAGGTCCTGCTGTTCAAGTATTCGTACGCATTCATCGGCCTGCCCGGCGGCCTCGGCACGCTTGATGAACTGTGCGAAGCGTTGACGCTGATCCAAACAGGCAAGATCCAGAATTACCCCGTTGTGCTGATCGGCACGGAGTATTGGGCGCCGTTCCTCAGTCTGTTGAAGGAAATGGTCGAGGAAGGCGCGGTCTCGGCGGCCGATCTCGATCTGTTGAAGATCACGGACGACCTCGACGAAGCCGTGCATCACGTCGAAGCCCACACCGTCGGGTCCTTCGGTCTCCGCCGCGTGGAACGGCCGAAGTGGTGGCTAGGCGAGCGGCACCGCTAGCACCGGCACCTTCGTCACCGCCAGCACGCGCAACGCGGTGCTGCCGGGGCGGTGCTGCGCGCGGCCGTGGATGCCGAGCGCGACGATGTCACGCGGATCGGCAGCCGTGGCGGCGTTGAGCACCTCGGCGGGCGATCCGACGCTCGCGATCACAGTGGCCGTGAGTCTCCGCGCGGCCACGATCTGATTCAGCTGCCTCGTCGCGTCCGCCACGCGACCCTGTTCCACGTCGCGAACGAGCCCGTCCCATCCGACAGGCACGTTGATGTGCGGCACCGCGTGCGCCAATGTCAGGCCGGCACCGAGATCGGCGGCCAGTTGTGTCGCCGCGGTGACGGCCGCCAACGCGCCGTCGCTGAAGTCCACGCCGCACACGATGTGCGAGACGGTGCGGCCGGCCGGCATGTCGGGCGCGTCGGCCGCATCATTGGCATCCGTCACCAGCACCGGCCGATCCGCGTGACGGAGCAGTCGCAGCGTCGTTGATCCGAGGAACAGGCGAGCCGCCTGGCCGCGGCCCCGCGTGCCGACCACAATCAGCCGCGCCTGCACCTCGCGCGCAGCAGCGAGGAGCACATCGGCGGGATCGCCGGCTGACGCGCGGAATGTGACGTGGTCGGCCGGTACGGACAGCGGCTTCGCGAATTCGCGAAGGTCTCGATCGATGTGCGCCATGAATTCGGGCAGCTGCTGCCGCAACTGCGCCGCTTCGATCAACAGCGGCTCGACAGCCGAGACGACGCGCAGCGGACATCCCAACTGCGTCGCAAGCGCCTCCGCCGTACGGAACGCATGCCGCGATTCCGTCGAAAAATCGATACCGCAGAGGATCGGCGTGGCTGACGGGTTGGTCATCTGAAGGTCCTCACGCAAGCTCCGTGCCTAGCGGATGGGCAGGCGCACGACCGCGACGGTGCCTCCGCCGGGCGGGCAATCGAGTGTCACGTCGCCGCCGTGTCCTTCCAAAATACGCCGGGCCGTGGCCAGCCCGAGCCCGGTGCCGCGATGTTTCGTCGTGAAGAACGGCTCAAACAGATGATCGCGCACCTCCGCGGGAATTCCCGCGCCGTGGTCAAAAATGCGCAGCTCGTGCCAGCCCTTCAGTGCCCGCGCCTGCACGGTAATTGTGCCCCTCCCGTCCATGGCCTGCGCGCCGTTGAGGAGGAGATTGAGGAGGACAAGCTTGAGTTGTTCGGGATCTGCGACGATCTGCGCCTCCGTGGGTTCGATGACGATCGCGACGTCCTGGAAGCGCGGGTCCTCTCGAAGGAGCGTGACCGTGGTCTCGAGCAGTTCTCGGATCGCCACGGTTTCGAGCGACGGCTGACGCGGGCGGGCGAACAGCAACAGGTCCTGGACGATGTCGTTCAGCGTGTCGATGCGGGTGAGGATCTCGTTCGCGACGCCGTGTTCCGGACTGCCGGCGGCCAGCCGCTTGCCGATCACCTGGATCGCGCCACGGATGCCGGCGAGCGGATTGCGGACCTCGTGCGCGACGATCGCGGCCATCTTGCCCAGCTGGACCAGCGCGGTCTGCCCGCGCAACATCGCCTCCGACTGTTTGCGCTCCGTGATGTCGTATCGAATCGCGACGTACTGCTGCGGACGGCCGCGGTCGTCGGTAAACGGCACGATCGTCGTGTCCACCCAGTACAGCGATCCGTCCTTGGCGCGGTTGCGGATTTCCGCTCGCCACACCTTGCCGGATGCGACCGTGCGATACATCTCGCGGAAGAACTCTGGTGAGTGGTAGCCGGAGTTGATCATGCGGTGATTGCGGCCAATCAGTTCCGCGCGTGAGTACTTCGCGATTTCGCAGAACTTGTCGTTCACATAGGTGATCGTGCCGGTGACGTCCGTCGTCGCGACAATCGCGGACTGGTCGAGCGCGTATTTCATGTCCTCGAGGTCCTTCGCCGATCGGCCCATCGCCCGTTCGGCTGCCGCGAGCGCGAGCCCGCCCCGGCGGTAACGCACGACGACAAAGGCCGCTGCCCAGCACGCGCCCATGGCGACCAGGCTGCCGGCCCACTGCTGCCAGAAAGGCGTCGCGGGCCTCAGCAAGGTCGTGAGGAGAACGCCCAGCGTGGAGAGGCCCGCCAACTCATAGCCGAATCGCGGCCGTTCGGACCACATGGCCAGCAGAATTGCCACCACGTACAGGGGTGCGACGTCGTACCCCGGCACCACCCAGACGCCGAGGAAGAACACGACGCCGACGCCGATGCCGGCGATCGCTTCGAAGTGGTGGCTGGAGGAATTGGTCACAGGAACCGTTGGCCCGAGGCTTGAATATACCCGGTCCGTAGGCGTTGTCGTCCCGCAGAAACACGGGGAAAACCGCGGTACTGCGTTTTTCACTGCGGAATATCGCCCATGAAGAGGGAAAACCTGCCCATGCCGTCCGTTCTGGTGGTTGACGACGAACCGCTGATCCGGTGGTCCCTGTCCGAGGGATTGACCGAGCGCGGCTATGTCGTGCGGCTGGCGGGCAACGCGGTCGAGGCCCGGTCGGCCATGGCGGTGCTGGGCGAGCAGCCTCTTGTTGTACTCCTGGACCTCCGTTTGCCGGATACTGTGGACTTTACGCTGTTGGAGGAACTGCGACGGCGATGGCCGGCGGCGCCCGTGGTTATGATGTCGGCCCATGGCAATGCGGACGACGTCAAACGAGCGATGGAGTTGGGTGCGTATCGATTTGTTGAAAAGCCGTTCGACGTCACGGAAGTGGTGAGGTTGATCGGTGAAGCATGGGAGAACAGAGCATGAAGCGAGCAGGAATCATTAGCGGTCTTATTGCAAGCGGCGTCATTCTGATTGTGTCCAGTGCGGCGCCGCGCGCCGCCGCTCCCGCCATGGCCGGCGATCCGGTCAAGGGCAAGGTGGTGTACACCACGCAGAAGTGCAACGTGTGCCACATGCCTGGCAGTTCCGCGAAGATCGGCCCCGATCTCTCGAACATCGGCAACAAGCGTGATGCCGCCTGGCTCGCGAAATACCTGCCGAATCCGACGCCGATCGATCCGAAGAACAAGCCCAAGTTCCCGATGAAGCCGACCACGGCCAAGGGGCAGGATCTGGACGACCTCATCGCCTATCTGCTGACGCTCAAGAAATAGGCGCCATGGCAACCGAGGCCCCGTCGAAAGCTGCGCCGGAACCGGGCCGGCGCAGCGTCCTCAACTGGCTCCTAGGCACGTGGTCCGCGGGGGTCGTCGGCGCGATCGCGTTCCCGATCCTCCGGTATCTCGTGCCGCCGGAGATTCCCGAAGCGACGACCGTGTCGGTGAAGGGCGGGGCGGCATCGACCCTCGCACCCAACACCGCGCGGATCGTGCCGTTCGGATCGACACCGGCGCTGGTCGTGCGCACGGCCGCCGGTGAACTCAGGGCCTTCAACGCCACCTGTACTCATCTGGCCTGCACGGTGCAGTACCGAACGGACCTCGAGCACATCTGGTGCGCGTGCCACAACGGTCACTACGATCTCAACGGCAAGAACATCGCGGGGCCGCCGCCGCGGCCGTTGACCGAATATGACGCCCACGTCCAGGGTGATGAAATCGTCATCGCCCGCAAAGCCTAGGCCCGCATGAAATCCTGGTTGCGCGAGCGCCTGCCCGTCGCGGAAGTGGAAGCCGCCATCGCCCACAAGACGGTGCCGCAGCACCGCTATTCAGTCTGGTACTACCTGGGCGGCATGACGCTGTTCTTCTTCCTGGTCCAGGTCGCGACCGGGATTCTGCTCCTGCTGTACTACCGGCCCAGCTCGGGCGAGGCGTACGACAGCGTGCAGTTCATCATGACGCGCGTGCCGTTCGGGTGGCTGGTGCGGTCGATCCATTCGTGGTCGGCGAACCTGATGGTCGGCGCGGCATTTGCGCACATGTTTACGGTCATCTTCATGAAGGCGTATCGACGCCCTCGGGAAGTGACCTGGCTCAGCGGCGTCCTCCTGCTGTTCCTCGCCCTGGGTTTCGGCTTCACGGGGTACCTGCTGCCGTGGAATGAACTGTCGTACTTCGCGACGCGCGTCGGCACGGACATCGCCGGCGTCGTGCCCTACGTCGGCGACTTCATGATCCGATTCCTGCGGGGCGGGCCGGACATCAGCGGGGCGACGCTGACGCGGTTCTATGGCTTTCACGTGGCCGTGCTGCCGGCGATCACCACCGCACTCCTGGCCTTGCACCTCTTGATGGTGCAGTACCACGGGATGAGCGTGCCGCCGTCGATCGAAGCCCGAGCGGCCCGCGAGAAGAAGCCCGTACCTACCATGCCGTTCGCGCCGCACTTCGCGCTGCGTGATTTGTTCGGCTGGACGATCGCCCTGGCGCTGCTCGCCGGACTCGCGGCGTACCTGCCGTGGGAACTCGGACACAAGGCCGATCCGTTCGCGTCGGCGCCGGCCGGGATTCAGCCGGAGTGGTATTTCCTGTGGACCTTCCAGGCGCTCAAATACATGCCGGCCCACATTCTAGGGATCGAGGGCGAGCTCGTCGCGATTGGCGTGATGACGCTGGGCGCGCTCGGTCTGGTCTTTCTGCCATTCCTCGATCGGAATACGTCACGCTCACGTGCGATCGTCTCGTGGGCCGCCGTGGCGGCCCTCGCGTTCATGACGCTGATGACCGTGCTTGCGCTGACGGGAGGCCAGTCATGAGACGCCTGTGGATTGCTGCGCCGGGTGTGCTTGCGTTCGCGGTGCTGACCGCGTCGATGTGCGTGAAGATACGCGCCCAAGTGCCGTCGCCGGCTACGCCGCCAGCGCCTGCGCCGGCTGCTCAGGTGGCGGCCAAGCCGCCGGCCGACGCCTTCAAGGACGACGTCCACGCCAAGGCGGGCTTGACTTGCGAGTCCTGTCACGGCGCGAAGAAAGCCGACGGCGGCTACGCCACGCTGGCGCGCACGGCCATCGCGCCCCTCTGCGCCAAGTGCCACGCGGACGCCGCCTACATGCGCAAGTTCGCGCCGCAGGTGCGCGTCGATCAGTTCGCCCAGTACCAGACCAGCGTGCACGGCAAGCAGATGGCCAAGGGTGAGACGCGCGTGGCGACGTGCAGCGACTGTCATCAGTCCCACGGCATCGTGCCCGTTCGCGATACACGGTCGCCGGTGGCGCCGGCGCACGTGGCGACGACCTGCGCGAAGTGTCACGCCGATCCGGTGCGGATGAACCCGTTCAATCGATCGCCGGATATCTTCAGCGAGTGGTCGCAGAGTGTGCACGCCGAAGCCCTGCTCAAGCGCGGGGATAACTCCGCGCCGACGTGCAGCACGTGCCACGGCAGTCATGGTGCGACGCCACCTGGCGCCGAGTCCGTGGCCAACGTCTGCGCACAGTGCCATGTGCGCGAGGCCGAACTGTTCAAGAAGAGCAAGAAGGCCGATTTGTTCGCGTCCATGGGGCAGGGCGACTGCCTCGTGTGTCACAGCAACCACCATATCGAGCCGCCGAAGTCGTCGTGGATCGGCCTGGACGACAAGGCGTTGTGTGCCACCTGTCACGACGAGAAAATGCCCGGTGCGGCCGTCATCAAGAACGTGCGCAAGGGATTCGATGACCTCCAGGGGCGAATGGCCGAGGCGACCGAGGTGCTCGATCGCGCCGAGACTGCCGGCATGCTCGTCGAGGACGGGAAGCTCGCGCTCCACAACGCCACGGAGGCGCACGTCCGAATGCGCGTGCTCGTGCATACGTTCGCGTCGCCCCCGTTTGACGAAGTGCTGAAAGAAGGTCTGACGTCGGCCGATCTGGCCAATTCGACCGGCGTGGGCGCCATGGCCGAGCTGCAGTACCGGCGGCGCGGCCTGGCGGTAGCGACGCTCGTGATCCTCGGATTCCTGGCAACGCTCTTCATCAAGATCCGCAAATTACCGGCATGATGCACACTCCATCCCCCGATCTCGGCGCAGCACGACCAGGCGAGCCGCCTGTACCAGGCGCCGTGTCGGCTCGACGCGTGCTGGTTGTCGACGATGAACAGCTCATCCGCTGGTCGCTGGTTCAGCGCCTCAAGGAAGATGGCCATGAGATTGTCGAAGCCGCGACCGCCGCGGAGGCGCTCGAGCGTGCCGACCAGGGCATCGATCTTGTCCTCCTCGATTACAAACTGCCCGACGAAGACGGGTTGACGGTTCTCAAGAAGATCCGCGACATCGATCCGGACACCCTGGTCATCATGTTGACCGGTCATCGCAGCGTGGAGACCGTCGTCGAGGCCATGAAAGGCGGGGCGTTCGACTACGCGACCAAACCCTTCGACCTGGACGACATGGCGCTGCGCGTCTCGCGAGCGCTCGAGACGACGCGCCTGCGCCGGGAACTGCGAACGCTGAGGGATTCGCTGGCGCGGCCCTATGGGGTGGCGTCGATCATCGGCGAGTCGGAGCCGATGCACCGCGTCAAACAGCTGGTGCGGAAAGTGGCGTCCAGCCCCGCGTCGACGGTGATCGTCACCGGTGAAAGCGGGACTGGCAAGGATTTGGTCGCGAAGGTCATTCATTACCTGAGCAGCCGCGCCGCCCGGCCCTTCCTGAACATCACGTGCTCGGCGCTGCCCGAGCATCTGCTCGAGTCCGAGTTGTTCGGCCACGAGCGCGGGGCGTTCACCGACGCACGCCAGCAGAAACGCGGCTTACTCGAACAGGCCGACGATGGCACGGTCTTTCTGGACGAAATCGGCGAGATGACGCCGGCGCTGCAGGCGAAGTTGTTGCGGGTGCTTGAGGAAAAGGCGTTTCGCCGCGTGGGAGGATCCGGTGACATCCGCGTCGACGTGCGCGTGATTGCGGCCACCAACCGCGACCTCGAACAAGACGTGCGGGCGGGACGGTTCCGTGAGGATCTGTTCTACCGGCTGAACGTCCTCCGCGTTGACATGCCGCCGCTCCGGGTCCGCGAGGGCGATATCGCCTTGCTCGCCCAACACTTCGTCGAGGTCTTCAGCCGCGAGTTCAAGCGACCCGTCCGCGGTGTGAGCCAGGGTGCCGAAGCGGCGCTGCGCGCCTACGGGTGGCCTGGCAACGTGCGGGAACTCCGCAACCTCGTTGAGCGCGCGGTCCTCTTATGCGAGAGCGATCTCCTGCAGGAGCCGGACTTCGACAGTCTCCACACCGCACGACACCGGCCGAGCCTCGGCCAGGGCAGTTTCGATTTGCCTGTCGAAGGCGTAAATCTGGAGGCGGTCGAACGCAGTCTCGTCATGCAGGCGCTCGAGCGATCGCACGGCAACCAGACCCGCGCGGCCACGCTCCTCGGTCTCCATCGCGACCAGATCCGCTATCGCATCGAGAAGTTCGGGTTGAAGAAGGCCGATGACTGATTGGAGTCGGTCTGCATTAACGTTCCGGCACGCAGATTGCTCTTACTCGCGTCGAGCCGGGCCTGGATAGTGCCGGCTGGCAGGCGGAATCGGGAGGATGGACATGGGAAGGCACATCACGAGAATCAGCCCTAAAGCATGGCTGGCCATTAGTTTAGGGATTTGGCTAGTCACGTTGGCGGGCGTCAGGGCGAGCGCCGTGTCGGCTCCGGGGCAGGCCACCCCACCAGCGCAAAAACCCGCTCCGGTGGTGAATGCTTCCCAGTCGGCTCAGCCCACCCCGGCGTTCGTGGGTGAAGATACGTGCCTCACCTGCCACGATGGGAAGAAAAAGGGCTATGAGGGCAGTCCGCACTCGGTGAAGAACGACCCGAGGACGCCGGCGGCCAAACAGAGCTGCGAGAGCTGCCACGGGCCGGGCGGCAAGCACGTCGAAGACCCTGCCAAGAATCCGCTCGTGCGGTTCAGCAAGGAAAAGCCCGAGGTCATCAACGCGGTCTGCGTGACGTGCCACAACAAGGGCGAGCATGCCCTCTGGGACGGCAGCCAGCACGAACGTCGCGGTGTCTCGTGCGTGACTTGCCACTCCGTCCACGACTTCAAGTCGGAATTCAAACAACTCAAAGCGAAGGATCAGCTTGTTCTCTGCGCCACGTGCCATCGCGACAAGGTCGCGAAAACCGACCGGTCGGGCCACATGCCGGTGCGCGAAGGCAAGATGCAGTGCACGACGTGCCACAACGTGCATGGCGCGACGAACGTTCGCTTGCTGCGCAAGGGCGATTCCCCGGCCGAACTCTGCACCTCGTGCCACGCCGACAAGCGCGGCCCGTTTCTCTGGGAACATGCGCCGGTGCGCGACGGCTGCACCACCTGTCACGATCCGCATGGATCGACGAACGAGCGCATGCTGATCACCAAGCCACCGCTGTTGTGTCAGCGGTGCCACGTGGCCACGCGGCATCCCAGCACGATCTATGACGCGTTGCTCCTCGGACCGACGACACCGGCGCCGAGCGTGCGCGTGTATGGCCGGTCCTGCGTGACGTGCCACGCGGCGATTCACGGCTCCAATCATCCAAGCGGCCAGCGCTTCATCCGGTAAGGGGAGGGCATCATGCGTATCAAACTCATCATCGCTAGTGCCGCGTTACTCCTCGTCCCCGCGCTCGCGAACGCGCAGGATCCGGTCAAGCCCGGCATGACCATCGGCAAGGTCGACTTCGGCGTGCGCGGCACGTCGACGACCGGTGACGCGGCCCGCTACGAGCGGTACCGCGACCTCAGCGACGGGCTCTTTCTCGAGACCGCTCGCCTCGGCACGCAGAAGAACGCCTGGTCCTTCGACTTTTTAGGTGACCATGTCGGCCGCAAGGATCAGCGGTTGGTGGGCGTGGTCGAGCGGCAGGGCAAGTTCCTCGGGTATTTCATGTGGGACGAAATCCCGATGCTGATGAGCCGCACCACCCGGACGTTCTACCAAGGTGACGTGCTCAACAACGGCGGCGTGTTGCAGATGAGCGACGCGATTCAGCAAGCCGGCCAGACCAACGCGAACAACATTCCGCTGTTGTTCACGCCCGAGAACACGACGCAGTTCGAACTGCGCACCGACCGGCACATTGCGGAGACCGGCGCCAGGTTCATGCCGACGAACGAGTTGACGTTCAATGGACTGTTCCGGAATACGCACCGCGTGGGCGGCATCCCGTACGGCGGATCCTACGGACACAGCCAGCTCGTGGAAACGGTGGCGCCAATCGATCACACGACGCGCGATGCGGACGCCGGCGCCGAGTGGGCCAAGAGTCGCTATCTCTTGCGCGCGGGCTATACCGGCAGCTGGTTCACCAACGAGAACACCACCCTGACGTTCGACAACCCCTGGCGGGCTGTCGATACGGCCTCGGCGTCGTCGCGAGGCCGGCATTCGCTGCCGCCCAGCAACTCCTTCGTGAGCGTGAACGGCATGGGATCGGTCAAGCTGCCGGGACGCAGCCGCGCGACGGCATTCTTCTCGACGGGCCTGCTCAAGGACGTGGGCGAAGCGATCATGCCGCAGACGGCCAACAGCATCACGACGGGCATCAACCCCCTGGAACGGACGACCGTCGAGGGTGAGGGCAAGACGATGTCCATGAACCTCATGTTCACGTCGCGGCCGACGAACCACCTGGACTTCTCGGCGCGCTACCGGTCGTATGACTATGAAAACCGCACGCCCGTCTTCGAGACGTTCCAGCGCGTCTCCTACGACAACGCGGTGAGTAACTCCACGACGCCCATCGAGACCGAGCCGTTCGGGATGAAGCGCAAGATGTTCGACGCGGAGGCGCGGTACCTGCCGATGACCGGCACGGCGTTCGGGGTGGGCTACAACTACCTCGACGAGGAGCGCTCGCACCGGGTCTACGAAAGCACCACGGATCACACCGTCCGCGTCACGTTCGACACGGTCGGCAATCGGTGGTTTTCGGTGCGGTCCCGTTACGAATATGCCCAAAAGCGCGGCGCCGGACTCGACGAGGAGTCTTTGACCAGCATCGGCGAGCAGGGCGGGATGAGGCACATGGACGTCGCTTCACGCAATCGCAATCGCGTGACCCTGATCGGCATTGTCACGCCGGTCAGTACCTTGGCGTTCAACGTCTCGGTGGCGGCCGGGAACGACGATTATCTGGAGAGCCTGTTTGGCATCCGCGATAACAACCACCGCATTTATGCCGGTGGGGTGGACTGGACCCCGAAGGACAACATGGCCTTCGGCGCGTCGTACTCGCGCGAGAACTACATGGCGCTGTCGCGCTCACGCCAGGCGAATCCGGCCACACCGACCGGCTGCGTGCCCCTGTATCCAGCGCCGGCTGGCCAGGCCACCTGCCAATTTGACGATCCCACGCGCAACTGGGCGGTGGATACCGATGACCTGGTGCACTCGTTCATCCTGAACGCGGACTTCACCAATCTCTGGAGCCGCGTGGACATCCGGGTCAGTTTCGACACGAACCGCTCCCTGTCCACGTACCACTACATCACCGGCTCCGTGCCGGACCGGACGTTGCCGGAAGAAACGCCGGGTCTGCCGTCCACGTTGCCGGATCCGACGCAGTTGCCGGACGTCAAGCACAACCTGGACCGCGGGACGTTTGATTTTGTCTACAACTTCAACCGGCGCATCGCGCTCGGCGCGTCGTATTGGTACGAGAACTACGACGTGCAGGACTTCGCGCTCGACGCCGAATCGACCGGCAACCAGGCCCGATCGAACGCCGTGCTGCTGGGCTACATGTATACGCCCTACACCGCGCAGACCGGCTGGGTCAGGCTCATCGTTCGATGGTAGGGCAGGACTGAGAAGCGACGAGAACGACGAACGGCGAACGATGAACCGCAAGCACTAGGTTCGTCGTTCGCCGTTACCCGTCGTCACCTGTCGTCACCCGATCACCCTCGCCGCACGCAGTTCGCCGACCGCCAACGGTTCCTCGTAGAACACCCTCTCGAGAAAGAGTCCCGACGCCGGTGCCGTGAGCTTTGGCGGCAGGTCCGAGTGTCCAGAGAGCAGCGCGGCGACCTCCTCGGGTGTGATGCCGCCACGTCCAGCGTCGACGAGGACGCCGACGATGCGCCGGACCATTTTCCAGAGGAAGTGCGATCCGACGACGCGGATGAGGATGAGCGCGTCATCCTCGCCGACCGTGACGGATTCGACCAGCACCCGCGTCGACTTCTCCTCTGGGTCATCGTCGGTGAACGCGCGGAAATCGCCGAACCCCGTGAGGGGACGTGCCGCGGCCTGCATGCGCGCGAGATCCAGCGGCTCACGAACCCACCAGACGTAGGGCTTGGCGAACGCGGTGCGGCGTCTCGAGACTTGATAGAGGTAGCTGCGCGCCACGGCGCTGTGACGCGCGTGAAAGCGGGGCGCGACCCGATCGGCCGCCAGCACGTTGATGTCGGCCGGCAGCGCGTCGTTGACGCGGGCGATGAGCGTCGCCGGCGGTAGCGTCGCGGCGGTGTCAAGATGCGCGACCTGGCCCAGCGCGTGGACGCCGGCATCGGTGCGCCCGGATCCATAGGTCTCGAACGGCGTCTTCCCCAGCGCGGCCGCGAGTGCGCGATTTAATTCACCTTGCACGGTCTTCGCGTTGTTCTGGATCTGCCATCCGCTGTAGCGCGTGCCGGCGTATTCAATAGTCAAGCGGAATCTCGGCATAAGGCAGTTGCAGACGAGTGTATGCTTTTCTGTCGGGCCTGGGCGCATTGCCGCAGCCGGGCGGAGGTCTCATGTTTGTAAAGCGGTTCTTCGAGCCGAAGTTGGCCCAAACGAGCTATCTGATTGGGTGTCTGGAAGAGCGGACTGGCATCGTCATCGATCCGAATCGCGACGCCGATCAATACATCAAGGCGGCCGAGGCCGAAGGCGTCCGCATTGCGCACATCACCGAAACGCACATCCACGCCGACTACCTTTCCGGCAGCCGTGAACTGGCGGCGCGCACCGGCGCGACGCTGTACCTGTCCGATGAGGGCGACGCGTCCTGGAAGTACCAGTTCACGACCGATCCTGGCGTCAAACTCCTCAAGGACGGCGATCGCATCGTCGTGGGCAACATCCTGATTGATGTCGTGCACACGCCGGGCCACACGCCCGAGCATCTTTCTTTTCTGGTGACCGACGGCGCGGCCGCGGATGAGCCGATTGCCGCGGCGACGGGCGATTTTATTTTCGTCGGCGACGTCGGCCGTCCCGACCTCCTCGAGAAGGCCGCCAACATCAAGGGGACGATGGAAGTGGGGGCGCGGACGCTGTACGCGAGCCTGAAGAAGTTCGGCGGCCAGCCGGATTGGTTGCAGATCTGGCCGGGGCATGGCGCGGGATCGGCGTGCGGCAAGGGCATCAGCGCCATTCCGCACAGCACAATGGGATACGAGCGGCGATTCAATTGGGCGTTTCAGGCTACGTCCGAGCAGGATTTCGTGAACAGCGTGCTGGCCGGACAGCCGGATCCGCCGAAGTATTTCGCGGAGATGAAGCGGCTGAACAAAGAGGGTCCGCGCGTCTTGCACGGGTTTCCCCGACCAGAGTTGCTCGACCTGCGCGCGCTCGATCGACATCTTCATGACGGTGCGATCGTGATCGACACGCGGAAGGCGTCCGACTTCGCGATGGCGCACGTGCCGGGCACGCTGAACATCCCGCTCAATGGCAGTTTTACGACGTGGGCGGGCTGGCTGGTGCCGTTCACCCGGGACTTCTATTTGATCGTGGACGACCGCACGCCGGGCGCGGTCGACTCGGCCGTGCGGGACCTCGCGATGATCGGCCTCGACCGCGTCGGCGGTTACTTCGATTGTGGGGTCATTGATGACTGGGCGGCGGCCGGACGAAGGCCCGGCACCATTCCGCAGATCACGGTGGATGACCTGCGACAGTCGCTGGTGCGTGGCGCCGTGACGCTGGTCGACGTCCGGAATGCGAATGAGTGGGCGGAGGGACACATTGCGAGCGCCCGCCACATTCCGCTCGGGTACCTCGCGGATCGCGTGGATGAGATCCCGCAGACCAAGCCCATCGTGCTGCAGTGCGCGGCCGGCGCGCGGTCGGCCATCGCCGCCAGCCTCCTGCGGGCCAGGGGCGTCGAGCAGGTCATCAATCTGATCGGCGGGATGGGTGAGTGGCGCCGCGCGGGGCACGAAACGGTCGACGCGTAGACGGTGGATCGTCGCACGGCTTTTAGAACCGACAAAAACCGGATACCCTGTTGACCATGGCTACGACCAAGGCAGCACAAAGGGTCATGCAGGGATGGGGCCGGATCCTGGGCGGCTTCCAGCCGACCTTGTCGCTTGAGATCACGCGAGAGTGCCCGCTGAAGTGCCCGGGCTGTTACGCCTATGGCGAAGATCACCTGGGCGGCGGCGTGGTGCTGCGCCAGTTGCGCGACTTCAAGGGCCAGGACCTCATTGACGGCGTGCTGGACGTGGTGCGGCGCATGCGCCCGACCCACGTGTCCATTGTTGGTGGCGAGCCCCTCGTGAGATTTCGCGAACTCGAAGAAATCCTGCCGAAGCTGGCGGCCAAGGGCGTGCTGATGCAGGTGGTGACCAGCGCCGTGCGACCGATTCCGGAAAGCTGGGCCAAGATTCCGGGCCTTCAGATTTGCGTCTCGATCGATGGGCTCGCGCCCGAACACGACGTGCGGCGCGCGCCGGCCACTTACGACCGCATCCTCAAACACATCGTCGGTCATCAGATCACGGTGCACTGCACCGTGACGCGTCAGCAGACGCGGCCTGGGTATCTCGAGGAATTCACGGCGTTCTGGGATGCGCAGCCGAGTGTGCGGAACATCTGGTTCAGTCTCTACACGCCGCAGAAGGGCGAGGAGTCCGCCGAGCGCCTGTTGCCCGAGGATCGGGCGCGCGTCGTGGCGGACCTTGACCGCCTCCGCGGAAAGTTTGGCAAATTGCACGATATGCGGCCGAGCGTGCTGGAGGCCTACCTCCATCCGCCCAAGGATCCGGCGTCGTGCATCTTCGCGCAGACGACCGCGTGCCTGTCGGCGGATTTGACGACGAAGATCACGCCGTGCCAGTTTGGCGGGGACCCCGATTGCAGCCAGTGCGGGTGCATTGCATCGGCGGCGCTCGATGCGGTGGGCCGGTACAAATTGCCGGGTGGGCTGCGGGCGGGCCAGATTTATTGGGCCTCTCGCAAGGTCGGGCACGGTGTGCGCCGGCTGCGCGGCGGGGCGCAGGCATAGTTCACCCAAGCACCCGTGTGATATCTTTTGTGGCTGTGCGCCCGTAGCTCAGCTGGATAGAGCGCCGGGCTTCGAACCCGTAGGTCGCAGGTTCGAATCCTGCCGGGCGCACCAGGAGACTTCGAAGTTCGATTCGAAGTTCGAACTTTGGTCGCGCCGGGCGCGATCATGAGCGCCCGTAGCTCAGCTGGATTAGAGCGTTGGCCTCCGAAGCCAAAGGTCGCAGGTTCGAATCCTGCCGGGCGCACCAAATATTAGCCCGGGGGGCTTTGCCCCGCCGGACCCCCCATCGCCGTCGCTCGCGGGGCCCCTTCGCCCCGCTCCGCTCCGGCGGGCTCACTCGCTTCGCTCGTGAGCGACGTGACAGGGTAGGGTAGATTGATGGCTCGTCGTTCGTCGTTCTCGTCGTTCTCGTCGTTCGTCGTTCTCGTCGTTCTCGTCGTTCTCGTCGTTCGCTGTTCGTCGTTCCCGTCGTTTATCGGGGCCCGTAGCTCAATTGGCAGAGCAGCAGACTCTTAATCTGTTGGTTGAAGGTTCGATTCCTTCCGGGCTCACCAACCTTCGCTCTCGATCCAGGCGAAGGTTGTCCACCGTAGCGCTAAGCGCGTAGGTGGACCTCACCTCGTCATTCACTCGAGCTTCGGCTGGCAAGCCATGCCCGCCGCACCCCCCTTACGCGCTCACTCGCGGAATCCGCCTCCAGTAACAAGCACTCAGGCAGATTCCGCTTCGTTCGATGGCGTCGTAGACACGCGAATCGTGCGCTTGACATATACATGTTTAAACAACTATTGTTTGCGCATATGTCAGGGGTTGTCGCCCGGGAATTGAAGCAGAAGACCGCCTTCGCCTCGCGCGAACAGGAGGTCCTGCTCGGCCTGCGCCTGGCGGCCGCCCGGGTCGTGGAGCCGTGGGAAGCGTTTCTCAAAGCCAACGCCGACTTGACGCCCAACCAGTACAACGTGCTGCGCATCCTGCGCGGTAGCCATCCAACGAGGCTCGCTCATCGAGAAGTCAGGGAGCGCATGATCGCGCGCGATCCCGACGTCACGCGGGTCATCGACCGGCTCAGCCGGCAGGGACTCGTCGCGCGTCTCCGTAGCCGCCAGGATCGGCGCGTGGTCGAGGTCGGTCTCACGGAGAAAGGGCGCGACCTGCTGCGCGCGCTCGACCCCCACGTGGACCGGATGCCGAAGGCCGTGCTCGGCCACCTCGGCGCCCGCAAGCTCGCACAGCTCGGGCGCCTGCTCGAGCAGACGATCGCCGGTCTCGGCACGTTTCCATAAAGCCATCGGACAGAGCACGGGGGAACGGCGTCCGTCGAAAGTCGTCACATAGTTGTTTAAACGACAGTCTGTTAAACGTTCATGTCAGGAGGGTGTGATGTCCATCACGACTGCAATCGATCGCGCAAAGGCTGGCTACGCGTTGGCGAATGACGAGGGCGAGGCATTCTGGCTGCTCGGCATGCTCCAGACCGTCAAGATCGGCAAGGCGGATGCCGGCGGGCAAGTCGGCCTGCTGGAGATCGTCGTCCCGCCCGGGCTGGGGTCGCCTTGGCACGTGCATCCGGAAGAGGACGAGTGGTTCTACGTCCTCGACGGGAATCTGACCTTCTATGTCGGCGACACGCGGCTCGATCTGACCACGGGCGGATTCGCCTTCGGTCCGAAGGGCGTGCCGCATTCATTCATGGGCGCAGGGTCCAGGCCGACGCGCGCCCTGGTCGGCTTCTCCCCGATGCAGTTCGAAGGTTTCATGCGCGAGGTTGGCCAGCCGGCGCCTGCGCGCCAGCTGCCGCCGCATCACGACGGTCCCCCGCCGGACGTCGCACGGCTCGCGCCGATCGCGAAGCGGAACGGGTTCATTATTCTCGGACCTCCGGGACCTCCGCCCGGGCGCTGACCCCATCCTGTGTCTTCGGCTCACCGTTGGCCAGTTGGGATCGACGAGCGAAACGCCCGGTGGGCGAAAGTCTGTTGCGTCCCCGCCCGCCTCCGCCAAGGCTTCGGCGAGGCTCGCTTTCGGCGCGAATGCGGCACGCCCACCCTTACCCGCCTCGCTCGTTCGACTTGCCGCCACCGAAAACGCGCTTCGGCAAATGTCACTCAGGGTGTTTCTGTGACGGTGACGGGGTCAGGACGTAATAAGGTCATGGAGCGACCGCTTCGGCCGCGTTCGGCCGCCCCCGTGCTGAAATCGTGCCTGGCCCTCTCCGCAGCGCTCGCAACGGCGATCGGCTGTTCGTCGCCGGCTGATCCGGTCAATTCGACTTCCGCGTCGCCGGTTGCTGCGGCCAATCGCACGGGCTCGACCGTGCCCCCGCCCGGTGCGAATGTCCTGGTCGCAAACGTCCCGGCCACTCTTACTGACATCAACCTCGCAGCCGCTGATGTTGGGGGCCTGGTGGAGTCGCTCACAGGCAATGGTTCGCCCGACTTGCTGCGTTCTCGCCTGATCGACGGCGTTGTGACACCACCGTGGAAACATCCCCAAGCCTTCGGCTGGAATCCCCAAACCTGGGTCAAGTTCCCCTGTGACATCGTCTTTTCCTTCTTCGAGCGTCAGACGGCGCTCGTTGGCGCCGTCACCGTTGTGATTCCCGAGATCAAGACAGCCGAATCGCCTGACGCGTCGGCGGCGCCAAAGAACGTGGAAATCTGGGTATCACCCGACGGAGCGCCTGACACGTTCCGGAAAGTGGGAGACGGCACAGTCGGTGAAGCGCCCGGCGAACATCAGATCACTTTTCCGGCGGTCGAGGCCAAGTTCGTCAAGCTGCGGGTGGTGTCTGGCGCTTCAAACAAAGAGCTCGAGATCGCAGAAATTCGAATTCTCGAAGCGGCTCGACCGGGCTATACCGCATTGTTCGCACGCGCTCCCGAAGTGAGGTCATGGAAAGGCAGCCCGCGCGCGGCCGGCCAGCGCGGCCTCGACTGGCTGCAGATGGCCGCCACGTCGTGGTCGCGTACGAATAAGTGTTTTGCGTGCCACGTGCAATCGCAGGTCCTCATGGGGCAAGCCGTCGCGCTGAAGCAGGGTTATCGCGTGGACGTCGCGGCCATGCGCGAACTGGCCGACCTGGTGCGAAGCCAACAACTCCCGGATGGCGCGTTTCCGACAGGCTGGAACTCCTACTCCAGCCACGTCTTTGGCTCGATGGGTCTTGCACACGCGGTCGCGGCCACTAACGCCCCGAGCGATCCTCAATTGCTGAAAGCGGCCGAGAACCTGCTGAAGACACAGGAGCGCGACGGCTCGGTTGCGATAAGTTCCATCGAACCGCCGATTATCCAGGGCTACTTCATGACGACCGGCAATGCCCTGGTGGCGTTCGATTGGGCGGCTCGGCACTCCGCTGATCAGCGGTACGGGCAGGCCCTCGATCGCGCGCTCTCCTGGCTTTCGACTGCGCGAGCGGAGACGACGCAAGATCGCGTGTTCAAGATCATCGGGCTCGTGCAGTTCGGCAACGCCGAGCAACGGCGAGCGGCCTGGTCCGCTGTGGAAGAACTCACCAGTCAACAGCAACCTGATGGCGGATGGAAGGAATCAGCCGCCATGTCAGGCTCGAACGCGTTTGCGACGGGTCAGGCGCTCTACGCGTTCAAGCAGGCAGGAATCAGTGTCGACAGCACGATGTTCCGGCGCGGCGTCGACTACCTGCTGAACACCCAAACGAATCTGCCGACCGAGGCCAATGGATCCTGGAAGGCCATCAACACGCAGAGTCGTCGAAAAACGGATTTCGCACCGACGATGTGGGCGGTCATTGGCCTCGCGGGCTCGTATGGTGTCGAGCCCACGGGCACGCTCGAAGTGGGACGGCGAGAAAGCAAGATCCCGACACGTAGTCTGGAGATTGTCCTCGATGTGTCGGGCTCGATGAAGGCGCAGCTCGGCACCAGCGATCGATGGCAAACCGCGCTGGGCGTCCTGAGCGAGGTCGTGACCGCACTTCCCGAAGACCTGCAGGTTGGCCTTCGCGTCTATGGCCACCGGTACTCATCGAAATCTGCGCAGACTTGTCAGGACACGCAACTCCTCGTGCCCCTTGCCGCGCTGGATCGTACGAAGATCATCAGCGCCGCCCAAGCTTTGCAGCCCAGAGGCGAGACCCCATTGGTGCGGTCGGTCCTCGAGTCGGTGAACGATCTCAAGAAGGCAGGAGGCGGTTCGGTGATTGTCATCACCGACGGCGAAGAAAGCTGTGGCGGTAACCTCGACGCCGCCGCCCGTCAGATCAAAGCGTCAGGTGTCCAAGCCACCCTGAGCATCGTCGGGTTCACGCTTGGCGGGAAGGCGGTCGAAGCGCAACTTGGCGCACTCGCGTCGTCTACTGGAGGCCGCTACTACGGTGCCCAGGATGGTCCTCAGCTGTCGCGCGCGGTGAGACTCGCTGCGCTTCAGCGTCTGCCGTACGACGTGTTTGATACGCAAAACAAGCTTGTTGCGTCCGGCCAGACCAGCCAGCTCGGTCGAGAGCTCCGGCCCGGCACCTATCGGGTGCGCATCGATGCCCTTGGCGAGGTGCTCGAAGAGTCGGTGACGATCGTTGCGAATCAGACCACGAAGTTGCAGGTCGCCTTGGACGGCGATCGGTTTGTGGTCCGGCGGTAGGACCGCGCTTCGCCTTCCTTGGAAGACTTCTCACATTCCAGAACCCGCGGCCCTATAATGGCCGCGATCCAAGCCGTCATGTCCAAACCCGAGTCCAGCACCCGTCGTGAGTTCATCGCCACCGGAGCCGCAGCCGCCGCCGCGTGGATGATCGTGCCGCGTCATGTACTCGGCCAGGGCGTGACGCCGCCGAGCGATCTGCTCAACGTCGCGATCATCGGCATCAACGGCATGGGCGCCGTCAACGCGCAGGCCGTCATGAGCCAGAACATCGTCGCGATCTGCGACGTCGATGACCGGCTCGTCGACGCGCGCATCGACGCGTGGCGCAAGTCCCTGGCGCCTCCGCCACCAGCCGCACCGCGGCCGCCGGCCGCAAGACCGGCGACGCCGCCACCTCCCTCACTTCCATTCGAGAGGTGGCGCCCGTCGAGCCTTCAGGTGGCGGCCGATGCGCGCTGGCAGGCAGAGTCTTCGAACACCGGCCTCAGGCGCTTCATCGAGACGCAGTTGCCGCGAGTCAGGCGCCATCGCGACTATCGCGAGATGCTGGCGAGTCAGAAAGACATCGATGCGGTGATTATCGCCACGCCGGATCACATGCACGCGCCGATTGCATCGGCGGCGATGGCCGCGGGCAAGCATGTGTACGTGCAGAAGCCGATGTGCTGGTCGGTCGCGGAAGCGCGGCATCTCGCCGCGCAGGCGGCCCGGAATCCCAAGCTGATCACGCAGATGGGCAACCAGGGCCATTCGACAGACGACGCGCGGCGGGGCCAGGACTACCTGGCATCCGGAATCCTCGGCGAGATCAAGGAAGTGCACGTCTGGACCAACCGGCCCCTGGCGTACTGGCCGCAAGGCGTGCCGCGCCCGAAAAAGTTCGACGGCGACTGGAAGACGCTCAACTGGAGCAACAATGGCGTGAATCAGCGCCTCGCCAATGCCTTCACGAACAAGGTGAAGGGCGGCGTGCCCAAGGGTCTTCGCTGGGATTTGTTTCTTGGCGCGGCGCCTGATGTCGAGTACCACCCGCTGTATCACCCGTTCAACTGGCGCGGGTGGATCGACTGGGGCCAGGGCGCGCTCGGCGACATGGGCGCGCACCTTGTGGATCATCCGGTGTGGGGCCTCAAGCTGGGACATCCGACGTCCATCGAAACGCTGTCGACGCCGTTCAACGGCGCCAGCTATCCCACGGCGACGACGACGCACTACGAGTTCCCGGCGCGTGATGGCATGCCGGCCCTCAGCATGACGTGGTACGACGGCGGTTTCATGCCGCCGCGCCCGTTCGAGATGGGCGACGTGAAACTCGAAGCCGGTGGTGGCGTGCTGTACGTCGGAACACGCGGCAAGATGCTGCAGGACAACACCGGCGCGCGTCCGCGCCTGCTGCCCGTGGAGCTTCACAACAGTGCCGGCGCACCGAAGGAACTGATGCCGCGCGTGCCGCACCAGGCGCACGAAATGAACTGGGTCAACGCCATCAAGGGCGCCGACACGATTTCGTGCCCGTTCTCCTATGCCGCCCACCTGACCGAGATCATGCTGCTCGGCGTGGCGGCACTGCGTGCCGGCACGCGGCTCCAGTACGATGGCGAGGGCATGCGCGTCACGAATCACGTGGCCGCGAACGATTTTCTCAAGCGCGAATACCGCCAGGGATTTGGGCTCTCTTAAGACACTCGTCGCCGGTTGCGGACAGATGGGCGCGTCTCATGCGCGCGCGTATCACCGCATGCCTGACTTCACGATCGCCGGTCTCGTGTCCCGCGGCGAAGCCTCGAGGCGCCAGCTCAACGCCCAGCTTGGCGGCGGCCACGCCGAGTTCTCGAGTTACGAGAAGGCGCTGGCCGAGGTCAAACCGGATGCCGTCTGCATCAGCACGTACGCGGACACCCATGCCGACTATGCCGTGATGGCCATGGAAGCCGGTGCCCACGTGTTTCTCGAGAAGCCGGTCGCCGACACGCTCGCAGACGCCGAACGCGTGATCGCGACAGCGCGGCGAACGAAGCGGGCGCTGGTCGTTGGTTACATCCTGCAGGTGCATCCGACGTGGCAGAAGTTCACCGAGATTGCCCGCACGCTGGGCACCCCCCTCGTGATGCGCATGAACCTCAATCAGCAGAGCGCCGGCGAGGCCTGGCGCACGCACAAGCAGCTGCTCCGGACGACGTCGCCGATCGTCGACTGCGGCGTGCACTACGTGGACGTGATGTGCCGCATGACCGGCGCGCGGCCGACCCGTGTCAATGGCATCGGTGCGCGTCTCGCGGACGACATCGCGCCGGGGCAGATCAACTACGGCCACCTGCAGGTGACGTTCGACGATGGATCGGTAGGCTGGTACGAGGCCGGCTGGGGCCCTATGATGAGCGAGACCGCGTTCTTCGTGAAGGACGTGATTGGCCCCAGGGGGTCGGTCAGTATCGTGGCGCAGCGCGCGACGCGGTCGGGCCAATCCGCCGACATCGCATCGCACACGAGCGTCGAGGCGCTGCGGATTCACTACGCGACGCTTGCGCCCGACGGATCCTTCGCTCGCGCCGATGAGGTCGTGGGCGCGGACGTCGAGCCCGATCACGACGAGCTGTGCCGGCGCGAACAGTCAGTCTTTCTCGAGGCCATCCGCGGCGGGATCGACCTCGAGCCGCACTGGCAGAGCGCACTTGACAGCTTGCGCATCGTGCTGGCGGCGGATCAGTCGTTTCGCGAAGGAAGGACGGTAATGCTGTGACGCGAGCAATCTCTCTGACCGCGGTTGTGGTGGCCTCGGTTGTGGCCCTGGTGTCAGCTCAACGCGTGACGCCGCCGAGAGGCTTCACCGCGCTCTACAACGGCCAGGATCTTTCTGGCTGGCGCGGTGGTGACACGTTCGATCATCGGAAATGGATCGCGATGCCCGAAGCGGACCGCGCGGCCCGCGAGGCCGAATGGACCGCGGACATGCGCGCGCACTGGCGCGCAGAAGGCCCCGAGCTGGTGAACGATGGCGCCGGCAAATACGCGACGACGATCAAGGAGTACGGCGATTTCGAGCTGCTCATTGATTACAAGACCGTGCCGAAAGCGGATTCGGGCATCTATCTTCGCGGGTGTCCGCAGGTGCAGATCTGGGACCACACCAATCCCGCCGAGTTCAAGAACGGCGCCGAGAAGGGGAGCGGCGGTCTATGGAACAACAGCGCCGGCGCGCCCGGCAAGGATCCGCTCGTGCTCGCCGACAAGCCGTTCGGCGAATGGAACCACTTCCGGATTCTGATGGTGGGGAATCGAGTCAGCGTCTGGCTCAACGACAAACTGGTTGTCGATCAGGCCGTGATGGAAAACTATTTCGACCGCACGCAGCCCGTGCCGGCCCGCGGACCGATTCAGCTACAGACGCACGGCGGCGAAATCCGCTGGCGCAACATCTTTATTCGCGAGATGGGATCGCCCGCGCCTTGATGTTGCGGAACCACACCTTGTTGCCATGGTCCTGCAGGCCGATCCTGCCTTTCCTGGCGCGCCCGTAGCCGGGATAGTCCTTCCACTTGCCGGCTGCGACGAGCTTCTCCCACTCGGGCGTCCACATCACATAGTCGGCCGTCTTCGCACCGTTCAGCCAGTGCTCGACGTGGCCGCGGTTCACGACGATGCGTGTGTGATTCCATTCACCAACTGGCTTTGCCGCGCGGGCGAGCGGCGGGTGCATCGCGTAATTTGCTCCGGTGTGTTGCCACTCTTCCAGCCGGGTCGGCCAGCCGTCGTCGTCTATGATCTGATACTCCGGGCCCGTGGCGTAGATCACCTTGTAGCCCTGCTCGACCACGTTGAAGAACACGCCACTATTAGCTTGTGGCGACAGCTTCCAGTCGAGGACGAGCTCAACGTTCTCGAATTCGTCGTCGGTGACGATGTCGTGACCGCCGTCCTGCGCGAGGGCCACGAGCGCGCCGTCGGCGATCTCCCAGCCCACGACCCCGCCGTCGCGCTGCGCGCTATGGCGGGCAAGCTGCGATTCGCCGAACAGATGCCAGCCGGCGGACGTGGCGCCGTCGAAGAGCAGGCGCCAGCCCGCTGTCTTCTCCGCCGTTGACAGAGTGTTCGGCACCTGCGTTGCTGGCTGCTCTAGGTTAGGCGTTGTTGCGGCACACGCAAACGCCATCGCGCCGACGATAGAAAGTCGGACCATGGCTACACGCCCTCTGCCTTCGTCAGCGCGGCGAGTACTTCCTTATACAGGTACTTCGCGCCTTCGACGCCGTTTAGAGGCCCGGATTCGTACTCCAGCGCGAAGGTGCCCTTGAAGCCGGCCGACATCATGATGCGCACCGACCGCTGCACGTCGTTGGCGTCGCCCCACCTGTCCCAATACTTCGCGTGCACGTTCGAGCTCGTGTACGGCGCGAGCGCCTTCAGTCCGCTGAAGAGCATGTGCTCGTGTTCCCAGTTGCCGAAGTCGGGGGTCGCGTCGCAGTACGGATGGTTCACCGCGTCGATCATGATGCGAATGTTCATGGGATCGGCTGCCAGGCCCCAGTGGTTCTCGAACGTGACTTTGACGCCGTATTTGCCGCCGAAGTCAGCCATCTCCTTGTAGGATTCGATCGCCGCGTTCATGAGCGGGACTATCTCCAGGTTACGGGGGTAGCCATCGCCGCTGCGGGGAATCGCGTTCGGCCGGATCGACGGCCCGAGCGCCTGCGGAGAATTCATCCGCATGGAGACCGGCGCGAGCACGGCGCAGCCCTCGATCCAGCGTTTGGCCATTGCCACACCGGCCTTTCGGCGGGCGTCCGCCTCGGGCGATCCGAAATCAGCGAGGCTGAAGGGCGCGTTGTTCGACACGTGCTGGACCTTCGTGCCGGTCTTGATCATCGTATTCGCCAGCGCGTCGAGCCACTTCCGGCCCGAGGCGCTCAACGGATCGAAGCCCGAGCCCAGCGCGCTGCCCGCGGGGAAGTACATCGCATCGTCGACCATGTCGCCGAAGAACCCCGAGTAGATGTCCATGCGCGTGAGCCCGGCGAAGTTGTCCTTCATCCACTGCGGGTAGTCGAGCAGCGTGATCTCGCCGTACTTCTGCTTCATCTGCGCGGTGGTCGTCTGATCGCGATTCGCCGGGATCCCCGGGATCGGCACGCCCGGCTGAGCCTGCGCGCCCTCGGGACCGGTCGCCGTCGCGCGGCCCGTCGCAGCGGCGGGGGGAGCGGCTGGCGGCGCACCGCCGGCCCGGCCTCCGGCGCCACCGCCGCGATTGGGATTCTGTCGCGTCTTGAAGAGCGAACGAATCGGCCACGTGCACCCGGCCATCCGTTCGAACCGTGCTTTCTCGGCCAGGCCCTGTGCGAGCGCCCGTTCCCGCGGCGTCAGCAGGGCGCCGGCGGTCGTCAGGCCGGCGGTGGCCGCCTGCAGAAATCTGCGCCGATCGACGTGTGCAACGCTCGGCTTCTCGCTCATGGCTTGTTCCCTCCTGGAGGGTGGAATTGTAGGCGAGGGCGCGCAGGGATCGCACGGCGGATTAGCAGGAGTGCCATGAGCACCCCCAGCGCGACGTCGATCGACCCGCAGAACGCCGGCCAAAACACTGGCATGCCCGGGTTCACGATCAGTTGAGGGTGCACCACAAAGTCGAACAACCCGTGACCGGTGATCCCGGCCGCGGCCCACCATAGGTTCGTTCGGAACCCGACGATCGCGATGACGATGAAGACCGTTGCCGCGATCAACTCACTCGGCAGGGCCTGCGCGCCGCCCATGGTCGCGAACAAGACGTAGTAGGCCGCGATCACGATGAGCGCGACCGGATACATCGCGCGGTCGCGGTCGAGGCCCGACAGCCGTCCCAGCGCAACGATGGCCGGCGCGAGCGCGATACCGACGATTACCGGTGTGGTGAACATGCGGCAGAAGTTACCACGCTGGTCCGTTCGTACGGTCGACGTGATTCACCGGACGACCTCGAAGTGCGCCATCATGCCGGCGGCGTGGTGCTCGAGGATGTGACAGTGATACATCCAGCCGCCCGGCCGGCCCTCCGGCATCCAGGCGATGCGGACCTGGCCGAAGGCCGGCACATTCACCGTGTCCTCCCACGAGAGGAACGCGGGCGGCGATCCGTCGACTTCGAGTACCTGGAAGAAATAGCCGTGCAAGTGAAACGGATGATGCACCGGCGTTCGGTTGACGACATCCCAGATCTGCAGTTCCCCGATCCGGACCGGGTCGGCCTGGTGATGCTGCTCGTGGTTGATGTTGAATTCCACGCCATGCTTCAGCCCGAGGCCGAACCCCAGGCGCACAGTGCGGTTGGCCGTCACGGAACCCATCACGAGCCGATCGATCTTCCGAAGTTCGCCCGGGAGTTGCGCCTGTGACGGCGCGGCGCCGCCCACCTGAATCGTCGCGAAGAGCTCCGCGGTCTTGTGCCCCTTGAACGATCCGCGGTCGAACGGCAGCGTTTCAAGCCGAAGCACCTCGCCTTCGCTGAACGGGCCCACGACGATCTCGACGCGATCGGCCGGTCCCAGCAGCACGTCGGTGACGGTGACCGGCGCCGGGATCAGGCCGCCGTCTGTGCCGATGATCGCGAATGGCCGGCCGCCCACCGACACGCGCACGTAGCGCGCGCTGGCCGCGTTCACGATGCGCCACCGCTCCATCTGTCCCGCCGCCATCCGGATTTCCGGTTCCCGCCGGCCGTTCACGAGACGGGTGCTGCCTTCGCGGCCGTCATGGGACTCAATCCACCATCCCGGCGGTTTGATCTGACCATCCTTGTCCAACTCGACGTCGTCCAGGACCAGCGTTCGATCGGCGTCGAACACCGGCTCGTTGGTTGACCGGACGATGAGCGCGCCATACAGACCCCGCTCCAGTTGCACCGTTTCGTTGTGATGCGAGTGGTACCAGAATGTGCCGGCGTCCGGCAGGCGGAATCGGTAGGTAAACGTCTCGCCCGGGCCGACGGGGCGCTGGACTCTCTCGGTCCCGTCCATCGCCGCAGGAATCCGGAGTCCGTGCCAGTGCACGACAGTCGGCTCGGCGAGATGATTGGTGAGCCGAATCTCGAGGACGTCTCCAACGGTCGCTTCGAGCGTGGGACCAGGTACGGTGCCATTAAAGGTCCAGGCCGTGGACACGACGCCCGGAATAAATTCCCAGCCGGTCTCGCGGGCTTCGAGGTGAACGGCAATCACTTGCCGTCCAGGATCCGGCTGCGCGTCCGCCAAGGCCTCCGCGTAGGCGGCGTCGCGCATGGCGTCGTTCGACGGCGCGCCACCGGTGTGATGACGATGATCGGTCATTGATATTGATACCTCGCGCGAATTCTACCCGTCACTGCGGCGGCGCTCAGTCGGTGACGACGCGTGCAGAAACAACTCCAGAGTCCGGAGAAAGATATACCCGCTCACGAACAGGCCCCAGGTGAGGGCGATGGCGTAGGCCGCCACGCCTGGGCCGTACGGCATGCCCAACACATTCAGCCAGAGCGCGAGGATGGCCGTCGCGGACGTGAGATACACGACGACGACCCATAAGGGGAACCTGCCCTCGACCAGGCGTCGCCGTCGGAATTGGACGATCATCAGCACGGTCATCAGCGAACCGGCCGTGGCGCTCGCGCACTGCCACATGGCCCGCTCCGGCACACCCAGCAACGTCAGAAGCGTGGGAACCAACGACAACACGGTGACGGCCAGCCCCGTCTCAATGTAGAGCCGCACGAGGCGGAGGTGTCTTTCGGAGAGCTCTCCGCCCAGCGCGCTGCGCAACGTCACGATGATTGAGGAAAACCCGACGAATGACAGCGAGAGTGCAGCGAGCTGCAGGAGATAGCCGGGACCATCGATGTTCATGGGCCCTATTCTGTCCTCTTGCCCACCTGCGTATCGACGTAGTTGAATGCCCCGGTGCAGACTCCAACCATGCATGCCATCGTGCGGCGGCGGTACGGGCCGCCGGACGTGCTGTCCTACGAGGAAATCGCGCGCCCCGTCCCCGGAGAACACGACGTCCTGGTTCGAGTGCTCGCGGCCGGGGTGAGCATTGGCGACCACCATATCGTCACGGGAAAGCCGTTCGTGATCCGTCCCAAGATCGGCGGCTTGATTCGGCCGGGGCACCTCGTGCCAGGCTCGGCCATGGCTGGCCGCGTCGAAGCGGCGGGCGCCAAGGTGACGACGCTGCGCGCAGGAGACGAGGTGTTTGGCGAAACCACGAGTGGCGCGTTCGCCGAATACGTCGTCGTCGGAGCGGATCGGCTCGCGCCGAAGCCCCGCAACCAGTCGTTCGAGGAGGCTGCCGCCACGCCCTGGGCCGTCACTCCGTTGCAGGCGCTGCGCGATGCCGGCGGCGTGAAGGCGGGCCACCGCGTGTTGATCAACGGCGCGTCCGGCGGCGTGGGCAGCTGGGGCGTCCAGATAGCAAAAGCGTTCGGCGCTCACGTGACGGCCGTCTGCAGCACGCGCAACGTGGCCCGCATGCGCGCCCTCGGCGCCGACGATGTGATCGACTACATGACGACGGACTTCGTCACTGGAGGGCCGCGCTTCGACCTGATGCTGGACACGGTCGGCAACCGCTCGCTGCTGGACTGCCGGCGCGTGCTCGTCCCGACCGGAACGTTCGTGTCGACCTCAGGCGGCAATTCCGGCGTGCGCTGGGTCATCCGGCTGGCAGGGATGATTCTGATTTCGAGCGTCTCGACCAGAAAACTGAAGCCCTTCATCGTGTCGCTCAATCAGCCGGATCTGCTGGTGCTGACCGAACTGGTCGAGGCGGGCAAGATCAAACCGGCGATCGACCGCCGCTACGCGCTTCGCGACACGGCTGACGCCTTGCGACACGTGGGCGAAGGACACGCGCAGGGACAGACTGTGATTCAGGTATAGGCGGGGCTCTGGTCGCGCGAGCGCTTCGCTCGTGCTCGAGCCTAACCGCCGCGGGACCTTCGTTCTTCGGCAGGCGACGTTCTGTGCCGTCCTGCTCGGCCTTTGGCTCGCGCACCGCGCGTGGATCGCACGGTTCCGCCGAATCCTCGCTAGCGCGTCTCACCAACCGGTGACGGCCGTCACGATGCGCTCCAAATCCGTGTCCGTCAACGTGCGATAGAAAGGCAGGCGCAGAATGCGTTCGCTGACCTGTTCCGATACCGGACAGCCGCCGGGACGGCCGCCAAATCGGTGGCCCATCTCGGACAAATGCAGCGGCTGGTAGTGAGTCGCGCTGGTGATACCGGCGTCGGCCAGGCGCGTCATCAACGCCCGTCGATCGTTCAGCGACGGCATGATCAGATAGAACAGATGAAACGCCTGGCTGCAGTCCGCCGGCACGAACGGCAGCCGCACGCCCCGGCGACTGGCCCATTCCTGGAGATGTGTGGCGTAGTAGTTCCAAACCCGGGCGCGCTCGGTCTGCACGCGATCACGGGCCTCCAGCTGCGCCAGCAGGAAAGCGGCCAGCAGCTCCGATGGCAGATAACTCGACCCGACGTCGACCCACGTGTACCGATCCACGTCGCCGCGCAGGAACCGGCTGCGGTTGGTCCCTTTTTCGCGCACGATTTCGGCTCGGTCGATCAAGGCCGGATCGTTCACCAGCAGCGCGCCGCCTTCGCCACACGTGAAATTCTTCGTCTCGTGAAAGCTGAGCGCACCCAGCGCGCCCATGGTTCCGAGCCACCGATCCCGGTAACGCCCGAAAATGCCGTGGGCCGTGTCCTCCACGACCGGCACACCGCGCCGGCGGGCAATCTCGAGGATGACCTCCATGTCGCAGGCAATCCCGGCGTAGTGCACGACGACGATGGCCTTGGTTCGGGGCGTGATGAGGGCTTCGAGCCGCGTTTCATCCAGGTTGAGCGTATCCAGACGGACGTCGGCAAAGACCGGCTTCGCCCCATGGAGCACGAACGCGTTGGCCACAGTGACGTACGTGAACGACGGCACGATGACCTCGTCGCCCGGCTCAATGTTGAGCAAGATCGCCGACATCTCCAGCGCGTGCGTGCAGGACGTCGTGAGGAGCGCCTTGCCGGCCGCCAGCGAGCTTTCGAGGAGTCCGTGGCAGCAGGCCGTGTAGCCGCCGTCGCCCGCCAGGTGGCCGAAGCGCATCGCATCCGCCACATAATCAGCCTCGGCGCCGGTCGGTGAAGGGATGTTCAAGGGGATGGGGACGAGGACGTGGCTCATGACTACTCTTAGACCGGGCGAGGCATCAAGATGGTAAACGTCCCGTGGAGCGGAACCGGACATGAGGTACGCTTTTCCTTCGTGGGGCGTTGGTGACTCGTCTCAATCTGGTGATCTTGGGTACGAGCTTGTTCGCACCTGAGGTCCTCGATGTCGTGGGTGACACCGGGCTCTTCGACGTGACCGCCTTCATTGAGAATTGGGATCGCACGAAAGCCGGCGGGACGCTGCTTGGTCGCCCCGTGGTGTGGATCACTGACGCCCAACCGCTGGCCGCCACAAACTTGGCCCTCTGCTCACTCGGAACCACGCGCCGGCGCGGCTTCATTGAAGACGCCGAGGCGATGGGGTTCAGGTTCGCGACAGTGATCCACCCTTCGGCCCGGGTTTCGGGTACAAGCTCGATCGGGGAAGGGTCGTTCGTGAGCGCCGGCGTCATCGTGGCGGCGAACACCCGGATTGGGCGGCACGTGATCCTCAATCGCGGGGTCTTGGTGGGGCACGATACTGCCATTCATGACTGCGTTACCGTTTCTCCGGGCGCGAACATTGCGGGAGCCGTGACGATCGAGACCGGGGCCTACATTGGGATGGGCGCGATCGTGCTCGACCGCATCCGTGTCGGCGCTGGAGCTGTGGTGGCGGCGGGGGCGGTGGTCACCAAGGACGTTCCCGCGGGAACTCAGGTCATGGGCGTGCCGGCGCGCATCGTTAAAGAAATCAACGAGGACGGAGAAACTGGAAAGGTCAAGGAGGTCGCCGATGAAGGCTGACGACATGACTGACGAGCCGCTCATCGTCAATCTGGCGGTGACCGGCGTCGTGCCGACCAAGGCCGACAATCCGGCGGTGCCGATTACGCCGGAGGAGATTGCGGACGACTGTCGACGCTGCGCCGCCGCGGGGGCGAGCATCGTGCATCTTCACGCGCGCGATGGGGAGGGCCGGCCGACGTCCAGTCGCGACGTGTATCGTGAGGTGATCGCTCGCGTGCGGGCGGCCGTGCCCGACGTGGTGATTTGTGTTTCTACCAGCGGCCGCGTCGTCCGAACCGTCGAGGAGCGCGCACAGGTGCTCGATCTGGACGGCGATGAAAAACCGGAGATGGCGTCACTCACGCTGGGGTCGATGAACTTTCCACGCCAGGCCTCGATCAATGACCCGGACACCATTCGGGAGCTGGCCGACCGGATGAACGAGCGCGGCATCGTGCCCGAGTTGGAAGTCTTTGATTTGGGCATGCTCGACTACGCGAAATACCTGATCGAGCGTGGGGTGCTGCGCGAGCCGTTCTACATCAACTTCCTGCTCGGATCGCTCGGCACACTCGCGGCCACGCCGCTCCACCTTGCACTCCTGGCGGACAAGGCGCCGGCGGGCTCGACCTGGGCGGCCGCGGGCATCGGCCGATTCCAGCTGCGCATGAATGCGCTGGCCGTGTCGATGGGCGGCCACGTGCGCGTGGGCCTCGAGGACAACCTGTACATGGACGCCGCGAAACGCGAACCGGCCACCAACCTCGCGCTGGTCCAGCGTGTGGTCGGGATCGCGCAGGCGTTCGGCCGGCGGCCGGCCACGCCTGCTGAAGCGCGGCACCGCATCGGCCTGCGTGCCGCCGTGCACGCATGAGCGAGTCGCGCCCCACACTGAGCGTCTGCATTCTGGCTCGATCGTCGCGCGGTGGTTTGGAACGGCTGCTCGATGAAATCGACGGCATCGCCGACGAGATCGTGATTGGCGTGGACGCGGCGTCCACGGACGATACGCTGGCCATCGCCACTCGCCGCGCGGACGTGGTGTTTCGCTTCGAACACATCGGTCCGCCGGTCCGCGCCCGGCTGCTCATCCTCGAACATGCGCAGGGCGATTGGATCCTGTCACTCGACGAGGATGAGGGCCTCGACGCGGCGTTTGCACCGTTGCTGCCCGAACTGATCGACCAGTCGCGCTATTCGCACTATTGGCTGTCACGGAAGTGGATCGTCAATCGACAACCGCTGTCGCATGTGCACGCGGCCCCCTGGTTTCCGGATTGGCAATTGCGATTGTTCCGTCGAGATCCCCGGCGCGTCTGGCACTCCGGCATCGTGCACAGCGGCTATCGCGTGCTGGGCGCCGGGTGCCGTGAACACCGCACCGCGATTCTGCATTACGAGGCCGTGACTCTTCGCGCTGACGAACGTGAGGCCAAAATCGAGTACTACCGCGAGCACGGCAGCGAAGGCAGAAGCGAATCCGCGTATGGACCGATGCCGGAGACGGCGCGACGAGAAACGACGCCGGGCGCTGCGGTGAACAATCGTAGCCGGGCCGTCCCTCGTGCCGCCCGGCTGATTCCCGGTGTGCTGCCGGTGCCCCCCGTCCCTGCCTCGCCGCCGTGGCGCGCGACGTTGAATGTGACGATGCCGAGCGAGGCGGCAGCCGGTGCGGCCGTGCTCGTCGAACTGACCGCGCGGAATTCCGGGCGTCTCGCCTGGGAAACCGGCGGGTCGTGGTCGCGCCTGCACTTGTCATTTCACTTGAGCCGCGCGAATGGCGATGTGGTGCGATTTGATGGCGACCGCTTCGCCCTGCCGCGGACTGTGGAACCAGGTGAGGCGGCGACCTTTCTCATCAACGTCGTTGCGCCGCCGGAAGCGGGCGACTACGTCATCGAGTGGGATTTCGTGAGTGAGGGCGAGTGCTGGTTCGCCGATTGCGGCAGCTCGACGACTCGCACGCCCCTGCGCGTGACTGTTTAGGAAACCTTAATGCATTCAGTGTTCATGTACGGACTCGCGGTGGCTCAGGCTGTCGCACAGACGGTGGCTGTGACCGTGACGGTGTCGGCCACTCGCACCGGGGCCCGCATCGACGACCAGCCAATGCGCGTCGAAGTGCTGGGCCGCGAGGAAATCGAAGAGAAATTGCTGATGACGCCCGGCGACATCGTCATGATGCTGAACGAAATGGGCGGTATGCGCGTGCAAACCACCTCGCCTTCGCTGGGGGCGGCCAGCGTGCGCATTCAGGGTATGCGCGGCCGATACACGCGGTTCTTTTCGGACGGCCTGCCGCTGTTCGGTGAAGTCGGCGGCCTCGGGCTGCTGCAAATCCCTCCGATGGATCTGGGCCAGGTCGAAGTGATCAAAGGCGTCGCATCGTCACTCTACGGCGCCGGTGCCATGGGCGGCGTTGTGAATCTGGTCTCGCGAAAACCGGGAGATGAGCCCGAGCGCGAACTGCTCGTCAATCAGTCCACGCGTGGCGCGACGGATGTGATTGGCTGGTTCTCCAAATCCGCGAAGTCCGGTTGGGGATTCACGATGCTCACCGGCGGGCACTTTCAGATCGAGAACGATGTGAACGAGGATGCCTGGGCGGATCTGCCCGGCTACGCCCGCGGCGTCGTGCGTCCCCGTGTGTTCTGGGATGACGGCAAAGGGCGATCATTCTTCGCGACGGCCGGATTCACGGCCGAGAACCGGCATGGTGGCACGGTAGACGACGAGATCCTGCCGCAGTCGGGCGAGCCCTACCGCGAAGCGCTGGAGACGCGCCACGTAGACGGCGGCATGGTGGGGCAGATCTTGTTTCGACAGACCATGCTGTTCAGTGCACGCGCCGCGGTCTCCCAACAGCGGCACGATCACCAGTTCGGCGAGATTCGTGAGCGAGACCGTCACGACACGGCCTTTGGCGAAGTCACGCTTCGCAGCACGGCCGGAAAGCATACGCTGGTTGCCGGCGTCGCGGTCGAGCGGAACGCATATCGCCCGCAGGATGTACCCCAGTTCGAATACACCTTCGTCGTCCCGGGCGTCTTTGGCCAGGCCGACATGCAACTCGCGAACTGGTTTTCCCTCAGCGGCAGTGCCCGCCTCGACCATCACAATGTGTACGGCACGTTCTTCAGTCCGCGGGTCGCCGCGCTGTTCCGCTCCGGGCGCTGGGCCAGCCGATTGTCAGTGGGTAGCGGGTTCTTTGGCCCGTCGCCGCTGACCGAGGAAACGGAAGCGGCAGGCCTGACCCGGCTCGTCGTGCCGAACACGCTGCGGGCCGAAGAAGGCCGCAGCGCCTCGATCGATCTCAGTCGCACGGACGGTCCGCTGACGTACAGCGCGACGGTCTTCGCGTCGCGGATTGCGCATCCGATCAGTGTGGACCGATCGGCCGGCCTCGTCCTGACCAACCTCGAGGATCCGACGACGAATGTCGGATTGGAACTGCTGGGCACGTTGCGGCGGGCGCCGTATTCCGTGACGGCGACCTATACCTATGTGGCGTCTGATGAGCGGGTCAGCGGCGTGTCACGTGATGTCGCGCTCACGCCGCGACATAGTGCCGGTCTGGTGGCCATGTGGGAGAAGGAAGACGTTGGACGCGTCGGCCTGGAGGTCTACTACACCGGCGTGCAGCGGTTGGATGAGAATCCGTACGCGACCGAGAGCCGGCCCTACGTGATTCTCGGGCTCCTTGCCGAGCGAAAGTTCGGCCGGTACCGGCTGTTCGTCAATGGTGAGAATCTGACCGGCGTCCGGCAGACCCGCTGGGATCCGCTGGTGCGTCCTGACCGCGCGCCTGACGGGCGATGGACGGTGGACGCCTGGGCGCCGCTCGAGGGGATCAACATAAACGGCGGCGTGCGGGTTATGCTCGGACGGTGACCAGCCTGACGCGCGTCTTTTCCGTTCTGTCCATTGTGATTTTGATCGGCGCGGCTCCTGCGGCGCGGCAGTCCCCGGTCGCCGGCGTGCCGGCCGAAATTGCACGGCTCCTGTCCGAGATCAAGCAGCGCGACAAGGATCTCTACGCGGTGTCGGAAGAGGACGGCCGGTTTCTGCGCGTGCTGGTGGGCACGCGGGGCGCCAAGCGCGTGCTCGAGATTGGCGGCGCGAGTGGCTATTCGGCGATCTGGATGGGCCTCGGATTGCGCGACACCGGCGGACAACTCGTGACGATTGAATACGATGCCGGCCGCGCGAAAGAAGCTCAGGCCAACATCATCAAGGCCGGTCTCTCGCCCACGGTGCGTGTGGTTTCCGGCGATGCCTTTGCCGAGATCCCGAAATTGGCTGGCACCTTCGACATGATCTTTCTCGATGCCTGGAAGCCGGACTATCAGAAGTTCTTCCAGATGACGTTTCCGCGCCTCGAGCCGGGCGGCCTGTTCATTGCCCACAACGTCGTCAACAAGCGCGATCAAATGAAGGACTTTCTTCAGACGATCACCAGCCGAACCGACGCCTGGACCACGATCGTCTCACCGTCCGGCGAAGGCATGTCGCTGACCTATAAGAACCGACGGTAGAATTGACGTGGTGACGTTCCCCGATTCCAGCGCCGAACCCTGGCTGCGCCACTTCCTGCCGCAGGTGTTTTTCAACATCGGGCCCAGGGGCCTGATGTGGTGGCAACTGCTGGCCTTTCCCGTGCTGATCGTGGTCGGCTGGCTGGCCGGCCGTGTGCTCGGCGCACTCGCGCGCGGAGTCCTTCATCGGATGTTCCGTCGCACGAAGACGCTCTGGGACGACCGGTTGCTGAAGAGTGTCGGGCCCGCGCTGACGGTCCTGTTTGGGGCGCTGACCTTCCGGTTGCTGCTGCCGCTCGTGGGCCTCGGGACCTCAGCCGAGTTGCCCGTCGTCCGCGAACTGCTGCAGACACTCGTCATTCTCACGACCTTCTGGGCGTTGTGGCGATCGGTCGGCGTGTTCACGCAGATGTTGCTGGACCAGACCTGGGCGATCGGCAACCCTTCCGCCAAGTCACTGCTCAATGTCATCGGTAATTTTGCGAAGGCGGCGGTGGCGATCGGCTGCATTGTCACGGTTCTGGCGTCGTTTGGCTATCCGGTGACAACCGCCGTGGCGGGACTGGGCATTGGCGGTATTGCGCTGGCCTTCGGTGCGCAGAAGACTGTTGAAAACCTGTTCGGCTACGTCGCGATTTCCGCCGATCAGCCCTTCCGGATTGGCGACGTCGTGAAGATCGGGGCCTTCACTGGTGAGGTCGAACGCATCGGCGCGCGCTCGACGCGCGTGCGCACCCCCGATCGCACGCTGGTCACCATTCCGAACGGCCGTTTGTCGGAAATGGAGATTGAAACCTTCGGCGTGCGCGACCGGATCCGGCTCGCGATGTCGCTGGGGCTGTCGTACGACACGACGGATACGCAGGTGCGCCTCGTCATGGCCGGCGTCGAGAACCTGCTGCGCAAGCATCCGAAGACGTGGCCCGACACCGTGGTCGTGCGCCTGGCCGCGCTCGGCCCCGCTTCGATTGACATCGAAGTGATGTGCTGGTTCGTGACGACCGACTTCGATCAGTTCCGCGTGTTCCGGCAGGACGTACTGTTCAGCATCATGCGCGTCGTCACCGACGCCGGAGCGTCCTTTGCCTCGCCCAGCCGGGCGGTACGTCCGGCCCCAGCCAAGGAAGAGGCGGCGCCGCCGCCACCGCGTGTCAATTGATCCAGCGGCGTCGATCGCGCGCGTTCACCTCACGATTCCCGATCTGAATCGATCGGTCGCGTTCTATCGCGAGCGGATCGGTTTGCAGGTGCATCGGCAGAGCGGCGACGTGGCCGCACTGGGCGTCGGGCAATCGGATTTGCTGGTTCTGCACGAATCGCCCTCGGCGCTGCGAGTCCGGCGGACGACCGGTCTGTATCATTTCGCCATTCTCGTGCCGTCTCGTCCGGACCTGGCGCGAGCGCTTCGCCACCTGGGCGAGACCACGACGCCCATGCAAGGGTTCGCGGATCACTCCGTCAGCGAGGCGCTGTATCTCGCCGATCCCGATGGCAATGGGATTGAGATCTATCGCGATCGACCGCGCAGCGAGTGGCCCACGCTCGATGGTTCGCTGCAGATGGGGAGCGATCCGTTGGACCTCGAGAATCTGCTGGCTGATGCGGGGCCGGCGGGATCGTGGGCCGGCATGCCGGCCGGCACCGTCATTGGGCACGTGCATCTACACGTGGCGAACATCGCGCCGGCTGAGCGCTTCTATGCCGAGGGACTGGGTCTTGATCTGATACAACGGTATGGCCGCACCGCGTCGTTCTTGTCGGCCGGCGGTTATCACCACCATGTAGCCATCAACACGTGGGCGGGCGTCGGCGCCCCCGCACCGCCCCCGGGTGCGGTCGGACTCAAGCACGTCGTGATTCGTGTGTCGAACGATGCCGCGTTGGCCGGCGTGGCGCAGAGTTTGACGAAGGCCGGGTTTGCGCACGAGTCCGCTGACGGGCACGTGACGACGGCCGACCCATCCGGAAACGTCGTCATGGTCTCTATCGCACCGAGCACCTAGCACCCAGCACCCAGCACCCAGCACCAAGCACTAAGCACCCAGCACTAAGCACCCAGCACTAACCACTAAGCCCCCACCATTCTCCCGATCGTCATCCCCAGCACGCGCTCTTTCGTGTATCCCGCCTTCCGCAACTCGCGGATCCCGGTGTCCCCATCCGATTTGCTGAGTTTCTGCGTCGGCGTTCTCATGATGAGTTCGTGGTGCGCGAACGTCGCGGGTGTTGTCCGGCCGAGCAGGCGGGCAATCAGAATCTGCCGGCCCGTGGAGGCCAGCAGATCGCGGCCGCGGACCACGAGGTCGATGCCTTGCCTGAAGTCGTCGACGCTCGCAACGAATTGATAGGTCCAGTTGCCCTTCCGGTCGCGGATGGCCACATCGCCACACTGCGCGCCGGGATTCTGGGTCTGCGGACCGCACAGCAAGTCGACGAATGATTCAGGGCCGGGTTCGACGCGCAGCCGCCAGGTGACGTCCGGCGTCAGCGCCTGGCCACGATCGCGGCAGGTTCCGGGGTACCGCAGTTCGTCGCGAGTGCCGTCAGACGCCGTGGCGTCCGCGATCGACTGCCGGCTGCACCGGCACCCGTACAGTAAACCGCGCGCGTCCAGTTGCGCTGCTGCGGCCTCGTAGATGGCGTGTCGATCGCTCTGGCGCGATTCGCAGCGGCCGTGGCGGAAGGCATCGGTGGGGAAGTCGTCCGGCGCAAAACCGAGCCAGTCGAGATCATCGAGAATCGCGCGCTCATATTCCGGACGGCATCGCTCGCGATCATGATCTTCGATGCGGAGCAACACGCGCGCGCGGAACACGCGCGCCAGGCCCCACACATGCTGCGCGTTGCGGACGTGGCCGAGGTGAAGGTAACCGGTGGGAGCGGGAGCGAAGCGGGTGCGCGCGAATGTCGGCGTGCCGGGCACGCCCGCACCTTAGCACGGGGCCAGGTGCGGGCGTGCGGCGGCGCGAACTACTGCACCTTCAGGTTGACCGTCGTGCTCCGGCTCTTCGATCCGTCGGTGCCCGTGATGATCAGTGTGTAGGTGCCTTTCGGCGTCGATGGATTCGTCGTGCCGACCGTGAGCGTTGTCGTCCCGCTGCCCGTGACCGTGGTCGGCGAGAACACGTAGCTCGTGTTGCCCGGCCCACCACTCACGCTGAACGAGACGGCGCCGTTAAACCCGCCCGTTGGGCTCACGGTGACCGTGTACGTCCCGGAGTCACCGCGCTTGATCACGCGGTTGCCTGGTGTCGCGTTAATCGTAAAGTCCGGCGCCACTGCCGCATTCACCGTCAACGTGACGTTCGTGGACTGGATCGGCGTGCCACTCGTGTCCGTGGCCGTGATCGTCAAGGAGGACGTGCCGGTCGCTGAATCCGAAGCCGCCGCGATGTTCAGCGTGGACGAATAGGCGCCGTTTGAGAATACGGCCGGTGAAAATGTACCCGTCACGCCCGCCGGAAGTGGGCTGAGGGTAAACGACCCGTCGCCCGCGTATCCGTTGAGCGGCGTGACCGTCACACTGAACGACGTGGATTGGCCCTGCGTGGTCGTCTGACTACCCGGTGTGGCGGCTAGCGAGAAGGTCGGCGTTGGCGGCACGACCGAGCCGCATGAACTGAACTTGAACGAACCGACTCGGGTGCTCCAATTGAACGTGCCGTTCACCTGCAAGTACTCACTGGTGAACCAGAACGTGCAATCGTCCACGGGATCGACCGCGAGCGTGCTGTAGTCGCCCCACCGCGACAGTCCGGTCAGCTGGGACCCCGTCCCGGTCTTGATCGAATCTTCAATACTCAGCGTGTTCAGCGGGTCGTTCACCTCACGGCCCGCGAATCGGATTGAGGGCTTCAGCGTCGCGCTGCCAATCGTGTAGCCGACCGCGATGTTGCCGGCCTGGTCCATGGCGGCGCTGCCCATCCAACGGTTCTGGCCGTCATTCGGCGCGTACGTCGACTGCTGCCGCACCGACGGTACGCCGTTCGTAATGTCCAGCTCGTACCACCGAATCGTGGTCAGCGAATTGGCGACGACCGAGTGGTTAACAAGGAGCGCCTCGCGCGTACCGAGGTTCCGGTAGCTAAGGCGGTACATCAGGCGGTCGCCCAGCACGTCCAGCTTCTGGCTGGTGCCCGGCTGCGAAATGCACGAGCTGCTGCAGGCGGAGGTGAACCCGCTCACGGGCACCGACGTGGGGCCGACAAACGACGAACTCGCAGGCACCGCAAAGTTCGCCGTGAACTTCCACAGGTTCAGGCTACTAGAGCCGCCTTTGCTCAGCACGTAATTCGGCGAGCCGGCCGGGGGCAGCGTCTTGCCGTCAAGGTCGGACGGCAGCAGCGATCCGTAGGCCGTGGAGGTGTTGAAGCAAACCTGGGTCGCCGCCTGGCCGTTCAGCATTTTCGCGCGATCGTAGGCGCAGACCTTGCCGCCCGTGAAGTTGCTTCCGGTGGCGCCGAACATGTTGAACGAGATGTAGTACGCGTCCGGCCACACGGACAGCTTCGGGTAGTCGGGGAATTGCGTGTACGGAAACGCGTAGCGATGCCACGCGCCGGTGGCATCGGAGTTCTGCGAGACGGCGACGCACTGCAAATAGTTGCCGCTCCGCAACGCGAACTGGGTCATGACCCAGCGGTCGGCCAACTGGTCGTACTGGACGATCGGGTCGCCATCGTTGCGCGTTTCGCAATCACCACCGAAGCCCGACCAAATCGTGTTGCCGCCGGCGGGCCCGTAAACCTTCGTGCCGCTCGCCTTCTCGTACACCGCAAACGAGGAATTCACCCATTGCACGTACTGCGTGAGACCGGCCTCGCCGGTGGTATCCGGAGGCGCGACGTTGACGTTGTAGGGGAACTGACCGTTGCCTTCGCCCACGCCATCGAAGTTGGCACCCGACGTGGCTGATAGGGGCGCGACCGCAAACGATTGCGTCGCCTGATCGGCCTGGCCGGGCTCAGCCTGGGCTGGTTTCTTGACCTCGAAATCCTCGCGCGTGCTCGTGGCCGGCTTCGGCGTCATTTCGCGCAATGGGCGGCCCGTGTCGTGCCGCACTGCGGCGGCCCACTCGGGACGGCCGACAGCCAGCCCTTGCCCCTGTGCACTCAGTTGACTCGAGGGCGAGGTCGCTAAAATGCCGACGCCGGCGAGGGCGAAGATGATGATGGAGGATCGCTTCATCGCTGATGACTCCTGTATCGAGTGACGAGGGCCGAACCGTCGTATCGGCCGGCGCGCTTATGAACTGTGGCAGTGTACCGCTACGACCAGCGATAGGAAACAGCCAAAACTGTTATTCGCCAGCCAATTAGCCCCGCTTCAACACCGCGGCGAGATTCACAGGCCGTGCCGTTCGTAATTCGGCCCAAAGGTCTCCGGTTTTTTTGAATCGGGCCAACGCCGTACGAATTGTGTAATCGCGCGGATCAACACCCCGTTGGACCTCTTTCCAGGTCAACGGCGTCGAAACGCCCGCATAGTCCGTCGCGCGGACCGAGTAGGCCGTCGCCAACGTCTTGCCCAGGATGTTCTGCAGATAGTCCACATACACCGTCGCGCGCGGCCGTTTCTTGACCATCCGTTCGATGGTCGCGGCCTTCGGATGCTTCGACACGACGACGCTCGCGATCAGATGGCAGAGCAGTTGCCCGGATTCGTACGACGTTTTCTTCGGCAGCGGAATGTAAATGTGCAGACCGCGCGATCCAGACGTCTTGGGCACGCCCGGCACACCGAGCCGATCCATTTCATCTTTTACCCAGCGCGCGACGTCGAGGATTTGTTCAAAGCCCACGCCGTCTCCGGGATCGAGATCGATAGCCGCGTGATCCTGATGCGCCGCATCGCTGACGCGTGAAAACCACGGGTCCTGCGAGATGGACGCGAGCTGTGCCATGTAGAGCAGCGTCGTCAGGGATCCGCCGATCAGCCGATCGCGAGGACCCTCTTCGTCAATCGGCTCGATGTGCTCCGGCAGCACTTCGCGGCGCACGCCCGGCGGCGTGGCTTCGGGATGACGCTGCTGATAGAACGCCTGCTTGTCGACCCCATTGGGAAACCGCTTCATCACGAGCGGGCGGTCATCGACCGCCGGCAAGATGAAGGGCGAGACCTCGACGTAGTACCGCAACAGATCGCCCTTCGTGATTCGCAGGTCGGGCCAGAACACCTTCGCGAGATTGGTCACGCGCAGGGAATCGCCGTTCGGCAGCGCGAGATCCCCATCCTTGCGCGCGTCCTCGAGTTCCCGCAGCCGCTCGACAACATCAGACAACGACGGCTTGCGACTGTCGTCGTCTTTCTGGGCTTTGCCTTTTATCCTTTGCCCTTCGGCTTCCGCCTTACTTCGGACTTCTGACTTCTGACTTTTAACTTCTGTCCGATGGTGTCTCTGATAACTGCCGTTTCCTTTCACTGCCGGCTTCTTCACCATCGTCGCATCCTCACGCCGAATATCCCGGGCCTTCTTGTCGTCGCGCGTGCCGAGATATACGGGCTGGCGCAGCAGACCATCGCTAGTCCATTCCGTGAATCGCACCTCGGCAACCAGCGTCGGTTTGATCCAGTGCGCTTTCTCAGCCGTCTTGAACGCATCGTCGAATGGACTCTTGTCCATCTCGCGAGCGCGAAGCAACGCACCGACGCGATCAAGTTCCTTCTGATCAAAGCCGGTACCGACGGCTCCGGCCCATCGCAACGCACCGCCATCGTCGTAGTAGCCGACGAGGAGTGATCCAAAGTGTTGACGCGACTGCCGCGGTTCCGTCCAGCCGCCGACGACGAACTCCTGTTGCTTGAGGAGTTTCATCTTGCGCCAGGCGGGTGAGCGCTTGCCGCTGTGATAGACGGAGTGGCCTTCCTTGACGATCAGACCCTCCCAACCCTCGGCCCGGGCGCGCTTGAGGAGCTCGCGGCCGTCGTCGAGCGCGATGTCGCTGAGGCGCACCCAGGGGCGTTCCTTCGGACGCGGGCGGATCCGTTCCTGGAGGCGCAGGCGTCTGGCGACCAGCGGCTGGCCGCGGAGGTCTTCGTCGCCGTCCCTGAGCAAGTCAAAGAGGATGAGCGCGGCGGGCTGATCGCGCTCGGCTCGCGCGATGTCGGCGTCGGAGCTGAGGTGAATGCGTCCCTGGATGTGCTGAAAGCCGAGGGGGCGGCCCTGGGCGTCAATAGCGACGATCTCGCCATCGAGGACGATGGGCCCGTTCTTGAGGTCCAGCCGAGCCGCAATCGAGGTCAGGGTCTGGACGATGGCCGGGAACTGGGCAGTCTTGTCGTTCCCGTTCCGGGACCGGAGAATAACGACTGCGGGAGTCGCTTTTCCCTTTCTGGAAAATCGACTCCCGCTGTCGATTTCCACAATGGCCCGAATCCCGTCGTATTTTGGCTCGTAAACCAGGCCCTTCTGGGCCACTGGGGGCTCCGAAAGGGACGCCAGCATGGGAAGGAAAGGGGCCACGTGGGGATCTTAGGACAGCGGGGGTCGATTTTCCGTTCGGACGGGTCTGGGAAGATCGACTGCCGCTGTCGTTTTTCCGGGTACCGGCCGATAATGCCGCTTTGGAGTAACCCATGGCGGCACGCCCGACTTGGAAGGGCTATCTCAAAATCAGCTTGGTCAACATCCCCGTCCGTGTCTTCCCAGCCACGGACGCGGCCGCGACCATCAGCTTCAATCAGCTCCATCGCGAGTGCCGGACGCGTATCCAGCAGAAGCGTTGGTGTCCGACGTGCGAGGTCGAGGTGCCCAATACCGATCTCGTCAAGGGTTACGAGTTCGAAAAAGGCCAGTACGTCGTCCTCGACGATGAGGACATTGCGAAGGTGCGGCCGGAGTCGACGCGCGTCATCAACGTCGTGCAGTTCGCCGACGCGTCCCTGATCGATCCTGTCTATGTCGAGCGGCCCTACTATCTCGCGCCCGACGGCAACGTGGCCGCCGAAGCGTTTGCGGTCGTGCGCGAAGGCATGGCCGGGAAGGCTGCCGTCGGCAAGCTGGCGCTTTACGGCCGCGAATACCTGGTCGCCATCGCGCCGCGCGAAAATGGCCTCGTGATGTACACGATGCGGCACGCGAGCGAAGTGCGCGCCATGAGTTCCATTGATGAGTTGAAGCTCGTCCCCGCCAAAATCAAACCGGATGAGATCAAACTCGCGCGCCAGGTGATTGGGAATTTTGAAACCGGCGGCGATCTCACGCAGTACAAGGACGAGTATCAGGAACAACTGCGCAAGATGATCGACGCGAAGGTCGAAGGCAAGGAAATCGTCGGTCCGGCCGAGGAAGAAGCGCCCAAGGTCGTGAACCTCATGGAAGCGTTGCGTCAGAGCCTTGAACGCGTCTCGGCCGGCAAGAAACGAACGGCGAAGATCGCGGAAGAACCTGCCCGGAAAATGGTCGCCAAGGCGCCCGCCCGCAAACGCGCCCGGGGGTGACATTCGACCCCCTGCCGTACTAGCATCAGGCCGTGGCGCCCAACATCCCCGCAGCCCTGACTGGACCGTCGAAGCCCTCAGGCTCGCCGGACATTCCGCAGCTGTTCCTTCCAACTACAAGCAAAAAAGGGACTTATAGCCCCAGGCTGTATGGAGCCGCCACCGTCCAGTTCCGCGACCGGAAGCGCAAGGTGGACCAGCCGAGGTTTGTGGCCTTCCTGGTGCCATTGGCGCCCGGCATGCGAACCGTCGATTGGGAAGGCGCGCAGCCGTGTGACCTGAAACCGGCCCAGCTCCTCAAGGAAGCGCCCGTGGAGGCGCCATTTCTGCCGCTGCCGCCGGGCGCGATGAAGTTGCCGAGCTTCACCCGCTGGGCCAAGAATTTTGATCGCTGGCTGGCGCGCACGCAAAAACTGGATGCGACCATCAAATCGGATCCGCCCGAGCAGGTCACGCTCGCCCCGACGCGCGGTGGTGTGTCGGTCGAGTTAGTGGCGATCGCCTGGGAACTGGAATAAGCCCCCGCCGCCCAGTCCGCGCATCTCTCTGAACCAGGCTTCGAGTTCGGCGTCTGTCGGTATGGTGAGCGGCGGCGGCGGCGTGCCTTGCGAGAGCACGGCCTTGTCCGGCAGCGTGAACTGGCTCTGGCTGGCGAGCAACTGGCCGCCGAAATAGATGTAACCCGCGGTGACCAGCACGCCGAGCGCCAGCGCCGCGATGCCAGCCATCCGGGCGAACCGATTGGTGTGGCGCTCCGCGGCGATCGCGATCGTCTGGCCCTCGTCCGGCACTTCCACGACTTCTTCGTTCAGCGCCGGCGCCGGATGCGCACCCGCGAGCGACTTGGCGGCGCGCTTCACCAGGTCGGACGTGATGGTCGTCGCGCTGACGGCGCGTCCTTCCTGGAGCGTGCGGTCGCACAGCACGTTGACGCGACGAGGTAGTCCGCGCGAGAGATCCGCGATGAGTTTCATCGCGTCGCTCTGAAATGAGACCGCGTCGGCGCTGCCGGCAATCGCCAGCCGGTGATAGATGTACGACTCGACCTCGGCGGGCGAGAGCGGGGTGAGCGCCACGCGCCGCGTGATCCGCTCATTCAGCGCGTACATCGGCTCGGTCTTGAGCGTATTCAGCAGCATGGGCTGACCGCACAGCACAATCTGAATCAGCCGGCGGCCATCGAGTTCGAACGCGGTCAGCATCCGGACTTCGTCGAGCAGGGTGGGCGACAGGCTCTGCGCTTCGTCAATGACCACAATGCCGCGGGACTGAATCGCCACCAGCGACCGGAGGAATCCCTCGAGAACCTCGAGCAGATGGGGGACATCCGATCCCGCCAGGGCGCCGCGCCGCAGGTCTTCTTTGGACACCAGGCCGAAGTCGCGCAGGATCAGCCGGAGCATTTCCGGGCCGGTCATGTAGGGCTGGTGGAGCACCGAAGAAAAGGTGCGTTCGCCCAGCGCGCCGATAATCGCGCGGCACAGCGTCGTTTTGCCGCTGCCGGTTTCTCCCGTCAGCAACAGCAGGCTTTCGTCGCGCGTGATGCCGTGCATCAGCTCGTCGTAGGCCCGCCGATGTGGCGCGCTCAGAAACAGGAACTTGGGATCGGTCGAGATCGCAAACGGCTGTTCTTTCAAACCGTAGAACGTCTCGTAGATGGGGTCAGACAGGGACTTCAGTGAGTCCGGCGGCTGCACCCAGAGATTATACGGGTTGTCTGCTATAACGGGGCCATCTCATGCGCCGTCGAGGCGGTCCCCGCTTCCTCATTCGCAGCGTCACCGTCTGGTGCGTGATGGTCGTGGTCCTGGTCGTGGTGCCCGACACCCTGGAACGCTGGATGCCGCTCCACGTCGCGCGCGTCTTTGGCTGGGTCCTGGCCTCGGGGATCTGGGTGGCCATCCTCGAGCGCGAGTGGCAGGAACGCTTTGCGCCCCTCCTCAGGTTTTCACTGCAGATCGTGATCTGGCTCAGTGCGGCCTTCGCCGCCATCTGGATCAGCGATCAGTTTCGCGTGCACTGACCCTCTAGGTCCGCGTCTCGGTGCCGGCGAGGTAGGACAACCGGATAGCGCACTGGTCGGCTTTGGACTTGTCGCACCCGCAGAACCTGACGCCCTTGGCCGCGCCGCATTTGCTGCAGAAGTACTGCGTCTGACAGGTCACGAACTCCTGCGTCGTGCCGCGGCCCCACATGTCGGTTTCCGGCGCGTCATGCTGTTCAGCCCAGGACACCGTGCGGTGCCAGTCATGGTGCGTCCACGTGAGGAAGAGGAAACGCTTGGTGCAGCTCATGACGACCTCCTGCGGGATCGGAGTCCCACAGTTCAGCGTGGGCTCTTGGAGGCGTCAGATCAAGCGCGATATATCGATCTATCTCTCGACGAATTTGGGGTGGATGACGGGGATCGAACCCGCAACCACCGGAGCCACAGTCCGGTGCTCTACCATTGAGCTACACCCACCACACGAGGCGACCCACAAATGTAGCACATTCATTTGGGGGACTTCGTCCCCCAAGCCCCCTCACACGCTCGCTCACGCGACTTGGCCGCTGCATATCTGCCAAGTCGCGTTCCGCTCGCGTGGCTCGCTCGCTTCGCTCCGCTCGCTGCGTCGGGTCACCCCCGCCGACGCAAACCCATCCGTTCGACCCTGAGCCTCGTCCAAGACAACGGGAAGGTCTTTGCTATGTTCAATGTCCGTCACGATCTCCGGCTCGCGCGGCGCAGCCTGTTGGGCGCCCAGGGGCCCGTGGCCATCGCCATCCTGACGCTGGCACTCGGCATCGGGGTGACGTCGGCGGTCTTCAGCATTCTGGATGCCGTCGTCCTGCGGCCGGTCCCGTACCCGGACGGCGACCGGCTGGTCGAAGTCTGGAATTTCGAAACGAAGAGCAAAGTCAGCCACACGGGCATGCCGCCCGCGCTCGTGGCGGAGTGGCGGCGCCAGTCCGATCTGTTCGATCGCGTCGAGGCGTACAGCGGTTCCTCATCCATCTATGACGGCCCAGCCGGCGCCGAAATGATCAACGGCGCCACCGTGACGCCGCAGTTGTTGACCATGCTCGGTGCGACGCCTCTGTCCGGCCGTCTCTTCGGCGGCGACGACGGTCAGGGCGGCCGCGACGACCGCATCGTCATCAGCGAGGCGTTCTGGAAGCAGACGCTCGGCCGGGACCCGCATGTGCTGGGGCGAAAAGTCATGCTCGACCAGCGCCCACACGAGATCGTCGGCGTCATGCCGGCGAGTTTCCGGTTTCCGGATGAACGGACCGCGTTCTGGAAACCCTACGATCTGGATGCGCCGCCGGCCAAGCCGAACCCGCCCCGGCTGCGGCCTTTCGCGCGCCTTCGTGCCGACGTGCCGCAAGCCGTCGCGGCAGAGCGCATTCTGCAGCGCGGCTCCGATCTGAACACCGCCACCGGCGGGCCTGCGGATCGATCCGCGCGGCTCGAACCCGCGGGCAATCAAGTGGATCGCAAGATGCGGCTGTCGCTCTTCGTGCTCGGCGGCGCGGTCGGATTCCTGCTGCTCATCGTGTGCGCCAACCTTGCCAATCTGTCATTGGCCCGCGCGCTCGTGCGCGCGCGGGACTTCGCCGTGCGCGCGTCACTAGGCGCATCGCGTGCGGATCTCATGCGCGAGACCCTGGTCGAGCACGCCGTGATTGGATTCCTGGGCGCGCTCGGGGGATTGGCGGTGGCCGCCGGCGTGCTGAAACTCACGCTCGATATGCTGCCGCAGAGCTTCCGGCTGGCGACGATGAATGCGATCGATCTGGATTGGCGGACGCTCGCCTTCACCACCGTCGTTGGACTTGTCACCGTCCTGCTCTTCGGGCTGCCGCCGGCCTGGCTGGCTTCGCGGAGCGCCGTGTCGGAAGTGCTGAAGCGCGACTCGCGATCGTCAGCCGGATCGCCGGCGGCGCGCCGGCTCCGTAACGCGCTCGTGGTTGCGGAAGTGTCGCTCGCCATCGTCCTGCTCGTCGGCGCGGCGCTGATGGCGCGCAGCCTCGTGAAACTGCAGGGCGTGGACCGCGGCTTTGACGCCACGGGTCTGGTGGCGATGCGGCTCGGGCTGCCGCGCGCAGGCTATGCGGATGCGGTAGCCAGGGACGCGTTTTCATCCCGGCTGATCGATCGTCTGAAAGCGATGCCAGGTGTCAGCAGCGCCACGGCCGGCGGCGTGCCACCGGATTCCAGCATGATCAGCTTCGGCAAGATCGAGCGTGCCGATCATCCCGGCGATCTCTCCGCCGAACTCATCGTGCCCGTTTACCAGGTCTGGCCGAATTATTTCGCCACGGTCGGCATTCCTCTTCGCGAAGGCCAGCCGTTCGGAGACGATGAGCCGCTCGACTCGGTGATCGTGAGCCAGAGTCTCGCGCGTGCGTATTGGCCAAACGGCGGCGCGGTCGGACAGCGCATGCGGTTTGAAGGCGGCACGTGGCGGCACATCGTGGGCGTCGCCGGCGAAGTGCGGCAGATGGCCATGGACGACGAGGAGGGGAGTTTTGAGATGTATTACCCGGCGAAGCGTCCGGCCGGCGCACCGCCGGCGCCCGTCTTCGACTCCGGCGCGATTGCGGCCTATCGGACGTTCGTGTTGCGAACGGACCGGGTGGATGCCACGTTGGTCGGCCTGCGGACTGCGGTGCGCGATGTCGATCCGCGCGTTGTCATCTGGCGCGTCGATCCCGTCGAGCGGTTGTTTGCCGATGCGATCGCGCGCCCGCGTCTGGTCTTGCTGTTGATGACGGTGTTCGCGCTGCTGGGTCTGGTGCTGGCGGCCGCCGGCATCTACGGTGTGCTGTCGTATGCCGTCGTGCAGCGGCGCCGCGAGATCGGCATCCGGCTCGCATTGGGCGCGCGGCCGCGCGCGGTCGGACAGCTCATTCTCGGCAATGGCCTGGTGCTGACCGGATTCGGTGTCGTGCTCGGCCTCGGTCTCGCACTCGCCCTGACCCGCGTCATGCGGTCTCTGCTCTATGACGTGGAGCCGACCGACGCGGCGTCTGTCGCGGCCGTGGCCCTGGTCATCGTCGTCGTCGCGGCGCTCGCGTCCTGGTGGCCCGCCCGGCGCGCGATGCAGGTTGATCCACTAAGCCTGTTGCGCGAGGACTAAGGAGGGGCCAAGAGACCCCGAACTCAAAGGAACACTGCGCGAATCCGCTCCCGTAGTAGGCTGGTTACGAGAGGTGTTTCGTGACCGCCAAGCTGACCTCCATCGTGGTGTTTGCCGTCGTGACTTCGGTTCTGTCCGCCGCTTCGCAGGACGCGGCACCGCCCAAGCCGGCTCCCCAGACCACGGCTGCGCGTCCTGGCAGCCTCGCGTTGACCGTCACCAGCGAGAAAGGTGAGACGCTGTCCGGCGCGGCGGTGGCGGTGCATGGCGCTGTCGATCGCATCGGCGCCAGCGGCATGGACGGCGTCGTCACTCTCCTGAACATGCCGGCGGGCACCTACCGCTGCCGCATCACGCGCGACGGCTTTTTCACGCTCGAGAAGGAAATCACGATCAAAGCCGGCGCGCGCACTGCGACAGAAGGTGTTCTGACGGCCGCGCCGCCGCCTCCGCCTCCACCACCACAACCGACACCCGCGCCGGTCGAGCCGAAGCCCGTGCCCGCGGCAGGCCCGGTTGGCGCGCCGCGCGTGTTGTCCTTGCCGGATCTGGTCGATCAGATGTTGCGCGACTCGCAGCCGATCGTCGAACGCGAGATCGGGTGTTCCGGCGTTTCCGCGTCGCGGCTGATTCTCGCTCGGGAGAATATCGCCTCCCATCGCCACGCCGAGGCCGACGAGATGCTCTACCTCGTGGCCGGCGAAGCCACCCTCACGGTAGCGGAGAAAGATCAATCGATCACTGCGGGCTGGTTCGGTCTCGTTCCGCGTGGTTCGACGCATACCTTGGTGCGCCGCGGCCGGAATCCGATGGTGGTGCTGTCGGTGCAGACGGGACAGCCCTGTAAATAAGGGCAAAGGGCCGGGAGGTTTACCTCTGACCTTTGACCTCTTACCTCGGACCTCCGTATGATTCGCCCGGAGGTCCCGCATGACCGACGATGCTAGCCAGGCCCCGAAGGACCTGATCGGGTTTTTCGACTTCTACCTTGTCAAGAAAGCGCCGTTTCAGATTCCCGACGCCGGACGCGAGTGGATCGTGAAATACGGCCCGTGGATCACCCTGGTCTTGCTGGTGATCTCGCTGCCCGCGATTCTGGTGCTCCTGGGCTTCAGCGTCGTGGCGGTCCCCGTGGCTGCCGTGAGCTACGGCTGGGGCTTTGGCTACTGGCCGTCGGTGCTGGGTGTGATCGGGTGTGTCGTGCTCGAGGCGATGGCGTTGCCCGGGTTGTTCGCGCGCAAGATGTCCGGGTGGACGCTGATGTTCTACGCGCAGGCCGTGAGCGTGATCGGGTCGCTTCTCGCCATGAACATCCTCGGCGCGCTCGTGTTTGGACTGATTTCGTTCTACATCTTGTTTCAGGTGCGACCGCTGTACAAAAACTAAACAAAGTGGGGTCAGGCTTAAGCCTGACCCCGTTGCCCTTACAGCGTTTCCCACCGCCTCGCCGCCAGGCGCGCCGTGAACAGAAACGCGCCGCAGAGCAGCACAAGAACGGTCACCTGCGGCCACAGATCAATCAACGGCAGATTACGCCAGAACACTTTGATGTAGCCGTCGAGCGCCCAGGCGTTGAACGTCACGAGTCCCATCTTTTGCATGCCCTCGGACATCATGAAGCGCGGGAACATGCTGCCGCCGACCGCGGACATGGCCAGGATCACAATCGTCGAGATGCCAGACAGTTGCGCCCGCGATCGGGAAATGGTGGCGAGCACGAGCCCGAACGCCGCAGCCGCAGCTGACGTGACGATCGACATCACGAAAAAGCCCGGCAGATGATCGAGCAGCGGCAGGTTGAACACCAGCATGCCCCACGTGAACATCACCGTGAGTTGCAGGAGGCCGAGCAGCGTGATGAACAGCCACTTGCCGATGAGCACGCCGCCCATGCCCGCGCGCGAGCCGACAAGGCGTCCGAGCGTGCCGCTCTCTTCTTCGTCGAGCAACGCGCCACCCGCGCCCGACGCCGAGAAGAGCAGGAACATGACGCCGATGCCCGCCGCGTAGAACGACACGATGCCGACGTTACCGTAGCCGGGCTGCATGACGTTCACGATCTCGATCGCGGGCCCGACATTGGACACCACTTCACTGGCGCCCGAACCCTGGGTCGCAAGTTGCTTCTGCCAGTCGGCCATCGAGTTGCGCTGCTCGGTCGTGAGCGGACCCCCGTATTTCTCGAGCATGCCCATGCCTTCGGTCGCCAGGATGTCCGGTGCCGCGGTGAAACTCACTTTCTGCAGGAGGCCTTGCACCATCTGCGGCGCGATGGGGTCCGAGACGTCCGCCAGCAGTTGCACTTTGGGCGCTGATTCGTCGCGCGCGAACAACCGACCGCCCGTGCCGTAGCCCTTCGGCAACACGACGGCGACAGGCACGTCGCCTTTCTTCACAAGCGCTTCGGCGAGTTGATAGTCGAGCACCGCGCCGGTCCCGTCCTCTTTCTCGGTCGTGCGGACCTTGAGTCCGCCCTCGGCCGCCAGCGCTCGCACGATCTTCTTCGAATAGTCGGACTGATCGAGATCGGCGACAGCCACCTGGATCTTCGAGGTGGAGTCGCGCTGGTTGCCGAACACCGTGGCAAAGATCGAGAAGAACATCACGGGCAGCACGAACACCATCGCGAGCACGACGCGATCGCGGCGGACGTTCAGGAAGGCCGTGCGCAGCAGTGGTCTGATGACGCTCATTCGCGTAGCTCCCGGCCCGTGAGGGCAATGAACACTTCGTGCAGCGTGGAACCTGTGAGTTTGACGTCGATCACCCTCCGGCCCGCGAGGCCGATGGCATCAATGAGCTTCGTCAGGCTTCCGCCAAGATCCGGCAGATCCGCGTGCAAGGCCCGGCCGTCACCTTCGATCCGCGCACCGGCCGGCGCCGCCGCGCCTGAAGGCCACGGCGCGTCAATCACCAGGTGCACCGATCGCTGATTCCCGAGCGTCGATCGGACGAGTTCATCGAGCGTGCCGCTGGCGACGATGCGCCCATGGTCGATGATGAGGATGCGCTGGCAGCGCGACTCCGCTTCCTCGAGGTGATGCGTCGTCAGCACGACGGACACGCCGGATGCTTGAAGCGCACTGAGCATTTCGTAGATACGCTCGCGGCTCTGCGGGTCCACGCCGACGGTGGGTTCGTCGAGCAGGACGATTCTGGGCGAGTGGAGCAGACTGCAGGCGATATTGAGTCGCCGCTTCATGCCGCCCGAGAATCGCACGGTCGGTTCGTTCGCACGGTCTTTGAGATCCGACCACTCGAGCGCCCAGCCCACGCGCGTCTTGAGTGCCGCGCCGCTGACGCCGTACAACTCGCCGAAGACCTCGAGATTCTCTCGCGCCGTGAGCTTGGGATAGACGGCAAGTTCCTGCGGCACGACGCCGATTTCGGGCCGCGGATCGCGCGGCGTCAGTGTGCGGCCGAATAGATGCACGTGACCGGCGTCGAGGTTGACGCGGCCCGCGATCGCGCGAATCGCCGTCGTCTTGCCGGCGCCGTTCGGGCCGAGCAGGCCGACCAATTCGCCGGGGCGGACATCGAAGGACACACCAGCCAGGGCCGCGACTTTTCCGTAGCTCTTGCGCGCGTCCTCAACCCGGAGCGGCGTCGCACTCGCGTCGGTTGCCATGCATTCCCCCTCGCGCACGATAGACGAGGGGCCTGTCGGGGGGTTCGGATCAATCGGCCAACAGGCGTCGCTGCCCGGTGAAACGCGCCCGGGGCGCCCGTTACTGCCGGCCGAGCTTGCCGCCATCGCAAATCTTGCCGCCGCTTCCCAGTCGGGTCGACTTCGGCGGAATCTGTTCAGCCACCGGTGGTCGGTGCGGAACGGGCGTATCGTTAGTCATGTCATCCGCGTTCAGACTTCGCGGTACTTTCCTCCTGCTCGCCGGCTTGAGTGTGGCCGGCGGGGCCGGCTGCTCGGTGGAGATTTCCGGGCAGCGGCTGCTCCACCCGGCGGCCGCCGGCACGCTGAGCCAGGACGCGCTGACGCATGCGGCGCCGATGTTCACCGTCTCACGCCACGACATCATCGCGCCTGACGGCACCCGGCTGCACGCGGTTCACCTTCGACAGCCGGGGGCGCGGCAAACCGTCCTCTACTTCGGCGGCCGGACGTACACGATCGGCGCGTCCGCGGCGACGACGGCGTCGAGATTTGCGCCGCTTGGTGTGGATCTGTTCATCGCCGACTATCGGGGCTACGGCCAGAGCGAAGGGACTTCGACCGCGTCGGCCATCGCAGACGATGTGCTGGCGGTCTTCGACTATGTCGCGTCGCTCCCCGAGATCGGAGCCGCCCGCCTCATCGTCCACGGCCACTCGATGGGCAGCTTCGCCGCCGGCTATGTCGCGGCCCATCGACCGGTGGGCGGCGTCGTATTGGAAAGCTCGGTGACCACGACGGAGGATTGGGTGCGGGCGAGGGTTCCCGCCGTGCTGAGGCCGTTCGTCAGGGTGAAGATCGCGGATGACCTGAAGGGCAAGGGCAATCTCGTCTACATCCTCGCGATCGAGGAGCCGCTGCTCATCCTCGTCGGCGCCGCAGACAGGACGACGCCCCCGCGGCTGTCCAAGGGAGTGTATGCGGCGTCGCCGTTGCCGGTGGACCGCAAATCACTGGTGATCGTTTCCGGCGCCGGGCACAGCGGCGCGATGACGCACGAGAGCGCGATTGTTGCCTATCGCCGCTTTCTGCGCAGCGTACAAGACCAAGGGCCCGGCGGTTCCGCGCCGAACGCTCGACGATGAGCGCGGGGTATTCCCGTGTGTCCGACCGCCTTCGATTCACGCAGCTTGCCTGAAATGACCATATATGACTAGTATGTGACTATGTCTAAGGTCGGTGTCGCCGCGTTAAAGGCGAAGCTGAGTGAGCATCTTCGGACCGTTCGAAGCGGCCGATCCGTCACGATCGTGGATCGCGCCACACCCATTGCGCGTCTCGTGCCGTATGAGGAACATGTGATGGAAGTGCGCAAGGCCCTGGGGCGGATCCGGGATCTGCGCCTGCCTCCGGCGCCGAAAGCCGCGACCGACAGCCTATCGGTCCTCCTTGATGATCGGCGACGACGGTGAAGGCGTATGTGGACACGTCGGCGCTCCTTCGGCTGATTCTTCGCGAGCCCGGCGCCTTGACGGAACTGCGATCTTGCGACGGGCTCATTGCCAGCGAGTTGGTCGGCGTCGAGAGTTTCCGTACGCTGGATCGACTGCGACTTGGTGGATCACTATCTGCGGACGAGGCGGCGGCTCGCGGCGCAGTGGTCGCGACCTGGCTCGACGCGTTCGACCTGGTGCTGCTCCGGTCGTCCGTTTTGACGCGGGCGGGGGAGCCGCTCCCAACGCCCCTCGGGACACTCGACGCGCTGCATCTGGCCAGCGCGCTGGTCTGGCGCGATCGCATGGGTGAGCCGTTGACGATGGCGACGCATCATGCGGCGCTGGCAGCGGCGGCGCGGGCGTTCAAGTTCGAGGTCATCGGCGCCTGACGGGGAAGTAGATGAACCCGTACAATGTGCAGAACGCGCCCGTAGCTCAGCGGATAGAGCATCGGCCTTCTAAGGGCTTGGGCGCTCGTCGCACGATTCCGCAGGTCGCTGCACCACTCGACGCTCTCGAACGGGAGACCAGTCGCTCACTGCACCGAGCGGCATCGAATTGCAGGTAGGCCAAGAACGAACTGACACCAGAACCGACACCTGGATTCAGGTCTTGTCGGCTTTGAATAGCCTCGCGTAGAGCTTCAAAAGGGCGTCCGAGACAACCACAATGGCGGCCTCGACCTCACCCGCGCTGACTCGCACGTCGCGTCCGACCAACCCTCCGGATGCCGCCTTCTGAAGGTACTTGCGGTCGACGATGCCGAGGTTATGTGTAATCGGGTGACGTTTTTCAAAGGTGTCAGTAAGTGCCGCAATCTGCTCGGCTGGAACGCCAGAGAATAGCTCGAGGCCCAGTTGCTTACTCCAGATGTCCGCAGCTGCTCGTGGACTCTGGAATTGGGATCGGACGGTTTTTTCCAGAAAACCGTCAGCCTCCTCGACCGTTTTGCCAGCGAGAATGAGTTGCCTCTTTGCAATTGTCTTAAGGACGGCCTCGAACACAGAAACCGTATCCTCGAGCGCATTCTCGACGTCGCGACCAGCCACTCTCGATCCGAGCGTCTCCCGGCGGGTCTCAACAGCCGCAAGGATCTTTCGAATAACCTCTAGCTCGGCGTCCAAGTGAACGTGGAAGACGTCACCACCGCAATCCGGGCACCAGGTTGCCAGACCGAATACCGCATGCTCAAGCGTGCAATGAGGGCAGCAGATATCGCGACGCAATTCCTCTTCGACAGGCCGCGCCACATGCGGCCTGCCGCCGGGCTTGTAACTGAGGCTAACTGTGTTGCCGTAGGACTTCTTGCCGCTCGGTCCAAGGCCCAGCCCCTGTTGAATTGCTCGGTCGAAAGCGACGGCAACTTCGCTGAAGACAGCGTCCTTGGCGTATTGCAACTGTGCTGCGGTCAGGAAGTCTGACGGCGAGGCCGACCGTCGACAGTATGGGCAGTACGCCGTCTCCTGCTCGCTGGTAATTCCGGTGCCGGGCTTCACTTTGAAATACCCGGGAGCACAGTCATTGTCAGTACATTCCCTCGCAATCATCCCGGTGCTGTCACGGTCAACCGGAAGCCGCATGGTTATCTCATCAGGCCCAGAGCGTTTGAGATGAAACGGACCGCCCTCATCGAAGTAGGAATCGCTCATTTCTCGTCCTTAGGTCTCTTCTGTGAGCCAAACGCTCGAAAGACTGAATTCAGATCAACAACGAGCCGCTGGATCGCCACATCGAGTCCGATCAATTGGAAACGCTCAGGATAGATCAGATTGAATATCTTCAAACCGCCGATCGCCGTTGCCATTGCCAAGCGAAGCGCTGCCAGGCTTTGGAGTTCAGCAGGATGAAGAATCCCAACTTGGAAACTGATTGCGGTGTCCGATTCGTCCGACGTGATGTTCGAAAACACGCCCATTTGATTTGGGTGCCCTCCGAAGTCGATGAACTTCTCATAAAGGGCAAGCAATTGCGTCGCGCCTGAAGTATCTAGCTGCTCGTGGGTCGTTCGAACATTTCGAACAGTGAATTCTGCCTTGCAGGCTGACGTGTCCTTTGGCGTCTCGTTGCGTTTCAGCCAAAGGTTAGTCCTGCGGTCCGCGTCGTCACCAATAGCCATGTGCAGCGCGTACCAAGACTGCTCGACTGACGCGCGGAGGACGGGATACGACTCGCTGGATTGACCGCTCATGGTCAATCGAATTGCGGCCAAGAAACCGGAGTGAACCCGGACCAGCAGCAAGCGAGGTACGAGGCGTAGAAAGTTGGAGTCCTTCTCGACCGCCTCGACTGCAGCACGGAAGAGGGCGTGGACTCGCCCTAACGCTTGAAAGACCTGCGGGTAGTTAGCCGCGCAGGCTTTGGTGTTGTAGTCGGCGTCCTTGAAGAATGTCGAAAAGTGATCGTCACCCCATTCGGGTGGAGAGCCGCGCGTCATATGCGCCTAGATTACTTGGACTGCGGGATTCTGATCGGCCCAAGAATGGCGAGAATCTCGCGCCCTTTCATCGGGACCGGGGCCAGAGTCCCCAGAACGAGACACGTTATAGTTTGGCCATGACGCGCCGGGATCTGCTTGCCATCGTGACGGTGTTCGCGACGGCGTCGCTCGTCTTCGCTCAGGGACCGCAACAACCGGCCGGTGTCACTGGCATTGTGCGAGACGCGGCGACGCGGCGGGCTGTGGCGCGCGCGGTCGTCACCGCGTCAGGTCCGAAACGGCTGCCGTCGGTTCTGACGGATGCCTCAGGACGGTTTACGTTCGGTGGTCTCGATCCTGGAAGCTACAGTCTCGGGGCCGCGAAGGGAATAGACGGAGGATCCTACGGTCGTCGGTGGTTTGGCGGCCAAGGTGTCCAGCTGCTGCTTGCGGCGGGCCAGCGGCCCGAAATTGAGCTTCTGCTTTGGCCGAACGCATCGATCGCTGGCACCGCGTTTGATGAGCGAAACCAACCACTGGTCGATGTGGCCGTGACGGCCATGCGCATTGATGACGGCGGTTCCGGACAGCGCCCGTTTTCAACCGGAGGTCGTACCGACGACCGTGGAATGTATGAAATCGGAAGACTCCCGCCCGGCCGTTATGCAGTCTGCGTCGGGATCGCGCATCGGACTACATACCCTGAATTTGATGTGCCGATGATGGTGCGGGCGCCAACCCTGCGCGAGATGCGCGGGCCAGCTGGGCAGATTCTGGCGCTGTCCTATGAGCCGCTGCCGCCAGCCGCCGATGTCAGCGGACACCTGCAAACGTACGCCACAACCTGTTCACCTTCGGCTTCGCTCCGCGATGCGAGTGAAGTGGCCTTGCAGTTGGGCGAGCAACGCGTCGGCGTCGATATCCGCATGCGGGTTGAGCGCCAGTTTCGCGTTTCTGGTCGGATCGTTCAGCCTCGGGACAAGCCGGGTGATGTTGACTTGGCGCTGATCCCGCTAGACCCGACGGCTCCAGAGGTCGCGCGTTACCTCTTTCCTTCGAGCGCGTCCAAAGGCGAACAGTTCCTGTTCATGAGCGTGCCTGCGGGCGAATACGTTCTGAAGGCACGCCGTAATACAGGTCATTCGGATGTCATTGTTCAAGACGAGCGTGGCCTTTGGTCTGAACAGCGCGTCAGCGTTCGCGATACGGACGTGTCGGATCTGCTCGTCGAGATGAAGCTGGGCGGGAGGATCAGCGGCCGGTTTGTCTGCGAGGACGAACCATCGGCACGATGCTGGCGCTCGGCGCCAACGTTCGCGGACGAGTACATGGGCAGCGGCACGGTCGCGGCGGATGGCACGTTCACGATCACCGGCGTTCGACCGGGCTCGTTTCGCCTTGAACTCCAGAGCTTCAACGTTGGCGTCGGCGGCTGGCGTCTCAGATCAATCAGCTGCAAGGGACGAGACGTGACGACCCTGCCCATTGATGTTGACGGCAGCGACCTTGAGAACGTCGTCGTGACGATGACCAAGCAGCGCACAAGCGTGGCTGGTGTGGTGCGAGACGGGCTCGGGCCGACTGCTGACGCTGTTGTCGTGGTGTTTCCTGAAGATGCAACCCGCTGGCCGCGTCCCCGCGTCGACCAACTGTTCCGAACGGTTTCACCGTCACCTGAAGGCCGATACGAGATCCTTGATCTTCCAGCCGGTTCTTATCTGATGGCGGCTGTTCGCGGCCCCGAGTTGAATGCGTGGCCTTCGCCTGCGACGCTTCAGTCGTTGCGATCGACAGCCTCTCGCGTTCAAGTGACGTTCGGCCAGCCTTCGGTCGTCGATTTGCAGGTGCGCGCGCAATGACACGAGGTTGGCCCAGATGGCATCTGTCGGCCCTGGTGGCCGCGCTCTCGCTGGGGCAAGCTGCCCCGCCGCGCGTCGCAACCGGAACCGTCGCAGGCATCGTCACCGATTCGCGCTCGCGGCCGGTCGATCGCGCCATCGTGACGCTCAGCCGCGCTAATCGCGCGGAGTCCTTGACGGCGATCACCAAGGAGGACGGAAAGTTCGAGGCGCGGGAGGTGCCCGTCGGCGTGTACCACGTGGCGATTTCGAAGCCTGGCTATGCTGCGAGCTGGATGGGTCCCACGGCCGTAGATCAACAAGGCACACCGCTCGACGTTGATGCCGAGCAACGTGTCGATTTGACTCTTCAACTTCGGCCTGGCGGCGTAATCACGGGGATGGTTCTCGACGACGCCGGGGATCCAGTTCCGAATGCCCCTGTCTTTGCCGAGGGCGCTGGCCTCGCTAACTCACCAGCGCGACCGTTCGCGGGAACCGTGAACGCTGATGCCCACGGCCGCTACAGGTTCTTCGGCCTCGGCGCCGGGGAATATGTGATTTCAGTAATGCCCAACACTCAGAGCGTGACCGTCGGCGGGCGCCCGACGCGATTACGGACGACTTTCTGGCCTGGAACCGTTGAGCGACGATCCGCTCGCCCGGTCGCAGTTTCCGACGGCGAGGAAGCGGCCGGAATCGATGTCCGTGTCGCGCGAGCGCCGGTTGCGCCGCTCGAGATTAGATTTCCTGCTGCACAAGGTCGGATCGAGTCGACGCTCGTGGCCGTGGGTGAATCGCGCAACCGGTCTGAGTATGCTGAATCGCCCAACCAGTACATGCTGCCAGCGGGCCAGTGGATTCTCACGGCGATGGGCAACAACCGCGTGACCTGGGCGCAAGAGGCAATCACGACCGACGGGTACTCGCCTACGGTACGCGACATCAATCTGCAGCCCACCGCATCGATCTCCGGTCGCATCGTGGTGGCCAACGGCGAAAACGCGGGGCGGCGTCCATTCTTGTGGACCACTCGCGTCGAACCGGTGATTTCGTACGAGTCGAGCAGCAACCTGATCGGCCCGGATGCCACGGGCGCGTTCGCTTTTCGCGGCTTCACGCCCGGTCGATATTTTGTGGATATCATGACCCCGGAACGGTGGACTGCTTCACTTCGGCTAGGCGATCGCGAAGTCATCGGGCCGATCGCGATCGGTGCGGGCGAGCAGATCACTGATGTCACGCTGACCATTGGGCCTGCGCCGCCGCCATCCACAATCAAGGGAGTAACAGTGGACGCGGCAAATCAACCTGTCGCCACCCATGCGGTGGTCTTGATCAACGAAGACGAACGGCTGTGGAACGAATCATGCCGTGCGACACCGGTTCTGCAGCCGTCGACAAGAGGCCGGTTCCAGTTCACAGACTTGCTCCCCGGGCGCTATCGGCTCCTGACCACCGAGCTCCGTAGGCCGGACTGCGCTGATGCTCAGGCACTACGCGCGATGGTCGCGCGCGGATTGGCGGTCGAGCTGACGGCGGGTCAGGTGCGGGAATTCAGTCTGACTGCGAAGTAGCGGTTTTCCCTCTCAGCCACCCCAAGCGAATCCAGCAGGCTTGCAGAATGAACACCTCTGAAGAGATACGGCAGTCGGGACAGGCGCTCCTAGACGCACAGCCTGGTTCCATTTCGGATGCACTCGGTAGTTTTGTTGGCAAGTTCGTTGGCTGGCCCTTCTCAGTCAGCAGAGGTTTCGGAACAGACGACAGCGGACTTCGTACTGAGGAATTCGCCTGCGTCGTCCACACCGCCGCCGGCACTCAACCGGGTGTGGGCATTCCAGCCGACAGCATCGGCGCCGTCATTGATGCCTCCGCCGACCTCACGATCGCAGAACTTCAAGCGGCCTTTGGCCGGATTGCACAAGCGAAGCGATTGAGAAAAAGACCGTCAGCGAGGGTGCCAAGCGGCCAACCCACGACGAACGTAACTCTTGGAATCATTCTCGCGCTGCGATCCAGCTTGCCATTTGAGACTCTGGCCGAAGAGCTCGATCGCCTCAACATTGCCACTCCGGGCCGAGAACGGGTCGATATGGTGGTTGTTGTTTCGGCTGGCGTCATCAACTACGGCGTCCAGATGCCGACTGAAGGGGTTACAGGCGATTTTCTTCCACCTGGCGATGGCGCGCTCATCAATTTCACGCCACCTTGGTACATCGTCATGTTGCTTAGACCTACAGGCGGCCTGAGTCTCAACAAGATGATGGCGTTCCTCATTGCGCACCTTGGTATCTTCTCGCCTGGGGCCAAGTTGCCAAATTGGCTTGAAGCGCTGAAGAACGTTCCTGGTACCGGCCTGACCTATCGAGGCTACCAATACAATCTCAGCGGCGAACTCGTTCCTGTTCCGCCGGAGTTTTATAACGATCGCTACCTTGCGCCCCTTCCTGTCAGTATTGAAAGTCATCGCGGCAAGCTTCTCGGTCTGCTGCGCTTCTTGCCTTGGCAAGACGGCGGCGTGCTCCTGCTCGAACAGAATGAAATTCCACTGGATCCGTTTCGTTTTTCTCGGCCCCGATGTGCTGAAGCGGGCCGGAGCTATGAAGGTCAAGAATGGCCTGATCTCATACGTACTCCCGATCACGCCAGCCGACTTCCGACGGATGTTGGGCGAGTTTGCGCGCCGATCCAACATGACCGTTAAGCCCGTCCAGCCAAACTGGACGATCCAAAAAGCTTCAGACGAAGGTTCTTCCACGCCACTGATCGCACGATTAATGATCGGAGTGCTCGGGCTTCGCGATCAGGTTTTTGACCGTGCTCATCGCGATACCTTCGACACGCCGTACGAATTCACGTTGAAGTCTCTATTCAGTGCGCGCGACTCCATGCGACAGCTAGCAAACGTGTGGCAGGAACATGAGCGGGCAGTGGCAACGGGACAGATCGCTCGCAGTGATCGGCATGGGATCATCCGCGTCGATGCGACCGTAGACAGGGAACTGGGACAAGAAGCCGAAGCTTTTATTAACGCCGCCGCCCGATGCGCCAAGAAGGGAATGCAAGACATCGCGGCTCTACTCGGTGCGGATATAGGTTTTCTGTTTCAGAAGCAGCCCGCATTTGAGGCGGGCCTTGAAAGGCTCCGGCAATCCGATCCCGCGTTGGCAGACTATGTTGCCCAGGCGCGCACTCGCTGGTCGGAGTCGCTCCAGGCAGCGCGCAATGCCGTTGAGCATAACGGCTGGACTTTGCCAGCAGTCAGGTACAGCAAGACGCCTGAAGGAATCCGCGCGGCCGAGCCTGTCATTGAGGGTAAGCCCGCGACGCAGTTTGCCAGTTTCGTTTTCGATCGCCTTGCCTGTTTCGTGGAAGAGGTGACGGCGCATCTTCTAGCGCGCAAGCTTCCGGCGCACTTGGTTCTGTCGGAAGTGCCCCGCAACCGGCGACCCGCGGACAAACCAGAGAGGTTCAAGTTGTCGCTGGCAACGGGTGGGTTGCCACCATGGAGTCTCTTGTTCCACCCGGAGTCGTTCGAGGATTCCTAGTCAGGGTCCAGATGGCCGCCGTTGCTCTCTAAGCCAGCCGAGCCTGTCGACGCCACGGCCGCTGAGACGGTAGTAGAGCCGTCCGGCGGGGTCGTGGGACCGCTCTAGCAGCCCCCACCGGTGAAGGCGCTTCAGATATGAATACGCTGCCCGCTTGGGGGCGAAGTGTGCCAGCCTGGCGAAGCGCACCGGGGAAAGCCAACCTGTCCGCTCAATAATCTCGAGGGCGTCACGCTTCAGATCGTTATACGCACGTCGTTTTCGTATTTCGTTTTGCATTTGCGATTTGTGATTTCTCTTTTTGCGCCCACGGCGCAAACCCCGACTTCTGCAAGCGTTTGCTGTTTCACCAATTGGGCGCTGCACCCTGTCCGCGGCGGGCGGGAAAAGTGCACCGGTGCGCACGTGGCGCAATCGCCGTTCGTTTCAGATCGTCCGTTCCGCACCTTTTGGCGATCGAAAACACAAATAGAGATCCTTTTTACAGAATTTCGTCTCCTACGTCTCCGGCGTCTCCCGCGGTGCCCGCCCGCTGGTGACTTTGGAGACGCTGGAGACGAGCGCCCGCGAACACTACTGACCATCATTTGCGGGTGATGCAAACCGTCCGTTGACCGCCGTGACCCCGCCGCTCGCTGAACGACGCGCCAAGCTCAAGTTCGATGACGCGCCGCAGTGATGAGAGTTGTCGGCCGAATCCTTGGGCGGTCCGCGGAATGGCCAGGCCGAATTCCTCGGCAATAGCGCTGCAGCGCTTGAACAACTCGGAGACCGGCTCGTCGATGACGTCCCCAGCCTGTAGGACACGCTGCAGCGCAACGATCAGTCCGTCGTTGTCCGCGGCAAAACTGGATTGTTGGGATTCCAAACGGGCCAGCCGCTCGAGGAATGCGTCAGCGTCACCGTCAGGCTGCGATACGCGAACGCCGAAACTGGCAAAGTCGGCCATGCGATGCGGCACTGGCGTCGGTTTGGTCCTCGCCAGCACGTCGGCCATGGTTCCCACCCGAATCAGAAGCGCGCCGAGGATCTCGCCGCGCTGGTTGTCGAGTTCGCCAAATATTTCTTCCTCAGACCGATAGAATGGCGGCCGCGCAAAATGCAAAGGCAGTAGCCGTTCCGTGACGTCCGGTCTGTTGAATCGGGGATCGCGGCTCGACAGCATCACCGTCGCACGCGGCGGATAGGAAACCTCCTCGTTCGTCGTGTAAAGCTTGCGCATCCGATGCCGCTGGCCAGTTGCATACAGCGCCAGTGAATCGGCAAGCCAGGGCACCCTGGAATCGATGTTGTCTAGTGCCAGCACCGTTCGGCCGGTCACCGCCGCGACAAACGCATCTTCCTTGTCCCGCTGGATGCCGGTAACTTCGAAATTCGGACCGACGAGTAGCCTGCCAACCAGCCGCATCCCCGTTGTCTTCCCCGACCCCTGGCCTCCAAGGAAGCAGGGAATCAGGCGAGTTCGCCGAAGGGGCGGGAAGAATTGATGGCAGAGCCAAAGGCCAATCAGGTTTCTGCCGTCAGCCGGTGATAGTCCCTGGTCAGCCGAAAGCAAGAATCGGCTGAGCCAGAGATCCTCGAGTGCCGTCGGCGCGTTGAAACTTGGTGACCACGGCGACGCCTCAGAGTCGGACAAGAAAAAGATGTCGTCGTCCCCGTTCTTGACCGGTTGCCATTCACCACCGATTTCCCTGCGCCAGGCACCGGACCCGCCGTCAGAGACAACAACGACGCCCGTCGATACGTCGTAGTGTGAAAAGGAATGGACATCAACCACCCGAGCGGACGTGTGTGCCCTGGTCTGGAGCAGGTCAATCGCGAACAGGAGATAGTTTTCTGTGGCGCTCAGGCCGCTGACTGAAGATGTCAGGCGCCGAAATTGCACCTGCTCGACGTCGATCAACTGTCGGCCTTCGTTATTGAAGTAGAAGGCCTTGCCGTCAGCAGTTCTGAAAAACTCGCCCTTGCTCGTCAGCTCCTTGCGGAGCACCTCCTCGACATGACGACGTTTGTCAAAACCGTGTATGTCGCCGGTGAGGATGATCCGCCGGACTTCTGCATGAACGGGCGACATAACGCCGTCCCGAGTGGGGGCCTCGACCGTGCCAGCCTGCGGATCTTCGGCAGCCTTGCCCGCCGGATACCGGGAAATGCTTGCGGCGACGCTGACGGCTTCCGACTCGTCGAGGGGTGGTTCAAAAGAACTGTTGGCGTTCAGCAGTCCTTCGCGGATCGCCTCGAAGCCCTTGCCCTGCCTGCGCATTTTTCCCGCGAGACTGGCCAACGTCGAGTTTCTGGCACCTTCGGTTACTCGTACGGGCGCGCTGCCACCCGCCGGTAGCGGAGTCGACCCGTTCATCAGCAGGTCATCTAGCCAGTCTGGCAGGTCGGCTGGTTCGACGCGGGTCACGCAGAAGTACGTCTGACCGTTTGCGTGTACAGACGGGGCCGCAACGACATAGCCCCCGTCCGAGCGGACATCAATTCCGCGCGCGATCTTAGAGGCCGAACAACGAGGAAAAGGTCCGCGGGTCTTTCGGAAGTAGATATGCCGGCCTTTTCCTGTTTTGACCACCAGCGTTTCGGGAAGCGTCGCACCACGTTTTCGAAGAAGGTCGGCGAGTGCGCGCTCGCCCTTGGGGCCATCGATATCGATGACGACCAAGTTCGAGCACTTGCCGGTTGCGATGCCTACGTTTGCTTCTGGCCATTTCGACCACCAAGCGAGGATCGTCTCCTCGTCGGTTGTCGCGTCATGCATTCCGTGCGCGGTCAGCGGAATCTTTCCCCGCGACTGGAGGGGCAACACAGCCCACCCCTGTCGCGCATAGAACAGCGCAGCTTCAAGCATCGGAGACATTGGCAGCCTCCGATCTAGCGCCGACCCCGTGTTTGCACGGGGACGATCGATTGCTTTTGATCAGAACGTGCGAAGCGTTCGCACTCCGTTCGGGGAATGAGCACCCGCTTGCCAACGCGGCGAGCGTTTAACCGCTTTTGCTGCAGGAGGTAATCGACGGAGCGAAGGCTTAGTGAGAGATAGGAGGCAGCCTGACGGCGAGTGAGCAGAAGAGGTTCAAGCGACACAGCGACACCCCGGCCATGGGAATTAGTGTCGCCGTCTGCGATTTCATTTGCTGCCCCTCGCTTCGTTCACCCTGTGGACGCTGCACAACGGTCAGCGTCGTTCCAGAAGCGCTGCCCAGGGCTTAGAGTGTCAGGTTTCCAAGCGGCTGCCAGCCGCCCCCCGTCCCAAACCGCCCCAAACTTTGCGCTCCCCGCTATTAGAAGCGAGCGTGCGGGCTGCAAAGTACTTTCGCCAGTCCTCTGTCATTCGAGGTAAGGGTTGACCCTTGTGAGGTTTGGCCCTCCCGGCCTGCGACCTGGCAATTGCATCGCCGCAGTTGCGCTCAATTTTCTTCACTGCAGTGCCATTCCGTCAAGAACTTCTTGCTGCATTTTTTCCTTTTGACGCGTCCTGCAGCGTGCTGCAGCGTCGTGCGCTCGATTGCTGCGCAATGCGTTCGATTTCCGAAAAGTCGCGATCTCTATCATCGATGGTGCATGAAGATCCGAGGCGTCTACGAAAAGATCGAAGGCTCCGGCGACTGGTGGATTCGGTACGCCGATGCCACTGGAAGGATCCGCCGCGAGAAAGCCGGACGCAAGAGTGTTGCGATCGCGCTAGTTCGTAAACGAAAAACTCAGGTGCTCGAGGGCAAGAAACTTCCGGAGAATTTCCGCAAGCCACCTGTAACGCTGGCGGAGCTTGCGACTGACGCACTCGAGTACTCGAAAGCGCGCAAGCGAACGCACAAGGAAGATAAGGCTCGCCTTGAGCTGTTGCTAGATGCCTTCGGTCGGAGTCTGCCCGCCGAAACCCTCACTCCCCAGGCGATTGATCGACAACTCGATCGGTTGGCCGCAGAGCGACGGTGGGCGGCGTCCACGATCAATCATCACCGCTCGCTACTGTCTCTTGTTTTCAGCCAGGCCCTCCGGAATGGCAAAGTAACCGTCAACGCTGTCCGAGGCACGAGCCACAGACGGGAGGACAACTCCCGCGCGCGCGCCTTGTCTGAGGCAGAAGAGACGCGCCTCCGTAAAGTGATCGCCGAACATTGGCCCGAACACATGCCTGAATTCGACCTGGCATTGAACACGGGAATGCGACGCGGCGAAATGTTTGGTCTTCAGTGGCCAGACATAGATTTCCCCTCGCGATTCGCCCACATTCGGCGAGGTAAGAACGGGCTAGGGCGTTACGTCCGGTTGAACACCGTGGCGGTGGCCGCGTTGGTCGAACTGCGTCGTCGCAGCGACGGCAAGGGGCCAGTTATCCGAAACCTGGCAGGCACTCCGCTCGAGGGCGCTCGGCATTGGTTTGAGAAGGCGGTCGCACTTGCCGATATCCCTGACTTCCGCTGGCACGACTTGCGGCATACGTTCGCGTCGAGACTCGCCATGGCTGGCGCAGGTATCGCATCGATTCAGCGCGCCCTGGGACACAAGAGCATTTCCATGACGATGCGGTACGCGCACCTGACCGAAGACTTCATGCAGGACGTCGTCGAGAAGATTGTCCGGCCCGCAGCAAGTACATCCGTTCCCGCCGAAACTGACTCCCGTACTGACACCGCGCCGATCGGCGACGCGCGCCAGCCGGTTTCGGGAATCCACTAACTCGTTGACCTGTCGTGAGAAGATGAAGCCGACGCGCCCGTAGCTCAGCGGATAGAGCATCGGCCTTCTAAGCCGAGGGTCGCAGGTTCGATTCCTGCCGGGCGCGCCAAATATTAGTTGGGGGACTTCGTCCCCCAAACCCCCTTACTCGCTCGCTCGCCCAAGTCGG
>Ga0315912_10000156_pt1 | contig 158022 bp, 129 predicted proteins | sample VfabasoilMG_FD_204469 | JGI IMG/M metagenome (GOLD analysis project Ga0315912, IMG submission 204469) | Garden soil microbial communities collected in Santa Monica, California, United States - V. faba soil | ecosystem: Environmental > Terrestrial > Soil > Garden | place: USA: California...
AAAGGTAATTGGCGGAGAGAGAGGGATTCGAACCCTCGAAGGGCTTTTGGCCCTTACACCCTTAGCAGGGGTGCGCCTTCGACCACTCGGCCATCTCTCCGGGGGGCGCAATCATAAAGACCCGGAGAGGTTTTGCCAAAAAAGGTACGAAATCGGTCCTGGCCGACCTCAGGCGGGCAGCGTCTCGCGGGGAGCCGGAGCTTCCTTGTCCGAAGCGGCGCCATCGCCCGCACCGCGGCCGGTGCCGCTCTTGATGCGTTCGAAAATCTCTTCGCGATGGACAGCCACGGTCTTCGGCGCATTGATGCCAATGCGGACCTGGTTGCCCTTCACGCCAAGGACCGTCACGGTGACGTCCTCGCCGATTACTACTGACTCGCCAACTCGTCGCGTCAAAATGAGCATATTGAGGGCCCTCCACGGAGCCTCTTTATATTTGCCGTCCGAACCCCCGCAAACGCGACCGGACAGCGGTGCGGAACCATAACACCCCAACCTGCGACGGTCACGTGGCTAGTCCTCATAACGCGCGGTCAAGTCCGAGGTCTTCATGCAGACATTTGACACAACTTTCGAGCGCAGATTCCGGGATCAGAACCGCAATTTTGATTTCCGAGGTCGAAATGAGTAGCGCTTTCACGCCTTGCCGCGCAAGCGATTCAAAGAGTTGCGTCGCAACTCCGGCATGTGAACGCATTCCAACTCCGACGATCGCGACTTTTGCCACGTTGTTGTCGGCCGCGAGCCGGCTGCCGTCGAATTGCGCGGTTATGTTTTGAGCGATGCGCTGCGCTTCGAGAAAATCATCTCGATGCACCGTGAAAGATAAATCCTTAAGGCCCTCCCGGCCGGTCGCCAGCACGATCATGTCCACCTCGATGCTGGCGTCCGAGATGGGGCGGAGCACCCGCGCCACGCAATCCGGCTTGTCGGGCAGCCCCGAAATGGTGATTTGCGCTTCATCGCGATTGAACGCGATGCCAGAGATGAGTGGGGCTTCCACGTCGGGATCCTCCTTGCAGATGAGCGTGCCCGGGCCAGGCCGGAACGACGACAACACGCGCAGGGGCACGTGGTATTTCGCCGCGAATTCGACCGACCTGAGATGCAATACACGCGAACCCTGGCCGGCGAGTTCCAGCATTTCTTCAAAAGAGATGCGGGACAGCAGCCGGGCCTCGGGAACGAGGCGCGGGTCGGTGGTATAGACGCCGTCCACGTCGGTGAGGATCTGGCACTCGTCGGCCCCGAGGGCCACTGCCAGGGCCACGGCACTGGTATCCGAGCCCCCGCGGCCAATCGTGGTGATATCCCCCGCCTCGTCGACACCCTGGAATCCGGCCACCACCGGTACCTCGCCGTTCTCGAGCGCGGTTCGCAGCTTTTGGACCTCGACGGCCGTGATTCGGGCCCGGCGATGAACGTTTGTCGTACAAACCCTGACCTGGCTGCCTGTAAAGGACCGGGCCGGAATGCCGCGTTCGCACAAAGCCATTGCCAGCAAGGCGATGGAAACCTGTTCGCCGGTGGCTAACAAGACGTCCATTTCACGCGGATTGGGTTCCCGGGCGATGCCGGCAGCCAGGTCGACCAGGCGATCGGTGTGGTCGCCCATGGCTGAAACCACCACCGCGATGCGCTCGCCGCGCTCGCGCACGGCCGCGACCTTTTCGGCCACGCGCTGGATCAGCTCGACGGATCCCACCGAAGTGCCGCCATATTTCTGGACGATGGTTCGCGCCACCGACACATTATTACGCGCGCTTCGGGGCACGCCTATGGCGTGCCCGGGTTGAAGTGCTCAAGCTCCGAGCTTGCCGCGAACGAAGGCTTCGACGCTGGCAAGCGCAGCGCCCAAGGCCGCGGGATTGTTGCCACCGGCCTGGGCGAAATCGGGGCGGCCACCGCCCTTGCCACCCACCTGGCCCGCGACATTGCCCACGAGCTCGCCGGCCTTGACCTTGGTCACCTGGTCGGCCGTGACTCCGGCCACGAGCGTGATCTTGTTAGTCGCGTCCACCGAGGCCAGCACGATGACCGCGCTCTTGAGCTTGTCCTTGAGCTGGTCGACGGCGTTGCGCAAGGCGCCGGCATCCGCGCCGTCCACCTGCGCGGCCACGAGCTTCACGCCGCCGATGTCGCGCGCTCCGGCGGAGAGGTCGGTGCCCTGCCCGCTCGCAAGCTTGTCCTTGAGCTGGCGGTTTTCCTTCTCGAGTTGGCGGATGCGTTCGAGTGCGTCGCTGACCTTGGATTTGACGTCGTCGCGCGTGCCACGCAGCAAGCCGGCGAGGTCTTTCACCAGCTGATCGGTGGCCGTCACGTATTCGTAGGCGCCCTGCGCGGTGACGGCTTCGATGCGCCGCACGCCGGCCTGCACACCGCCTTCACTCACTATCTTGAAGAGGCCGATGTCGCCCATGCGGGCCACGTGCGTGCCGCCGCAGAGCTCCATCGAGAAATCGCCGAAGCGCAGCACGCGCACGTCTTTCTCGTACTTCTCGCCGAACAGTGCGATGGCGCCGGCGGTCACGGCCGCGTCGTAGGGCATCTCGCGCGTTTCGGCCGCGGCGTTGGCGCGGATCTGCGCGTTCACGAGATTCTCGATTTCGCGGATCTGCTCCGGTGTCACCGGCGCGTTGTGCGCAAAGTCGAAGCGCAGGCGATCCGGCGCGACCAGCGAGCCTTTCTGCTGAACGTGCGTTCCCAGCACCTGGCGCAAGGCCGCGTGCAGCAGGTGCGTGGCGGAGTGGTTGGCCATGATGGCCTTGCGACGCGCGGCGTCGACCTTGGCGGCGAGCTTGTCGCCCACGCGGATTTCGCCCTTGTCGAGCTTGCCGATATGGGAGAACGCCTTGTCACGCTTCTGGGTATCGCCGACAACGAAGTGCGCGCTCACGTTGCCCAGCTCGCCGGTGTCGCCCACCTGGCCGCCCGACTCCGCGTAGAAAGGGGTGCGATCGAGGAATACCTCGCCCGCGTCACCAGCCTTCAGCGCGTCGACGGGTTGACCGCCCTTGAGCAGCGCCACGACCTGGCCCACGTCGGAGACGCCTTCGTAGCCGAGGAACGTGGTGTTCGAATCGACCTTCACGCCCGAGCTCATGTCCATGCCGAACTGGTCGTTGGCACGCGAGCGCTCGCGTTGTTTTTCCATCTCGCGCTCGAAACCGGCCAGGTCGGCCGCGAGGCCGCGCTCGCGCGCGATGTCGGCGGTGAGGTCGGTGGGGAATCCGTAGGTGTCGTGCAGCTTGAAGATGGTCTCGCCGTCGATGACGTTGGGCTTAAGACCGGTGATTGTCAGCTGAGCAGTACCCGGAGTGACCGTCACTCTCTTAAATGCCGTCTCGAGAATTTCCATTCCCGTCTCAAGCGTGCGCTCGAACTGCTGGCCTTCTTTCAACAGCACGTCGCGCACGCGCGCCTGCGCCTGCACGAGTTCGGGGAACGCGCTGCCCATCACCTTCACCAGCGTGGGTACCAGCTCGTTGAAGAACGTCGGGCTCTTGCCAAACTTGTGGCCATGGCGCATGGCGCGGCGGGCGATGCGGCGCAGCACGTAGCCGCGGCCTTCGTTCGAGGGCACGACGCCGTCCGTGATGAGAAAGCTGCAGGCGCGGATGTGATCCGCGATGACGCGCAGGCTGGGGTTGGTGAGATCGGTGGCACCGAGCAGCCGCGCGGCTTCCTTGATGAGGTCGACGAAGATGTCGATGTCGTAGTTGTTGGTGACGCCCTGCATCACCGCGGACACGCGCTCGAGTCCGGCGCCCGTGTCCACCGAGGGCTTGGGCAGTGGCGTGAGCTTGCCGTCGGCCGAGCGGTCGAACTGCATGAACACCAGGTTCCAGATTTCGACCCAGCGATCGCCGTCGTCGTCGGGTGATCCCGGCGGGCCACCTTTGATGTGCGCGCCGTGGTCGAAGAAGATTTCCGTGCACGGGCCGCAAGGGCCGGTGTCGCCCATCTGCCAGAAGTTGTCGGAGCCGCCGCCCGGCTTGTCGCCGATGCGCACGATTTTCTCCGCGGGCAGACCGATCATCTTGTTCCAGAGATCGAAGGCCTCGTCGTCGGTCTTGTAGACCGTGACCATGAGCCGCGCGGGATCGATCTTCAGGGTCTTGGTGACGAAGTCCCAGGCGAACTGGATCGCATCCTTCTTGAAGTAGTCACCGAAGGAGAAGTTGCCCAGCATCTCGAAGAAGGTGTGATGGCGCGCGGTGTAGCCCACGTTTTCGAGGTCGTTGTGCTTGCCGCCGGCGCGCACGCAGCGCTGGCTCGAGGCGGCGCGCACGTAGTCGCGCTTGTCGCGGCCGAGGAAGCAGTCCTTGAACTGCACCATGCCGGCATTGGTGAAGAGCAGCGTCGGGTCATTGCCCGGAACGAGGCTGGAGGACGCGACCACGGTGTGGCCACGCTCGCGGAAAAATTCGAGGAAGGCGCGACGGACATCCGCCGCGCTCATGAAAGGCGGTTTGCTGGACATGGGCTCGAGGTTGGTTAAGGCGATTCGCTGTTGTCAGGGCCAGAGTCTTCCTCCGGGTCCCCCTCCAAAACAGCGCGGATATGATCCGTTGAAAAGCCCCGGTATTGCAAAAATCTGGCCTGTCGAGCGCGTTCTTTGCGGTCCCTGGGGATTTCGGGGCCGAACTTGCGGGTTCGGGTAGCCCTGGCCAGCGCCAGGAAGTCAGGCGCTTCCTCCCCCTTGACGGCTTCGTCGATGGCCGACCGGGTCAATCCCGACTGCTGCAGTTGCTGGCGGATGCGGGCCGGCCCGTGACCGCGACGCGCGCGATAGGCGACGAAATTCTGGCCAAAACGCTCGTCGTTCAGCCGGTTCATGGAGACCATGTCGTCCACGACCGCCTGCCGTGTGTGTTCCGCGTACCCGCGTTCGGCGAGCTTTTTCCTGAGGTCCACGGAGGAGTAGTCGCGGCGTGCGAGCAGCGCCACGGCGTAGTTCTGGGCGTGGTTGAGGTCGTTTGACTGCTGCTCGGTGAGCGGCGTCTTGCCGCCGGGCTTGCGCAGCGCCCGCATCCTATCGGGGTTCTTTGGATGCATAGACGAGCTTCCCTGCCCTGAATACACATCGAACCTGCGTGAAGTTCTTCACGTCCTCGGCCGGATCCGCGGCGAGGACCACCAGGTCCGCCGCCAGGCCCGGCTGCACGCGGCCGTGGACTTCGGATTCTTTCCAGCGCTCGGCGGGCGCTGTCGTGAGCGAAGCGAGGATGTCCATGGGCGAAAGACCTGCTTGCGCCATGTAGACGTACTCGGCCGTGGGATTGAATTCGCTCATGTAGCCGACATCGGTGCCGAACAGGATCTGCCCACCCGCGGCCTTGAAGGCCTTGAGTTCTTCCAGCGTCGCATTCACCAGTTTGTCGACGACGTCCTGGGGGACGTTTTGCTTGGCGAGTTCATACGGCCAGAGCTGGAAGGTGGGAACCACCGACATTTTCTTCGCCACCATCTCGCGAGTCAGCGCGGCATCCCAGGGCGCCTGTTCGCCGAGCGTGGTATGGACGATGACGTCGACGCCGGCCGCCAGCGCGCCGCGAATTCCCTCGATGCTGGACGGATGTGCCAGCACCAGCTTGCCGCGCGCATGGGTCTCTTCCACCGCGGCGCGCGCAGTGTCCAGATTCATGAAGCGTGGGCTTTTGCCATCCGGGGACGTGTGCACGAACAGCTTGGTGCCATCCGCGCCGGCATCGAGATTCTGGCGCACGTTGGCGCGGGCCTCGGTGGCGTCCGCGGGTTGCCGCAGCTGGTCCAGGACATGCTTTGGAATGTCGCGCAGGTAGAAGGGGATGCCGCCCTGCGGATACAGCGGCCAGCCGGCGGTCCGGATGCGCGGTCCACGAATTTCGCCCTGTTCGATGCGCACGCGAATGGCGAGCGTGTTGGCGAGATCGGAACCGGTGTCGAAGACCGTGGTGAATCCGTAGCGCGTGAGCATGGACTCGACGGCCTGCTCGACTTCCGCCGCGGGTCGCTTGGCCGCGCCGTCGAAGGTCGGACCCATGAAATGCACGTGGCTGTTCTGGAAGCCGGCGACTACCACGCCGCGGCATTCCGAGGTCTGGGTGCCCTCGGGGATCGCGATCCTCGAGCGTTCGTCGGAGACGCTGGCGATGCGCCCATTGCGCACCAGCACTGCGCCATTGAGCCGTGGCGGTGCATCCGGAGACGTGTAGATCTTGTCCGCGGGAATCAGCAGCGAGTCTGCTGCGGGGGATGGTGATACGAGGGCGGCGCTGACGAAGCCTGCTGCGAACACGGCGAACAAGCGCATGGTGAACTCCTCAGTGGACGGGTGGCCTTGTGACTGGCCACCCGCACATTGAGTTGCAGATCAGTCGTTTCCGCCGACGCTCTTGAGCTCGGGACGCTGCGGCTTCGGCGGCAGCAGGCGCTCGCGGATCTGGTTTTCGATTTCCTTGGCGAGTTCGGGACGCGACCGGAGGAATTCGCGGGCGTTGTCCTTGCCCTGGCCAATGCGCTCGCCCTTGTAGCTGTACCAGGCACCGGATTTTTCGACGATGCCTTGGGCGGAGCCCATGTCGATGATCTCGCCTTCGCGCGAGATGCCGAGCCCGTACATGATCTCGAATTCGGTTTCGCGGAACGGCGGAGCGACCTTGTTCTTCACCACCTTCACGCGCGTCTGGTTGCCCACCACTTCTTCGCCGGACTTGATGGCGCCGATGCGGCGGATGTCGAGGCGCACCGAGCTGTAGAACTTGAGCGCGTTGCCACCGGTGGTGGTCTCGGGGTTGCCGAACATGACGCCGATCTTCATGCGGATCTGGTTGATGAAGATGACCATGGTATTGGAACGCGAGATGTTGCCGGTGAGCTTGCGCAGCGCCTGCGACATGAGCCGGGCGTGCAGGCCCATCTGCGGATCACCCATTTCGCCTTCGATTTCCGCCTTGGGCGTGAGCGCCGCGACCGAGTCGACGACCACGAGATCCACCGCGCCGGAACGCACCAGCATGTCGGTGATCTCGAGCGCCTGCTCACCCGTGTCCGGCTGCGAGACCAGCAGTTCGTTGACGTTGACGCCTAACTTCTCGGCGTAGGAAGGATCGAGCGCGTGTTCGGCGTCGACGAAGGCGGCGGTGCCGCCGAGCTTCTGGATTTCCGAGACCACCTGCAGCGTGAGCGTGGTCTTGCCCGAGGATTCCGGTCCGTAGATCTCGATGACGCGACCGCGCGGCAGGCCGCCGATTCCCAATGCGATGTCGAGGCCCAGCGAGCCGGTGGAGACCGCCTGCACGTCGTACGTCGCGGCGGCGTCGCCCAGGCGCATGACGGAACCCTTGCCGAACTGCTTCTCGATCTGGCCCAGTGCGGCGCTCAGCGCCTTCTTGCGGTTGTCATCCATCGCGAAATCCCCTTTGCGAAGCGAGCGTTTTGGTGACGGAGAAGCTATCAAAGCGGGCTGTATAAATCCACAGGAAATGTGGTGCGAATCACTGAATATTCCGCTGTGTTTTCGTCGGGATTTGTCGGCGCTCAGTTCTCATCCAGTGGCCACGAAGCGACGGCACTGTATATCGAGCCCGCTTCGCCGCGGTGACTCTGCATGAGCACGAATTGATCGCAGTGCACGCGCACTGGCGGCGACAAATCCCGTGGCCATTCGCTCTCCGCCGCGCGTTGCGCCGCCACTTTTCGCGCCAGCGTGAGATGCGGGCGAAACTGTTTCAGGTCTGGCTTGAAACCCGCGGCGATCGTGGCCTCACCGATGCGTTGCGCGAGCTCGCTGGCGGACGTGGACCGCGGATCCTCGGGCGCCGTGGCGCAGAGGATCTTCGGCTTCGTCCAGTGATCGAGCGCGCCGAAGCACAACGTGGCGGAGCGCCCACGCACGCGGTCCGCGGCTTCACGCAAGGCCGCGAGTTTCTCTTGTGGGACAGCGCCGATGAAACACAGCGTGGCGTGCAGGTTCGTGGCGGCCACCGGCTGCGCCTGCAATTGCGCCACCAGCGGCGCGACGCGCTCCACGAGTTCGGCGCTCTGCGCCGGCGAAGGCTGCAGCGCGAAGAACAGTCGCAACACGTCAGGCGGGCGTCGGCAGTGCCGGCAGGGCGCGCAGCAGGTTGAGTGCGTACTCGACGGACTGGCGGCGCACGGCATCGCGATCGCCATCGAACTGGATCAGGTGACCCTGGCACTCCAGGCGATCCTCGTTCTTCTGCGCCAGCGCGAACCACACCGTGCCCACGGGCTTGCCCGGCACGGCACCACTGGGGCCGGCGATGCCGCTCACGGCCATCGCGACATTGGCACCGGTACGGGCCAGCGCGCCTTCCGCCATCGCGCGCACCACGGCGTCGCTGACCGCGCCCTCTTCGTCGATGAGTTTTTCGGGCACACCCAGGTCGCGCGTCTTGGCGGCGTTCGAGTAGCAGACGAAGCCACAGTCGAACCAGTCGGAGCTGCCGGGGATGTCGGTGCAGAGCTTGGCGATCCAGCCGCCGGTGCAGGACTCGGCGGTGGCCAGCCGGCGCTTTCCGGCCAGCAGCCGCGCGGCAACGTCGCGGCTGAGCAGTGCCAGGGTGTTGTCGGTGGGGACGGGCATGCGCGCAGTTTGAGCCGCGTCCCCTTTTCCTAGCAAATCAGGAATGTCCCCATTTCAGCGGAAGATGCCGCGTTCGAGGATGGTGCCGCGGCCGACGGGGCGGCCGACGCTGAGCCAGGCGCTCCAGGAGTCGGTGTTGGTGGCGCCGACGCCCAGGGTCAGTGGGCCGACCATGGTGCGGCCGGTCAGGTAGACCGAGCCGCCGTAGATGTCTTCGGCAGCTTCCTGGTCGAAACGGTCCGACACGCCGCCGCCCACCACGCGGAAACCCATGTACAACGCATGGCCCTTGATGGGCAGCACTTCCTTGATGTTCCACAAGTAGCTGGTCCCCACCGTCCAGTAGCCGCCGACGCGCATCTCGCCCAGCTCGAAGCCGGGGAAACTGCCAGGACCACCCAGCGTGAACAGCCGGTCGGCTGGCAGGTCGCTGCTCGCGCCGCCGGCGGCCGTGATCCACCAGATGTTGTTGCGGAACGGCAGCGCGACTCCCACGCCGAGCTCGGCGCGCTCGTATTCGCGGTCGCTGCCCAGCGAGTCATCGGTATTCACGTACTCGAGCGCAATGGTGGCGCCCTTGGTGGGCGCGAATGCGGTGTCGCGGCTGTCGTACTCGGCGGTGAACGAGACGCCGGCATCGTTGGGCGTCGACTCCGGCAACACCGGCGAACCCACGTCGACGTTCACCTTGCGCCAGTCGTAGATGTAGCCCAGCCGCGCCTGGGCGAAGCGCCCGAAGTTGGCGCCAAAATCCACGCCACCGATGATGTCCTGGTACTCGTAGCGCGCCACACGCTCGTCGTCGAAGAAGATGTTCTCCAGCGTGCGCGATGCCTGCAGCCGCGGCTCGAAGAAGAAGCGGTGCGCCGTGTCGATGGGCTGGAACAGGCTGGTTTGCACGAAGCTGTCGCCGCCGAACTGCAGCTCGTTGCGCCATTCGCCGCCCAGCGAATTGACCCAGGTGCGGGTGTGCCGGCCGTACAGCGCGAATTCGAGGTCGCCATCCGAGGAGGTGTAGAGGCCCAGGTCCGCCTTGATGTAGTTAGGACCCCAGCTCTTCTCGCGCGGCAGCCAGGTGAGGATGGGCGCCTCGGGGTCGCCTTCGAGTCGATAGCCCACGGAGTCGAAGTCCGGCAACACCGACATGCGCTGCGCCTCCTTGCTCAGCTTTTCGACGTCGACGACGTCGCCCGCCTTGATGTCCGAACGGCTGGCGAGGAACTCGGGATTGACGCGCTTGAGCCCCTCGAAGCGCACGTCCGCGAGCCGGGCTTCGAGATCCTGCGAACGCGTCACGCTCTTGCGCCAGGCCGCGTACTGGGCCTCGGGCACCGCGTACTGCGCGAGCTCGGCGGCATGCTCGCGGGTCGCGGCCTCGCCGAGCGGAATCGTGTCCGGCACGCGCTCGAAGTCGGCGGTGGTGATGTCACCCATGTGCACGTCGATGCGGATGTCGCCCTCGCGGATGGTCTGCAGCTGCAGCGTCTCGTTGGCCTCGATCATCACGTCCATGGTGCGCGACAGCAGCTGCGTGGCGCTGCTCAGGCGCTTCGGATCGATGGGCAACTCGACCAGGTTCACGACGATCACGCGATCCGCGCACAGGTCGCGAGCCACGTCGATGGGAATGTTCCGGACCAGGCCACCGTCGTTGAGGATCCACTTGTCGATCAGCACGGGCGCGAAGGCGCCGGGAATGGCCATGCTGGCGCGCATCGCGGTCGCGAGATCGCCCTTGTCCAGCACCACCATCTGCCCGGTCACCATGTCGGTGGCCACGGCGCGATACGGGATCGGGAGCTTGTCGAACTGGCTCACCGCGCGCGCGTTGGCGACATAGGTGCGCAGCAGGTCTTCGATGTTGCTGGTATTCACCAGTCCGCCGGGCAACGTGACGCCATCGGGCGTGATGCCGAACTCGAAGTCATTGCTGTAAGTGGCACCCGCGCGCTTCTGCTCGATGGGCTCGAGATCGCGCCGGCCCTGGCTGCCCACCACCTTCTTCCAGTCGATGGTGGTGACGAAGGTTTCCAGCTCGTCGGCCGGGATGCCCGAGGCATATCCGCCACCGACCAGCGCGCCCATGCTGGTGCCCGCGATGCAATCGATGGGGATGTGCATCTCTTCCAGCACTTTCAGCACGCCGACGTGCGCACCACCCTTGGCACCACCGCCGGCAAGCACCAAACCGATGCGTGGTCGCGCGGATGGCTCGGCCTGGTCGGCGTGGGAAGGAGCCGGCGCCGCCACGACCAGCGTGGCGGCGAGGACCAGCGCGCCGAGGGCACGCGTCATCGAGCAGTGTTTGCGCATCATGCCCCGCAATCTCTTATTTCAGGGGCCTTCCCGCCATAGGCACTGCGGGCACTGGCAGCCGCGGGGCTAGAAATTGAAGCCCAGGCGCAACACCGGTCCGAAAGTCTGCATGTCGTACACGAACCGGTCGAGGCCGCTGCCCTGGTCGTAGTCGAAATCGATGACGCGATAGCCGAAGCTGAAGAACCACTTCTCCGACGGCCGGTAGCCCACGTCGGCCATGATCTGCCACATGAGATCGGACCCGACGCCGAAGCCGCCGACGTTGCCGCGCGCCTGGATGAACCAGTGATCGTCGAGGGGCCAGGTGGCGCGCGCCACGATGGTGGGATCGAACCACTCTTCTTTTCCGCCGACGCTGAGCTGGCTCGGTGGCCCCGGCAGTCCGACCGCGATGTCGATGTCCACGTCGATCTGGTTGTAGGTCAGCCCCAGGCCCAGCTCGAAGTTGGGCGTGAGGCGCCGCATGGCGGCCAGTTCCCAGCCGAGCTGCGCGACGCTGACGTCGACGTCCTCGATGAAACCGGGCTCGTCGATCGAGTGCCCCGATCCAAGGTCCATGTAGAGAAGGTCGGTGCTGAAAGTCCAGTCGTCGTTGCGCGCCTCGGCGTAGAACATGGCGCCCATCTGCAGGTTGTCGAAAATGTCCTGCGGGTCTTCATCCACGTGGATGGGCTGAAGCCCGGCCACGCCGGTCTCGCCTTTCATGTTGGGGAACATGGCGTAGGGTTGAATCAGGTAATGCCAGCGGCCGTCGGGCGCGTCCTGCGCCTCCGCGGTGCGGCCGGAAGTTAGTGCGGCCGCCGTCAACGCCGCGATGCAGACGATCCTGGAAGCGCATTTCATGCGCTCAATCTGGCCCCTGCGACACCCCCACGCCATAGGCCATGAGGGCATCCCCGGTCACTTGGGAAACAGCAGCGTGAGCGCGAACCGCAGGCCCCACTCCGGACCGCCTTCCGGCGCTTCGACGTAGTAGCGCGCGCCGCCCTGCAGACTCACGCGCTGGTCGCCGAACTTCGTCACCATCGAATAGCCGACATTCACGGGCACGCTCCACTGCCCGCCGTTCCAGTCATAGGTGGACTCGGCGTTGAGCGAAACCGTCCTGCCCTTGCCCAGCCCCTTGGTGAGGAAGGGCTGCAGGAACATGGCACTCACCTCCGCGCGATCATTGTCTCCGCCCACCGACCAGAGCTGGTTCACGAGCGCACCGTAGGTCCAGCCGGAGTCCGTCTGCTTGAGCGCCACCGCCGTGGGTCCGAGGGCCCATTGCTCCTGCCCTAACAAGTCGTCGGTGGCGGTCGGGAGCAGCGCCACCGGGCCCACGCCCAGGATCCAGCCGCTCGAGGTGGGCTTCTTCGGTGACAGGAAGAAGCTCTGCACGGTGTCACCCAGTCCTGACTGGGTGTCGAGGTTCACCACGTTCTTCTGATCGATCAGCGGCAGGATGGTGCGCGAAATCAGGTTCCAGTCTTCATTGAGATCGATGGGGATGACGGGCTGGATGTTGAGCAGCCATTTCTCGCCGTCGTTGTCATAGCCCGTGTCGTAGTTGAACTGGAACGGCACGCTGATCAGTGCTGCGACGGGGTTGGAGAGTTGTTTGGCGAGGGCATCGGCATCCTGTCCCTGCGCGCCGACGGCACCGGGCAGCAGGGTCAGCCCAGCCAACACCGCTACCAGAAACGATTCACGAAAAGTCATGACGGTTGCGCCTCTGAATGCACTTCATCCTTGGTACTTCTTATCGCGGCACTTGCGCGAGAGCGGCTGACTCAGCCGGCTTCAGAGTGACGACCACCTTGTTGATGGTCCCCGTGAAGGCGAAAGGTGGCTGGTAGGCATCGGTCACGGGCTGGCCGCTGTCCTCCCCGATCCCAAAGGTGTCGATGCCAAATCGCCCGGGCACCGTGGCGCTCATCGTGCCGGTAGCGACCTGCTCGCCGTTCACGCTCAGCGTCACTTCAGCGCCTTTGCCAGCTTCCTTGTCGCCGAGGTATTTGAAATCCACGACGACGGTCGACTTGCCGGCAGCCAGGGGCTTGCCCTTGAGCACGGTGTGCTTCTCGAAATAGTTGTAGTCGAAAACAGGCACGCCGTTCTTCACGTAGAGCACGATGCCGGCCGCCACTCCACCGTAGCCCAGGATCACGCCCTGGGTTTTCGCGCCCGACGTCTCGACGTCGGCGGTGAGCGTCCACGAAATGTTTTTCATGGAAGGCGCGGCGGCTTCGGCGATGCGAATCGCACCCGGGAAGTAAGTGTAGGTATTGGAGCCTGCCGTGGAACCCGGTACCGGTGGTTTGGGGATGCCCAAACGCGCCGCGCCCCGATCGTCGAGTGGATAGACGTGGTACTTCCCGGCGGCCGCGTCGAACAGCTCCTTCATCTCGGCGACCTTCTCGGGCATCTTCGCCGCGAGATCGTTGGCTTCCGAGAAATCCTCGTTGAGGTTGTACAGCTCCCAGCGATCCTGGTCCCAGTTGCCGGGCGCCAGATCCTGGCGCCAGGGCAGCGTGTGTTGGGCATCGGCTTTCCAGCCGTTCGAGTAGATGGACCGGTTGCTGAGGATTTCGAAGTACTGCTCGTCGCGTCCGCGGAAGCCGGGGTCCGTGAAGCTCGCCAGGAACGACTTGCCGGCGAGCGGCTTCTGTTCGATGCCGTCGACGGACTTCGGCATCGGAACGTGCGCGGCCTCCAGGATGGTCGGCAATACGTCCACGAGGTGCAGGAAGGCATCGCGTGGCTTGTCATCGTGTTTGATCTTCGCCGGCCACCACACGACCATCGGGTTGCGCGAGCCGCCAAGATGCGACGCCACCTGCTTCACCCATTGGAATGGCGTGTTGCTCGCCCAGGCCCAGCCGACCGGGTAGTGCGGCTCGGTTTCCGGTCCTCCCAGTTTGTCGAGACGCGGCAGGATCTCGGCGATGGGTGTGCTTAGGCCATTGAGACCTTTGATTTCGTTGAGCGTGCCGTCCGGACCGCCCTCGCCCGAGGCGCCGTTGTCACCCACGATGTAGAAGATGAGTGTGTTCTCGGAGTCCGGCAAAGCCTTGACGGCGTCGATCAGCCGGCCGACCTCGTGATCCGTGAAGGCGAAGTAGCCGGCGTAGTTCTCGAACAGCGCGGCGTAGAGCTTCTTCTGTTGTGCGTTCAGCGTGTCCCAGGCCGGTACCCACTCGGGCCGCGCCGTGAGCTTGGTGCCGGGCGGCACGATTCCCAGATCGAGTTGCCTCTGAAAGACCTCTTCGCGGTACTTGTCCCAGCCCGCGTCGAACTTTCCCTTGAACTGGTCGCGCCACTTCGCGGTCACGTGGTGGGGAGCGTGCATGGAACCCGGCGCGAAATACATGAAGAATGGTTTGTTTGGCGCCACCGACTTTGACAGCTGCATGCGGGCGATGGCGCGATCCGTCATGTCGGTCAGGAAATGGTAGCCCTGAGCCGGCGTCTTGTTGGGTTCGACGGCGACCGTGTTCTCGAAGATCACCGGGTAGTATTGGTGTGTCTCGCCGGCATTGAAGCCATAGAAATAGTCGAAGCCCATGCCGGTGGGCCAGCGGTCGAATGGCCCGGCGACCGTGGTTTCCCAATCCGGCGTGTTGTGGTTCTTGCCGAACCACCAGGTGACATAGCCGTTGTCCCTGAGGATCGCGCCGGCGGTCGCGGTATCCCTGGGAATCATGGTCGAGTAGTTAGGAAATCCGGTCGCCCATTCCATGAGGAAGCCATTGCCGGCATCGTGATGATTGCGCCCGGTGAGCAAGGCGGCGCGCGAAGGACCGCAGATGGCCGTGGTGTGGAACCGGTTGTAGCGCAGGCCTTCCGACGCGAGTTTGTCGAGATTCGGTGTCGGGATCAGGCCGCCAAAGGTGGATGTCTGCCCGAAGCCGACGTCGTCGAGCAGGATGATGAGGACATTGGGTGCCCCTTCAGGCGCCGCCGGCGGGTTCTGCCAGTGCGACTCGGATTCCTTGTACGTCTTGCCGATCTTTCCCTCGAATTCCGACAGGCGCATCGGCAGGCTGCTGCGGCTATCGGCGTGGTTGCCCGCGGAGGGGGCAGTCTCGGCGCCAGTAGCAGTTTTTGCGGATTGTTGTCCGCAGGCCGTGACGAGAAGTCCGGCAAGCAGAAGCAAAGGCAGTCGCGCGCGATAAACGTGATACGAGCTGGTCGGCCTGGCATTCATTTGCGCGTCGCCTCATCCATGGGAAACGCGTGCAAATCGACCATAATTGCCCGCAAGGTGCCTATAAGACGTTGGGGCCTGAAGTAAGATTGTTCCTACATGCAAACCGCCACCAACCACACGCCGATGATGCAGCAGTACCTGCGCATCAAGGCCGAACACCCGAGCGCACTCCTTTTCTATCGCATGGGAGATTTCTACGAACTCTTCTATGACGACGCGCGTCGCGCCGCGAAACTCATCGACATCACGCTGACCTCGCGCGGCCAGTCGGCCGGCGAACCGATCCCGATGGCGGGTGTGCCCTATCACGCCGTCGACACCTATCTCGCGCGCCTGGTGCGCAAGGGCGAATCGGTGGCCATCTGCGAGCAGATCGGCGACCCGGCGAAATCCAAGGGCCCGGTCGAGCGCCAGGTGGTGCGCGTGGTCACGCCGGGCACGGTCACCGATGACGCGCTGCTGGAGCAGCGCCGCGAAACCTTGCTGGCCGCGATGGTGCGGCGGCCCGGCAAGGACGGCGCATCCTTCGGCCTGGCATGGCTGGATCTCGCCGCGGGCCGCTTCACCGTGCTCGAAGCCGATGGCGATGCCGCGCTGCTGGCCGAGCTGGAACGTCTCAAGCCGGCCGAACTACTCATTCCCGAAGACCAGTCTCGCGAACTCGGCGCACTCGTCGACGGTGCGGCGCGAACGCGCCCGCCCTGGCATTTCGAATTCTCCAGTGCCTCGCGCCTGCTCACCGACCAGCTCGGCACGCTCGACCTGCGTGGTTTCGGCGCGGATGATCTGCCACTGGCGATCGCCGCCGCCGGCGCGCTGCTGCAATACGTGCGCGAAACACAGAAGACCGCGCTGCCGCACATCACGCGCCTCGCGGTCGAAGAACGCGGCGATGCGCTGCATCTCGACGCCGCCACGCGCCGCAATCTCGAGATCGACGTGTCGTTGTCCGGCCAGGATTCCGCGACGCTGTTCGCGCTGCTCGACGCCACCGTGACTCCCATGGGATCACGCTGTCTGCGCCGCTGGCTCAATCGTCCGCTCACGGATCCGCAGGAACTGCGGCGCCGCTACCAGGCGCTGGCCCTGCTCGTCGATGCGCGCCGCTTCGAAGGACTGCGCGAGCCGCTGCGCACCGTGGGCGACGTGGAGCGCATCCTGTCGCGCATCGCGCTGCGCAGTGCGCGGCCGCGCGACCTCACCGCGCTGCGTGCCTCCATCGATGCATTGCCCGCGGTGCGCGCCTCGATGGCGCGCATCGAGGCGCCGCTCATCGCCGACCTCACGACCGCGGTCAGCGAACACCAGGACGTCGCCGCCCTCCTGCATCGCGCCATCGCGGAAGAGCCGTCGGTACTGCTGCGCGACGGCGACGTGATCGCGGCGGGTTACGACGCCGAGCTCGACGAATTGCGGCGGATCTCGTCCAACACCGACGAGTTCCTGCTGGAGCTGGAACGGCGTGAACGCGAACGATCCGGCCTGCCCTCGCTCAAGCTGGCGTACAACCGCGTCTCCGGCTTCTATATTGAAGTGAACCGCTCGCAGGCCGATCACGTCCCGAAGGACTACATCCGCCGGCAGACCGTGAAGAACGCCGAGCGCTTCATCACGCCCGAGCTCAAGAGTTTTGAAGACAAGGTGCTGGGCGCACGCGAGAAGTCGCTGGCGCGCGAACGGCAACTGTACGAGGAAATCCTCACGCAGCTCATCGATCGTCTGGCGCCATTGCAGGCCACGGCCAATGCGCTTTCCGCGCTGGACTGCCTGGCGGCGCTGGCCGAACGCGCCGCGCAGCTCGGCTGGACCGAACCCACGCTGGTCGCCGAGACGCGCCTCGAGATCCGCGGCGGACGTCATCCGGTGGTCGAGCATTTCATCGACACGCCCTTCGTGCCCAACGACCTGGTGTTCGACGCGGGACGGCGCATGCTCATCGTCACCGGTCCCAACATGGGCGGCAAGAGCACCTACATGCGCCAGGCCGCGCTGATCGTGCTGCTGGCGCATGTCGGCAGTTTCGTGCCGGCCGACCGTGCCGTGCTCGGCCCCATGGATCGCATCTTCACGCGCATCGGCGCGGGCGACGACCTGGCCGGCGGGCGCTCCACCTTCATGGTGGAAATGACCGAGGCCGCCAACATCCTGAACAACGCCACCGACCGCAGCCTCATCCTCATGGACGAGATCGGCCGCGGCACCAGTACCTTCGACGGCCTGTCGCTGGCCTGGGCGGTGGCGCGGCACATCGCGCGCGTGAACCGCAGCTTCACCCTGTTCGCGACTCACTACTTCGAACTCACCAGCCTCGCCAGCGAGATCGACGGCTGCGCCAACGTGCACCTGGACGCCACCGAGCATCGCGACGGCATCGTATTCCTGCACGCGGTCAAGGAAGGCCCGGCGAGCCGCAGCTACGGTCTCGCCGTGGCGCAGCTGGCCGGCGTGCCGCGCGAGGTCATCGCCGCGGCGCGCGAATACCTCGCGGCCCTGGAGAAAGGCGGCACCGCGGCTGCCGCGGACACGCCGCATCGCACGCGCGCGCGCGGCGCTTCCGTGCCCACGCCGCAGGCCCAACTACCGTTGGAACCGCCGGCGCCCCTGCCCGTGGATCCGCGGCTGGTGGAGCTCGAAGCCGCGCTGCGCGCGGTCAGCGCCGACGACCTCACGCCGCGCGCCGCCCTGGACCTCGTCTACCGTTTGCGCGCCCTGCTGGGCTGATTCTTGCAAGCCCGTGACGTCGCCGTGGGGCGACATTCTTCAGGGTGGCGCTGCGCCGGGATTGTCAGGACCTAGCTATTCGCGACAGAGCTCACAGTAAGCCGTAACGGGTCGCTTATGATCCGGGCGGCTACAGGGAGGTCCAAGATGTCAGCCGAAGTTCGCACGCGCCTCGTCGCGCTCGCGGGCGCCATTGCCTGCGCCCCATTCGCCCACGCCCAGACCATTGAAACCTACGCCGGTGGGGCGCGTTTCGTCGATTCACCCTCGCTCGACACGCCTCTCACGCCGGGCAAGAGCGCCGCAGGTCCCGATGGCAGCATCTATGTCATCAACGAATTCAATGGCCAGATCTACCGCTACGATCCGACGAATTCATCGGTGACGGCGCTGCCGCCGCCTCCCAATGACTATCTTTGGGAGTACGTGCGGGACGTGAACATCGCGGCCGACGGCACGGTATACGGCATCAAGGAAAACGCGCTCTGGCGCTTCGATCTTGCCAACGGCAACCAGGATTTCATCACCGGTTCCACCTGGGAAGGCCAGTCCACGCACTGCCAGGGTTATTCGTCCAATCCGGCGCGCTTCGACCATGCGGTGCAGCTCGCCACGGACACCATGGGCAACACCTACGTGCTGGACCAGTTCGACAACAATGTCTGTCGTGTGACTCCCTGGGGTGGCGTGGATCTGTTCGCGGGTAGTCCGTACGGGTCCGAAGGATTCGCCGGCGATGGCGGCCCGGCGACGTCCGCGCAGCTGAGCAATCCCATTTCCATCGCGATGGACACCGTCGGCAACATGTATATCGCCGACGACGGCAACCAGCGCATCCGCAAGGTCTCCTCGGTCGACGGCACCATCACCACGATTGCCGGCACGGGCCAATGGGGCTTCAACGGCGACGGCATTCCGGCCATCCAGGCCAACCTGTCTTCGCCCTCGGAAATCGCGGTCGACCTCCTGGGCAATCTCTTCGTTTTCGATCGCGGCGAGGCCCGCGTGCGCCGCATCGATGCGGTCACCGGGATCATCACCACCGTGGCCGGCAACGGCGACTACGGCAACTGGGGCGACGGGCCGGTCGGAGATGGCGGTCCTGCCACCAATGCCCCGCTCGGCGAAGTCACGGGTCTCAGCGTGACGTTCAACGGTGACCTGTACGTCAGCGACATGCCGAATCGCCGCCTGCGCCGAGTGGCGGCGGATACCGGCGTCATCACCACGGTGATGGGCAACGGTGAAGACTCTTACTGCGGCGACAACGCCCAGCGCGTGAATGCCTGTTTCTACAACCCCCTGGACGTCGCGCTGGACGCGCAAGGCAACGTCTACGTCGCCGACTCAGGCAATGGCCGCGTCCGCAAGATCGACGCCGCGACCGGCGTCGTCACCACGCTCGCAGGCCATGGCTCCTACCAGCAGCACGGCGGTGACGGCGGTCCGGCCGTGGACGCCACCTTCGCCTATGAGCCGCGCGGCGTCGCAGTCGACGCCGCAGGCAACGTGTACATCGCTGCGGGCTTCGATCAGCGCATCCGGCGCATCGATGCCGCCAGCGGCATCATCACCACCATCGCGGGCAACGGCACGGCCGGCTTCTCCGGCGACGGTGGTCTGGCGAGCGCGGCACGAGTCAGCCGTCCGACCGACCTCATTTTCGACGCGGCCGGCAACCTCTATTTCTCGGATGTCGACAACTCACGCGTGCGCAAGATCGCGGCGGGCACGGGAATCATCACCACCGTGGCCGGCAACGGTAGCCAGCTCGGGCCCCTCGGCGACGGTGGCCCGGCCCACTCGGCGCGCATCGCGCACCCGGGAGCGCTGGCCCTGGACCACAACGGCAACCTCCTGATCTCCGACTATGGCGAGCCGCGCATCCGGCGCGTGAACCTGAGCACCGGCATCATCTCGACCATCGCCGGCAACGGCACGTATTTCCCCTCGGGAGATTCCGGGCCCGCGCTGCTGGCAGGCCTCGGCAACAGCCCGCAGATCGCGGTCGAACCCACGGGCAACATCCTGGTCACGTCGGGCTGGCAGGTGCGCCGCATCGACATGACCACCGGCAACATCGAACTACTCACCTTCAACATGTACTCGCCGGATGGCCGCACCATCCAGGCGCCGACCGGTACCGCGCTCGGTGCCGACGGCAGCCTCTACGTCTCCGATTCGAACGAACAGCGAATCTTCCGCATCTCCGATCTGCCGCAGGCACCGATCGACACCACGCCGCCGACCATCGAAGCGATGGTGCAGGGCCTGCCGGGCAATGACGGCTGGTATCGCACCGACGTGCGCGTGATTTTCATTACCCGCGACGAGCAGACGGCGGTCGAGCGCAGCGGTTGCGACACCGTCAACGTCACGCAGGACACGACCGGCGTCACGTTCACCTGCACGGCCACTTCGAGCGGCGGCACGGCCACCGAATCCGTCACCATCAAGCGGGACGCGACTCCGCCGACGCTCTCGTTCGGCCAGGTCTCGCCGGCACCGGATGCGAACGACTGGAACAACACACCAGTCACGATCGGTTTCGCGAGCACCGATGCCACCTCGGGTGTCGCCGGCACCAGCCGCGAAAGTCCGCTGGCGTTCAATCAGGACGGATCCGACATGCGGCTCGACGTCGTGGTCCATGATCGCGCCGGCAACAGCGCGACGTTCCTGAGTCCATTCGTCCATATCGACCGCACGCCGCCTGTCGTTACGCCGAGGGCCATCGGCACGATTGGCAACAACGGCTGGTATCGGAGCGATGTGCTCGTGGAATGGCTCCTCGACGATGCCTCCTATATCGATATCGTCACGGGCTGCGGCGACAGCACGGTTTCGCAAGACACGGCGAGCGTGACCTTCACCTGTACGGCTCGTTCGCCGGGCGGCACAACCAGCAATTCAATCACGTTGAAGCGCGACGCCACGGCACCGGCGCTTGCCTTCGGCGCGGCAACGCCCGCGCCCAATGCCAACGGCTGGAACAAGACCAACGTGAGCATCCCCTTCACCACCAGCGATGCGCTTTCGGGCGTGGCCTCGAGCAGCGGCCCGAGCCCGCTGGTCATCAGCGCCGAGGGGGCGGCCGTCACGGGGCAGGTCGTGGTCACCGACCAGGCCGGCAACGCGGCCACCTTCACCAGCATCCCGCGCAACATCGACAAGACCGCGCCCGCCATCGCCATCACCGCGCCTGCCAGTGGCGCCACGTATGGCTTCTACCAGGACGTGGTCGCGGACTTCGTCTGCAACGACGTGTCGTTGCTGACCTGCGCAGGTCCCGTGGCGGATGGCGAACTGGTGAACACGCGCACCGCCGGTGCGCGCACCTTCCGCGTGACCAGCACCGACAGGGTGTCCTTCAGTGCGGCGGTGACCCACAACTTCACCGTGGAATCCGCGTTCAACTGGGAAGGGTTCCTCGCGCCCGCCAACACGCCACCCACGCTCAACCTGGTGCCGCGTGGCGCGCTGGTCCCGATTCGCTGGAAGCTTCCGGACGGGCGCGGCGGGTTCGTGTCGAACACGGCGTCCTTCACCTCGGCCACCGTCGGCAGCCTGAGCTGCGGCGGTTCGCCGTCGGTGCCGCTCAACGACACGGCCAGCGGCCCGGCGGGAATCAGCTACGACGCGGCCAGCGGCACGTTCACCTACAACTGGCAGACCAACGGCGGCTGGACCGGCTGCCGCAAGCTCACCATCAAGCTGCGTGACAACAGCACGCACGAATTGCGCTTCAGATTCCAATAAGAACGTCGATAGCCTCCTGTGCCGGCCGCGAGGCCGGTTAATCCTAAAGGCCTAGGTCTTCCGACCTAGGCCTTTTTTCATGGGCCTAACTACCGTGATGTGGCCCGCAACCATGGACATTTCCGGTGTTTCACGTTTCGTCCGGCGACTACGATTCCGCCGCGCCCCAGTACAGGAGAGGAATCGTGAAAAAGAGCCACATCGCCGCCGCCGTCGCCACTGCATTGTTGTTAGCCAGTCAGCAGGCCATGGCCGCACCCACGGATTGCGAGGACGAAGGCGGCGGCACATTCAGGTGCGGTGTTTCGAGCACGACGACGCCGGGCGACAACACCGCGGTGGGAACCAGCTCCACCGCGACCGGCGGATCCTCGACGGCCCTGGGAAATCAGTCTTCCGCCGTGGGAGTGATTTCGACGGCGCTGGGCCAGAACTCCTACGCCAACGGCTACCAGTCCACGGCCGTGGGCGCCAACTCCAGTACCAACGCGAACGAAGCCACCGCGGTAGGCGGCAATGCGCACGCCATGAGCTCCAATGCCTCCGCGCTGGGAGTCAATGCCGTTGCCAGCGGCCAGAACTCCACCGCTCTCGGCAGCCTTTCGTCGGCATCCAGCTTCAACACCACGGCGGTGGGTTTCGACGCCTCGGCCAATGGCATCCATTCGACGGCCATCGGCCAGAACTCCGCGTCGAATGGTATCGCCACTCTCGCGGTGGGCGCGAACGCCGAAGCCTTCGGCAACTCCGCCACGGCGCTGGGCCACAATGCCATCGGCTGGGGGCAAGCCTCGACGGCCGTGGGCCAGGGGGCCTCTGCCGGTGGCACGAACTCCGTTGCGATCGGCTCCAACGCCCAGGTTTCCGGCAGCACCATTGGCTCGGTGTCGCTGGGCATGAGCTCGGTGGCGCTGGAGGATTACGTCGTGAGCGTCGGCGACGCCAACGCCGGCCTGCGCCGCCGCATCACCAACGTGGACACGCCAACAGGCGCGTTCGACGCCACCAACAAGGGGTACGTCGATACGCTCGCCAGCGACACGCTGGACGATGCCGAGCTCTTTGCCACGGGCGTGGCCAACGCGGCACGCACCAATGCCGAGAACTACGCCGACTCGGTGTCCGCCACGGCGCAGGGCGCCGCGGAAAGTTTCGCCATCACGGTCGCGGGCACTGCCCAGGCCGCCGCCATGGCCCATGCCGACCAAGTCGCGACCAACGCGCAGGGTGCGGCGCAGGCGAACGCGCAAACCTACGCAAGCAACCTGGTGCAGGGCGGCGCCACCAACGCCAGCTTCGCGTCCATCAACGCCAACGGCGGCGGCATCTCCAATGCCGGAACCATTCGCGGTGTCACCGCGGCGACGCAGTCCGACCAGGCGGTGAACTATGCGCAGCTGCAGGCGGTGTTCTCGCAACTGGTGCAGAGCGGCCTGTGCCGCATCGATGGTGCCGAGGTGAGCTGCGGTGCCACGGGCGCCAGCAACGCGCTGACGGCCGGCAGCGGCGCGGTCGTGGGCGTGGGCGCCGACAATGCCATCGCGCTGGGCACGAACTCGAATGCGCAGAACGGCGGCGCGATTGCCGTGGGTCACGGGGCCACCGCCGTGCAGTCGAACTCGGTGGCCATCGGCGCGGGTGCGTTCGCGCAATCCTCGGTGGCGCTGGGCACGGGTGCGATGGCCACGGGCACCAACACCACGGCCGTCGGCGACAACGCCGGGGCCTCGGGCAATTTCGGCGTGGCCGTGGGCAATAACGCGCAGGCCACGCATGACAACTCGGTGGCGCTCGGCAATGGCTCGACCACCAGCGCCGCGAACACCGTGTCGGTGGGCAGCGCGGGCAATGAACGCCGCGTCACCCACGTGGCGGCCGCCACCGAGGGAACCGATGCGGTGAATCTCACGCAGCTCAACAACGCGCTCGCGGCCGTGAGCGCCTTCCAGGGAGCGTCCGAGAGCTTCGTGAATCAGCGCTTCGCTTCAGCCACTGCTTATACCGATCAGCTGGTGAAGTCGGCGCGCGAATACGCGGCGCGTGGCATCGCCGCGAGTTCGGCATTGCCCAACGTCACGCCGTCGGAGCCGGGCAAGACCGCCGTGGGCCTGGGCTCGGGTTACCACGATGGCGAGACGGCCGTCGGTCTCTCGGTGGCGCATTCCTTCGACAACAGCGTGTTGATCACCGGCGGCGTGGCCAAGGTGAGCGGCGGCAAGAACGTCGCGCGCATGTCGGTGGGATTCGAATTCTGATGCGCACCGGACTCATGCCTGCGGGCGCGCTGGTTGCCTGCGCACTGTTGGTGGCTTGTGGTGGTGGCGGGAGCAATCCCGCCCCGCCCGCACCGGCGCCCGCGCCTTCGCCCGCGCCGGCGGACACCACGGCACCGCAAACCTCGCTCGACTCGCATCCCGAGTCCGCGACGCGCTCGCAAGCCGCAGGCTTCACGTTTTCCAGCGAGAACGGCGCCACTTTCGAGGCCAGCCTGGACGGCGCCGCCTTCGCCGCCGCCACCAGCCCGGTGAGCTTCACCGACCTCGCGCCGGGCTCACACACCTTCGCGGTGCGTGCGCGCGACGCGGCCGGCAACGTCGACGACTCACCGGCGACCTTCACCTGGGGCGTGGACCACGTGCCCCCGTCGGCGCGCATCGCCTTCCCCACGGCGCTGTCGTATTCCGACGCCAGTGTCATCGCCGTGCGCGGCAATGCCAATGATGCGCATGGCGTGGCAGAAGTGCGCGTCAACGGCGTGCTCGCCAACACGCTCGACGGATTCCAGAACTGGCGCGCCGACGTGCCGCTGGCCGCGGGCGAGAACTCGCTCACCGTCAGCGTGCGTGACGCGGCGGGCAACGAGACGAATGCCGCGAGTTCCGCGAAAGTGGTGAATCGCGGCCCACCCGTGTTCCTGATTCGCGGCATCGACTTCGATGCCACGGGCGAACGCATCATCGTCGGCGACCGGCAGATGAACATCGTGTACGCGGTGGATCCCGCGACCGGCTATTCGCAGCTGGTTTCGCCGGCCTCGGCCATCACCGGGCCGCTGTTTCGACTCACCGATCTCGCGGTGGACGCGTCGCGAAATCGCGCCGTGCTGATCGACTCTTATCTGAACGCGCTGGTGGCCGTGGATCTCGCCACCGGTGCGCGCCAGGTACTCGCGCCCGCCTCGCTCGCAAGCAGCGACACCAACGTCACCGACACCTCGTTCGTCGCGGTGGACGGCACCCGCAACCGCGCCTTCGTGCTCCGCACCAGCAACCTGTCGGTGATCGAGATCGACCTGGCCACGGGCGTCCGCCAGGTGATCAGCAGCACCACGCTGGGCAACGGCGATCATTTCTGCGCGCCGCGCGGAATTCTCTACGACGAAATCAGCGTTCCGGGCACACCGCGACTGCTGGTCACGGGCGGAGTTTCCACCGACCTGGGTTGCGAGGCCCGCCTCACCGCGGTTGAACTCGCCACCGGCGATCGCAGCGTCGTTTCATCGGCCGCCGACTTCATCGGAACCGGCATCACCTTTGGCGAGCCGGCGGCGCTGCGCATGGACGCCACCAATCGCCGCGTGATCGTGCGCGACTCGCTGCGAGCGATTTTCGCCGTCGACCTGGACACCGGCGACCGCACTCAGCTCGCCGGCGAATTCACCGGGTCTGGTTCGAATTTCGACAACTCGGTGCGCGGCATCGCGTTCAATTCCGCCACCGGAAACGTGTACATCCCCAGCGCCGGCAGCACGATGATCGGTCTCGACACGACCACGCTGGAACGAACGCTGCTGCTTTCGACTTCGATCGGTTCGGGCACGGCGCTCGGCGGAAGCGAGGGCATCGTGGTGGAACAGAGCTCCGGCACGGCCGCCTCGCTGCTGCTGGCGGAACGCGGCTATCGCAGCCTGGTGCGCCTGAATCTGGCCAGCGGTCAGCGCAGCGTGGTCTCGAGCCAGATGCAGAATGTGGGAACGGGCAACGACTTCTTCGCGCCCAGCGACGTGGTGCTCGACACGCGGCCGGGTTCCAATGGCCACACTGCCATCGCGCTGGTGGACGCGCCGCTCAACGCCCTGGTGTCCGTGGACCTGCTCACCGGAAATCGCACCATGCTGCAGCCGTTGGGCGTCGATCTTCAGTCGCTGGGAATCATGCGCAGCCTGCGGCTCGACGCGGCCGGCAATCGTGCCTACTTCTCGGCCACGGTGCCCAGCCAGTTCAACTCGCTCTACTCCATCAACCTGGCCACCGGCGCGCTGCAGGAAATCGCGGGCGGGCCACGCGGCAGCGGACACATTCACGATCGCGCCTCCAACTTCGTGCTGTTGCCGGCTTCGAACCCGACCCGGGCGCTGCTGGCCGACGAAGGCCCGGGCGGCGTGTTCTCGGTGGACTTCGCCACCGGCGACCGCACCGAGTTCCTCGCGCCCTGGCCCGAGGACTCGAGCCCCGGCGCCAGCGTCATGGGCGGGTCGTATCTCGATACGCCGAACGCACGTTTGTTAGGCGTGCGCGTGGGCTCGGAGAGCAATGTGTTCTCGGTGTCGTTGACCACGGGCGCGCAGCGCGTGATTTCGGGCGAGGACCCGGTCACGGGCGTGGTCACCGGCCGGGGCCCCGTCCCCTTCGGCGCCTTTGCCATGGACGTCAATGACGGCATCGCCTACCTGGCCAACTACTGGACCGAGTCGGTCTATGCCGTTGACCTCGTGTCCGGCGACCGCGTGATCATCGCCCGCTGATTCGCGGTATCCGTCAGGACTGATTCGGCGCGTCGAACCGGCCTTCGTCGAGGAAGCTCGCCACCTGCCGGGCCACCAGCGGCGACACCAGCATGCCCATGTGGCTCACGGGCAGCGCCAGGTGCGCGGTGTGGCCGGGTAGTTTGGTTTCGCTGAGCGCCACGGTGCCGTCGCTGGGCTCCTGGAACTGCGCGAAGAAGCGGCCCAGGCCCATGGGCGTGGTGCCGGCGATGAGCCCGATCTCGCGATCGCAGCGCCAGCAGCGCGGCTCGCAGGGCTGGATCAATTCCTCGGCCACCAGCGGCCCCACCACGCGGCGCAGCCAGGCATGGCGCGCCACGGCCTGGGCCGAGCGGCTTTCCACCACGGGCGATCCCAGTAACACCACCCGGCCGCCGCGCTCGCAGCGCTCGCGTTCGAAGTACCGGGTCAGGACCACGCCACCCAGGCTGTGACCGACGAAGTGGATGCGGTCGGCCTCGATGCGCTTCACGAACTGCGAGAGCTGCGCCAGTGTGGCGGAGATCGATCCGCGCACGGTGGGATAACTGAAGCGATGCGCCTCGAAGCCCAGCGACGCGGTGAGACGCCGCCGCAGCAGCGTGAACTCCGCGCCGTTGAGAAAGAGCCCGTGGACGAAGACGACCGCGGTCTTCATGAAAATGGGGACATTCCTATTTTCCGCCGACGGGACTCAGCATCACCGATATCGAGGTCTCAGGAAAATAGGAATGTCCCCATTTTCTCAGGTGGTCGGCGGAGGGGTGCGTACGCGGATGTGCAGCTCGCGCAGCTGCTTTTCGCTGACTTCCGTGGGCGCGTCGGTCATGAGGTCCGCGGCGGTCTGCGTCTTGGGGAACGCGATGACGTCGCGAATGCTGTCGGTACCGCACATGTGCATGACCAGGCGGTCGAGACCGAACGCGATGCCACCATGCGGCGGCGCGCCGAACTTGAGCGCATCCAGCAGGAAGCCGAACTTGAGCTTCGCCTCATCCGGCGCGATGCCCAGCAGGTCGAACACCGCCGACTGCAGGTCCTGGCGGAAGATTCGCACCGAACCGCCGGCGATCTCGCTGCCGTTCAGCACCAGGTCGTAGGCCTTGGCCAGCGCCTTGTCCGGGTTGGCCTTGAGCTCTTCGATGTCGTCGTTGACCGGCGAGGTGAAGGGATGGTGCATGGCCACCCAGCGCTTCTCGTCCGGGTCCCACTCGAACATGGGGAAGTCCACCACCCAGAGTGGCTTCCAGTCCGCGGTGGTCAGCTTCTGGTCGACGCCGACCTTGAGGCGCAGCGCGCCGAGCGCGTCACTGACAACCTTGGCGCTGTCGGCACCGAAGAAGATGAGGTCGTTGTCGCGCGCGCCCGTGCGCTCGAGAATCCCCTTCACGGCGTCATCGCTCAGGAATTTCACGATGGGCGACTGCAGGCCTTCCTTGCCTTGCGCGACGCTGTTCACCTTGATGTACGCGAGACCCTTGGCGCCGTAACGCCCGACATAGGCGGTGTAGTCGTCGATCTGCGAGCGCGGCATGGCGCCGCCACCCGGCACTCGCAGCGCGGCCACGCGGCCTTTCGGATCTTTCGCGGGCGCCGCGAACACCTTGAAGTCGCAGCCGGCGACGAGGTCGGCCACGTCCACCAGTTCCAGCGGGTTGCGCAGGTCGGGCTTGTCGGACCCGTAGCGACGCATGGCCTCGGAGAAACTCATGCGCGGGAACGGGTCGGCGAGTTGCGCACCGATGGCGTCCTTGAAGATGTGACGCGTCAGCGCTTCCATCATCTGCATGATCTGTTCCTGCGAAAGAAACGAGGTCTCGATGTCGAGCTGCGTGAACTCGGGCTGACGCTCGGCGCGCAGGTCTTCGTCGCGGAAGCACTTGACGATCTGGTAGTAGCGGTCGAAGCCCGCGACCATGAGCAACTGCTTGAAGATCTGCGGCGACTGCGGCAGCGCGAAGAACGCGCCGGCATGCGTGCGCGAGGGCACGAGGTAGTCGCGCGCGCCTTCCGGCGTGGCCTTGCCGAGCACCGGCGTTTCGATATCGACGAAACCCTGGTCGTCGAGGTAACGGCGCATGGCACGCGTGATCTGGTGACGCAGGCGCAGGCGGCGCTGCATGTCATCGCGGCGCAGGTCGATGTAGCGGTACTTGAGGCGGATCTCTTCGCTGACGTGTTCGTCGAGCTGGAAGGGCAACGGCTCGGAACGGTTGAGGGTCACCAGCTCGCGCGCCAGCATCTCGACCTTGCCCGAGGCCAGGTTGGCATTGGCGGTGCCCGCCGGGCGCTCGCGCACCAGGCCACGCACCTGCACGACGAATTCATTGCGCAGCTTCTCGGCGTCGGAAAACTGGGCCTGGTTGTCCGGGTCGAAAACCACCTGCAGCAGACCGTCGCGGTCGCGCAGGTCGACGAAAATGACCCCGCCATGGTCGCGGCGGCGATGGACCCAGCCGGCAACCGTAACCTCTTGACCGACCAGCTTTTCGTTGACCTGGCCGCAGTAGTGAGAACGCATGGAAAGCCCGGGAAGCACTGGAAAGGGCGGCGATGTTACCGGGTTGCCGGCGCCGCTGGAACCGGTTCAGCCCCAGTGCAGTCTGAGACGGTTAGGGTGGCCATACGGTGTATCTTGTGCCGCCCTTTTGAACCCTCCCTTCCAAGTCAGAGGTGACCATGACTCGTTTGCTCTCCGCCCTGTTGGTAGCCGGCACATTGCTTGCGACGGGATCCGTCGCCCAGGCACAAGCCAAATGGGTTGCCGGACAGCACTACAGCGTGCTGCCGCAGGCGCAGCGCACCCAGGTACCGGCGGGCAAGGTCGAGGTCATGGAAGTGTTTTCGTACGGCTGCCCGGCCTGCAATCACTTCCAGCCCACGATCAAGAGGCTCAAGGCCGCCCTGCCGCCGAATGCGCAGATGGTGTACCTGCCTGCCTCGTGGAATGCCGCCGAGGCCTGGCCGATGTTCCAGCGCGCCTATCTCACGGCGATATCGATGGGCGTCGCGGAGAAAGCGCACGACGCCATGTACGAAGCCATCTGGACCACGGGTGAGCTGGGCGTGACGGACCTGAAAACCGGTCGCCTGCGCACCAAGCTGCCCACCATCGAAGACACCGCGCGTTTCTACCAGCGCGTTACGGGCGTGAAGGCCGCCGACTTCGTTGCCGCTTCCAAGTCCTTCGGCGTGGACCTCAAGGCGCGCCAGGCCGACAGCCAGATCATCGCCATGCAGGTGACCGGCACGCCGACGCTGGTGGTCAACGGCAAATACCGTCTCAACAACGAACATCAGCTGAACGCCGACCAGATCATCGACCTGGTGAAGTTCCTGGTGGCGAAAGAGACGAAGTAATGGGGACATTCCTGATTTGCTAGGAAACGGGGACAGGCCTCAGCTGTAGAGGCGCCGGTGGGTGAGGTCATGCGTCCCGCGGCTCAAACTTCGAGCGCTTCATAAGAATGAAAATGAGGATATTTTCATTCTTATGAAGCGCGCGAGACTTGAGCGTTTCGAATGCTTCGAACCCGCACCCGCGCCCGCGCCCGCACTCTCATCCAGGCCCGTCCCCTTTTCCTAGCAAATCAGGAATGTCCCCATTTCCTAACTACGCAGGTACCAGGCGTAGTCGAGCTCACTGACCTCGGCGGAGAAGCGTTCGCACTCCTGGCGCTTGATCGCGAGGAAGATCTTCACGAACTCCTCGCCCAGCGCCTCGCGCAGGAAGGTCGATCGTTCGGCGCGTTCCAGGGCCTCGTGCCAGGTTCGCGACAGGGTGCGCTCGCCAGCCTGTGCATAGCCGTTGCCTTCGACCGGCGGACCGGGATCCAGGCGCTCGCGCAGTCCCCGCTCCACGCCGGCCAGCACCGTCGCCACCACGAGATAGAGGTTGGCATCGGCACCGGCGATGCGATGTTCGACATGCCTTGACGCCGGTGGCCCGGCGGGCACGCGCAACGACACGCTGCGATTGTTGATTCCCCAGATGGGCGCGACCGGCGCGTAACTCTGGCTGACGAAACGGCGGTAGGAATTCGCATTCGGCGCGAACACCGCCATGGACTCGGCCATGGTCGCCTTCAATCCACCAATGGCATGTCGCAACTGCGCGCTTCCCGCTGGATCCTCGGCGGCAAACTGGTTGCGTCCGCCGGCGTCATTGAGGCTGACGTGCACGTGCAGGCCGCTGCCAGCCCGGCCCGCAAAGGGCTTGGCCATGAAACAGGCGATGAGCCCGTGTTTGGCGGCGACTCCCCGCAACACGCGCTTGAACATCACCGCCTCGTCCACGGCGCGCAGGGCATCGTCCCGGTGACGCAGCGTGATCTCGAACTGCCCGGGCGAGTATTCCGACATCAGCGTCTCGGCCGGCAATCCTTGCGCCATGGCCGCGCGGTATACGTCGTCAAACACCGGCGCGAGATCGTCGAGCCGCGTGAGGCTGTACGCGTCGATCTTTTGCCGTTCGCTGGCGCGCCCACCACCCGCGGGCACCAGGCGACCGCCGGCCTCTTCCTTCAGTAGATAGAACTCGATCTCGCAGGCCACCACCGGCGTGAGTCCGAACGCCGAGAACCGCTCCACGGCGCGCACCAGCGCATGACGCGGATCCGCCGCGGCCGGCTGACCCTGGGCGTCGAACATGGTCAGCATCAACTGGCCCGTGGGTGTTGCCAGCCACGGCGCCACGCGCAGGCTGCCGGCGATCGGCCGCGCCGTCATGTCGGCGTCACCCGTGTCCCAGACCAGCCCGGTCGCGTCGACGTCTTCGCCCGTGATGTCGAGGCCCAGGATGGATCCCGCCACCGGGCGACCGGTGTCGAATATCTTCTGCAGCTCTTCGCGTCGCACGGCCTTGCCGCGCGCCACGCCCGAAGGATCGGTGATCAGGATCTGCACCGCCTGGATGTCCGGATGCGCCGCAAGGAATGCGGCCAGCTCGGCGGGTGTCGCGATCTGCAGCTGCTTCATGCGGGACTTCCCACTTCGCGCAGGCAATCGTGCAGGTGCCCGAGCAGCAGATCCACGTGCGCGGTGTTTGTGACGGGCGCGCACAGCATCATGTTGTGAAACGGCGTGAGCAACACGCCGCGATTGAGCAGGTACAGGTGGATGGCGTGTTCCAGGTCCGGCCAGGCCTCGCGTTCGGACTCGGCGCCGTTGCGCGGCGGCCGGCCGAAGCCGAACTCCAGCCGCGCGCCCACGCGCGCCACGTGCCAGGGAAGCTCCTGCGCGGCGAACACCCGGCCCAGCCCTTCGGAAAGATAGGCGGCCGTGTCCTGCATGCGCTGGTAGTTGGCGGGCGTCATGAGTTCATCGAGGCTGGCTTCGAGGCAGGCCAGTGCCAGCGCGTTCGCCGACAGCGTGGTGCCCATGCCCGAGTGCCCGCCGGCGCGTTCGCGCTGCACGCGACGCATGCCGGCCTCGACGTCGGCGGTGAAACCAAACACCGCGCAGGGCATGCCGCCGGCGATGGCCTTGCCGCACACCCAGATGTCCGGGTCCAGCCCGCGGGCGCGCGAGTAGCCACCGCGCGCCGTGGACAGCGTGTGTGTCTCGTCGACGATCAGCAGCGCCCCGTGGCGGCGGGTGAGCTGGCGCAGCGTCTGCAGGAATCCTTCTTCCGGCAGCACCATGCCGATGTTGGTCATGACCGGTTCGGCGATCACCGCGGAAGTGCGGCCGCGCGCCAGCACCTTCTCGAGCGCGGCGACGTCGTTGAAGGGCACGGCGTCGGTGGTGGTGCTGACATCGTGGTTCATGCCGATGAGGCCGGCCCGGGCGCGCGTCCCACCCTTGTCGTTGTCGGGCAAGGCGCGCACCAGCGTTTCTTCGACCGTGCCGTGATAGCAACCATCGAACACCAGCGTCCGGGCACGCCCCGAAATCGCACGCGCCCAGCGCAGCACGGCGCGATTGGCATCGGTGGCGGTCTGCGTGATCTGCCAGAACGGCAGGCCGAAGGTCGCCGCGAGCTTCTCGCCCACGCGCGCCACGCGTTCCGCCGGCAACATGGTGGTGATGCCGCGGGCGCCGGTCTCCGCCAGCGCACGCGCAATGGCGGGCGGCGAATGGCCAAACATCGCGCCCGTGTCACCGAAGCAGAAATCCACGTAAGTGTTGCCGTCGACGTCTTCGATCTCGACGCCGCTCGCGCGCCGCACGAACAACGGGTGTGGCGTGCTCCAGTCGCGCATCCAGTGCATGGGCACGCCCCCGAGCCAATGCGCGGCGCTGTCGGCCGACAGCCGCGCCGACTCCCGGTGGGCGGCGAGAAAGGAATCGTGTTCCCGCGCGGCGAGCTTGCTCAGGGCAACGCTGTTGATGCCGGGCCGCCGCGCGTAGTTCATGTCAGCGGCGCGTTTTACGCGCGCCCTTGTGTTTCGCCTTCGCGCGCGCGGCCGCCTTGACCGGCTTTGCGGCCGGCTTGTCCGCCGCGGGCTTCGCCTCGGTCTTGGCCTCGGGCTTCGCGTCGGTCTTGGCCGTCTCTGCCTTGGTCTCCGTCTTGGCTTCTTCCTTTTCAGCCCCGGCGAGGTTGCGCTTGTTTTCCTTGTCCGACTTGAAATCGGTCTCGTACCAGCCCGAGCCCTTGAGCCGGAACACGGGCGCGGACATGAGCTTGCGCAGCCCGTTCTTGCCGCAGCTCGGGCACTTCTTCAGTGGCTTGTCGCTGATTTTCTGCAGGACCTCGTCGCGGTATCCGCAGTTTGGACATTCGTATTCGTAGAAAGGCATTTCGACCCCGGATCTTGATGCGCCGCGATTATAGAAGAACGCGATTCCGATTCGGCGTCGGACCAGTAGTTTCCGAGCGCCACCCGGGAGCTCGTGGCCACGACCACGGATTCGGCCGTGATATCCCACTGATGGATGTCGCCGTCCGGCTGGCTGTAAAAGGCCGTGTAGCAGTGGATATGGCGATTGCGCCAGGCGCCGCGTACGTCTTGCGCCGAAAGGTTGCGCGAGCCATTGACCTGCGGATGCGTGTGCCATTCGCCGAGCACCTTGGCGCCCGCGGGGATGCCCTCCGCCGCGGGTGCGGTATTCAGCACGCAGCTGTCCCTGGCGCACACGTTGCCGCGGATTACCGAGCTTTCGATGAATCCACCGGATCGGTAGATGAACCCGAAGTATTCCCGGTTGCGGGAAAGCGGTCCGTACAGGCGGAACTGCGCCCGGACATGCGCCAGGACCTCGTCCTGCGCGCAGCCTGGATCAGCGATGGAATCGTCCGCGTGCGCGGATCCGCACAAACCCAGGGCCGCCCAGAACCAGGCGTATCGCCTCGAAGAGTGAACCGTCATGTGACACCAGCAATCGCGGTCCAAAAAGGACCTTCCAAGCCACGCTTCCGGAGAAGCGGCCCGAGAAATCGGCTGGTTCAGGTAGGGCGCGGTTCGTCCTCTCGGGGACCTGTCCGCTGCCAGGAGTAGAAGCCTTACCTCACCAGCAGATGGTGATGGGCATGACGGCGATATTCACAATTCACACGCATGGGTTGTACTGGGACGTGTGAGTCTACGCCTCGAATCGGCGAGTGGATAGAAAAAAATGTCGCTGCACTGCGGCCGCGGAATGCCGCAGTGCGAGCGCGGTGCCGGCGCTGGTAGTTAGCGCTGCTTCGTGAACTCGAGCCCGTTGCCGGCGCTGGCCTGCGCGCGGATGCGATCGCCGGGCAGGAACTTGCCCCCGAGGATCGCCTGCGCCAGCGGGTTTTCCACCTGCTGCTGGATGGCGCGCTTCAGCGGGCGAGCGCCGTACACCGGGTCGTAGCCCGCTTCGCTGAGACGCTCCAGTGCATCGTCGCCGAGCGTGAGCTCGAGGTTGCGGTCGAGCAGCCGGCGCCGCAGCTGCGCGAGCTGGATGTCCACGATGGCGCGGATCTGGCTCGTGCCCAGCGGTTGGAACACGCAGATATCGTCGATGCGGTTGATGAACTCGGGCCGGAAGTTTTCCTGCACCACTTCCATGACCGCGGCCTTCATCGCCGCGTAGTTGCCTTCCCCGGCGAATTTCTGGATGACATCCGAACCGAGGTTCGAAGTCATGATAATCACGGTGTTGCGGAAGTCCACGGTGCGACCCTGGCCATCGGTGAGGCGGCCGTCGTCCAGCACCTGCAGCAGCACGTTGAACACGTCGGGATGCGCCTTCTCGACTTCATCGAGCAGGATCACCGCGTAGGGACGGCGGCGCACGGCCTCGGTGAGCTGCCCGCCTTCGTCGTATCCCACGTATCCGGGCGGCGCGCCGATGAGGCGCGACACCGAGTGCTTCTCCATGAACTCGGACATGTCGATGCGCACCATCGACTCTTCGGTGTCGAACAGGAATTCCGCGAGCGCCTTGCAGAGCTCGGTCTTGCCCACGCCGGTGGGGCCGAGGAACAGGAACGAACCGTTCGGGCGGCGCGGATCGGCAAGGCCGGCGCGCGAGCGGCGGATGGCGTTCGAGACGATCTTCACCGCCTCGTCCTGGCCCACCACGCGCTTCGACAGCGCCTCTTCCATGCGCAGCAGTTTTTCCTTCTCGCCTTCGAGCATCTTGGAGACGGGAATGCCGGTCCACTTGGAAACCACTTCGGCGATTTCCTCGTCGGTGACCTTGTTGCGGACGAGCTGGGTTTCCTTGCTCTCGGCAATCTGCGCCTGCGCGAGTTTCTTCTCGAGCGCCGGGATCTTCTCGTACTGGATGCGCGCGACGGTAGTCAGGTCGCCCTTGCGGCGCGCCTGCTCCATGTCGAGCCTCACCTTCTCGAGTTCCTCGCGCACGCCCGCGGCGCCCTGCAGCGAGGCCTTCTCGCTCTTCCAGATTTCCTCGAGATCGGCGTATTCCTTTTCCAGACCCTTGAGCGTGACCTGCAGATCCGACAGGCGCTTCTTCGTGGCCGCGTCGGTTTCCTTCTTGAGCGCTTCCTGCTCGATCTTGAGCTGGATGATGCGACGCTCGAGTTTGTCCAGCGCCTCGGGCTTGGAGTCGATCTCCATGCGGATGCGCGCGGCGGCTTCATCGATCAGGTCGATGGCCTTGTCCGGCAGCTGGCGATCGGAGATGTAGCGATGCGAGAGCGTCGCCGCGGCCACGATGGCCGGGTCGGTGATGTCCACGCCGTGGTGGACCTCGTAGCGCTCCTGCAGTCCGCGCAGGATGGCGATGGTGTCTTCGACGCTGGGCTCGTTGACCAGCACCTTCTGGAAGCGCCGCTCGAGCGCGGCGTCCTTCTCGATGTACTTGCGGTATTCGTCGAGCGTGGTGGCGCCGACGCAGTGCAGCTCGCCACGCGCCAGTGCGGGCTTGAGCATGTTGCCGGCATCCATGGCGCCTTCGGCCTTGCCGGCACCGACCATGGTGTGCAGCTCGTCGATGAACAGGATGACCTGGCCTTCCTGCTTGGAGAGGTCGTTGAGCACGCCCTTGAGGCGCTCTTCGAATTCACCGCGGAACTTGGCGCCGGCGATCAGCGCGCCCATGTCGAGCGCGAGAATGCGCTTGTTCTTGAGCATCTCCGGCACTTCGCCGTTGATGATGCGCTGTGCGAGGCCTTCGACGATCGCGGTCTTGCCGACGCCGGGCTCGCCGATGAGCACCGGGTTGTTCTTGGTGCGGCGGGCCAGGACCTGGATGGTGCGGCGGATCTCGTCGTCGCGGCCGATCACCGGGTCGAGCTTGCCGGCCGAGGCACGCGCGGTGAGATCGATGGTGTATTTCTCGAGAGCGCCGCGCTTCTCTTCGGCCTGCGGATCGTTCACCGCCTCGCCGCCGCGAATCTGGTCGATGGCTTTTTCGATGGCGGCCTTGGCGGCGCCGGCGTCCTTCAGCAGTTTGGCCAGCGTGTGTTTGTCTTCGAACGAAGCCAGCACGAAGAGCTCGGTGGGGATGTAGTCATCCTTGCGCTGCTGCGCGAGTTTGTCCGTGACATTCAGCAGGCGATTGAGGTCCTGCGATACGTGCACGTCGCCGGGAGTGCCCTGCACCGTCGGCAGCTTGTCGATGGCGGTGTCCAGGTCCTTGCGCAGCTTGGCGACATTGGCGCCCGCCTTCACCAGCAGCGGACGCGTGGTGCCGTCCTGCTGGTCGAGCAGCGCGGCAAACACATGCGCGGGCTCCATGAACTGGTGATCCTTGCCCACGGCCAGGGACTGGGCGTCGGCCAGGGCGGTCTGGAAACGGCTGGTGAATCGTTCGATACGCATAGGCGCTCAAGGTGGGGCTTGGGCGCCCGGCGTTCAAGATGGGGCGCGACAGACGGCCGGCAAATACTTGTTGTCCAGCTCGGCACCCTGCGGTCCTCCCGCGGGCTGGACGCCCTCGGGCAATCCCGCATTGCCACATATCCAGACCACGTCGCCCTGCTCCGTCACTCCCGGCATCAGCGCCAGCCGCTTTCCCGAAATATTGGAGTTCGCTTCGCCTCCGTAAGTGATGACGATGCTGCCGCCGTGGACTTCCACGGAGGTCACATATTTCCCTGAAGGCGTCCGATCGAGGATGTCGGCATGCTCCGGCCAGGCCTCGTTTTCCGCCCAATAGTCGGCCACCCCGGCCTTGATGTGGGTCGCATCCTGCAGGCCGATGCTCACCTGCGCGCGGATGGTGTAGTCCTGGTAGGCCGGAATTGCGATGGCTGCGAGGATGCCCACGAAGCCCACGAAGAAGAAGCTCGCAACGGCGATCACGGCTACCAGGGCACCCACGCCCGTACCGCCATCACGCTCCAGTCGCGCGTTGCGTTTCTCGGGCACCGCGGCGACGGAAGCCGGCATTCCCTCGATCAGCCCGCGGATGTGCCGCCAGTAGATGGCGTTGGCAAACATGGGGAGCAGGATTGAAGGGGCGGCGAGCACCAGCCATGCCAGCACACCAAACAGCACCGGGTGCGCCTTGAACGCCTGGCTGAACACCGCCACGACGATGGTCAGCACGACGGTCATGACCCAGGGATAGACCAGGTTCAGGATTCCCGGCACCCACATCTTCCGGTACAGGAACCAGAAGGACGTCACGAAGAACGCCGGCCAGTGCCAACCCAGTTTCGAACCGCCCCGGTCGAACTCTTCGAATCTCGGGAGGTAATAGCCGCTGTTCCGGCCGATGGCCGTTTCGTAGAGCGCGGCGGTTTCGGGCACAGGCCCGGCCGCCTCCGACGTCGCCGAGTAGGCGTACGGATTCTGCATGCTCATCTCCCTGCCTTAGCTTCTTAGTGAGCCTGGTTTTCGGCGAAGGCGATGATCGCAATACCGCAGCCAATGAGCAAAACCTGCGTGATGCTCGAGCGCGGGTCGATCCGGCGATGCAGTCCGGGAATGAGATCGGCGACGGCCACGTAAAGCAGGCTGGCGGCCGCCACGGCCAGGGCAAATGGCAGGGCACGAATCGCGGTTTCCAGCGCGAAGTAACCCACGATGCCACCGATGACGGCGGTCAGGCTGGTCAGCAGGTTCAGGGCCAGCGCTCGGCGCCGCGACACGCCCGAGTGCAGCAGCACGGCGAAGTTGCCGACCTCCTGCGGGATTTCGTGGGCCATGATGGCGACGGCCGTGACCAGTCCGAGGTGCACGTCGGTGAGGAAGGCCGCGGCGATCAGCACGCCATCCAGCACGTTGTGCAGGGCGTCGCCCACCAGCACCAGCGAACCACTGGCCTTCTTTCTCGCCTCGTCGTGTGCATGGGTATGCCCATGGCCGTGATCGTGGCCATGCGCAGGTTCGTCGCTGACCGGATGCTCCGCGCAATGATCATCATGGCAATGACGCCAGAGCAGGAACTTCTCCAGCACGAAGAACAGCGCGATGCCCGCGATCAGCGCGATGCCGACCTCGTGCACGCGTTCACTGCCCGCGCCGATCACCGAGTGCGGAATCAGCGCCAGCAGTGCCGCGCCTAACAAGGCGCCGGTGGCGAAACTCACCAGGTGCGGCAGGGCCGCCTCGCGCTGCCGGGCAGGCAGCGCCAGGAAAATTCCGGCGGCGAGCACCGACAACACGCCAGAGAGCAGCGTGCACAGGATGATCCAGAGAAGGGTGTTCAAGGCGACGGCGATGCTAGCACGCAGTTGGCGGAGGCCAACGGCGTATCCGGGGACCTGGGCGCCAGCAGTGCCGGATCCGGGGCCACGCGAACCTCGTCGCCTCCGGGAAGCCAGACGGACAGGTCGATGAGCTCGATGTTCCGGTGCAGGGCGCCCGGGGTTTGCACGTCCCCGTAGACGCTCATGTCATCCTGCCGGCCAAACATGATGTTCCAGCCCTGTTTCACGACCACGCGGCGCACCGTGATGACGGAGCCCGCGGGCACCGTTCCCATGATGTCCCGGTCGTTGGCGGCGCAAGTGAGCGAATCCCCGCAGTATCGGTCGACGGCCGCCTGGTCCACGCCGAACAGGTTCGTGGCGCGACAGGTCCTGCGCCTGCCGATGGTAGTTAGTGCCGGGACCTTCGAAAGGTGTCCGTCATCGCTGCGCACCAGTGCCAGCCGCTCGCGGCTTTCGAAGCTCTGGCCGCGCGCATAGCCGCCGAGCGACTCACGTTCGGCCGGGATCGACACGCAGCCCGCGAGCAGCGCCAGGGCCGGCAGGCACCCGGCGATGCGCAGGTTCGCACGCATCACGCCTGCTTCCAGATGACCGCGGCCATGCGCCCGCCCTTTCCATCGCGACGATGGGAGAAGAATCGTTTGCGATCGGCAAAGGTGCACCAGGTGCCGCCGTGAAGCCCGGTCACGCCGAGCGCGGCCAGTCGCCGCCGTGCCAGGCCCACGAGGTCGGCCTGCCAGCGGCCCTGGGCATTGGCTTCGAAGAAACCCGCGGCGCCGGCATCCTGGCTCACGAAGGCATCGCGCACGTCGGCGCCCACCTCGAAATTCCGCTGCAGGATCGCCGGTCCCAGCCAGGCGCTGAGCTGCGACGCGGGAACGCCCAGCGCCGCGACGGTTTGCTCCAGCACGCCACCGGCGAGACCACGCCAACCCGCGTGCGCGGCGCCGATCCGCACGCCGTCGCGGCTCGCGAACAACACGGGCAGGCAGTCGGCCACCATGATCACGCAGGGGCGCGTACCGCTCGTCACGACGGCATCGGCCGTCATGGGTTCAGCCGACGCCGGCGCGGCATCGAGATCCGCCACCGTCACGCCGTGCACCTGGCTCAGCCAGGCCGGTTCCGCGCGCAGGTTCAGCAGCGTCGACAGGCGCGCACGATTGGCCGCCACCGCGGCCGGGTCGTCCGCGACATGCGCGCCCAGGTTGAATGAGTCCCACGGAGGCACGCTGGCACCGCCCAGGCGGGTGGTGAAGGCCGCGCGCACGCCATGCGGCAGCGGCCAGGAAAATTCCAACAGGGACTCGCTCACGCGCCGGCCCCGACGACGTCCCGTTCCAGCGCACCTAACAACTCCGCCAGGTCCTGCGGCAGCGGCGCTTCGTAACTCACACGACCGCCTTTCTTCGGGTGCGTGAAGGTGAGTCGAGCCGCATGCAGCGCCTGGCGCTTGAATTTCTCCAGCGCGGCCTTGAGCGCGGGTGAGGCTCCGGCCGGCAGGCGACGCCGGCCGCCGTACACCGGGTCGCCCACGATGGGATAACCGATGTGCTCGAAATGCACGCGGATCTGGTGCGTGCGCCCGGTCTCGAGTCGCACGCGCGACAGCGTGTGCGCGCGGAATTTCTTCTCGATGCGGTAGTGAGTGACGGCCTCGCGCCCGTCGCTGCGCACCGCCATCTTGACGCGGTTGGTGCGATGCCGGCCGATGGATTTATCCACGGTGCCACCGCCGGTCATGAGCCCGGTGCAGAGCGCCAGGTACTCGCGCTCGATCTCGTGCGCGCCGAGTTCGGCCACCAGCGTGGTGTGCGCCTCGAGCGTGCGCGCCACGACTAACAACCCGCTGGTGTCCTTGTCGATGCGATGGACCAGGCCGGCGCGCGGCACGCGCTTGAGCTTCGGATCGTGGGCCAGCAGCGCGTTCTGCAGCGTGTGCTCGCGGTTGCCGGCGCCCGGGTGCACCACCACGCCCGGTGCCTTGTTCACGACGATGACGGCCGAATCCTCGTGGACTATGTCCAGCGGCAGGTCTTCGGCGCCGATCCCGGTTTCCTCGGCGAGCCGCGCCTCCACGGTGGCGGCCTCGCCACCCACCACGACGTTGCGAGCGCGGGCCGCGAGCCCGTCCACCTGCACGGCGCCCTCCTCGATCCAGCGCTGGATCCGGGTGCGCGAATACTGGGGCAGCAGCGCCGCCAGGGCCTGGTCCAGCCGGCGGCCGGCGTATTCAGGGGGCAGCAACAGGCGATGGGTCTGGAACTTGGGGGTCAACCTGCGGGTCCGAGTTCTGGTCCGATGGGGACCGGGGGCCGCTATACTTCACGCGTCCGGCGACCATTTCAATTCGAAGCCACCGGCGCGTCATCAACGAGACCTTTCAATGCGAGCACTGCGTAATCGCCGTCCCCGGGCACTCCTTTTATTGACGGTCGCCAGCCTGGCGCTGGGCGTCTCCCTGACCGGCTGCAAGAGCCGCGATGGCGTCGAGGGTCCGATGACCGATCCGCAGGTCGTCTACGAACGCGCCCATCGCGCGCTCATCCAGGCCGACTATCCGCTGGCCATCACGGTCTACGAAGCGCTGATGGCGCGTTACCCGTTCGCGGCGGAAACCCGCCAATCGCGCCTCGACGTCATCTACGCGTATTACCGCGCCGGCGAGTCCGAGTCCGCCATCGACGCGGCCGACACCTTCATCCGCGAGAACCCCACCCACCCGCGCATGGACTACGCCTGGTACCTCAAGGGGCTCACCGACTTCGAGCGCATGCCCAACTTCCTGGAGCGCTGGTTCCGCGTGGATCTCGACAAGCGTCCACCGTCAGAGGCGCGCCGCTCGTTCTCGTCCTTCCAGACCGTGGTCGAGCAATACCCCAACAGCGACTACGCGCACGACGCGCGGCGCCGCATGGTCTACCTGCGCAATCGCCTCGCCGACTACGAAATCGAAGTGGCGAAGTACTACATGGCACGCGGCGCGTACGTCGCCGCCGCGCAGCGCGCCAAGGTGTCGATCGAGGATTACGACGGCGCACCGGCGGTGCGCGAGGCGCTCGAAATCATGATCGAGTGCTACGACCGCATGAAACTCACCGAACTCGCCGCGCAGACACGCACCATGTATCGCGCGAATTTCGAAGGCGAAGTCGGCGAGCGAAAAGAAACCAAGAAGAAATGGTGGAAGCCCTGGGCTTCCTGAATGCGTTAAATGGGGACATTCCTATTTTCCTGCGGAAAATAGGAATGTCCCCATTTAACGGCGATAGCCACTCGTGATCGGGTAACGCCAGTCGCGGCCGAAGGCGCGTCGGCTGACACGCACGCCCGGCGGTGCTTGCCGGCGCTTGTATTCGTTGCGCTTCACGAGATCGAGGACGCGTACCACGGTCGGCCGGTCGAAGCCGCGTGCGCAGATTTCGTCCACCGAAAGGTCGTCCTCGATGAAGGCTTCGAGGATCGGATCGAGGATTTCGTAGGGCGGCAGCGAGTCGCTGTCTTTCTGGTCGGGGCGCAACTCGGCGGAGGGCGGACGCTCGATCACGCGCCGCGGGATCACCGGCGATACGGCGTTGCGGTACTCGGACAGGCGGTAGACCAGTAGTTTGCTGCAGTCCTTGATGGGCGCGAAGCCGCCGGCCATGTCGCCGTACAAGGTGGCATAACCCACCGCCATCTCGCTCTTGTTGCCCGTGGTCAGCAGCATCTTGCCGGTCTTGTTGGAGATGCCCATGAGCAGCAGCATGCGGCAGCGCGACTGGATGTTCTCTTCCGCGGTGTCGGGTTTGCGGCCCGCGAACTCTTCACGCAGCGTGGCCTCGGTGGCCTTCATCATCTCGCCGATGGGCAACACGCTGTATTTCACGCCCATGCCATCGGCCTGCGCGCGCGCGTCGTCGAGGCTCATCTGCGAGGTGTAAGGCGACGGCATCATCACCGCGTGCACCTTGTCCTTGCCCAGCGCGTCCACGGCGATGGCCAGCGTCAGCGCGGAGTCGATGCCACCCGAGAGCCCCATCACCACGCCCGGGAAGCCGTGTTTGCCGACGTAGTCGCGCACACCCAGCACCAGCGAGTGGTACACGCTCTCGGCCTCCGGCTGCTCCGGCGCGACCGGCCCGGGGACGGGCCGCGCGATGCCGTCGACGCGCTCGAACTCGACCGGGTAGAGACCTTCCTCGAAGGGCGGCGCGCGCATCACCACCTGGCCGCCGGCATCCATCACGAAGGAGTTGCCGTCGAACACCAGTTCGTCCTGGCCGCCCAGCATGTTCACGTACACCACCGGCAGGCCGAGGTCGTTCACGCGGCGGCGCACGATGTCTTCACGGTTGGCCTGCTTGTGCCGCTCGAAGGGCGAGGCATTGAGGACCACGAACATCTCCGCGCCCGCCGAGCGCGCCAGCTGCGCCGGCTCCGGCTCCCAGATGTCCTCGCAGATCAGCAGGCCGATGCGAAAGCCGCGGAACTCCACCACCGTGGGCTGCGCCCCGGGCTTGAAATAGCGCTTCTCGTCGAAGACCTTGTAGTTAGGCAGGCAGCTCTTGCGATGCGTGGCACGCACCGTGCCCGCCTCGATGAGCGCGGCCGAGTTGAAGATCTGCGAGCCGGCGTACTCGGGAAAACCCACCACCACGCCGCAACTGGCCTGCGCGCCGCGCACGGTCTCCAGCCCGGAATCGATGGCCACGCGAAAACCGCGGTGGAACAACAGGTCTTCGGGTGGATAACCCGAGAGCGTGAGCTCAGGCAGCACCAGCAGGTCGGTGGAAAGCTCGCCGCAGGCGCGCTCGGCCGCGCCCACGATGCGGCGCGCGTTGCCGGCGACATCGCCCACGAGCAGGTTGAGCTGCCCGAGGGCGATACGCAGTTTTTTCGACTTGGTCACCGGACCGGTATTACTTCGCGCGCCGCGCCTTCGCTGGCTTGCGCTTCGCGGCCGGCTTCTTCGCGGGCTTGTTCTTCACGCCCTTCTTTGGCTTCGTGCGCTGCTCGATGATGAGCACGTTCGGGCCAGCCGGCTTCTTCACCGGCTTCGCGCGACGTTTCGCGAGCAGTTCGGCCATGGCCTTGCCGAGATCCGCCGGCGACTTCACGGTGCGCGCACCGGCCTTGTCGAGCGCGCGGAACTTGTCCGCCGCCGTGCCCTTGCCGCCCGCAATCACGGCGCCGGCATGGCCCATGCGCTTGCCCGGGGGCGCGGTGACGCCCGCGATGTAGGCCACCACGGGCTTGCTGACGTACTTGCGGATGAAATCGGCCGCGGCTTCTTCATCGGTGCCGCCGATTTCGCCCACCATGATGATGCCTTCGGTCTGCGGGTCGCGTTCGAAGAGCTCGAGCACGTCGACGAAGTTCATGCCGCGCACCGGGTCGCCGCCGATGCCCACGCAGGTGCTCTGGCCCAGCCCCGCGTTGGTGGTCTGGAACACGGCTTCGTACGTGAGCGTGCCGGAGCGCGACACGATGCCGACGCGACCCTTCTTGTGGATGAAGCCCGGCATGATGCCGATCTTGCATTCGCCCGGCGTGATGATGCCGGGGCAGTTGGGGCCGATGAGACGCGTGCCGGAACCGGCCAGCGACGCCTTCACGCGCACCATGTCGTTGATCGGGATGCCCTCGGTGATGCACACCACGAGTTCGATGCCGGCATCAGCCGCCTCGAGAATGGCATCGGCGGCGAAGGCCGCGGGCACGTAGATGACGCTGGCCGTGGCGCCAGTCTTGTTCACGGCATCGGCCACGGTATCGAAGACCGGCAGGTTCAGGTGTTTTTCACCGCCACGGCCGGGCGTGACACCGCCGACCATCTTGGTGCCGTACTTGATGCTCTGTTCGGAGTGGAACGTGCCCTGCTGGCCGGTGAAGCCCTGGCAGATCACGCGCGTGTTCTTGTTGATCAGGATGCTCATGAACTATTTACCCTTGGCGGCGAGCGTGACGACTTTCTTCGCCGCGTCGGTGAGGTCGTTGGCCGGCGTGATGGCGAGCGCGCTGTGCGCCAGCATCTCGCGGGCCTGCTCCGCGTTGGTACCTTCCAGTCTCACGACCACGGGCACGGACACGCCCACCTGCTTGACCGCGATCATCACGCCTTCGGCGATGAGGTCGCAGCGCACGATGCCGCCAAAGATGTTGACGAGGATCGCGCGCACTTTCTTGTTGGACAGGATGAGCTTGAACGCCGCGGTGACTCTTTCCGCCGTCGCGCCGCCGCCCACGTCGAGGAAGTTGGCCGGGTTGCCGCCGTGGAGCTTGATGAGATCCATGGTGGCCATGGCGAGGCCCGCGCCATTGACCATGCAGGCAATGTCGCCGTCCAGCGAGACGTAGTTGAGGTCGTGTTCGCTGGCCTCGCGCTCGATGGGGTCTTCCTGCGAGGGATCGCGCATCTTCGCCAGCTCCTTCTGGCGGAACATGGCATTCGCGTCGATGTTGATCTTGGCATCGAGCGCCATGAGATCGCCCGACTTGGTGACGATGAGCGGATTGACTTCGAGCAGCGAGGCATCGCGCTCGAGGTAGATGCGGTACAGCGCCATGAGGATCTTCTGGAACTGGCCGACCTGCGGGCCCTTGAACCCGAGGCCGAAGGCCAGCTTGCGGCACTGGTAGCCCTGCAGGCCCGCCGCCGGATTGATGTCCACGCGCAGGATTTTCTCCGGCTCGTGTTCGGCGACTTCTTCGATGTCCATGCCACCGGCCGCAGAGGCGATCACGGCCACGCGGCCACGTTCGCGGTTCAGCGTGAGCGAGAGGTAGATCTCGCGGTCGATTTCCGACCCGGACTCCACGTACACGGTTTCGATGGGCAGGCCTTCGGGCCCGGTTTGTTTGGTCACCAGGCGCTGGCCGATCATGTCGGCGGTGGCCGAGCGCACGGTGTCGAGATCCCGCGCCAGCTTGACGCCACCGGCCTTGCCTCGGCCGCCGGCGTGCACCTGGGCCTTGACCACCCAGAGGCTGCCCCCTAACTCCTTGGCGGCGGCCACGGCTTCTTCGCCACTGCGAGCGGCGCGTCCCGGAGGGACAGGAATTCCGAATTCTCGGAAAACTTCTTTCGACTGGTATTCGTGCAGGTTCATCCGGGCCTTGTAGAAGAGCTTGGCGAAAAAAAGAGGCGGTATTCTCCCGGAATCGAGTCGCGGTCGCCACTTTCCGGGCATTGCTGCTACAGTCACGGCCGATGTCGCTTGCCGCTGTTCCGCACGCCCCAACCGATCTCGCCTGGCGCGTCATCGGACTGGTCAATCTCTATCGGCTCCTGATCCCGCCCGCGGTCTACGCGTTGTACCTGGTTGGGAGCCCGGAAACCTCCCTCGGCAGCGCCCGGCCCGAGCTCTTCCTCTGGACCTGCATCGTCTATTTCGCCAGCGGCGTCGCCATCGTGGCGGGCGGCCGCCGGCTGCTGCCCAATCTGCGTGCAACCACCTTCGTGCACGCCATGGTGGATGCCGTGGCCATCAGCCTGCTGCTGCTGTCGAGCGGCGGCGTGGCCAGCGGCCTCGGAATCCTGTTCGTGGTTCCCGTGGGCGCCATGGCCCTGCTGGCCGATCAGCGCGATGCCTTCGTGCTCGCCGCGCTGGCCACGCTGGCCCTGCTCTTCCAGCAGATCGGCGCGAATCTCACCAGCACCGCGGATTCGTCGGATTACACCGCCACCGGCATCCTCGGGCTCATCGTGTTCCTGGTGGCGCTGCTGGCCTGGCCGGTGGCGCGCCGCCTGCGCGATACCGAGGCCACGGTGCGCCGGCAGCAGGTCGACCTCGCCAACATGGCGCAGCTGTCGCAGTACATCGTGCAGCACCTGCGCGAGAGCATCGTGGTGGTGGACCACGAGAACCGCATCCGGCTCATCAACGAGACCGCGGCCAAGCTGCTCGGTGACAGCCGTGCCTATCCCGGCGCGCTGCTCGGCGAGGCCTCACCGCAGCTGCTCTATCTACTGGAGACCTGGCGCGCGCGCACCGCGTCGCCGGCCACGCCTTCGCACACCTTCGTGGCCGCCGACGGCGGGCACGTGATCCAGCCGCATTTCGCCTCGCTCGGTGGCTCGGAGCCTTCGCCGGTCATCGTGTTCCTCGAGGACACCGAGCTGCTGGCGGCGAAGATCCAGCAGTCGAAACTCGCGGGCCTGGGCCGCCTCTCGGCCAGCATCGCGCACGAGATCCGCAACCCGGTGGGCGCCATGAGCCACGCCGCGCAGCTGCTCGGCGAGTCGGCCTCGCTGTCCGACGAAGACAAGCGCCTCACCGAAATCATCCGCACCAACGGCGACCGCGTACGCCAGATCATCGAGAACGTGATGTCGATGGCGCGACGCGAGAACTCGCGGCCGGAACGCCTGATCCTCGCCGACTGGCTGGCGGGATTCCGCGATGAATTCGCCGCCACCATGCAGATCGACCCGGCCCGACTCGGCATCCAGGCGTTGATGGGCGACGTGGAGATCCAGGTCGATCCCTCGCAGCTGCGGCAGATCGTCTGGAACCTGTGCGAAAACGCGGTGAAGTACGGCGCGAACGAAGAAGGCAACGCCCTGGTCGAGCTGCGCGTGGGCCGATTGGCGTCCACGGCCCGCCCCTTCCTCGAAGTGGCCGACCGCGGCCCCGGCATCGCGGTGCAACATCGCGAGCGGATTTTCGAGCCCTTCTTCACCGGCAATGAGCGCGGCACGGGGCTGGGACTCTTCCTCGCGCGCGAACTGGCCCAGACCAATGGCGCCACTCTTCTCTATGAGCCGCGCACCAGTGGTGGCAGTCTGTTTCGCATCGTATTCCGGGATCCCGAACGCTGGGTGGCCTGAAGGCGATGAGCACACCGCTGGTTCTTGTGGTCGACGACGAACCCGACCTGGTCGAGCTGGTCACGCTCACCCTGTCGCGCATGAAGCTGGCGACGCAATCCGCTGGCGATGTCGCCACCGCGAAGAAGCTGCTCAAGTCGCAGCGCTTCGACCTCTGCCTCACCGACATGCGCCTGCCCGATGGCGACGGTCTAGACCTGCTCGAGTGGATGAGCACCCAGACGCCGGGCGTGCCCTGCGCGGTGATCACGGCGCACGGCAACGTGGAATCGGCGGTACGCGCGCTGAAGCTCGGCGCGTTCGATTTCGTCTCCAAACCGCTGGACCTGGGCGTCCTGCGGCGCATCGTCTCCACCGCGCTCAAAGTGTCCAGTGCTCCCGTCGCGGCGGCCGCGGGCACGGAACGGCCCGGCGGCCAGCTCATCGGCCATGCGCCGGGCATGGAACGACTGCGCGAATTGATCCTGCGCGTGGCGCGCAGCCAGGCGCCGGTGCACATCTCGGGCGAGTCCGGCACCGGTAAAGAGCTGGTGGCGCGCATGATCCACGCCTCCGGACCCCGCGCCGAGGGTCCCTTCGTACCGGTGAACTGCGGCGCCATTCCCTCCGAGCTCATGGAAAGCGAACTGTTCGGCCACAAGCGCGGCAGTTTCACGGGCGCCGTCGCCGACAAGACCGGCCTGATTCCCTCCGCCGAAGGCGGCACGCTGTTCCTCGACGAAGTCGCGGACCTGCCCCTGCACATGCAGGTGAAGCTGCTGCGCGTCATCCAGGAAAAAGCCGTGCGCCCCGTGGGTGAACAACGCGAGACACCCATCGACGTGCGCATCCTCTCGGCCACGCACAAGAACCTGGTGGAGCTGGTGGCGGAATCCAAGTTCCGCGAAGACCTGTACTACCGCATCAACGTCATCGAGATCCGCGTTCCACCGCTGCGCGAGCGCCGTAACGACATCCGTCCGCTGGCGGAGAGCATTCTCACGCGACTGCAGGAACGCGTCGGCGTCGAGAGCCTGGAATTGAGTCCGGATGCCTGGAGCGCGCTGGAAACCTACGATTTCCCGGGCAACGTGCGTGAGCTCGAGAACGTGCTGGAACGCGCCGTGACCTTGAGCGGCAGCCGCATGATCGAATCGGAACACATCCGGCTGCGCGCTGCGCCCCGCATCACCGGCGCCCCGCCGGTGGCCACCGCGGCCGCCGCGCCCGGAGAGAGCTCGGGCGCCTTGAACGACCAGCTGGAACACCTCGAGCGGGATGCCATCGTGAAGGCGCTAGAACAAACGCGCTACAACAAGACCGCCGCGGCCAAGCTGCTCGGCGTCAGCTATCGCGCGCTGCGTTACAAGATCCAGAAACTCGAGATCGAATAGCGCCTCAGCGCTTCTCGAGCAGCAGCAGCACGCGTCCGTTGTCCAGCGCCAGGCGCTTGCGGACCTCGAACTTCTCCTGCAGCGCCGCTTCGGCATTTCCGATTTCGCAGTCGCCGTAGAGAGGCTCGCGACCGCGGGCCATCGCGGCGAACATCGTGTCCGCGGGCGGCACGATCTCGAAGACCACGTAACGACGCGTGAGATCCGCCAGCAGCGCGACGATCTCGACAAACGGAATTCCACCCGTGATGCGCAGGTGATGCATCAGCGCCAGCACCAGCACCAGGTCGGCACCCTGTGTGAGGCGCGTGATCAGGCTGCTGGTCTCGCCATTGCGCCAGCCTTCGGCCGGCGTGGGCTGCGTGAGGTTGCCCACCAGTGGCGTGATGTCGAGGTTGCGGGTGCGCGCGCGTTCGGCGATGCCGCTCACGGCCAGTTCGTCGATGTCGACGGCCTTGACGCGGGCCGCGGCCGCCGCCAGTTCGCTGAACTCGCCGGTATTGGCGCCGAGGTCGAGCACCTCGCCCACACCCGTGCTGTCCAGCGCCTCGCGCACGAAGGCGCGCTTGGCATCGAGCTCGGCCGAGGCATAGTGGCCGCGGGTCGTGGTGTAGTCGCCCCACAGCGAGACGCCCGAGATCAGGCGCGAACGCAGCTTCGTCAGTTTCGCGTGCAGGCTGTTGGCCTGGTGTTCGAGCGTGAAGCGCGCGCGCTCGTCGCTGTCCATCTTGCGACGCGCGGCATGCGTGCTGCCCACGGCCGAGACGCCGCGTGACAACGCGGCCGGAATCGCCACGGTGCCAATCAGGCCCGGCTTGAACCAGCTCTTGATTCCGAGCATGCGCTGCGCCTGCTCATGCGAAACGCCGTGCAGGAAGTCGCGCAGCATCCAGGCGATGGGTACTCCGGCCTCGAGGCTGAGCAGCAGCGGCAGCAGGAAGCAGGCGTCGAATTGATGGCGGGCACGCCAGAGATATTCGCCCTGTTCACGTTCGACGAACGACAGGAAGTCGACGAATACGGGGCGGCTTCCGCGGAAGACAATGTTGGTGGGCGCCGCGTCCTTGAGGATGAGTCCCTCGGCCAGCGCCAGCTTCTGCATGTCCAGCGTGTGCAAGGCGGCGTCGCAGAGCATCAGCGGCGACCATTCGCTCGGGTAACTCACGAACGGCAGGATGTCGTGTTCGTACACCTGCGACTGCGTGGGCGCGGCCAGCGTGGCGACCTCGGCGGGAATCGCACTGGGTTCCAGGCGCCAGGTCTTCGCCAGCGCGCCACTTTCCATGGCGGCGCGGAAAGCCGGGCGATTCACGAGATCGAGCCGCACCGCCGACGCCGCGGGGTTCACGACTCGGAACAGTCGCCCGCCCGCCTTCGCGAGGAATCCATCGGGATCGCGCAGGGAGTGCCGCGTGGCGGCTCCCGCCTTGTTCAGCACGGGATCAGGCCTTGTCGTTCTTTTCGGGTCGCGACGTCAGCCGCGAGAACCACGAGGAGATCATGGCGCGCAGCTGGCGGAAGTAGAAGAGCGTGCCAGCGACCAGCGCGCCGATGATCTGCAGGATCATCGCTCCCGTGCCGGGATCGACGTAGGCCTGTGCTTCGCCCATCGTGGCGACCAGGACGGCGGCGGCGATGCCACTCGTACGCAAGGCATGGGCCAGTTTCGATGCAGTCGATTTCATGATGTCTTTCCTATGGGCGGAAGCGAAGTCACTTCGAGCAGGTCCAGTGGCGCCGCGTAGATCGAGTAGAAATTGCGTTGCGGCAGGATCGGCAGGCCCGCGTTGAAATAGTGATTGAAGAGATACCTGAACTGGTTGACCGGGGCGGTATCGCGCGGCATCACGGGCTCCGTGGCGCCGGGCAGCAGATAGGCCGCGAAGTTGGCGAAGCGCAATGCGCGGGCTTCCGGTCCTCGCAGGCCACCGACGAGGTTCGGCCCGTGATCCGACTGCACGATGATCACCGGCGGACGCGCCGACTCGGCCTTGATGCGGTCGATGAGCTCGGTCACCGACCGGTTGGTGTACATGATCTGTTCGATGTAGCCGTGCTTGTCTTCCCAGAGCTTGGCCTGGAAGTCGAACTGGTTCGAGAGCGTGACCTGCTTGAGCACGTTGCCGTTGCGGTCGAAGAGATAGGGATGATGCGGCGGCAGGAAGTGCGCGAACACGAACTTCGGGCCCGGCTTCGCGGCCTGGTCGCCCACGGCCTTCAGACGCAGCTTGTGGCAGGCCGCGAGGTCATTGGTCGCCAGCGAACCCATGGCCTTGAGCCACGAAATCTCGGTCAGCGTGCGGAAGAATTCGTCCTCGAAGAGGCTGTTGCCGCAGGACACTTCTTCATCGGCGAAGGGATTCGAGATGGTGGGATGCGCGGAGGAGCGCACGTGCACGAACTTGTAGCCGCGCTCGCGCAGGAAATGCGCGGCGCGATTGTCCTGCGCCAGCCGGCCGATGGGTTCGTATCCGTTACGCCCCGCGACCAGCATCGGGTCGGCGAATACCGGGCTCGCGATGTCCTGCAGGTAGTCGAAGTTCAACGACGACGCCAGCGAGAGGAAGGTCCAGTAGTAGTTGGTGCGGCTGCTGTCATTGACCGCGAAGCCGCGTTGTTCCAGCCCTGTCAGGAACTCGGAATTGTCGAAGCCGTAGTACTCCTTGAGCACGTCGGCGCGCGCGTAACCATCGACGATGATGTAGTAGATGTCGGGGTTGTAGCCGAGCACGCTTACCTTGTCGCCCAGCTTCGCCACCTCGTCGGACTTCGCCAGTATCTCGTCCTGGTGCGTCAGGGCCATGCCGAGCCGGGCCAGCAGGATGAACGCCAGCGCCGCCGCGGCGATGTTGCAGGCGCCCGTCAATTGCGTGGACACGCGCGAGGCGCGCTTGAGAATGAGCGTGATCACCAGCGCGCAGAACCCCAGCATCACCGGCGTCAGCACGCTGTGCTTGATGAGCGTGTCCGACAACCAGCGCGAAGCCGGGGCCATCTGCAGGCCTTCCACGCGAGCGTAGACGTCGTGCACCGGGCCGTAGGCGTAGAACGTGATGATGATGGCGGTGACCACGAGCGCACCGACGGTGCGTGATTTCACCAGCCGCGCCGCGATCCACAACATCGCCGCGACCACCACCATCGCCACCACGCTGGTGGCGAGTGCGGCGACTGCCCTGACCTGCCCGAGGTTGCTCATGTAGAGGAACCACAGTGGATAGATCGCCGCGACAAAGGGATACCAGGGCCTTTCGAGCCAGGCCGGCATCGGTTTGGATTGCGCGGGGTCAGTCATACGTTAAGTCTAAGCGGGGCACTTTCGCGGCAACGTGACTCCGTTCGCGAATCGGCGGCGCTGCCGCAACGACGCGCATGCGCGGGCAAAGACGCCGCGAGCGGCGAAGCACTACGAGAATCTCTGTGCATTACGTCACGGTCCGCGGCCGGTCACCGCGGGGGTACGCGTCTAACAATCGTGATCGCGGATTCGACGGTTCGGTCACAGGCGCGGCCGGCACTCATCTGACATAATGCGGCCCGAGTTTGCCTGAACGCACAAGGGTTTGCGCGCGAAAGTGCCCCGTGTCCGATGTGACGTATTGCGCAAATACCCGCGGGCGCGGCGGACGGCTGCGAGGGCGAGGTTATAAACGCCGCTGCTTCTTGAACGAAGATTGAGGACGCACCGATGACCGAGACCAGCCCGGAACGTTCGATCAGCCGACGAACGCTCTTCATCATCTTCACGTTGTCCGGCTTCTCCGGCCTCATCTACGAATCGATCTGGTCGCACTACCTCAAGCTGTTCCTCGGGCACGCCGCTTATGCGCAGACGCTGGTGCTCACGGTATTCATGGGCGGCATGGCGCTCGGCGCCTGGCTCGCGGCCCGCTGGTCGCCGAAGCTGCGCAACCTGCTGCTGACCTACGCACTGGTCGAAGCCATCACCGGCGCCATCGCGCTCGGCTTTCATCCTATCTACCTGGCCGGCACGGGCTTCACCTTCGACACGGTGATCCCGGCACTCGACAGCCCGGCCGCGATCAACACGGCGAAATGGACCATCGCCGCGCTGCTCATCCTGCCGCAGTCCATCCTGCTGGGCACGACGTTCCCGCTGATCAGCGGTGCGGTGGTGCGCCGCTTTCCCGACAGTCCGGGCGCGACGCTGGCGATGCTCTACTTCACCAACAGCCTCGGCGCGGCGCTCGGCGTGCTGACCAGCGGTTTCCTGCTGATCGGCTGGGTGGGCCTGCCCGGCACCGTCGTGGTCGCGGGCGTCATCAATCTCCTCATCGCCATCTTCGTGTTCCGCAATCGCGGCCCCGAGCCGGCGCCGGCAGCGGCGCCATCCCCGGCAACGCCCGGCGAAATCACTCCGCTGACGCGCCTCATTCTCTGGGCCGCATTCCTCTCCGGCACCGCCGCATTCATCTACGAGATCGCCTGGATCCGCATGCTGAGTTTGGTGCTCGGCAGCTCGACGCATGCGTTCGAGCTCATGTTGAGTGCCTTCATCCTGGGCCTGGCTTTCGGCGGGCTGTGGATCAAACGTCGCATCGACTCGCTCGATCGGCCCCTGGCCACGCTCGCGACCCTGTTCGCGCTCATGGCCGTTCTCGCCGTGTGCACGCTGCCGCTGTATGGCTATACCTTCGAAATCATCGGCGCGGCCGTGCGCGATTTTCCGCGCACCAACGACGGCTATCGCAATTTCAACCTGGTGAGCCACGGCGTCGCGGCGCTCATCATGGTTCCCACCACGTTCATCGCCGGCATGACGCTGCCGCTACTGACCCACGCGCTGCTGCGTCGTGCGGACGAACGCGCCATCGGGCGCGTCTACGCCAGCAACACGCTCGGCGCAATCGCCGGCGTGCTGGTGGCCGTGCATCTGTTGATGCCAGTCGTCGGCCTCAAAGGCACGGTGATCGCGGGCGCCCTGCTGCAGCTCGTCATCGCAGGCCTGTTCGTCTGGCAACAGACCGAAATCCGGACCTTGCCCCGCATCCGGATAGCCATGGCCGGCGGCGCCCTCGTGGTCGTGCTGGTCGCCGTGTTCGTGCAGCTGGATCCTTTGCGCATGGCTTCCGGGGTCTACCGCCACGGCAATTCCCGACTCGAGGAAGGCCTGCAGGTGATGTACCTGCGCGATGGCAAGACGGCGTCAATCTCGCTGATCCGCGAAGGCGACCGGGTATCGATCGCCACCAACGGCAAGCCGGATGCCGCCATCGACATCTCCGGCAAGAGTCCGACGCTCGATGAGATCACCATGACCATGGCAGGCGCGCTGCCGCTGGCCATGCACGCGAATCCGCGCCAGGTCGCGAACATCGGCATTGGCTCCGGCATGACGTCCAACATCGTGCTGTCTTCGCCGTTGGTCGAACGCCTGGACTCCATCGAGATCGAGCCCGCGATGGTCGAAGGCGCGCGCCTCGGCTTCGGACCTCGTGTTCATCGCGTGTTCGAGGATGCCCGCAGCCACATCCATTACGAAGATGCGAAGACCTTCTTCGCCGCGCGCAAGCAGCGCTACGACGTGATCATCTCCGAGCCCTCGAACCCCTGGGTGAGCGGCGTCGCCACGCTCTTCTCCGACCAGTTCTACGGCCAGATGGTGCGCCACCTCAACGATGACGGCCTGCTGGTGCAGTGGATCCAGATCTACGAAACCGACATGAACGTGGTCGCGTCGATCCTGAAGGCCATCGGCAAGCACTTCGATGACTACGTGGTGTACTGCACCGACAACGCGAACATGCTCATCGTCGCGACGCCGCGCGGCACGGTGCCGCCGCTGCGCAATGACCTCATGACCACGCCGTCGATCGCCGCCGAAATCCGCAAGTCAGGCCTGAATTCCATGGGCGACTTCGAGATCCGCCGCGTCGGCAACAAGCGCATGCTGGCTCCGCTGATGGCAAGCTTCATCGCGCCGATGAATTCCGATTTCGAGCCCTACGTCGACCAGAACGCGGCGCGCCTGCGTTTCCTGGGACGCAACGCGGTGGGCCTGGTCGAACTGCCCCTGCTTCCCATTCCCTACGCGGACATCTTCGATCTTCCGCTCACGCACGCGGTCTCCGCTTCACCATCGGTGCACTTCCTGGCCGCCCATGCCAAGGCGCTGGAGGCCCGGGCGCTCATGGGGGCGCTGACTTCAAAGGACGCGTCGCAGGCACCGGCCGACACGCAGGATTGGCTGCAGGCCCTTTCGATGCCGGCGAACGACTGTGCCAACGACGAATCGCGCAAGCGCTGGCTCGACGCCGTCTTCGAACTCGCGGCGCGTACCACGCCTTTCCTCCCGGTTGCGGAGCGCGCGCCCCTGTGGGAATCCGTGCGCACCCAGGCATGTGCCAGCCGGCTGAAACCCGAAGAAGCGAGTTGGGTGGGCCTCATGGAAGCCAGCGGTCGCGGCGACGTGAACGCGATCGCCACCAAGGGCGAAGAGTTGTTCGTGGGCGTGGTCATGCCGATGGATGGCGGCCAGCTGCTCGAAGCGCTGATCACCACGTCCACGGCACAGGCCAGGGTCGGCAAGTACGACGATGCCTTTGCGCTGCTGCACGCCTATCTACCCAACCTGGACAACCCCGGGTCCTATGGGCTGGCGCTGCGCATGGCCATGGCGCAGACGGAGCTCAGCCAGAAGAAGTGACGCCGGAGACCGCGCTCAGTCCGCGGTAGCCAGTACCGGGGTAATCGGCTCGGGCGGCAGCAGTTCGTCACCGTACTGCGCGTGCAAGGCCTGCCAGAGAGGCGCCGCCTCGAGGTCATCCGGCCGCGGCGCGGCTTCGAGCCGCCGGGCCTGCCGACCGTCGCGACCGACCAGCACGTACATGTGGGTCTTTCCATCCGCCTTGCCCGGCAGGACGGCCAGCAGGAAGTCCTTGCTCATCGCCGCCCTCTCCTTGTCGGCGAGCACCGCGGGCATGAGCTCCTCGCGCAATTCGAACCGGCCGTTGGCGGCGTTCATGCGGAAGAAGGCGGCCGTGTCACCCAGCACGCTGCGCTCGTTGAAGTCGCCTTCGGCCATGCGTGGCGTGCGGATTCCGGTCTCGGTGAAGCGCACGCGCGCGTCGAACCTCGCGCTGGCCTCCGCGTCGCCGCGCATCACCGGCAGCAGGGAATATCCCTCGAAGCCGGCGTCGTGCTTCACGCCCAGGAGGTCGAGTGCCGTGGGCGCCACGTCGAGCAGCGTGGCCGGCGTGTCGTATTCGCGGTGCGCGTGCGGCAGTTCCACGGAGCCATAACCGCGCAGGGCGAGGAACGCCGAGAACTGGTGTGGCGACAACACGCTGGATCCATGCCCCCAGAGACTGATGCGTTGTCCGTCGAGAAGACGCCGCACGGTTCCGCCACGAATCAGCGCGTCGGACTCCGGCAGTCCCAGGGCCTCGCCGTGATCCGACAGCAGGACCACCAGCGCGTTGTGCAGTATTCCCTTGCGCTCCAGCAGTTCCATGACCTTGCCGAACTGGCGGTCGACCGCGATCACGGCGTTGGAATACTGGTAAGCGGAATCACCGGCACGATCGAACACCTGGTCGCCCGGTGCAGACCACGTGAACGGGTGATGCGGCAGAGTCAGATGGATGGCCAGCATCGAAGGGCCACTCGACTCGACCTCGTCGTCCAGCCATTCCACGAACGTATCGGGACGATAGGTGACGCTCGCAGCGCGGTTTCCATAGGTGGCCGGGAACATCCACCTGCCGAGGCGTGTATTCGCCACGAGATTGGCAAGCGGCAGGTCGTTGGCCTTGCCCAGCAGAAAATCCGCCGCACCGACCGTGGGGGTGATCACCTGGTCGAATCCATAACTGCGATCGATGTTGGAGAACCGCACTTCGTCGGTGGCGAAGACTGTGCGGTATCCCTGCGTGCGCAACAGGTCCGCGACCGTGACGAAGGGCTTCAGCGAAGTGCGGGCGACGAGATTCTCGCGCGCCCCGGTGGAGCGTGGATGGCGTCCGGTGAGAATGGACGTCCACGCGGGAAAGGTGCGGGCCAGCGGCGTGATGGCATCGCTGAACATCTGCGCATCGTTGCGCACGAAGGCATCGATGTTGGGCGTGAGACCGGGCGCGTGCCCCGCACCCACCACGTCGTTGCGCAATGAATCGATCCCGATCAGCACCAGGTTCGGCCTGGCCGCGCCGGCCGGCGGCGGCGCGCGCAGGTCGGCCAGTCGATACGGCAGCAGCAGCGCCAGCCCGCCGATCAGCGAATACGCAACGGCGCGCGCGGCCGTCACACGGATTCCAAAGCTGCGTGCGGCGCGAACCAACACGAACAGGATGCCGGCGCACATGATCAGTGAAACCAGTTCGAGCAGGCGCGCGCCACCGAAAAGAGGCAGTCGCAGCAACTCGAAGGGTGCGCCCGTGGACGACCAGGGATAGACGGTGGCATTCGCGATGAACAGCCACAGCACGCCGGCCGCGAACCATGCGAACAGCAACCGCAGTCGCATGGCGCTTCGCAGCGCGAACGCCCGCACCGTCAGCCACGCCAGTGCCCACGCCACGAGGCCAAAACCGGCATGCAACACCAGCTGCCAGGCCACGAATCGGGTGACCTCCAGGCCGAGCGGAGTTCCTCCTAGGTGCAGGCCAAGGAGCTCGGAGAGTTTTTCCCAATCGGCCGTCAGGCGATTCATGAGTCGCAGCTGTTGCCAGGCGCTGAATGCCAGCAGCAACAGGCCCAGCCCGATGGCGAGCAGCGGCTCCAGGAGCCACATTCGCCAGGCGCGCCTTGAATCTGTATCGGACATAATGCGGACGCTTTGTACCCTGTGCCGGCGGGAAATAGCGAGTGCGCGGGCGCAATTCCGCGAACTGATTATCGAACCGCGGCGGCGGAGATCCATGTGACGTATTCCGCAGATAACAGCGCCGTAATCGAAGAGCGGGCGGGCCTGTTGTTATAACGATGGCATCGCTTCGCTCCGGACTCCGGGAGTTTTCCAGTTCCATGATGCCGCCATTTCGACGCAAGAACCTCTTGTTAGGGCTTGTGATGGGCCTGCTGCTGCTGCTGGCTTCTTATGGCCGCATCGTCGGCGATTCGCAGAGCATGGCCTTCCGCGAAGGCATGGTCGATACCATCTTCAAGGGCTCGATCTTCGGCACCACGCTCATGTGGAACGTGGTGTGGTTCGTCGTCACGCTGGTCACGCTGCACCTGGTGTTCGGCGCCATCTGCTGGGGCATCGGCCTCCTGTCGGCCAGCCTCGAGAAGAGCGCCACTCCGCAGCCCAAGCAGGAACGCCAGCACATGCTGCTGTGGTTTGCGTTCCTGACGCTCGGCCTGATGGCCTTCAACTCCGCCGAGTATTCGCGTTCTTCGCTGGGATCGCCCTACGCGCGAGTCATGTCGGCGGAATATTTTTCGATCGCCCTGGGCCTGTGGCTCGCGGGCCTCGTGGGTCTCGCGGCTCTCGGCGTCGTGATCATGTCGATGGCGAAGCGGTGGCGCGCCGGCTGGCGGCCGCTGGGCCATCCGCGACGCCTGGCCATCGTGTCGCTGGCCGTTGCCGTTCCCTTCGCGGTCGGCGGATGGGCCGTGCGCAATCATTCCCACAACGATGCATCGCGAACCAACGTGGTTCTCATTGGCATCGACTCGATGCGCCTGGACGTGGTCTCGGATGGCGGCCCCGCCGGCGTCGCGCCGCACCTGCGCGAATTCCTCGACCATTCGGTCTGGTTCACGGACACCATGACTCCGCTGGCGCGCACCTTCCCGTCGGTCATGTCCATTCTCACGGGACGCCAGCCCCACAAGACCGGCGCGTACATGAACCTGCCGCCCCGGGATGTCATCCATGAAGGCGACACGCTGGGTCGCATCTATGGCCGCGCGGGTTATCACACCGTGTTCGCGATGGACGAAGTGCGCTTCGCCAATTTCGATGACAGCTACGGTTTCGACCGGGCCATCACGCCCCCGGCGGGCGCCACGGAATTCCTGCTGTCCCTGTTCGCGGATACGCCGCTGTCGAATTTCGTCATGAACACGCGTCTCGGCAGCTGGCTGTTTCCCTTCAGCCATGCCAATCGCGGCGCTGCCGCCACCTACGATCCGGATGTTTTCGTCGACCGCATCGAGCGTGAAGTGGAGTTCGACAAGCCGCTGTTCCTGGCGACGCATCTGACCCTGTCTCACTGGCCCTATACCTGGTCAGACGCTCCGCCTTCGATCAAGGAAGATCCGGACGCCGTCTGGCCCGAGTACTACAAGAACGTCATTCGTCGCGCCGATCAGCAGTTCGCCGACCTGATGTCGGTGCTGCAGGAGCGCGGCGTTCTCGACAACGCCATCGTCGTGCTCTATTCGGATCATGGCGAGTCCTTCGGCAAGCACAATGAAGCGCTGGTGCCAGCCTATGACCCGCTGATCTCGGCGCTGGCGGCAGTGCCACAGTGGGGCCACGGCAGCACCGTGCTCACCGCGCACCAATACAAGGTCGTGCTCGGCATCCGCGCTTTCGGCGCCGCGGCCAGCAAGATTCCGTCGGTGCACAAGGTCACGACTCCGGCCTCCGTCATGGACATCGCGCCGACGCTGGTGCAATTGAGCGGTGTCGCGACCGAATCGCCGTTCGACGGCCTTTCGCTCGTGCCGCTGCTCGCCGCCGACGCGCCGGCACCGCCGGCCTTCGCGCATCGCGTGCGTTTCACGGAAACGGAGTTCAGCCCGGTGGGTGTCGCTACACCCGACGGCAAGATGTCCGCCAGCGGCATCCTGCGGGCCGCGGAGTTGTACGAGATCGATCCGGTGACGGATCGCGTCGTGGTCCGACGAGCGCACGTGGAGCCGATGCTCGGGGTTCGCCAGTTCGCGGCGGTCGGTGATGAATTCCTGCTCGCCGCGCTGCCCTTCCGCAAGGACGGTCTCAGCCACATGTTCGTGTTGATCAAGAAAGAAGGCAGCGTGCCGCAATTGCTGGCCACTGCCCCGACACCTGACGCGCCGGAAGACCTACGCCGCGTCTGGGATGCCATGCAAGCCAACTTCCCTGGCCTGGTGCCCACCGCGGCCCAGATCAACGAAATCGATGTCTCTAAAACCGCTGTCGCTCAGCGTGGTCGGACTGTGACGTCGAACGTCACAAAGTGACGTGGATTGGCATCGGGCCAACTCCAGAAAATGGAAAATGCGTCAGAGAATCCCACGAATTCAAGCAGATATGCTGCGTCAGACGCTGGCACCTCGATTGCATACTCAGGGTCAAGGCGTGCTGCGCCAAGGTTTTTAGCAATTCGTTTTCAACAGGAGCTCCTCGCAATGAAAAAGGCAATCCAAAAGGGCTTCACGCTCATCGAACTGATGATCGTGGTCGCCATCATCGGCATTCTGGCCGCCATCGCCATCCCGGCTTACCAGGACTACACCATCCGTGCGCAGATCACGGAAGGTCTGAACCTGATGTCGGACATGAAGGCGGGCGTCGCTGAGTGGTACGCGCAGGAAGGCGCCTGGCCGTCCTCGCTGCTGCAGATCGGCATCTCGGGCAGCGCGTCCGACAAGGCCGCGAAGTACGTCAAGTCGATCAACCTGAACACCGGCACGCTGATCGCGACCTTCGGTGTGCAGGCCAACAGCAACATCACCGACAAGACCCTGGCCCTCCAGCCGAAGGTCAGCGAGAACGGTGACGTGATCTGGGTGTGCGGCAAGCGCGCCGAGCCGTCAACGGCCACTGAGCCGTCGTCGGGTGACTCGGTCAGCGCCTCGAGCAACACCGACCTGCTCGCGAAGTACCTGCCGGCCAACTGCCGCGCTTCGAGCTAATGTCGATTTGAGTTCCCCTGGAACTCGCTGGAAGCCCCTCCCCTGGAGGGGCTTCCTTTTTTTGGGGACCCATTCTTTCGGCCCTTGTCCTTTTGGGACTGGGGTCACGCAGACCCCTCCCGGCCATGTGCGAGTATTGGGCAGATTTAACAATTGCCCACTTGAGTTCCGCGAGTAGACTACGGACCTCAGCGGGTTTGGTCGCTCGCACGTAACCGCATGAATGACAACGCATCTCTAGCCTTGGGCGGAAATCGCTCGAACCTCGGCGGCTTGCCGCAGAGGCTCGTGCAGGACGGCGTGGTTGAAGAGTCGGCCATGCTCACGGCCATTCAGGCCGCCAAGGACCGCAAGTCCAGTTTCGTCACGCAGCTCATCTCTGCCGGCGCGGCCAAGGCACGTGACATCGCGATCGCCGCCTCCGCCGAATTCGGCGTGCCGCTGTACGACCTCGACTCACACGTCGTAGACCTCGACACCGTCAAGCTGGTCCAGGACAAGCTGATGCAGAAGCATCGCTGCCTGCCGCTGTACCGGCGCGGCAAGCGGTTGTTCCTGGCGGTCGCGGATCCGACCAACCTGCACGCCATCGACGAGATCAAGTTCCAGACCGGTCTCGGCATCGAGGCCATCGTCGTCGAAGACGACAAGCTGCAGAAGGCCATCGACAAGGCCTCGGAGCAGGCCGAGGCGGTGATGCCTCAGCTCACCGAAGACGAAACCGGTTTCGATCTCGAAAACCTCGACGTCAGCGGTGGCGACGAAGACATGGAAGGCGCGGGAGTCTCCCGCGACGACATCGAAGACGCGCCCATCGTGCGCTTCGTGAACAAACTGCTGCTCGACGCAATCCGCCGCGGCGCGTCGGACATCCATTTCGAACCCTACGAAAAGATGTACCGCATCCGCCTGCGCATGGACGGCATCCTGAAAGAAGTCGCGCAGCCGCCGGTGCAGCTGGCGATGAAGCTCTCGGCCCGTATCAAGGTCATGTCGCGACTCGACATCGCCGAACGCCGCGTGCCGCAGGACGGCCGCATCAAGATGAAGTTGTCGAAGACTCGCGCGATCGACTTCCGCGTGAGCACCTGCCCCACGCTGTTCGGCGAGAAGATCGTCTGCCGTATTCTTGATCCCTCTTCGGCGATGCTGGGCATCGATTCACTCGGCTACGAGCCCTTCCAGCGCGACATCTATCTCAAGTACCTCGCGAAGCCGCAGGGCATGATTCTCGTGACCGGACCCACGGGCTCCGGCAAGACCGTGTCGCTGTACACGGGTCTGAACATCCTCAACAAGGAAGACACCAACATCTCGACCGCGGAAGACCCGGCTGAAATCAATCTGCCCGGCGTCAACCAGGTCAACGTGAACAACAAGGTGGGCCTCACCTTCGCCGCTGCGCTACGCGCCTTCCTGCGCCAGGACCCCGACGTGGTGATGGTCGGCGAAATCCGCGACCTCGAGACGGCGGAAATCGCCATCAAGGCCGCGCAGACCGGCCACTTGGTGATGTCCACGCTGCATACCAACGACGCGCCGCAGACTCTCACGCGTCTCGTCGACATGGGCGTAAAGCCCTACGCCATCGCGACCTCCGTCAGTCTCATCATCGCTCAGCGCCTGGCCCGCAAACTTTGCACGCAGTGCAAGGTGCCGCTGGAAATCCCGCCCGAAGCACTGCTCAAGGAAGGCTTCCAGGAAGCCGACGTCAAGGCGGGCATCAAGATCTTCGCGCCGAAGGGCTGCTCGAATTGCACCGACGGCTACAAGGGCCGTTGCGGCATCTACCAGGTCATGCCGGTCACCGAGTCCATCGGCCGCATCATCATGGCCGGTGGCAATGCCATCGACATCAACGATCAGGCAACCAAGGAAGGCGTGTGGGATCTGCGCCGTGCGGGACTCGAAAAGGTCAGGTCTGGCCTGACGAGCCTCGAAGAAGTGAACAGCGTCACCATCGAATAGGGCGAACATGGCAACTGCAGTAGCAACCACCGGTGGTAAAACCGTCAAGCGCGACTCGTCCTTCTCATGGTCCGGTATGGACAAGAAGGGCAACCGGGTCTCGGGCAAGAGTCTGGCGCCGGACGAAAACTCCTTGCGCGCGGACCTGCGACGCCAGGGCATCGCGGTCAGTCGGGTCAAGAAGCAGGCCCAATCGCTCGGCGGTGGCGGCAAGGTCAAGCCCGAAGACATCGCGGTATTCAGCCGTCAGCTGGCCACCATGCTGGCCGCGGGCATTCCGCTGGTGCAGTCGTTTGAAATCGTCGGCAACGGCAACGACAAGCCGGCGATGCAGAAGCTCATTCTCGACATCAAGGCGGACGTGGAAGGCGGCACCTCGCTGCATGAAGCGCTGGGCAAACACCCCCTGCACTTCGACGATCTGTACGTAAACCTCGTCGAAGCCGGCGAACAGGCCGGTGCGCTGGAAACGCTGCTCGACAAGATCGCCACGTACAAGGAAAAAACCGAAGCCCTGAAGAAGAAGGTCAAGAAGGCCCTTTTCTACCCGGCGGCGGTGATGGTCGTCGCGGTGGTCGTCACCATCATCCTGCTCATTTTCGTGATCCCGCAGTTCGAAAGCCTGTTCAAGGGCTTCGGTGCGGACCTGCCTGCCTTCACGCAGTTCGTCATCGACATGTCGCGCGGACTGCAGGACAACGGCATCTATTTCGGCGCCATCATGGCCGGCGCGGTCTACGTGTTCTTCTACTTCAAGAAACGCTCGAAGAAGATGCGCGAGTTCCTCGATCGCATGTCGCTCAAGCTTCCGATCATCGGCCCCATCCTCTACAAGTCGGCGATCGCGCGCTTCTCGCGCACGCTCTCGACCATGTTCGCCGCCGGCGTGCCGCTGGTCGAAGCGCTCGAGTCGGTGGCCGGTGCCACCGGCAACATCGTGTTCGAAACGGCGGTGCTGAAGATGCGCGACGAAGTGGCCACGGGCCAGCGCCTGCAGCGCGCGATGGAAAACACGGGCCTGTTCCCCAACATGGTCATCCAGATGATCGCGGTCGGTGAAGAAGCCGGCGCGCTCGATGCGATGTCCGGCAAGGTCGCCACGTTCTACGAAGCGGAAGTCGACAACGCGGTGGACAGCATGTCCTCGCTGCTCGAACCGCTGATCATGGCCATCCTCGGCGTGCTCGTCGGTGGCCTCGTCATCGCCATGTATCTGCCCATCTTCAAGTTGGGCGCGGTGGTGTAAGGTCAGCTCCGGTCGCCATCAAGATGAAAAACGCCGCGCCCTGCGCGGCGTTTTTCTGTAACCCATGCCCGATACGCAACCCGCCCTCTTCGTCCTGCTTGCCGCCAACCCCGCGCTGTTCATCGGCGGCTGCGCGGTGCTCGGCCTGCTGATCGGCAGCTTCCTCAACGTGGTGATCCACCGCGTGCCCATCATGATGGACAACGAGCTGCGCGCCGAATGCGCGGCCCTGGCCAATCCCGACGAAGTCGTCGAGACGCCGGTGTTCAATCTCATGAAGCCGCGCTCGGCCTGCCCCCGGTGCAAGGCACCGATCACGGCCGTGCAGAACATCCCGGTGGTGAGCTGGCTGGTGCTGCGCGGCAAGTGCGCCAGCTGCCGCGAACCCATCAGCGCGCGATACCCCTCGGTGGAACTGGCCACGGGCGCGTTTTCCGCGTTCATCGCCTGGCGTTTCGGCTTCGGCCTCGAAGGCTGCGCGGCGCTGCTGTTCACCTGGTTCCTCATCGCACTGACGATGATCGACTTCGACACGCAATTCCTGCCGGACTCGCTCACCTACCCGATGCTGTGGCTGGGCCTGCTGCTCAGCCTGTGGCACCCGGCCTGGGGAGAAGGCGCTACGCCCATCGGCCCTCGCGAGAGCATCATCGGGGCCGCCGCGGGTTATCTCAGCCTGTGGAGCGTCTACTGGGCGTTCAAGCTGCTCACCGGCAAGGAAGGCATGGGCTATGGCGATTTCAAACTGTTCGCCGCGCTGGGTGCCTGGCTGGGCTGGCAGATGCTGCTGCCCATCATCGTGTTCGCGTCCGGCGTGGGCGCGATATTCGGCATCGTCATCATGATCCGCCAGCGCAAGGGGCGCGACACGCAGATCGCTTTCGGTCCGTTCCTGGCCATCGCGGGATGGATCGCGCTGGTTGCGGGCGACTACGTCGTCACGCGTTACCTGAATCTCTTCGCACAGGCCGGGTAGCCCATGGCGCCGGTACGCATCGCGCTCACCGGCGGCATCGCCTGCGGCAAGAGCACCGTTGCCAACCTGTTCGCCGCACTCGGCATCACCATCGTCGACACGGATTTGCTGGCGCGCGAGGTGGTCGCCCCAGGCACCCCGTTGCTGGCGCAGGTCGCGGAGCATTTCGGCCACACGGTGTTGCGGCCGGACGGCAGCCTGGACCGCGCCCGACTGCGCGACCTGGTGTTCGCGAATCCCGCGGAACGAGTGTGGCTGGAGCAGCTGACCCACCCTGCCATCCGCGAACTCACGGACCGCCGCTGCGCAGCGGCGACCGGGCCCTACGTGATCGTCGCCATTCCCTTGCTGGTGGAAACCGGGGGCGCGGCGCGCTTCGACCGAGTGCTGGTGGTCGACTGCGATCCGCAGATCCAGCTCGCGCGGCTGCAGGCGCGCGATGGTTCGACCCGCGAGCAGGCCACGCGCATGCTCGCGGCCCAGGTGTCGCGCGAGCAGCGGCTGGCGGCCGCCGATGACGTCATCGAGAACAATGGCGACGTCGCGGCGCTGCGGGACCAGGTGGAAAAGCTCCATCGCTTGTACGCGAACAGAGACATTGCGCAATCGGCGAGGGCCTCGAGATGAGCGCAGATGGAAAGAACGAGGGCCCACATCGGTTTACGGAAGGCGCCGCGGTCGCGCAGAATAGCGAGATGGCCGAGGAAGCCCAACAACGAGAGCCGGTGCCGGAAACAGCACCACTGGTATTCGAGCAGCCGCTCAACGAGCGGATGCGCACCTTCCTGCGCCTCGATTTTCTCTACAACCAGGCGCTGTACCACAACGAGATGCAGAGCCAATGGGGCAGCCGCGCCGCCATGGCCAGCCTGCTCGACATCCTCGCCATCGCCGCGCGTTCCGACGTGCGCGCCGACGTGCAGAAGGAACTGGAGCGGCACCTGGCGCAGCTCAACGTGTTCCAGAGCAAGCCCGGCGTGGACTCCGCCCGCCTCCGCACCGTGATGAGCAACCTGCTGCGGCTGCGCGCCGATCTCGTCGCCTGCGGGTCTAACTATCTCGCCGGGCTCAAGGATTCGGAGTTCCTGTCGGCCATCCGGCATCGCAGCGCGATCCCGGGTGGCACCTGCGAGTTCGACCTGCCGGATTTCTTCTTCTGGCTCAACCAGGCCACCGACCAGCGCGCGCGTTCGTTCAACGACTGGCTGGCGACGCTGCGTCCGCTGTGCGATGCCATCGCCGAGCTGTTGTGGATCACGCGGCAACACGGCAAGCCGCGGCAGGAGATAGCGCGCGGCGGCGTGTACCACATCACGTTCGAACGCGACACGCCCATCCAGCTGGTGCGCATCGCGCTGCCGTCGGTGTCGGGGTTGTATCCCGAGACGTCGGGCTCTCACTACCGCTGCAGCGTGCGGTTGCTGGCGTGGAATGGATTGAATCAGCGGCCGCAGCAGACGACGGATGATGTGCCGTTCACGCTGACCTGCTGTACCTGATTTACGCGCCCACACGACGGAAAACGGGGCCGAAGCGGCCCCGTCCATCAATAGCTGACAAGTAACATGTGCCTCGAAGTCATGTTCGAGGACCGTGCATGTTGCGTCGAAGCTTTCACCTGGGATCCCTGGCCGGTTTTGCGGCGCTGCTCGCGCCAGACGCGCGCGCCGAAACGAAAATCGCCGACGGCGGAATCGGCGGCGGCGGTGCGGCGGAAGACCGTGCCGCCATCGAGGCCGTGTTGCGAACCTACCTCGCGGTGATGGACGAACAGAGCGAAGCGGACATCGCCAAGTCCTTCCATCCCGATGCGTTCCTGATGTCGGTGAAGCGCAGCGGCGAGCTCAACGCGATGACGCAGGCCACTTGGTGGCAGCGCATCTCGCGGCCCGGAGCCGGGCGCGTCGAACGCACCAGCACGATTCGCTACATCGACGTGGTCGGTCCTGCCGCCATGGCGCGCGTCGACGTTGCCCGCAGCGATTCGAGCTCCACGGATTTCTTCACGCTGCTGCGACTGTCCGACGGCTGGCGCATCGTGAACAAGGTTGTGTCTTCGGTCATTGGATGAAGCAAGCCGTAAGTCGTTGGATGGCGGTGGCGTGGCTGGTCGGTGCCGCGTCGGCGAGCGCGCTCGCGCAGCAGGCTCCGAACAATCCGCCTCGCGACGATGAACGCGAGCTCCGCGCCGCGCTCGCCGACTGGCGCGACGCATCCAACGTCGGTGATTGGCGCCGCGCCGCGAGCCACTACGCGCATGGTGCACTCATCGAGTTTCCCGGCCGGCCTGACTACACCTACGAAGAAATGCAGCGCAACGCCAGCCGGCCGCCCACGGTCACCTGGCGCCACGACTTCCAGATCGTGGAAGTGTTCGTGGAGGGCGCGCTCGCCGTGATGCGCGTGGACTTCACCTCGGAACAGAAGCAGGCCGATGGCAGCTGGAAACCGGGCGAATCCATCGAGACGTTGCAGGTCTGGCGCCTTCAGCCCGACGGCCGTTGGCGCATCACCCGGACCCTCTCCGGCAAACTACCCTGACTCTGCCGCGAGATCAGTTGGTCGTGACGCGCGCATCGACCGGCGTCGGCATCCCCAGCGCATTGGCGACGAACCCGAACTGATCCGCGAAGTCCTCGATCTGCATCCACACCGGCTTGCCAGCGCCATGGCCCGCGCGCGTCTCGATGCGGATCATCACGGGGTTGTCGCAACCCTGGGCATGCTGGAGTTCCGCAGCGAACTTGTAGCTGTGCCACGGCACCACGCGATCGTCGCGATCCGCCGTGGTGACCAGCGTGGGCGGATAACACACGCCGGACTTCACGTTGTGCACGGGCGAATACGCGCGAATGGCTTTGAACTCCGCGGCGTCTTCGGAAAGTCCGAAATCGCTGGACCACTGGCGCGCGTTGGCGCTGGCGGTCTGGTAACGCAGCATGTCCATCACGCCTACGCCAGGAAGTGCGGCGCCGAAAAGATCCGGCCGCTGTGTCAGCGCGGCGCCGACCAGCAACCCGCCGTTGCTGCGACCGAGAATCGCGAGGCGCTTCGGGTTGGTGTATTTCTCGCGGATCAGGTACTCGGCCGCGGCGATGAAGTCGTCGAACACATTCTGCTTCTTGAGCTTGGTGCCAGCCTGGTGCCACTCCTCGCCGTATTCGCCGCCGCCGCGCAGGTTGGCTACCGCGTAGATGCCGCCGAGTTCGAGCCAGGACTGGATGGCCGGGCTGAACGACGGCGACAGCGTGACGTTGAATCCGCCGTAGCCGTACAGCATCACCGGCTGGTTGCCATCGCGCGGCGCGTCCTTGCGGCGGATGATGAACATCGGAACGCGCGTGCCGTCCTTGCTGGTGTAGAACACCTGTTCGGTGACGAAGGGCGCAAAATCCGCGGGCACGTTGGGCTTGCGGAATTCGCTCACGGTGTTCGTGGCCGTATCGAGCCGCAGTATGCGCGTCGGCGACTGGTAGCCTGAGAACGAGAAGAACGCCTCGGGATTGTCGCCACGACCCTGGAAGCCAGTGGCGGTGCCGAGCCCGGGTAGTTTGACCTCGCCGGCATCACTGCCATAGGTGTCGTAGAGCTTCACGCTGCTGCTCGCATCGCGCGTGTATTCCACGATCAGGCGACCGCCGACATAGGCGGAGTTGTTGATGACGGCGTCGGCCTGCGGCACCACTTCGCGCCAGGCGGCAGGCTGCGGCTTGGCCGGATTCACCGCGATGATGCGCCCGCGCGGCGCGCCGTTGGTGGTCTGGAAATACAGCTCATCGCCCTTCGAGCCGATGAAGTTGTAGAGCGCGTCCCAGGCCGTGAAGAGCGGCTGTGGCTTCGCGCCGGACTTGCGCAGATCCTGCACCAGCACGCCGTTGGTTTCGTAACCCTCGAAGAGTCCGATGAGGAGATAACGACCGTCTTCCGTCACCTGGGCCGACGGCACACGCGTCGGGTGATCGGTCACCTGGAAGACGAGCTTGTCGGCGGACTGCGGATCGTCGAGCTTGTGGAAATAGATGTCGGGCCGGCCGGCGTCGTCACCACGCTCGGCGGTGGCCGCGTTCTCGCCCGGCTTGAGCGGATAGCGGCTGTAGTACACGCCGCTGCTATCACGGGTCCAGGACACTGGCCAGAACTTGCTGAACTTGAGCGTCACCGGCAGCTCCGTACCGTCGTCGGTGCGGCGGAAATGCCAGAGGTTCCAGTCGGTACCGCCGTCGGACAGCGCGTAGGCCATCCACTTGCCATCAGGGCTCGGCACCCATTGGGACAACGAGATGGTCGCGTCCTCGCGCTTGCCGTTGGGATCCATGAGCACGCGCGGTGTGGCATTCAGCCCATCGGCCACGTAGAGCACGCTTTGATCCTGCGTGCCGTCGTTGCGCATGTAGAAATATCGGCCGCCGTCGCGTTGCGGAACGCCGAAACGCTCGTAGGTCCACAGCGCCTTCAGGCGATTGCCGAGCCACGCACGCTGCGGCAGCGCCTCGAGGTAGGGCTGCGCGAGCGCGTTCTCCGCGGTTACCCAGTCACGCGTGCCCTGCGCCGTGGCGTCTTCAAAGCTGCGATAGGGATCGGCGATGGTTTCGCCGTGGTAGTTGTCGACCACGTTGCCGCGCGGCGTCGCCGGATACTGGAACTTCTGCGGCGGCTCCGCGGGGGTGTGCGTGACGGTGGGCTGCGAAGCCGCACACGCGGTGAGCAGAACGATGACTGCGGTCGCGAGCGTGACGCACAGGTAGCGAGGACGTGAGGCCATCCCTAAACTCCCGAAATGATTTTGGCCCGCAGTCTATCAAACGGTACGCGTGTGCCCGTCCGGCGCAACGCGTTTTTGAATCCTTCCGCCGCAGGGCTGCTCCTGGCCTGCCTGGCTTTGGCCGCGCCGGCATGGCCGGGGAAACTCCCACTGGAACGCCTGTTCGCGGCGCCGGACCTGGCCGGCCCGACGCTGCGCAACCCCAAGATTTCCCCGGACGGCAGCCTGATTGCCTACCTGAAGGCGCGCGAGGACGACAAGGACCGCTACGACCTGTGGGCCTTCGACGTCGGCGCCAAGCGGCACCGGCAGCTGGTGGACTCGCGCACGCTGGCCGGCGCGGACCGCGCGCTGTCGGCGGAAGAAGAGGCGCGTCGCGAACGGCAGCGCACCTCGGCCTTCTCCGGCATCGTCGAATACAGCTTTGCGCCCGACAGCCGGCACCTGCTGATTCCGCTGAATGGCGACCTGTACGTCTACGACCTGGCCGCGAAGGCCGGGGGCGCCGTCCAGCGGCTCACGAAGACCGAGGCCTACGAGACCGACGCGCGCTTCTCCCCGCGTTCGCACTTCGTGAGTTTCGTGCGCGATCAGAACCTGTTCGTCATCGACCTCGCCAATGGCAGCGAGCGCGCGATCACCACCGAGGGCCAGGGGCTGGTGAGCTTCGGCATGGCGGAATTCATTGCGCAGGAAGAAATGGATCGCGACACCGGCTACTGGTGGTCGCCCGACGAGCGTCGCATCGTGGTGGCGCGCGTGGATGAAGCGCCGGTGGCGGAGGTCGAGCGTTTCGAAATCCAGGCCACGGGGGCGCGGGTGGTGCGCCAGCGGTATCCGACCACGGGCACGGCCAATGCGCACGTGGCACTGTTCGTGGCCGACCTGGCCAGCGAGAAGCTGCAGCCGCTGGACCTCGGCGCGAATACCGACATCTATCTACCGCGCGTGGACTGGTTCCCGGACAGCCGCAGCGTGGCCGTGCAGCGCCAGGCCCGCGATCAGAAGACTCTCGAGCTGTTGCGCTTCGACGCCATCAGTGGCCAGGGGCGCGTGCTGCTCACGGAACGCAGCGAACACTGGGTGCCGCTGCATCGCGAACTCACCTTTCTGCAGCGCTCGCAGCAGTTCATCTGGGCCTCGTCGCGCGACGGGTACCAGCATCTCTATCTCTACGCCAACGATGGCCAGCTGATCCGCCAGCTCACGCGCGGCGAGTTCATGGTGGTGGGAATCAGCAGTGAAGCGGCGGTGCGGGCCGTGGACGAGCGCGCACGCCGCGTGTATTTCACCGCCAACCTGCCCTCGCCCCTGGAACGGCAGCTTTACTGGGTGTCGCTGGATGCTCCGTCGCAGCCGGTCGTGGTGACCCGCGGCGCCGGGACGCATGCCATCACGATGTCGCAGAACGCGCGGGTGTTCGTCGATACGTTTTCCAACACGGATACGCCGCCCGTGGTCATGCTGCGGCGTGCCGACGGCGCGGCGATCACGGTGCTGGTGCCCAACAAGCTCGATGACACGCATCCGTACGCACCGTACCGGGATGAACACGTGACGCCCGAGTTCGGCACGCTGACCGCCGCCGATGGTCAGGTGCTGCACTACAAGCTCGTGAAACCGCGCGGGCTGGAACCCGGCAAACGATACCCGGCGCTGATCGATGTCTACGGCGGTCCCGGCGTACAGCGCGTGAGCAATGCCTGGGGCAACCTGTTCCACCAGTACCTGGCGCAACACGGCTACGTGGTGTTCGCGCTCGACAATCGCGGCAGTGGCCTGCGCGGCACGAAATTCGAAACCGCGCTGGGTCTGCGCATGGGCGGCATCGAAGTGCAGGACCAGGTACGCGGCGCGGAATTCCTGCGCACCCTGCCCTTCGTCGACGCGAAGCGCATCGGGATCTACGGCTGGAGTTATGGCGGGTACATGACGCTCATGTGCCTGATGCAGGCGCCCGAAGTGTTCGCCGCGGGGGTCGCCGGCGCGCCGGTCACCGACTGGGCGCTGTACGACACGCATTACACCGAACGTTATCTATCTACTCCCGCGGCCAATGCGTCAGGGTACTCGGGGAGCAATGTGCTGAACTACGCGGACAAGCTGTCGCGCCCGCTGCTGCTGGTGCACGGCATGGCGGACGACAATGTGCTGTTCGCACACAGCACGGCGCTGATGAAGAAGCTGCAGGACCTGCAGAAGCCGTTCGACCTGATGACCTATCCCGGCGGCAAGCACGGGCTGATTCGCCAGAACGTCACCGGCTGGCATGCACACGCGAATATCGTGCGGTTCTTTGACCGGGAGCTTGGCGTCAGCGTGCGCTGATCTGCTCTTTGAGCTGCACGTACGGCGTGCCCTTTCAAAGTTTGATGCGTCCGCCGCCGCCCGGAGGACCGCCCATGCCACCGCCCGCCTCCGGCACCACGATGCGCGAGGCCGCTTCGCGGCGCATCTCGCGCGCCTCTTCGATGGCCTGTTCGATCGCGACCTTCACGGCATCCGGGAACCTGTTGCAGGCGTCTTCGAGCGACGTCGCCTCGAGCTCGAACGACAACGGCAACACACCGGCCGGGGTCAGCAACTGCGTCTGGCCGGAATACAGCACCGTGCGCGAGCTGTCATCGCTGCCGTCACTCTTGACGGGCACCAGTCGGCGCAGGGTTCCGGCCTTGCGATCGGTGAAAATCTCTTCGCGATAGAGATCCTTCGCGTCGAGCTTGATTTCGGGGAGTTGTTGTTCAGCGGCCATGGGAGTCACCGTTTTTGTGATGGCGCGGATGATAACGCCTGCAGCGCGGGGATGAGCGGTAGATCGGCGGGCAGGAGGCCGACACTGCCGAGTGACTGACAATCCACCCACTGCAGCTGCTGACCGTCGAGACCGCGGGGCTCGCCGCTCGTGATGGATGCTTGCCAGAGGATCAGGTCGACGATGCGGTCGGGGTATTCGTGCGACATCACCGTGATCTCGCGATGCGCGCGCGACTCGACGCCGAGTTCTTCGCGCAGTTCGCGCACCAGGGCGTCGCCGTCGGTCTCACCAATGGCCACCTTGCCACCGGGGAACTCCCACCAGCCGGCCATGTGTTTGCCTTCGGGACGTTGCGCGATCAGCACGCGACCGGCGGAATCGAACAGCGCCGCGGCCACCACGCGCAGGCGGGGCTTTTGAGGCGCGTCCCCATTTGCTAGCAAATCAGGAATGTCCCCATTACTCGACGCCTTCGAGGACGCCGTGGCAGTTCTTGAATTTCTTGCCGCTGCCGCAGGGACAGGGCTGGTTGCGGCCGACCTTCGGTGCGGCGCGCACGGGCTGCTGCGGGGGCTGCGGCGGCGGCATCTGCCGTGGCGCCTGGCGCGCTCCCGGCGGCGGCTCCTGCGGCGGTTCGCCCGCGGCGCCCAGCTGCGCGAGCGACGCGGCCTCGGCGTGCTGCATCTGCAGTGCGCGGTTGAGGCGCGCGCGGCGCGCTTCTTCCTCGCGTTCGATCTGCTCGGGCGATTTGATCTGCACGTCGAGCGTCGCGAGGATGGTCACCGTGTCGAACTTGATGCGGTCGAGCATGGCCGCGAACAACTCGAAGGCCTCGCGCTTGTATTCGTAGCGGTAATCCTTCTGCGCGTAGCCGCGCAGGTGGATGCCCTGGCGCAGGTAGTCCATGGCGCCCAGGTGATCGCGCCATTGCTGGTCGAGCACCTTGAGCATGATGTCCTTCTCGATGTGCCGCATGATGGGCACGCCGTTCGGCTGGTTGCCGATGCGCGTCACCTTGGCGTCGTACATCGCGTCGATGGCGCCGAGAATGCGGCCGCGCAGCGCCTCTTCTTCGAGATCGGGCTGATCCTTGAGCCACTGCACCGGGTCGACCTGGGTCGCGAAATTCTTCGCGATCGCCTCGGCCAGGCCCGCGAGGTTCCATTCTTCGTGGCTGACGTTCGACGGCAGGTACTGGTCGAGCAATCCGCCCACCACCTCGGCGCGGATGCCGCGTACCGCGTCACCCAGGTTGTCGGCACCCATGAGCTCGGTGCGCTGCTGGTAGATGACCTTGCGCTGGTCGTTGGCGACGTCGTCAAACGTGAGCAGCTGTTTGCGCACGTCGAAGTTGTGCGCTTCCACCTTGCGCTGCGCTTTCTCGATCTGGCGCGTGAGCATGCCGCTCTCGATGACCTCGCCTTCCTTCATGCCGGCCATGGACAGCCATTTCTTCGTGCGATTCGGATCGCCGAAGATGCGCATGAGGTTGTCTTCCATCGATAGATAGAAGCGGCTTGAGCCTGCGTCGCCCTGGCGACCCGAACGGCCGCGCAGCTGGTTGTCGATGCGCCGCGATTCATGGCGCTCGGTACCCACGATGTGCAGGCCACCCGCGCCCAGCACCTTGTCGTGGCGCGCCTGCCAGTCGGTGCGGATGCGCGCGGCGGTGACTTCGTCGAGGCCGCCTTCGCCCGCGGCCTGGGCGGCGGCTTCGAGCTCCGCGTCCACGTTGCCACCGAGCTTGATGTCGGTACCGCGACCCGCCATGTTCGTCGCGATGGTCACCTTGCCGGGCATGCCGGCGTTTTCCACGATGTGCGCCTCGCGCTCGTGCTGCTTGGCGTTCAGCACGTCATGGTCGATGCCGTGCTTGCGCAGCACGCCCGAAATCAGCTCCGAGCTTTCGATGGACGTGGTGCCGACGAGCACGGGTTGCTCGCGCTTCACGCAGTCTTCGATGTCCTCGATGATGGCCTTGTACTTGTCGTTCTGCGTGAGATAGACGAAGTCGGCGTGGTCCTTGCGGATCATCGGCCGGTGCGTGGGGATGACCACCACTTCGAGCCCGTAGATCTGCATGAACTCAGGCGCCTCGGTATCGGCCGTGCCGGTCATGCCGGACAGCTTCTTGTAGAGGCGGAAGTAGTTCTGGAAGGTGATGCTCGCGACGGTCTGGTTTTCGGCGCGGACCTTCACGCCTTCCTTCGCTTCGACCGCCTGGTGCAGGCCATCGGACCAGCGCCGGCCCGGCATGGTGCGGCCGGTGAATTCGTCGACGATGATGACTTCGCCGCCGCGCACGATGTATTCCACGTCGCGCTTGTAGATCGCATGCGCGCGCAGTGCCGCGTTGAGGTGATGCATCAGCCGGATGTTGGCCGGGTCGTACAGGCTCTCGCCTTCGCGCAGCAGGCCGGACTCGGCCATCAGCTGCTCGACGTGTTCATGACCCGCCTCGGTCATGTGGGTCTGTTTCTGCTTCTCGTCCACCGAGTAGTCGCCCGGACCGTCCTCGGCTTCCTGCTTCGTGAGCCGCGGAACCAGCTTGTCGATCTTGAGGTAGAGCTCGGTGTTCTCTTCGGCCGGGCCGGAGATGATGAGCGGCGTGCGCGCCTCATCGATGAGGATGGAGTCGACTTCGTCGACGATGGCGAACGCCAGCTTGCGCTGCACGCGCTCCTGCAGGCTGAACGCCAGGTTGTCGCGCAGGTAGTCGAAACCGAATTCGTTGTTGGTGCCGTAGGTGATGTCGCAGGCGTAGGCCGCGCGCTTCTCGTTGGAATCCTGCTGGTTCTTGATGACGCCGACGGTGAGACCCAGGAAGCGGTAGATGGGCCCCATCCAGTCCGCGTCGCGTTGCGCGAGGTACTCGTTGACGGTCACCACGTGCACGCCTTCGCCGCTCAGCGCGTTCAGGTAGGCAGCCAGCGTCGACATCAGGGTCTTGCCTTCGCCGGTGCGCATCTCGGCGATGCGGCCGTCGTTCAGGGTGAGACCGCCGATGAGCTGCACGTCGAAGTGGCGCATCTTGAGCGTGCGCTGCGCGGTCTCGCGGACCACGGCAAAGGCTTCGGCGGAAATGTCGTTGACGGTCTCGCCGGCCGCGAGGCGCTTGCGGAATTCCTCGGTCTTGCCGCGCAGTTCATCGTCGCTCAGCAACTGCAGGTTCTTTTCGAACGCGGCCGCCTTGCGCACCGTCGCTTCGTAGCCGCGGATGATGCGTTCGTTGCGACTGCCGAAGAGCCGCGTCAGGAGCTTGAGCACTTACGAGTCCTTGCGAGAAAACTTTAGTCTAGTCAGCCACTTAGGAAGGTGCGCCGCCAGGCCGGGCCGGTATTCTACGGATAGACCCTGATCCACGGTACTGGTTTCAGTGGCGAGACCCCCGGCGCTCTATGGGGCCGGAAGTGCCAAAAACAAAAGGCCCCGCAGTGCGGGGCCTTCGTTCGCCCGGAGGGGCGTGAAACTCAACGGCCGATAAACGTCAGAGGATCGATCTGGCGGCCGTTCTTGAGCACTTCGAAGTGGACGTGCGGGCCGGTCGAGCGGCCGGTGGAGCCGACGTAAGCCAGGGTATCGCCCCGGGCGACCGTCTTGCCCAGGCCCACGGCCACGCTCTGGTTGTGCCCATATCGCGTGATCAGGCCGTTGCCATGGCTGACTTCGACGAGGTTGCCGTACCCGGCCTTCTCGCCGGAGAAGGTCACGACGCCGGCCGCCACGGCCACCACGTCCGAGCCGCGGGGGCTGGCGAAGTCGATGCCCTTGTGGAACGCCTGGTGACCGTTGAACGGATCCTGGCGCTCGCCGAAATACGAGGAAATGTGGCCATCCCGCACCGGGCGGCCGTCGGGACGGATCTGCTCATCGAGCTTCTTCGACAGCAGCGCGTTCTCGAGCGCGGCCATCTGGGCATCGCGCGAGGAAATCTTCTGTTCCAGGCCATTGAGCAGGGCGTTGAGGTCCGGGGCCTGCATGGCGGCGCCGATGTCCGACTCGGGACCACCGATGGCCGGCTGGCTCTCGAAATCGAACTCGCGGCGATCGATATTGGCCATCTGCGTCAGGCGCTTGCCCAGCGCGTCGAGGCGGATGACGTGGGCATTCATCTGGCCGATACGCATGGCGACCGCGTCGACGCGGCGCTGCAGCTCGGCCTTGAGTTCCTTGATCTCGGCTTGCTGTTCGGCCAGCGTGGCCGACCAGGTGGCGACGCCGCGCGGTGCGGCACTGCGGCTCTCACCGATCTTGAGTCCCAGGCTGAAAGCGGTCGCCAGAATGGCGACGAGCACGGTGGCGAACCCCGCCACGGCGAGCGGATGTCCGAGGTTGAAGTGTCGAGCTCGACCTTCGCGGCGCGAGAAAAAAATGATGTTCATCTCGCGAGCCCCCGACAATGGCTACGGACCGGATCTCCAAGATCCTGTTCTTTGTGCTTCAAGGCGTTGCACATGGCTGGCATCCTCGTCGTCCGCTCCCTCGAGCAATTTACAGAGCAAAGCCGATAGGGCCAGCAGGCGAAAACTATGCCCAAAAGACCCCACCGAAACAAGCAAACCGTCCGTCCGGGAGCTGCTCCCAGGACTGTTGGAGACTTAATCTCGGCTCGCCTGCCAACACTGGCTCAGCGTGCCCTTTCGCGGCCAGAAGAGTCCGAGTGGCAGGTCGCAGTAATGAAGGCACTGGGGCCCGATCTCGCCAATAAGGTAAATGGCTGCACCCACGACAGCGGACGGATTACGGTAATAGCGGAATCCGCTGCCTGGGCCGCACGCATGCGTTTTGCGCTGGCCGATGCCGAGGTAGAGATCCGCAAACAGGTCCCCGGATTTCGCGAGCTGGCGGTGCGGGTGCGGCCTTCGAGAGCGAGTCGGACCCGGCGCTGAGGCGCCCGCGCCCGGCCCTGCGGGCCTCAGATTTCGCCCGAACCCATGAGGTCCGCGGCGTAGTTGGCGGCACGGGCGGACAGGGCCATGAAGGTCAGCGACGGATTCACCGTGCCCGACGAGCTCATGCAGGAGCCGTCGGTGATGAACAGGTTGGCGACGTCATGGGCCTGGTTGTGCCGGTTCAGCACCGAGGTCGCGGGATCCCGCCCCATGCGGGCCGAACCCATCTCGTGCACGGAATGACCGGGCGGACGAATCGATCCGTTGGAAGTGATGTTCTCGAAACCGGCGGCCGCCAGCATCTGCGCCGCGTCGCGATTCGCGCGCTCGGCGATGCGCCGTTCGTTCTCGCCATGCGTGACGTCGATGTGAGGCAGCGGGATGCCCCACTGATCCTTGCGTTCGCCCAGGGTCACGCGGTTGTCCGCGCGCGGCAGCATCTCGCCAAAGCCGATGAGGCGGACTTCCCAGCGTCCCGGTTCGCGCAGCCGATTCTTGAGGTCGGCGCCCACGCCCGCCTCGTTGATCGCGCGCCGCCAGCTGCTGCGGGACGAGTGCCCCTGGAAGCCGAAGCCGCGCACGAAATCCACGCCTTCGTTTTCGGTGATGTTGATGTAGCGCGGCAGGTAGAAGCCCGTCGGCCGCCGGCCGTAGTAGTAGCGATCGAGGAAGCCGGGATGCGTGCCCACGGCCCCGATGCCCACGACATGGTCCATGAGGTAGCGGCCCACGGCGTCGGAGCGGTTCGCGAGACCGTTGGGGAAATACTCCGAGCGCGAGTTCAGCAGCACCTGCGCCGAGCCGATGGTCGAGGCACAGAGGAACACCACGCGTGCCTGGTATGAGCGGCCCTGCTTGGTCTTCGCATCGATGACCCGCACGCCCGAGACACGCCGCTTGGCGTGGTCGTAGTCGAGCCGTTCGACGATGGCATCGGTGACGATGGTGAGATTGCCGGTCTTCTTGGCGGCGGGCAGCGTGCCCGACAGCGACGAGAAATACGCGCCGTAGCCGCAGCCGCGCTCGCACACATTGCGCAGCTGGCAGGGCCCGCGGCCCAGCGCGATATGTTCCGGTGATGGTTCAGTGAGATGCGCGCAGCGTCCGACTGTTACACGGCGGGTGGGATGGTCCGCTTCGACCTTGGCCTTGAAGGCCGACTCGACGCAGGTCAGCCCCATCGGTGGCAGGAACTGCCCGTCGGGCAATTGCTCCAGCCCTTCCGTGGCGCCGGAGACGCCGATGAAGCGCTCCACGCGGTCGTACCAGGGCGAGAGATCGGCGTAGCGGATCGGCCAGTCGACGCCGTGTCCGTCGAGCTTGTTGGCGTTGAAGTCGTAGTCGCTCAGGCGATAGCTGAGCCGACCCCAGGTGATGGAACGACCCCCGAGGTGATAGCCGCGGATCCAGGTGTACGGCCGGCCCGATGGCGTGGTGTACGGATGCTCGCTGTCACGCACGAACCACTGCTTGGTGGCGGCGTTGAACGCGTAGTTGTTGCTCTGGATGGCGTAGTGCTCGGCCTTCTCGTCCTCGGCCACCATGCCGCGGTTCGGCACTTCCCAGGGCGGGGCAAAGTCGAGGTAGTCGGCGCGATGCTGGATCTGCCGTCCGCGCTCGATGATCAGCGTCTTGAGGCCGCGCTCGCAGAGCTCCTTGGCAACCCAGCCTCCGGTCATGCCGGAGCCAATGACAATGGCGTCGAAATCCATGGATCCGCCGACTCAGGCCGCCGACGCCCGACCGACCTCGGTCAGCGGCAGGCAGGATCGCCAGGCACCCGGCACCAGTTCGTAACGCAGCTCGTGCGTCGCCCCGATTTCCGAGTGGTAATAGCCCAGCAGCACGAGCTGCTTGAAGCGCGACCAGGCGATGTCCTGGCGCGCGATCGATTCTTCGTCCACCGCGCGGATCAGCGTCAGCCGGCGCTCGCCGGGCAGTTCCAGGAAGCCGGCGCCGTGACGGCTCCAGGCCTGCTTCTCCACTGATTCGAGCACCCCGACGATCAACGCGCGCGTCTCGCTGGAACCCCAGTCACCCAGCAGCTGGCGGATGAATTCCGGCACACCGGCGCCGATGGCACCCGGCGTGTCCGTGGCGGGAATGATCTCCTCGCTGAGCTGCTCGAGCAGCGCGAACTGGTCGGACGAGAACACCGGGCCGGCCTCCGACTCCGAGGCCGAACCGCGAGAAAAGCGCGTGAGCGCGGCAGCGCCGCCGACCAGGAAGACGGCACCGAGAATCAGGCTGCGGCGATCGAGCTTGGGGGTTTGGCTGGCTTCAGACGTCATGGGCAAAGGTGGATTGCGGGTTCTCCATCCCGCGGTATCGGCCCACTTTGCGCGATCTGGATGCACACACCGTGCGCCAGGTCATACAAACGGCATCGCTCGAAAAAATCGTCGACCCGGGCGGCAAGCCTTTGCCGCCGCATTTGACGCCGGCCAGAAAAAAGCCCCGCCCACCTTGCGGTGAGCGGGGCTGGTCTTGCAGACCTTGCGGCTAGATCAGAACGTGATACGCGTGATCAGCGACAGGCGACGGTCGTTCATGAACCACGAACGGCCCGCGAGCAGCAGATCGTCGTTCAGAACCTGGGTCGTCTTCGTCACTTCGTTGGCGAGGTTCACACCCTGGAAGCCAACCTTGACGTGGTCGTTGATGGTGTACATGAACGACGCATCGAGCTGGCCCGTGTCTTCGTTGTAGATCGGCGCGAACGGCGTGATCACGTCACGCACCGTCAACAGGAAGCGCGAACGCCAGCTGTAGCCGATACGGGCCGAGACGGCGCCCTTTTCGTAGATCAGCGCGAAGTTCGCGTTATCCTTCGACAGGCCCGCGAGCGGCAGCAGCGAAGTATCCACGTTGGCTTCGTTCGCGGCCGGCGTCGACGTCGTCGCGTTCAGGGAGCTCTGCGGCACGCCGCTGCTGTCGATGTACGTGTAGTTGGCGTTGATGCCAAATCCACTCATCCAGCCCGGCAGCATGTCGTAGAACTGCTGGTAGCCGAGCTCGAAGCCCTGCACCGTGCCCTGCTCGTCCGAGTTGACCGGCTGCACCACGTAGACGGGGAAGGTCGCGCCACCGTTCTCCACGGGGACGTAACCGATACCGTTCGTGAGCACATCCTTCAGCGTCTTGTAGAAGGCGGAGAAGGTCACCGAACCCACCGGAGCGAAGTACCACTCCAACGACGTGTCGAACTGGGTCGACCGCGTCGGATCGAGGTACGGGTTGCCGGTGCCGTTGCCGGACACCTGGAAGCCCGCCCAGGCACCGTTCACGGTGCGCGGAACCATGGTGAACATCGCACGCGTCAGACCGAGGTCCGGACGTGCAATGGCCTTGGACGCGCCGAAGCGGAACAGCACTTCAGGAGTGATGTTGACCTTGATGTTGAAGCTCGGCAGCCAGTTTTCGTACTCGTGGTTGGCGACGACATCGCCGGTGGTACCCGAGGCGAAGGCACGAGCCGCCGCGCGGATATCGGCCGGCACGAGGCAGAACGACGGCGGATTCTGGCCAACGGGGACGTTGGCGCAATCCTGCTCGCTGGTGAGCGAACCCGGCTGCGGGAAGGCGTAGGTGCCTGCCGCATCGAAGTCCGTGCGCACCCAGCGCACACCGAGGTTACCGCTGAAGCTCATGCCTTCAGTCGACTCTTCCTGGCCAAACTTCAACATGAAGTAGAGAGAATCGGTCTTCTCGTTCGTCTCGTTGATTTCGTTCGGCAGGAACACGCTGTCACCGACCAGGCCACCGCGGCGGGCATCACCCAGCGGCTCCCAGTGGTTGCTGTTGCCGGTATTGGTGAACCATTCACCGGCAATACGCAGGGCTTCGGCCGACATGGCGTCGTAGCCCGACTGCGTGGTCAGGTTGCCCGAGTAGAAGGGCACGACCACCGGCACCGGCACATCGCCGCGCATGAAGTTGTCGAAGGTGTAGAGCTCGGTGTTCGCACCGGCGGGAGCGCCGTTGACACCCACACCGGCCGGGCTCGGAGCCCCGTCAGCCGGTTCGTCGAACCACACGGGGCCGTTGTTGCCCCAGACTTCGCTCAACACGCCCCAGTTGTAGGTGGTGTAGCGCGTGGTCTGGTCGCGTTCGGCCATGCGTCCGCCGAACTTGATGCCGGACAGGATGCCGGCGTCTTCGAACGAACGCTCGATGTCGATCTTGTACGCGTTCTCCTCGCCCTCGCTGTCTTCGATGTGGTCCATCGCAGCGCGCCAGAAGCTGTTGTACGGATCGGCGAAGCTGTTGTGCGAACCATTGAAGTAGGTCGGGCAGTTGCCGTTCACCGGCGTGCACTGGTCGACCGTGCCGTCATTCGACGGCGGGAGGAACTGCACGCGCGGAATGCCATGCGACAGGTCGATGTCGGCATTCTGGAACGTGGAACCCCACATGGTCGCGCTGAGCACTTCCACGGTGGACTCGACGTGTTGCGCGTCGAAGTTGACGGCCCAGTTCTCGTTGGGACGCCACTTGAAGTTGAAGCTCAGATCCGACGTCACGTAGTTGTCGTTCTGGCCGCGGGCAATGTTGTTGCTCTGCAGACCGTAACGCGGTGCGCGTGCATTGGTCGGATTGGCGCCGCTGGGCTGGTTCTGGTCAGCACGCCAGCCCGTGTTCGCCGTGATCAGGCCACTGGTGAAGATGCCCTGGTTGTCGAAGTCGAAGCTGGTGCCCGTGACCGGATAGGACGCGTTCGCCTGCTGTTCGACCACGTCGGTGGCGATTTCCACCGCATGTTCGGTCCAGTTGGTTTCCGCATCCGAACGCAGGTACTGCAACGTCGCGACCATGGTCTCGTCGTTGCTCTGCCACTGGAACGCGGCCGCGGTACCGAAACGCTCGCGATCGTAGTCCTGGGTACGGAAGGCCGCGCCCGAGGGGAACCACTTGTTGTCCGCAGACGGATCGCCCGGCACGCGACCGGGGCGCTGCTGGAAGCTCGAGGCCTGCGCACCATCGGAGCGGGACTTGAGCTGCGAGTAGACGACGTTGAACAGCACGCCGATGTCGCCCGCGCCGGTTTCCCAGCGATTCGAGTACAGCGCCGAGCCGGTGGGCGTCACTTCTTCGGCGAAGTCGCCGTAGTTGGCTTCGGCCGTGAGGCCGATGACCTGGCCGTCCGCATCAAAAGGCGTGCGGGTGCGCAGGTTGACCGTGCCGGCGAGACCGCCTTCGATCATGTCCGCCGACTGGTTCTTGAACACGTCCACGCCGATCATGAGTTCCGGCGGAACGTCCGCGAAGCTCAGGAAGCGGCCGTTGTTGGCGGAGAAGGTATCGCGACCGTTGAGTTCGGAGCGCACCTGGTTGAGACCGCGAACGACGACACCGCTGCCTTCGATGGAGAAGTGGTCGGGATCGTTGGCGCCCGCGAAGCGATTGATCGCGACGCCGGGAATACGCTGCAGAACTTCAGTGACCGAGCGATCCGGCATCGCGCCGATGTCTTCGGCGGTGACGGAGTCGACGAACACTTCGGCGCTGCGCTTGAGTTCCTGGGATGACTCCAGGCTCGAGCGGATACCGCTAACAACTACTTCTTCGAGATTCTCCGGCTCGCCTGCGGCGGGCGCGTTCTGCGCCGTTGCAACCGGAGAAGTGATGGCGATGGCACCGAGTGCCAATGCCGACATGCCGCCCTTGACGAGCGACCCGGACTTCAAACAAGACCTAACTAATTGCGCAAGTGCAATGCGCTTCTGTTGATCAGACACGAATGTGCCCCCCCTGTGAAATTCCCTCATGGCCCCGGTGACATGCGCATGCAACGCATTGCCCGGCACTCAAGTCTTCTGATTGGAGGTATTTCTAACCGATGTGTCCCCCATTCGCAACTAAAAAACAGACACGGTGTCAGGGCCCGACAAATTGTTAAGCGCGCGCGGAAGTGCTCGTTTTATCGGGATTTGCGCAAGGCGCGTGGAAAACCCGGGGACGCCAGCGTTGCTCCGCGGCCACAGCCCATTGTCTCGTCCGGACAAGGAGGACAGGGGCTATGACATCGCTGGACAATCCGGGGGTTGCAGCGCCCTCAGGCCCCGCGTTTGACGTCCACGCCTAGCTTCTGAAGGTAGTCGCCGTGTGCCGGCATGGCCTCCGCGGCCTGCCGCATGATCTGTCGCATGCGGTCGATGCGCTGGACGAGCTGATCCGGAATCATTCCAAGAGTCAGGGGCTCGGCCTTCCCGGGCCAGACCTCGAGACCTAACAGCACGCTGACCCAGTCGGACTCGTCGTAGACCTCGTCGTCAAAGGCAGGGAGCCGCCCGCCCTTTCTAAACAGTTGCAGCCGGTAGTCCAGCGACTCCGGCACGGGGACCTGGCGACGCTCGCGCCAGAAGCCGGAATCGCCGCGACCCGCCAGCGCGTAATGCAGCGCTGCGAAATCCCGGACCCGTTCGTACTGCAGCGTGGTGCGGCGCTCGTACTCCGCGATGACCCGCTCGCCGGCTTCCTCGTGGGGGAACAACTCGATCAGCCGCTGCACCGAGTCGTAGACGAGTTGCGCGGACATCGCGGACAGCGGGTCGGGAACGGCGCCGGCCGCGCCGATCGCGACGCAGTTGCCGGCCCAGAACCGGCGGCGCCGGCCATACACCTGCGGCCGGGCAGCCGGATTCGCCGCGCCCGCTGCCGCTCCCAGCAGCTTCACGGCCGCGGCCTCGTCGAGGTGCGCGGAAGCATAAAAAACCGCGCGCAGGTCCTCGCCCTGCAGGGGCAACGACAATCGCCAGCCGGCCGGGTGCGCCGTGGCGACACTGGCCGCCGCCGCGGGCGCCGCGCGCGCGACCCGCAGCTGGACGACGCGATCGCAGGGCAACCAGTGGCTCCAGCTGTCGAAGGGCACGCCCAGCGCCTGGCCTAACAACCGGCTCGAAGCGCCCGAGCAGTCGATGAAGAACTGGGCGTTCAGCTCTTCGCCCGAATCCAGCGTCACGCCCCGCAGCAGGCCGTTTTCATGATGCAGCACCTCGCGCACCTGGCCCGTGGCATGCCGGACTCCCTGGTGTTCGGCGAGCGCGCGCAGGTAGCCGGTCGCCGCGATCGCGTCGAAGTGATAGGCATAAGAATAGGTCGAGGCCACCGAGCGCCGATCCGCGGCGGGATGCGCGAATCGCCCGGCACGCACGGCCTGCGCGGCCAGGGAGAACTCGTCGATGCCCGGAACCGGCGAGCCTGCCAGGCGGGCGCGATTGAGCAGCTGGTGGAACGCCACCGAGTCGAGGCGCGCGCCTATGTCACCGAAGGCGTGCACGAAGGAATGCCCGGGCGAGTTCCAGTCGCGCAGTTCCGTGCCGAGTTTGAAGGTGGCACGCGTGGCGCGCATGAATCCCGGTTCGTCGATCCTGAGCTCCGCATGCGTGCGCAGGATCGACGGTCGGGACGAGCCCAGCAGCTCGTCGTCCGGCGGCTCGGCGGCCGCGGCGACCACGGTGATGGGAATGCGCGCGCGCGTGGCGCGCGCCAGCATGGCCGCGCTGGCCCAGGCGGCAAAGCCGGAGCCGACGATCAGGATGCTGTCGACGGGCTTCACCATGGCTAACTACGTGGCGCGCAGTAGCGCGCGATGAATTCCTCGTGCGTGGGCAGCGTGGCCGCCGCCTGCCGGATGAGGTTGCGCGTGGCCGCGGTCTCGCGCCGCAGCTCGTCGAGCGGCGCCAGCTCGATGAGTGGATCGTAGCGCCGCGGCAATATGCGCTGACCGAGGTACACCGCCAGCCAGCTCGGCTCGTGGAACAGGCCCTGCTGGTAATTCACCACCACGCCGCGTTCGCGGAACAGCTCGATCTTGTAGGCCAGGCTGTCCGGGATGGACATGGTGCGCACGTAATCCCACAGCGGCGTGTCGTCGCGTTCGGTGGCGTGGTAGTGCAGCACGATGAAGTCGCGCACCCGCTCGAACTCCAGGTCCATGATGCGGTTGTACTCGGCGACATCGACGGGATCGAAACTGCGATCGGGGAACAGCTCGAGCAGATGCGTGATAGCGGCCTGGATCAGGTAGATGCTGGTCGACTCCAGCGGCTCGACGAATCCGCCCGAGAGACCCACGGCCACGCAGTTGCGGTTCCAGGTTTTCTTGCGGCGGCCCGTGACGAATTTCAGGAAGCGCGGCTCCGCCAGCGCCTTGCCATCGAGATGCCTGAGCAGCGTGGCCGCGGCCTCATCGTCGCTGACGAACTTGCTGGAGTACACGTAGCCGTTGCCCGTGCGATGTTGCAGCGGGATGCGCCACTGCCAGCCGGCCGTGCGCGCGGTGGCACGCGTATACGGCAGCAGCGGTCCGAAACTCTCGCAGGGAACGGCGACGGCGCGATCGCAGGGCAGCCAGTGGGTCCAGTCCTCGTAACCGGTCTTCAGGGTCTTTTCGGTGAGCAGGCCGAAGAACCCGGAGCAATCGATGAACAGGTCGCCCTCGATGCGCTCGCCGCTGGCCAGCGTCAGCGACTCGATGAATCCATCCTCGCCACGCAGCTGCACGTCGACCACGCGTCCCTCGGTACGGCGCACGCCGCGCTGCTCCGAGTAAGCGCGCAGGTACGGCGCGAACAACGTGGCGTCGAACTGGAAGGCATAGGAAAAAGTGGACAGCACCGAGGCCGGATCGCTGCTCGGCGGCGCGAAGCGCGCGGCGCGCGCCGCCATGATGGGCAAGGAGTACTCGTCTATCTGCGTGTCATCGCCGGCGAGCCGCAGGCGGTTCCAGCCATGATGAAACCGCACGCCGCCCAGCGGCCGCCCGTATTCACCAAAGGGATGGATGTACGCGTCGCCGAGCCGCGCCCAATCGACGAACTCGATGCCCAGCTTGAAGGTCGCGTGGGTCTTGCGCATGAAGTCCGCTTCGTCCAGGCCCAGCGTCTGGTTGAAGAAGCGGATGTGCGGCACGGTGGCTTCGCCCACGCCGACGATACCGATCTCGGCGGACTCCACCAGGCGGATGCTGCATTGCTCGGGTCGGAAAAATCGCGACAGCGAAGCTGCCGTCATCCATCCGGCGGTTCCTCCGCCGACGACGACGATATTGCGTAACTGGGTTTGCTGCTCGGTCGTCAGATCGGCGAGTGCGCCGCCACCGGTGGCGGCTGAACGTAGGCGATGGGAGCGTCCGAGGGTTTCTCGAACACCACCGCCTCCCACGAGGAGGTATCCGCAATGAGCTTGCGCAGCAGGTTGTTGTTGAGCTTGTGGCCCGACTTGTAGCCGCTGAACTCGCCGATCAGGCTGTGCCCCAGCAGGTAGAGATCGCCGATGGCATCGAGGATCTTGTGCTTCACGAACTCGTCTTCGTAGCGCAGTCCGTCTTCGTTGAGCACGCGGAAGTCGTCGAGCACGATGGCGTTGTCGAGATTGCCGCCGAGCGCGAGATTGCGCGCCCGCATCATCTCGAGATCGCGCATGAACCCGAAGGTGCGTGCGCGCGAAACTTCCTTGAGGAAAGAGGTGGTCGAGAAATCCATCGACGCCTTGTTGGCGCGCCGCTTGAACAGCGGATGGTTGAACTCGATTTCGAAGTTGACCTTGAAGCCGTCGAAGGGCCGGAACTCGGCCCACTTGTCGCCGTCTTCCACGCGCACGCGCGACTTGATGCGCACGAATTTCTTCGGCGTGCGCTGGTCTTCGAAACCGGCCGACTGCAACAGGAACACGAACGGCCCGGCGCTGCCGTCCATGATGGGCACTTCGGCGGCGCTCAGGTCCACGTGGGCGTTGTCGATGCCGAGACCCGCGAAGGCCGAGAGCAGGTGCTCGACCGTGGACACGCGCGTCTCACCATTAATAAGAGAGGTGCCGAGCTGGGTATCGCCGACGTTCTCGGCCTTGGCGCGCACCTCGCCCGGCGGGTCCATGTCCGTGCGATGGAACACGATGCCGGTGTCGGGCGCAGCGGGACGAAGTGTCATCAACACTTTCTGGCCGGAGTGCAGGCCAACGCCCTGGGCGCGAATCGAGTTTTTCAGCGTGCGTTGTCCGAGCATCTGCTTTCATCTCCCGGCCGCGTTATGACGGTGCACGGGTAGCGCCACCTTTCGTCCCGAAGGACGGCAGGGGCATCGGGGAGCGGCCTCAGGTCCTGGATTACCCAGGTACGAGAGGCACCGAGTCCCAAAAAGGGGCGCTACCGTAACACAGAACCCTCGTCCGACGCTCGGGGGCTCAGTCCGCCTGGCGCCGCAGGAAAGCCGGAATATCGAGGACATCCTCGGATTCCGCGGCTCCATGCAGCCCATCCCCTACGGCTCTTTGACGCTGAACGGCCGGCTTGTCCAGCGCGGCGTAGTCAGCGGCCGTCAGCGGACGACGCGGTACCACGCGCATCGGCGGTTCCTGGGCAACCTGGGCGGCCGGCGGTGCAGCCTTCTGCAGCGTGGGCACGTCCCGTCCATAGGGCACGCGACCCGTCGCGGCCACTTCCGGACGACCGAGCCCGGTGGCGACCACGGTGACGCGCATCTCGTCCGACAGCTCCGGATCGATGACGGTTCCCACCACCACGGTGGCGTCGTCCGAGGCGAACTGCTTGACGATGTTGCCGACCTCCTGGAACTCGCCGATCGACAGGTCCATGCCCGCCGTGACGTTCACCAGGATGCCGTGCGCGCCGGACAGGTTGATGTCTTCGAGCAACGGCGAGGACACCGCCATCTCGGCGGCTTCCTTGGCGCGGTTCTCGCCGCGCGACACGCCCGAGCCCATCATGGCCATGCCGGTTTCGCTCATCACCGTGCGCACGTCGGCGAAGTCCACGTTGATGAGGCCGGGACGGGTGATGAGTTCCGCGATGCCCTGCACCGCGCCCTGCAGCACGTGGTTGGCGCTCTTGAACGCATCCAGCAGCGTGGTCTTGGCACCGAGCACCGTGAGCAGCTTCTGGTTCGGAATCGTGATCAGCGAGTCCACGTACTTGCCGAGCTCGGCAAGACCGTGATTCGCAACCAGCGTGCGCTTGCCGCCTTCCATCTCGAAGGGGCGGGTCACCACGGCCACCGTGAGGATGCCGAGTTCCTTCGCCACCTGCGCCACCACCGGCGCGGCGCCCGTGCCCGTGCCACCACCCATGCCGGCGGTGATGAAGAGCATGTCGCAGCCTTCGATCATCTCGATGATGCGGTCGCGATCTTCCATCGCGGCCTGGCGGCCCACTTCCGGATCCGCGCCTGCGCCGAGACCCTTGGTGATGTTGCAGCCGATCTGCAGGCTGGTCTTGACCTTCGAGTGCTTGAGAGCCTGCGCATCGGTGTTGATGCACATGAACTCCACGCCCTCGATGCCACTCGTGACCATGTGCGCGACCGCGTTGCCGCCGCCGCCTCCTACCCCTATGACCTTGATTACAGCGTTCTGGCTGTAAGCGTCCATCAGTTCAAACATTGTGTCGCTCCTTCACTAGTTAAACGATGCTGTCAGCTTCGTTTTCATCACCTAACAACAATGGCTTCCAGGCGGCAGACCCGCCTCAGAAGTTCCCCTGAAACCAGTTCTTCATGCGCTCGGCCATGGTGCGCGCCGAGCCCGCCACCGAGCGGCCGCGATTGCCCGCGAGCGCGTTGTCACGCGCGTACAGCAGCAGCCCGGCGCCGGTCGAGTAGATGGGATTGCGGACCACGTCCGAGAGGCCCCGGATGTGCTGCGGTTGCCCGAGGCGCACCGGCACGTGGAACACTTCTTCCGCGAGTTCGATCGCGCCTTCCATCTTGGCGCTGCCGCCGGTGAGCACGATGCCCGCCGCGATGATCTCCTCGAAGCCCGAGCGGCGCAGTTCCTCGCGCGCCAGGCCGAACAACTCTTCGTAGCGCGGCTCGACCACCTCGGCCAGCGTCTGGCGAGCGAGGCGCCGCGCGGGACGATCACCCACCGACGGCACCTCGATGCTCTCGTCGGGATTGGCGAGCTGCGACAGCGCGCAGGCGTACTTGACCTTGATGTCCTCGGCGTACTGCGTGGGCGTGCGCATCGACACCGCGATGTCGTTGGTCACCTGGTCGCCGGCGATCGGTATGACGGCCGTATGGCGAATGGCGCCCTGCGAGAACACCGCGAGGTCGGTGGTGCCGCCGCCGATGTCGATGATGCAGACGCCCAGTTCCTTTTCGTCCTCGGTGAGACAGGCGAAGCTCGAGGCCAGCTGCTCGAGCACGATGTCGTCGACCTCGAGCCCGCAGCGCTGGATGCACTTCTCTATGTTCTGCGCGGCGGAGTCGGCGCCGGTCACGATGTGCACCTTGGCTTCGAGCCGCACGCCCGACATGCCGATGGGATCGCGGATGCCTTCCTGCCCGTCGATGATGAATTCCTGCGGCAGCACGTGCAGGATCTTCTGGTCGGCGGGGATGGCCACGGCCTTGGCGGCGTCCACCACCTGCTGCACGTCGGCGTCACTCACCTCGCGGTCGCGGATGGCGACCACGCCGTGCGAGTTCAGGCTGCGCACGTGCGAACCGGCGATGCCCGCGAATACCGAGCGGATCTCGCAGCCGGCCATGAGCTCGGCCTCCTCGATGGCGCGCTGGATCGATTGCACCGTCGATTCGATGTTCACCACCACGCCTTTCTTGAGGCCGCGCGATGGCTGCACGCCGATCCCGATGACTTCGATCGAGTTGTCGGGACCCAGCTCACCCACCAGCGCCGCCACCTTTGAGGTGCCGACGTCGAGGCCGATGATCAGGTTCTTGTCAGGCCGCTTTCCCATGTAGTTAGCCATCCGAGTTGTCTTCCTCTGCGGGGCCACTGGCGACCCGCTGGCCGCCCGAGCGCCAGCCGATCGCGAAGCCGTTCGTGTAACGCATGTCGATGTAGCCGATGTCGCTGGCGTGCGCGGATATCTGCCCGACGCCCGCGGTCACGAAACGCTGGAAGCGTTCGTCCACCTGGCGCCGGCCGAGCCGCACGGTGATGCCGTTGTCGAGATCGAATTCCCAGGCGCCGCGCGCGTCGAGGCGCACGGCGGTGAGCCGCATGCCGGCCTCGATGAGCTGGCCCTGCGCGGCCAGGTAGCGACGCGCCACCTCGGCCTCCGAGCCTCGCGGCCCCGAAAGACGCGGCAGCTCGGGCGGGATGTGCCGCGCCTCGGAGATGAAGAGTTCGCCGCGTGTGTTCAGCAGGCCATTCGCGCCCCAGCGTGCCGCGGGCACCTGCTCGACCACGCGGATGCGCAACGCGCGCGGCCACTGGCGCTCGACGCTGGCGTTGTCCACCCACGGCAACTGCTCGACGGCGCGGCGTACTGCCGCGAGGTCGACGCTCACCAGGCCCATGTCGCGCACCCGCGCCTTGACGGCCTGCTCCACTTCCACGGGCGAGACGCGCTGGAAGCGGCCGCTGACCGACACCTGGGTTATGTTCTGGTCCAAGGCGCCCACGCCCAGCGTGGCGGCAATGGCGAGCACACTCAACGCAGCCGCGGCGATGCCCAGCTTCGCGAGCAACGCGCCGGGAATCTTCACGCGCGTCTCCTTCTCGACGCGGCGGTTGCGATTCTTGTTGCCCCAGAGGCCGAACATCAGTCGATCCTCGTGCGGTTGAAACTGGTTTCGAGCACCTGCCACACCAGCTGCTCGAAGCTGATCTCGAGCGCGCGCGCCGCCATCGGCACCAGGCTGTGGTCGGTCATGCCCGGTACGGTGTTGATCTCGAGCAGGAAGGGCCGGCCGGTCTTGTCCATCATGAAGTCCGCGCGTCCCCAGCCTTCGGCACCCACGGCGCCAAAGGTGGCCAGCGCGAGGCTGGCGAGGTGCTTCTCGGCTTCGGCGGACAGCCCGGACGGGCAGAAGTACTTCGTGTCGTTGCGGAAGTACTTGGCCTGGTAATCGTAGAACGTCGCCGGCGTCTCGATGCGGATCGACGGCAGCGCCCTGCCCTGCAGCACCGCGACCGTGTATTCGCCACCCGTGATCCACGGCTCCGCGAACACGCTGGGCTCGAGCAGCGCGGCCGCCTGGTAGGCGCCTAACAACTGCTCGGCCTTCTCGACCTTGGTCATGCCCACCGACGACCCCTGGGTCGCGGGCTTGACGATGAGCGGGAGGCCGAGCCGTTCGAGGCAGGTGTCGAGATCCGCCGGGCTGCGCAGCACCATGTAGTCGGTGGTCGGAATACCCACGGCCTGCGACAGGCGCTTGGTGCGCAGCTTGTCCATGCCGATGGCCGAACCCATGACCCCGCTGCCGGTGTACGGCATGCCGAGAAATTCCAGCGCGCCCTGCAGGGTGCCGTCTTCGCCGCCCGGGCCATGCAGCGCGATGAACACGCGGTCGAACTTGCGCTGCACGAGTTCCGCCAGCGGCTTGTCGCGCGGATCGAAACCATGCGCGTCCACGCCGCGCTTGAGCAGCGCGGCGAGGCAGGCATGGCCGGACTTCAGCGAAATCTCGCGCTCGCTCGAGGTGCCGCCCAGCAGCACGGCGACGCGCCCGAAGTCTTTCGCGTCGGTTACGTGCCGGTGAACAGGTGTGTGCCGCAGCCGCATCAGAGTCGCTCCCCGACGGTGCGGAATTCCGGCGTGAGGTCGACGTCGAACTTGCGTTTCACTTCCTGCTGTACGAGCACCACCAGCCGCTCGACGTCGGCGGCCGTCGCGGCCTCGACGTTGACCAGGAAATTCGCGTGCTTGGGCGACACCATGATGTCGCCGATGCGCGTGCCCTTGAGGCCCGCGGCCTCGATGAGCCGCGCCGCGTGATCGCCGCGTGGATTCGTGAAGGTCGAGCCGCAGCTCCACTCGCCAATGGGCTGGGTCTCCTTGCGGCGCGCGATCATCTCGCGCAGGCCTTCGTCGGTGAGCCCGGGCCGATGTTCGAACTCGAGCACCGCGCCGAGGAAATATTCACCGGGCGCCGGCGCCACGATGCGCCGATAGGAATAGGAGTATTCGCGCGCCTCGCGGCGACGCTCGCGGCCGCGGGCATCGCAGACGTCCACGGCGCGCACCCGCGGCCAGGTTTCGCCGCCGAAGGCCCCCGCGTTCATCGTGAGCGCGCCACCCATCGTGCCGGGAATCCCCGCGAAGAACTCGGCTGGGCCGAGTTGCAGCCCGATGCAGCGTCGCGCGATGCGCGCGCAGGGCACGCCCGCCTCGGCATACAGGTGCTTGTCGTCGATGCTTTCGAGCCGGTCGAGTCCCGTGGTGTCGATGACCACACCACGGATGCCGCCGTCGCGCACCAGCAGGTTGCTGCCGAGGCCGAGCCAGAACAGCGGCGTGCCCGCGGGCAGCACTTCGAGGAAGGCCAGCAGATCGCTGCGGTCGCTGGGCGTGAAGAACACGTCCGCGGGGCCGCCCACGTGCCAGGAGGTGTGGCGCGACATCGGCTCGGCGCGGCGCACGCGCGGCGCGAAGCGTGCGTCGATGTCGAGCGCACGCGTCATGGCCGGCTCCGCGAGTTTGCGCGCTGCGGCTGGCACGTCACGCCTGCCTCCGGGCCGAGGACGCCCCTAACTTGTTCGGCAATCCATGCGAGACCGCGCTGATGGAACCGGCACCCATGGTCACGAGCACGTCGCCGGGCTTGAGCACGGCGCTCAGTTCCTCGTGCAGGTTCTCAACCTTTTCCACGAACACCGGTTCGACCTTGCCGCGCGTACGGATGGCGCGGCAGATGGCGCGGCCGTCGGCCGCGGCAATGGGCGCCTCGCCCGCCGCGTACACCTCGGTGACCAGCAACGCGTCGCCGCCGGCCAGCACGCTGGCGAAGTCGTCGAGCAGGTCGCGCGTGCGCGTGTAGCGATGCGGCTGGAACGCGAGCACCAGCCGGCGCCCGGCATATCCCTGGCGGATGGCGTCGAGCGTCGCCGCGATTTCGGTGGGATGGTGGCCATAGTCGTCGATGATGGTGACGGCGTCGCCACCGGCCGGCAGTTTGACGTCGGCCACGTGCGTGAGCCGCCGATCGATGCCCTGGAAATTCGCGAGCGCGCGCTGGATCGCTTCGTGCGGCGTGCCGATTTCGAGCGCGACGGCAATGGCCGCCAGCGAATTGAGCACGTTGTGGATGCCCGGCAGGTTCACCGTCACCGGCAGGCGCAGGCCATCCGAGCGGCGCACCACGTCGAAGTGCGTCTTCAATCCATCGCGGCGCAGGTTGTCGGCGTGCAGGTCCGCGCTCTCGGAGAATCCATAGCCGACCACCGGACGGTTCACGCGCGGCAGGATGCTGCGCACGTGCACATCGTCCACGCACAACACGGCGAGCCCGTAGAACGGCAGGTTGTGCAGGAACTCGACGAAGCTGCCCTTGAGGCGCTCGAAGTCACCGTCGTGCGTTCCCAGGTGATCGTTGTCGATGTTGGTGACGATGGCGATCATCGGGTTCAGGTGCAGGAACGAGGCGTCGCTTTCGTCGGCCTCGGCCACCAGGTACTTGCCGGCGCCGAGCCGCGCGTTGCTGTCGGCGCTCTTGAGCCGGCCGCCGATCACGAAGGTCAGGTCTTCACCGCCCTCGGCGAGGATCGAGGACGTCAGGCTGGTGGTGGTGGTCTTGCCATGCGTGCCGGCCACCGCGACCGCGTAGCGGAAGCGCATGAGCTCGCCCAGCATCTCCGCGCGCGGCACCACGGGCACACGCTTTTCCAGGGCCGCGATGACTTCGGGATTGTCGTGCGAGACCGCGCTGGAGGTCACCACCACGTCGGCATCGCCGACGTTGTCCTCGGAATGGCCGATCATGATGCGCGCGCCGAGTTGCTGGAGGCGCTGCGTGACGGCATTCGGCTTGAGATCGCTGCCCTGCACCTCGTAGCCCAGGTTCACGAGCACTTCGGCGATGCCGCTCATGCCGCTGCCGCCGATGCCGACGAAGTGGATGCGATGGATGCGGCGCATGCGATCGCTCATGCGGCCTCCAGTTGCCCGAGGCAGACGGCCGCCAGTTCTTCGGCGGCGCGCGGACGCGCGACCATGCGCGCCCGCTCGGCCATGGCCAGTAGTTTGCCGCGGCCGGCGCACAGCTGTTTGAGCTCGGCGGCGAGCCGCGCCGGAGTGAGGTCGCGGTCCGCGATCAGCACCGCGGCGCCCTCGCGCACCAGGAACTGCGCGTTGACGGTCTGGTGATCGTCGACCGCGGCCGGGAACGGCACGAGGATGGCAGCCACGCCCACCGCGGCGAGCTCCGACACCGTCAGCGCACCCGAGCGGCAGATCACGAGATCGGCGTCCGCGTAGGCCTGCGCCATGTCGCCGATGAAGGGAGTCACTTCCGCCGTCACGCCCGCTTCCGAGTAGGCGGCCTTCGCCTGGTCGATGCCGCGTTCGCCGGCCTGGTGGCGCACATGGAGCGTGAGGCCGGACTGCTCGACGGCGAATGGCACCACACTGTTGAGGCGCGCGGCACCGAGACTGCCGCCGACGATGAGCAGGCGCAGCGCACCCTCGCGCTTCGCGAAGCGCTCGGATGGCGTGGGTTGCGCCACGATGTCGGCGCGCACCGGGTTGCCGACCACGCGCGCATCGACGCCCGCCGGAAAGGCCCTTGGAAAAGCACACAACACGTGGCGCGCGAAGTGCGACAACAGGCGATTCGCGTAACCCGCGATCGCATTCTGTTCATGGATCACCAGCGGCCGGCGCGTGAGCCAGGCCGCGACTCCACCGGGGCCGGTGACGAAGCCACCAAAGCCGACCACGAGTCGCGGGCGGCGGCGGCGCATCACGCCCAGTGCCTGCCAGATCGACTGCAGCAGAATGAACGGCGCCAGCAGCGTGGTCGCCATTCCCTTGCCGCGCAGGCCACTCATCGACAGCCACTCGATGGCGATGTTCTCTTTCGGAATCACGCGCGCCTCGAGTCCCGCGCGCGTGCCCAGCCAGACGACCTCATGCGAGGCTGCGCGCAGCAGGTGCGCCAGGGCCAGCGCCGGGAACACGTGGCCTCCGGTGCCGCCCGCCATGATGAGGATGGGTCCCGTGGAGCGGCCGGTCATGCGAGCGCTCCCGCGGCGCGGCCTTCGCCTTCGGCGCGACCCCCGTCTGACCGGCGAGTCGTCGCCATGCCGCGCGTGTTCTGCATCGCCTCGTGGTACACGCGCAGCAGCAGGCCCACCCAGGCCAGCGTCACGATCATGCTCGAGCGCCCGTAGCTCATGAGCGGCAGCGTGAGACCCTTGGTGGGCAACACGCCCATGTTCACGCCGATGTTGATCAGCGCCTGGCAGCCGAGCCAGATGCCGAAGCCGGCGGCGAGATAGGCCTGGAATCTCAGGTTGGCGCGCGAGGCGAGCTGCGCGATCCAGAAGCTGCGCCACACCAGGCCGATGAACAGCGCCAGTGTCAGCGCCACGCCCACCAGGCCCAGCTCCTCGGCCAGCACCGCGAACAGGAAGTCGGTGTGCGCTTCCGGTAGATAGAAGAGCTTCTGCACGCTCTCGCCCAGGCCCACGCCGAACCACTCGCCGCGCCCGATGGCGATCAGCGACTGCGTGAGCTGGAAGCCGCTGTTGAACGGGTCCGCCCAGGGATCGAGGAAGGACGTCACCCGCGCCATGCGGTACGGCACCAGCATCACCAGCAGCGCCATGGCCGCCGCGCCGGCCAGGGCCGCGATCAGCACGTAGCGCAGGCGCGCACCGGCCACGAACAGGATGCCGAAGCCCGAGATGAACAGCACCGACGCGGCGCCGAAGTCCGGCTCGGCCAGCAGCAACAGCGCGATGAAAGCCAGCAGGCCCATGGGCTTGATGAGCCCCATCGCGGTGTTGCGCAGCTCCTGCTCGCGGCGCACCGCGTAGCTCGCGATGAATATGAGTACGAGGACGCGGGCCAGCTCCGAGGCCTGGAAGTTGAAGCCCAGCACGCGGATCCAGCGGCGGCTGCCGTTCACCACGTGGCCCAGGCCCGGTACCAGCACCACGAACAGCATCGCCACCGCGACGGCCAGCAGTGGCCAGGCCATCTTCTCGAGGTATTCGGTGCGGATGCAGAACACCAGCGCCGCGAGCACGGTGCCGATGCAGCACAACACCAGCTGGCGCTCGAGGAAGGCAAACGAGTCACCGCCCCCGCGGCTGGCGATGGAGACCGAGGCCGAGGTGACCATGATGAGTCCCAGCAGCAGGATGGCCGAGACCAGCGCCAGCGCCACGGCGTCGATGTGCAGCCGCGCCTTCATGTCAGCTCCCGGACCGCGGCCGCGAATACATTGCCGCGCTCGGCGTAGTCTCGAAACATGTCGAGGCTGGAACAGGCCGGCGACAGCAGCACCGTGTCGCCGGGCTGCGCGAAACGCTGCGCGGCGCGCACCGCTTCTTCCATGCTGCCCACGCGGGCGGTGTGGCAGATGCCGGACAGCGCCGTCTCGAGCAGGCCGGCATCGCGCCCTAGCAACACGGTGGTGCGCACCTTGCCGCGGAAGGCCGGCGCCAGCGACGTGAAATCCTGGCCCTTGCCGTCGCCACCCGCGATCACCACCAGCGGTCCCGTGAGGCCGCCGACCGCGGCCAGGGTCGCGCCCACGTTGGTGCCCTTGGAGTCATTGATGTAGCGCACGCCGTTGAGGTCGGCGACCCATTGCGCACGATGCGGCAGGCCCGTGTACTCGCGCAGCTCATCGAGCATCGGCGCGATGGGCAGGCGCAACGCATCGCCGAGCGCCAGCGTGGCCAGCGCATTGGCCGCGTTGTGGCGACCGGAAATCTTGAGCGAGGCCAGCGGCAGCAGTGCATCGCCGCGACGCGTGAGCCATGGCTCCTGGCTGCCGGAGGGCGTGGCCAGCGAGAAGTCGGCTTTCGGATTCTGCAGGCTGAACGTCAGCACGCGCTGGCCAGCGCGCGGCATGCGCACGACTTCGGGTTCGTCGGCGTTCACCACGGCGGTTTCGCTGTTGGCGTAGATGCGCGCCTTGGAAGCCGCATAGGCCTTGAGCGTGGCGTATCGATCCATGTGATCGGCCGAGACGTTGAGCACCACGCTCGCCTTGAGCTTCAGCGAATGCGTGGTGTCGAGCTGGAACGATGAAAGCTCCAGCACGTAGAGATCCGTGGGTCCGCGATCCAGCAGGTCGAGTGCCGGCTGGCCGAGGTTGCCACCCACGCGCACGCGCACGCTGGCGCGCTCGGCCATGCGGCCCAACAGCGTGGTCACCGTGCTCTTGCCATTGGTGCCGGTAATACCCACCACGGGGGCGTCCGCGGCACGGGCGAAGAGTTCGATGTCGCCGACGATGTCGAGTCCGCGGGCCCGCGCCTGCACGAAGAAGGGATCGTCGAGCGGCACGCCGGGAGACGTCACGACAATGTCGGCGCGTTCCAGCAGCTGCACGTCGAAACCACCGGTGCGCGTCACCACCGAGGAACCCAGCGCCTTCACGCCCGCGAGCTCGGGCGGCGACTCGCGACTGTCGGTCACGGCGATGCGAAAACCGCTGCGCTGCAGGTGGCGCGCCACGGACAGACCCGTGCGGCCCATGCCCACGACCACGGCGTTCGGTGCGGTTTGTGCGGCTTGCGGGCTCATCTGAGTTTCAGCGTCGCGAGGCCCGCGAGCACCAGGATGAAGCTGATGATCCAGAAGCGCACGATGACCTTCGGCTCGGCCCAGCCCTTGAGTTCGAAGTGATGGTGAATGGGCGCCATGCGGAAGATGCGCTTGCCCGTGGTCTTGAACGACAACACCTGCAGGATCACCGACGCCGTCTCGACCACGAAGATGCCGCCCATGATCAGCACCACGAGTTCCTGGCGCACGATCACGGCGATCGTGCCGAGCGCGGCGCCCAGCGCCAGCGCACCGATGTCGCCCATGAACACCTGCGCCGGATAGGTGTTGAACCACAGGAATCCGAGTCCCGCGCCCACCAATGCGCCACAGAAGATGATGAGCTCGCCGGCACCCGGAACCGCGGGGATCTGCAGGTACCTCACGAAGTCGGCGTTGCCGCTGGCGTAGGCAAACACGCCCAGCGCGCCACCCACCATCACCGACGGCATGATGGCCAGGCCGTCGAGGCCGTCGGTGAGATTCACCGCATTGCTCATGCCGACGATCATGAAATACGAGAGCACCACGAACGACGCCACGCCCATGGGCACGGCGAAGTTCTTGAAGAACGGTAGATAGAGCGTGGTGTCCGCCGGCGTCTTCGCGGTGTAGAAGAGGAAGATGGCGGCCGCGAGCCCGACCACCGACTGCCAGCTGTACTTCCAGCGCGCGATCAGGCCCTTGGGATTCTTCTTCGCGAGCTTGAGGTAGTCGTCCCAGAAGCCGATGAGGCCGAAGAAGAACGTGACCGCGACCACCACCCACACGAAACGATTGGTGAGATCCGCCCACAGCAGCGTGCTCACGAAGATGGCGATGAGGATCAGCATGCCGCCCATCGTCGGCGTGCCGGCCTTGGAGAAATGCGTCTTGGGGCCGTCGTCGCGCACCACCTGCCCGACCTTGCCGAAGCGCAGCTTCTCGATCATCCAGGGTCCCAGCAGCAGGCCGAGCGCGAGCGCGGTGATCACCGCGAAAATCGCGCGCACGGTCAGGTACGAGAAGACATTGAATCCCGAGTAGTGAGGCGTGAGCTGCTTGGCGAGCCAGTACAACATGTCAGTGCATTCCGTGTCCGGATGACGAACCCACGAGCGCATCGACGACGCGCTCCAGGCGATTGCTGCGCGAGCCCTTCACCAGCACGCAGACTTCGCGCGTCAGCTCGGCGTTGACGGCGCGCGCCAGCGACTCGGTGTCGGCGAACCACTCGGCGCCGGGGCCGAAGGCCTCGACGGCGAGCGCCGACAGCTTGCCGGTGGCGAACAGCCGGTCGATCCGGTGGTTGCGCGCGAAGCGCCCGATCTCGCTGTGGCTGTCGACCGCGTAGTCGCCGAGTTCACCCATGTCGCCCATCACCAGCCAGCGACGTGCGTCCACCGCCGCCAGCACTTCGATCCCCGCCTTCATGGAGCTGGGGTTGGCGTTGTAAGAGTCGTCGACGATCCAGGCGCCACTGGGCGCGGTTTTGAACTGCAATCGGCCAGGAACCGGGCGCATTGTGGCAAGCCCGGCCCGCACGTCTTCGAGCGAGGCCCCGGCCGCGCTGGCCGCGGCCGCGGCGCACAGCGCGTTCAGCACGTTGTGGCGTCCCGCGAGGTGCAGCGCGACGGGCGTGGAACCGCCGGGCGCGCGCAACGTGAAATGCGTGACGAAGCCGCTGGCGTCGATCGAGGTGTGCAGGTCGTGCGCGGAGAAGTCGGCGGCGTTCGTGACCCCGAAGGTCGAGATGCGCGCGCGCGTCATGCCGCGCCACAGGTCGGCATACGGATCGTCCGCGTTGATGATCGCCGCGGCCGACGGCGCGAGCCCGGCGACCATTTCGCCTTCGGCGCGCGCCACGCCCTCGATGCTGCCGAAACCCTCGAGATGTTCGGCGCCGGCATTCGTGATGAGGCCCACGGTCGGACGTGTCAGCTCCACCAGCGCGGCCACTTCGCCCGGATGGTTGGCGCCGATCTCGACCACCGCCTGGACCTGCGTGGCGTCCAGGCGATGCAGCGTCAGCGGCACGCCGATGTGATTGTTGAGATTGCCGCGCGTGGAGAGCGTGACCCCGCGGCGCTCGAGAATGGCCGTGATCATTTCCTTGACCGTGGTCTTGCCATTGCTGCCGGCCACGCCGACCACGGGAAAGCCGAACTGCGCGCGCCACTGGGCCGCGGACTGGCTCAGCGCCGCCTGCGTGTCACGCACCACGATCTGCGCCAGGTTGCCGTCGACGCGCGAGTCGACCACGGCCCCGGCGGCGCCGGCCGTTTCCGCGTTGGCGATGAACTCGTTGGCATTGAAGCGCGGACCGCGCAGCGCCACGAACAACTCGCCCGGCTTGAGCGTGCGCGTGTCGGTGGAAACGCCGCCGTAGGCGCGATCCTGGCCAAACAGCTCGCCGCCACAGGCGCGCGCGAACTCGGAGAGCATGCGCTTCACGCCGCACCTCCGCGCTGCACCAGCGCCGCGCCCACCACCTTCTGATCGCTGAAAGCGCGCCGCTCCTCACCATAGATCTGGTAGTCCTCGTGGCCCTTGCCCGCCACGACGACGACGTCGCGCGGTGAGGCCTCGAGCACGGCCTTGCGGATCGCGGCCTCGCGATCGCTTTCGATGGCGTACTGCCGGCCGGCGGGAATTCCCGCGGCGATACCCTCGACGATGGCGCGCGGCGATTCGGTGCGCGGATTGTCGTCGGTGAGCACCACGCCATCGGCGAGTTCCGCGGCGATGGCGCCCATCATGGGCCGTTTGCCGGGGTCGCGATCTCCGCCGCAACCAAAAACCACCGTGAGGCTGCGCTCACGATGCGCCCGCGCCGCGAGCAGCGCCTTGCGCAGCGCATCGGGCGTGTGCGCGTAGTCGACGATCACCAGCGGCAGCTCCGGCGTGCCGCCGAAGGTTTCCATGCGCCCGGGCGCGGCGCGCACGGCGCGCAGCGCGCGCGTGGCCTGGTCGATCGTCAGCTCCCAGTCCAGCAGCACGCCCAGCACCGTGAGCAGGTTGTCCACGTTGAAGTCGCCGACCAGCGGGCTGGTGAACGCCCCCGCACCCCAGCTCGAGTCGAACTCGATTTCGATGCCGGCGCGCGACAGCGCGACGTGCATGGCGCGCGCGAAGCCCGCCGCGGAGCGGGCATGCGACTGGTGACCGCGACTGGTGACGACCAGGCGGCCGCGGCCACGCGGATCCATCACGAGCTGCCGTCCAAAGGCATCGTCGACGTTGATGACGCGCGACTTCAGGTCCTCGCGCGCGAACAGCTTCGCCTTGGTGGCGGCGTAGTGCTCCATCGTGCCGTGGTAGTCGAGATGATCGCGCGTGAGATTGGTGAAGGCGGCGGTCCGGAACCGCACCGCGCCGACACGCCACTGGTCGATGGCGTGCGAGGAGACCTCCATGGCCACGTTCGCGGCGCCCGTGGCACGCAACTGCGCCAGGGTGCGCTGCACCGTCACGGCATCACCCGTGGTCAGCGCGGACGCGCTCAGCGCGCCCGGGCGCCCCGTGCCGATGGTCCCCATGTAGGCCGCCGGGCGGCCGGCGTGTTCCAGCGCCTGCGACAGTAGATAGGCGCAGGTGGTCTTGCCATTGGTGCCGGTGATGCCCGCCACCGACATGGCCGCGGAGGGCGCGGCGAAGAAGCGATCGGCAATCGTGCTGGCGTGTTCGCGCAGGCGTTCCACGGGAGCGATGACGATGTCGGAAGGCAGGTCGGGCACCTGCGCCACGGGCGCCGGCTCCCACAACACCGCGCGCGCACCGTTGGCGACGGCCTGTGGCGCGTACTTGAGACCATGTTCCTTCGTGCCGTGCACGGCGAGGAAGGCGCTGCCCGGCCCGGCGGCACGGCCGTCCTGCGTGAGGTCGCTGATCTCGACGTCACGGGGCAGCGACGCGAGACCCCCGAGCAGTCCGGCGAGACTCCGCGGAGCGCCGCTCATCGCGTCGCCACCTGCCGCGCGATCTGGGGCGCGGTGTCGTCATTGATGGGCGCATCGGGCGGAACGGCCAGCAGGCGCAATGCGCCGCCCACCACGCCGGAGAAAACCGGGGCCGCGACTTCGCCACCGTAATATTTGCCGGCACCCGGCTCGTCGATGACCACCACCGCCGCGAGGCGCGGCGCGCTGGCCGGCGCGATGCCGCCGAACACCGCGAGGTAACGGTCGGTGGCGTAACCACCCGCGGTGGCCTTCCAGGCGGTACCGGTCTTGCCGGCCACGGTGTAACCGGGGATGGCCGCGCGCTTGCCGCCGCCATCGGGCGCGACCACGGCCTCGAGCATGTGGATGAGCATGCGCGAGGTGTTCACTTCGAGCACCCGCGCGCCGGCCGGCGCGGACTCGACGCGCAGGAAGGAAATGGGCCGCGCCACGCCGAGCGACGCGACCGTCGCGTAGCCATGCGCGAGCTGCAAGGGTGTGACGGACAGTCCATAGCCGCGCGACATCGAGGAGATGCCCACCGGGCGCCAGTGCGAGTAGTGAGGCAGCAGGCCGGCCGATTCGCCCGGATAACCCGACGTGGTCACCTGCCCGAAACCGAGCCCGTTCAGCGTGCCGTACATCTGCGCCGGCTCGAGCGCCAGCGCCACCTTGGACAGGCAGATGTTGGAGCTCTCGGCGAGACAGGTCGCGAGGTTGATCGCGCCGAGGTTCTTGCGATCCTCGAGTAGTTTGGCGCCGACCTTGATGTAGCCGGGGTTGGTGTCGATGATCGAATGGTCGTCGAACTTGCCCGAGGCGAGGCCGGCGGCCACCACGAACGGCTTCATCGACGAACCCGGCTCGACGATGTCGGTGACCGCGCGGTTGCGATACGCCTTGGCCTTGATCTGGTCGCGGTCGTTCGGGTTGTAGGCCGGCTGGTTCACCATCGCGAGCACTTCGCCGGTGGCCACGTCGAGCACGATCACCGAACCCGATTTTGCGCGCTGGTCGCGGATCGCGGCTTTCAGCTCGCGGTAGGCGAGGTACTGGATGCGCAGGTCGATGGACAGCACCAGGTTGCGGCCCGGGCGCATGGCGCGGATTTCCTCCACGTTCTGCACGATGGTGCCGTAACGGTCCTGGATCACCCGCTTGGCGCCATCCTCTCCGGCCAGCCAGTGGTCGAAGGCCAGCTCCAGGCCTTCCTGACCTTCATCGTCCACGCTGGTGAAACCGATGATGTGGCCCGCCACCTCGCCCGCCGGGTAGTAGCGGCGGTATTCGCGCATCAGGTAGACGCCGGGAATTTCCAGCGCGCGGATCTTCTGCGCCTCGGCCGGCTGCATGTGACGCGCGAGATACAGGAACTCGCGATCCAGGTTCGAGGTAACGCGGCGCGCGAGCTCGTTCTTGTCGCGCTTCAGCGCCTTGGCGAGGCGCGGCAGCTGGTCGCTGGCCAGCGCCAGCTCTTTCGGATTGACCCACACCGAATCCACGGGCGTCGAGACCGCAAGCGGCTCGCCGTACCGGTCGGTGATCGTGCCGCGGGTCGCGGTGATCTCCGCGACGCGCGAGAAGCGCGCATCACCTTGCCCCGCGAGGAACTCATGGTCCTTGAGCTGCAGCTCGACCGCGCGCCACGCCAGTCCCAGCGCGCCAAACACCAGCAACACCAGCATGAAGTTGGCGCGCCAGCGGAAGCTTTTCGGATCGTCGCGCACGGGTGCGTCGCCACGGCCGCGCTTTTCGCGGCTCTTGCCGGAGAATACTTTCACGGCGACACCAGCTCGATGTCCTTGGGCGGCGGCATGGCCATCTTGAGCCGCGCGCCGGCCACGTTCTCGACGAAGGCGTGCGTCGACCAGGCGCTCTGTTCGAGCTGGAGCTGGCCCCATTCGATCTCGAGATTGTCGCGCCGCGCGTTGAGGCGCTCGAGCTCGACGAACAATTCGCGCGCGCGATGCTTGGAATAGATGGCCCCGGCGGCCGAGGCCAGCGCCGCGGCCCAGAGCAGCGGGATCGCGATGAGCAGCGTGCGGCGCGACAGGGAGCTCATGCCCGCACCTTCACTGCGACTCGCAGCACGCTGGAACGCGCGCGCGGATTGCTTTCGAGCTCGGCCTCGCCGGCGCGGATCTTCCCGCCGACGCGCTTCAGGCGCGGCTCGGCGGACGGCGGGATCACCGGCAACCCTGCGTACACGGGATCGACCGTCGAATGCCCCTGGATGAACTGCTTGACCGCGCGATCCTCCAGCGAATGGAAGCTGATGACGGCGAGCCGCCCACCCACGGCCAGCAGCTCGAGCGCCGCGGACAGTCCGCGCCGCAATTGGCCGAGCTCGTCGTTGATGTGCATGCGCAGCGCCTGGAAGGTGCGCGTCGCGGGATTCTTGCCCGGCTCGCGCGTGCGCACCGCGCGCGCCACGAGCTCGGCGAGTTGCAAGGTGCGCGTCAGGGGCCTGGCGGAGCGTGTTGCGACGATGTCGGCGGCAATGCGCCGCGCGAAACGCTCTTCCCCGAGTGTCGCGATCACCTCGCGAATCTCAGGCTCGCCCGCTCTCGCGAGCCATGCGGAAACCGGTTCGCCGCTCGTCGGGTCCATGCGCATGTCGAGCGGGCCGTCCGCCCGGAAGCTGAAACCACGTGCGGGGTCGTCGAGCTGCGGCGACGAGACGCCGAGGTCGAACAAGATGCCGCGCACGGGCCGCTCCGGAAAGAGCTGCGGCACGCGCGCGGCGATATCGGCAAACGGCGCGCCGATGAGCGCAAGCCGCACTTCGTCGGGAAAACGGCGGTGGCCGGCCGCGATGGCCGCCGGGTCGCGGTCGAACGCGAGCACGCGCCCTTCGGGACCGAGTGCCCCGAGGATGAGTGCCGTGTGCCCGCCGCGCCCGAACGTCGCATCGATATATAGGCCGTCCGCCTGTATCGCGAGTGCCTCGAACGCTTCCCGGGCAAGCACCGGAACGTGCGCGTCCAAATCACTCACTCCTTCAAGCGGCTGTCAGTCCGCCCCCGTGTTCCCAAGCGCCGTTGCCATGAACGGAGGCCGCCGCGCGGCGTTCCGTCCTACCCCGCGATCCCTTCTCGAAGAGATCGCCTAACAAACTTCAACCCATCACAACGTGAGAGAATCGAGCTCGGCCGGCAGGCCCGTTTCCGCCGCTTCGTTCGCGAGCCACAAGGTTCTGCGCTCGTTCCAGCGCGCCTCGTCCCACAACTCGCAGCGGTTGCCCTGTCCGATCAGCATTCCCTGGCGCTCGAGGTGCGCGAATTCGCGCAGCTCGGGCGGCAGCAGCAGCCGGCCGTGACCATCGAGGTTCAGCTCGGTGGCATGGCCCACCATCAGGCGTTGCAGCCGGCGAGCCTGCGCGTGCAGCGACGGCAGACTCATCAGCTTGCGTTCGATCTGTTCCCACTCGGGAAACGGGTAGAGCAGAAGGCATTGATCCCGGTCCACGGTGACCACGAGCTTCCCCTGGCTTCTTTCGAGCGCGTGCTCGCGGTACCGGGTGGGTAGAACCATCCGGCCCTTGTCGTCGAGGGTCACTTTTGCTGCACCGCGAAACATGGATTGCCCGGCCGTCTAAGCCCATTTCTCCCCACTTTTTCCCACTTGGCGCCACTATAGGAATGCGGGGAGGCGCGGTCAAGGAATAAGTCACAGATTTTTCCCACGGCGACAGCGACTTACAGTCGATTTGGATTGTGGGACGTGGATCGCGCAGCGGCGGTGCGCTTACCGATCAGTGAGTTGTGGGTGCAACCTCATACAGTAGGTCACGAAATTGCGGACTGTACGGAGGCCGGGCGGCTGGCTGAGCCGGAGACGCGCATCCAGGTCATGGATTTGAACCGTTATTGATTCAATGCGTGGCGAATTCAAGACATTGATCCAGGCGCTGGTGGGAGTTGCCGGTGATCGCCGCCCTGCCCCGGGCCACCTTCGGGCCCCGCGCCGCGGGTGCGGCCCGCGGGGCCAAACTAACAAGTCACCTAACTAACAAGTTGGAGCCGGCCTGTAAGCCGGGTTCTGTCGAGGACGATCATTCCTCTGGAATCGCCGTCACCGGCGACTTCAAGCGGCCTACCCGGAAGCACGCGGGGACACGCGCTGCCACTTGCGTGGCGACTTCCCTATTTGGCCTTGCTCCAGGTGGGGTTTGCCGTGCCGCGATGTGTTGCCACCCGCGCGGTGCGCTCTTACCGCACCGTTTCACCCTTGCCAGTTCCATTGCTGGAACTTCGGCGGTTTGCTCTCTGTTGCACTTTCCGTCGGCTCACGCCGCCCAGGCGTTACCTGGCACCTCGTCCGCAAGGAGCCCGGACTTTCCTCCCCATTTCGCGAGAAATGCAGCGACCGTCCGGCCGACTCCGGGGCGCACCATAGCGGCATGACCTGCGTATCTCAAGCGTCGTTGGTGCCGTCGCGAGCCAGTTCCAGCGCGCGGGAATATGCCTCGTTGCGCTTCACGCCCGTGAGGCGCGCGGCCAGCGCGGCCGCCTTGCTGGGCGCCAGTTCCGAGAGCAGCACCTGCAACGTGGCGTCGAGCTGCGCGCGGCCGGTGTCATGCGCGGTCGCTTCGGCACCCGCCACCACCAGGGTGATCTCGCCGCGCGAAAAATTCGCATCGCTGCGGGACTGCGTGACCAGGGTCGCCAGCGTGCCGCGATACACGGTCTCGAACACCTTGGTGAGTTCGCGGGCCACCGCCGCGCGCCGCTCCGCGCCGAACGCGGCGCTCATGTCCTCGAGGCATTCGGCGATGCGATGCGGCGCTTCGAAAAACACCAGCGTGCGCGTTTCCCGCGCGAGCTCGACGAGCCGCGTGCGTCTTTCGGCAAGCCGCGCGGGCAAGAATCCTTCGAACGAAAATTTCTCGGTGGGCAGTCCGGCGATACTCAGTGCCGCGGTGATGGCACTGGGTCCCGGCACCGCCACCACCGTCAGGCCCTCCAACGCCACGCGTCGCACCAGCTCGAATCCGGGATCCGACAGCAACGGCGTGCCGGCATCGCTCACCAGCGCGATACGCGCGCCCGCGCGCAGGCGCTCGAGCAATTCGCCGATACGCTCGCCTTCGTTGTGTTCATGCAGCGACAACAGGGGTCGCGACAACCCCAGCGTTGTCAGCAATTGCCCCGTCCTGCGCGTGTCCTCCGCCGCGACCAGTTCGGCGGCTGCAAGTTCATCGCGGGCACGCGGCGAAAGATCGCCGAGGTTGCCGATGGGAGTAGATATGACCGCAAGACGGCCCGAGTTCGCAGCCACTATACTTCTCCACCGCGACATCACACGCGGCCATCCCGGAAGGCTATTCGACACATGATCGCCGGAAAAGCTCTGCAACGATATTTCGCTCCGGTCGCGCTGCTGTTGCTCGCGCTGACGCTCGCGGGTTGTCCGTCCACACCACGCACCCAGACGTCGGCCGTCGATCGCGCCGACGCGGCCTCCCGCAGCGGTGACCATGCGGGCGCCGCCGCGCTGTACGAGCGACTCGCGGGCGAAACCACCGGCAGCGACAGCATCGAGTTCCGGCTGCGCGCCGTGCGCGCCTGGCTGGCCGCGGGACGCGCCGCCGACGCGGATCGGGTCCTGGCCACCATCGGCCCCGCGGCGACGCAGCAGCAACAGCTCGAACGCCACCTGCTGAGCATCCAGTCCGCCGTGGCGCAGGGTCGTGGCGACCAGGCGTGGAAGGAAGTCAGCGCCATGCCGGTTCCGACCGCGCCGGCCGCGGCCGCGCGTTATTACGAAACCCGCCAGCAGGTCGCCATCGCCACCGGCCACCTGGTCGACGGCATCCGCTCGGAGCTGGCGCGCGAGCGGCTTATTCCGCCGGGAGAGACGCGCGCGGTGCGTTCGCAGTTGTTAGCCCAGTTGCGCAGCGCCGCCGAGGCGGGCGTTTCGCTGGTACCGCCGCCGGGCAGCGACGCGACGCTGCGCGGCTGGCTCGAAGCCGCCGGCGTGGCGCTGGACAACTCCCGCAATCCCACGCTGGGCGCGACGCGCCTCACCGCCTTCCGCGCCCGTTATCCCGCGCACCCGGCGCTGGCCGCGCTCACCAGCGAGCCCACCGTCGGCATCGAAGACAAGCCGGCCACTCTCGAAGCCGCGCCGCACCTGGCGCTGGTGCTGCCGCTCAGTGGACGCACCGCGGCACCCGCCGCGCAGATTCGCGATGGCTTCATGACGGCCTACTACCAGTTGCCCGCCAGCTCACGCCCGCGGCTGCGCGTCTACGACAGCGCCACGGCCCCCATCGCGGACACCCTGGCGCAGGCCGCCGGCGCAGGCGCCGAGTTCATCGTCGGGCCCCTGACACGCGAAGAAGTGATCGCCGCCGCCGAGATCCTCGGCACGCGTCCGCCGCTGCTGGCGTTGAACTTCCTGCCGGTAGATAGGCCGGCGCCCGAGAAGTTCTACCAGTTCGCGCTGTCTCCCGAGGACGACGCGCGCGCGGTGGCGCGCTACATCGGCGCCAGCGGGCGCCGGCACGGCGTGGTCATCGTTCCCGAGGGCGACTGGGGCACGCGCGTGGCCACGGCCTTCGACGAGGAACTGCGGGCGGCCGGCGGCTTCGTGCTCGGCCAGGCCACCTACAACTCCGCGGAGAAGGATTACGGCGCGGCCATCATGCAGGTGCTGCGCACCGACGACAGCCGCGTGCGCCAGCAGCGCATCCAGGCCACCATCGGCCAGAAGCTCGAATTCGAGCCCCGACGCCGCGCCGACATCCAGTTCATCTTCGCGCCCAGCCAGCCGGGCACCGCGCGACTGCTGCGGCCCCAGCTTCGCTTCCACCTGGCCGGGGACATCCCCACCTACACGCTGGGCGACGCCTACGAACCGCATCCCACGGCCAACCAGGAAATCGACGGCATGATGTTTCCCGACATGCCCTGGATGCTGGGAGACGAAGGCTTGTCGGCCGAGGTGCGTGCAAGCGCCGTGCAGGCGTACGGCAGCTCCGCCGCCCGACGCGGCCGCCTGTTCGCGTTTGGCTACGACGCCATGCGGATCGCCGCCACGCTGCAACGGAATCAGCCCGTGAATCCGCAGGGACTGACCGGCAGCCTGAGCGTGGATGAGCAGGGCCGAGTGCGCCGTGGCCTCGAGTGGGTGCGCATCAAGTCGGGCGCACCCATCCCGCTCGAGCCGGCGCCCGCGCCACCCGCCCCGCAATAAATCTCGCGCTTGCGGCATGGATCGCCGTGAGACTGGCCAGCGGGCCGAGAACAGCGCCTGCGCCTTCCTCGAGTCGCAGGGATTCACCATCGTCACGCGCAACTTCCTGCGGCGGGTCGGCGAGCTCGACATCGTCGCGCGCGCCGGTGACCTGCTCGTGATCGCCGAGGTACGCACGCGCGCCAGCGACGATTTCGGCGGCGCGGCCGCGAGCATCGGCCCTTCCAAGCAGAGGCGCATCGCGGCGACCGCGGGCCTGCTGCTGCAAAAGCACCGTGAATTGCGCCAATGCCGCGTGCGCTTCGACGTGCTCATCGTGCACGATGGCGATATCGAGTGGCTCAAGCACGCGTTCTCGGCCTAGGCGCCTTTGCCAAACACGGCCGGGCGGTTTAAGGTCGCGCCCACATGCGAACCCTCGACGAACTCTTCAAGAACAACCGCGAGTGGGCCGAGCGAATCCGCCGGCAAGACCCGGAATTCTTCGAAAAACTGTCGCGCCAGCAATCGCCCACCTACCTGTGGATCGGCTGCGCCGACAGCCGCGTGCCCGCCAACCAGATCGTGGGACTGCTGCCGGGCGACATCTTCGTCCACCGCAACATCGCGAACATGGTGGTGCACACGGACCTCAACTGCCTGTCGGTCATGCAGTTCGCGGTGGACATCCTGAAAGTGAAACACGTCATCGTGGTCGGCCACTATGGCTGCAGCGGCGTGCAGGCCGCGATGCGCCGCCAGCGCGTGGGCCTGGCCGACAACTGGCTGCGGCACGTGCAGGACGTGCACGAAAAACACGAGCACTCGCTGCGCGGCTGCACCAGCGAGAACGCCGCGCACAACCGGCTCTGCGAACTCAACGTGATCGAACAGGTTCAGAACGTCTGCCAGACCACGATCGCGCGCGACGCGTGGGAGCGCGGCCAGGAACTGTCGGTACATGGCTGGATCTACGGCATCGCCGACGGACTGGCGCGAGACCTGAGCACGACGGTCTCGGATTTTCGCGAGGCGGGCGAGGTGTACCGGGCTGCGCTGGCAAAACTCGCCGGGCCACGCCGGGTCAAGGAAGCGTGAAACCGGCGCCACGGCGTTGACGAGGAGCGCGTCATGTTCGTGAGCATGTGGATGACGCGCGAACTGATCACCGTTGATCCCACCGCCTCGCTGGCGAACATCGCGGCGACCATGTCCCGCCACCGCATCCGCCGGCTGCCCGTCGTCAGTCCTTCTCCCGAAGGCCCGCGGCTGCTCGGGCTGATCTCCTACTCCGACGTGTTGCACGCGTTTCCGGCGGACATCAATCCCTTCTCGGTGAACGCGGCCCAGAGCGTTGCCGCGCTCGAGAACGCGGCCGGCCGTTCGCGCGTCTACGCCGCTGACCTCATGGCCCGCGATCCGCTGGTGACCGCGCCCGACGCGCCCATCGAATCGGCGGCGCGCCTCATGCGCGACCGGAAGATAGGCGCGCTACCCGTGGTCGGCCAGAACACGCTGGTCGGACTGATCACCGAATCGGACATCTTCCGCGCCATGATCGAGGTGTTCGAAACGGCGGAGCGCGCGGTTCGCATCACCTTCTCGCTGGGCGCGGGCGAAGACGTGCTGCCGCTCATCGCCGGCATCGCACAGCGGCGCAAGATGCGCGTGACGAGCTTCATGGCGCTGCCCGGGCATGATCCGCCGGTGTGCGTGGTGCAGCTGTCGGGTGAGGCGGTCGAAGCGGCCCTCGAGGACGTGTGGAACTCGAAGCATCGCGTGATCAATGTCGTGAACCTCGCCGCCGAGGCGCCGCGGAAACCGCGCTAGCTATTTGACGACCTTGAGCTGCGGGCGCTTGCCGCCATCCTGCGGCGGATCGGGCTTGGTCGGCGGCTCGGGCCCGAGATCCTGCTCGGAAAACACCATGCCCTCGCCGGTTTCGCGCGCATAGATGCCGAGCACCGTGCTCACGGGAATCCGCACGTGATGCACCACGCCCGCGAAGCGCGCCTCGAACTCGATCCAGTCGTTGCCGATGAGCAGTCGCTGGGTGGCGGTCGAGGAGAGATTCAGCACCACCTTGCCGTCCTTGACGTAGGCCCGCGGTACTTCCACGCCGGGCTTCTCGGCATCCACGATGACATGCGGCGTTTCGCCGTTGTCCATCATCCAGCTGTGCATGGCGCGAATCAGGTAAGGGCGCTTCGAATTGCGCGCGCGCTCGTTCATGCCAGTCGCATCTCCCGTTCGTTCTCCGAGAGGCTGGCGCGAAACGCGGGTCGGGAGAAGATGGTGGAGGCGTACTTGAGGATGGGCTGCGCCTGGGGTGGCAGGTCGATCTCGTAACGCGGCAGTCGCCACAGGATGGGCGCGATGGTCGCATCGACCATCGAAAACTCGTCGGACAGGAAAAACGGCTTGACCTTGAAGAGGTCGGCGCTCGAGAGCACGTTGTCGCGCAGCTCCTTGCGCAACTGCGTGACGTCCTTCGCCGCCGGAGAGTCGAGCTTGCGCGCCAGGTCGTACCAGTCGTGCTCGATCTGGTACAGCGCCAGCCGCGCACGCGCGCGCGACACCGGGTCCACCGGCATCAGCGGCGGATGCGGAAAGCGCTCGTCGAGGTAATCCATGATCACGCGCGAGTCGTACAGGACCAGGTCGCGGTCGATCAGGGTCGGCGTGGTGTGGTACGGGTTGAGGTCGAGAAGGTCTTCGGGATATTTCGCGGGATCGACGTCCACGACCTCGATATCAATCGCCTTCTCGGCGATGACGATCCGGGTGCGGTGGCTCCACGGATCGTCCGGCGCCGAGAACAGAGTCATCGTGGCACGGCGGCTCGACACTTAGCAGCGTCCTCCGGATCCGCCAGCGATGCGATGGCACCCGCTCAGCGGACGTCCTTCCAGTATTCCTTCTTCAACATGTACGCGATTCCCGTGAACATGAGGAGGAAGAGGACCACCCACAGTCCGAGCCCCTGGCGCTCGAGCTGGGTCGGGTCGCCCACGTACTGCAGGAAGTTCACGGTGTCACGCACGAACTCATCGTACTGCTCCGGCGTCACGCTACCGGTCACGCCGGGTTCGAAACTCTTGAATTCGCGAGACAGTACCGTTCCGCCGTCCGGCCCCTTGTGTTCGACGTTCTGCCAGACCGCGTTCGGCACGCCCTGCAGGCTGGCGAGCACATGCGGCATGGCCGTTCCGGGCAGTTGCAGGTTGTTCACGCCGGTCTGGCGGCTGGCCGGGTCGGCATAGAACGTGGTCAGGAAGTTGAATACCCAGTCGGTACCACGCGAACGCGCCACCAGCGACAGGTCCGGAGGAACCTTGCCGAACCACTCGGTCGCGTCCTGGGCGGGCATCGACGAGGTGATGTAGTCGGTGAACTTGGCGCCCGGCGGAACCAGGTACTGGTCGCGCTGGTTCTCGGGAATCTTCAGGTCTTCCGCGAGACGCGAATAGCGCATGAACTTGAGCGAATGGCAGCCCGAGCAATACGCCATGAAATTGCGCGCGCCCCGCTGCAGCGAGGGCAGGTTCGCCACTTCGTTGTCCGCGGAACGCTCCCAGCCGGCATGCCCGCCTTCGTTGGCAAAAACGGCGCCCGCGCCTGACAGCAAGGCGATTGCAGTGGCGACGCTTGCGAACTTAATGAGCATGGTAGGTCACTCTTTCGGGAACCGGGCCATTGCCGTCGGCCTTGGAGACGAACGGCAGCAGGAGGAAGAACAGGAAGTACAACGTGGTGAAGATGCGGGCCAGCAGCACGTAGATGCCGTCGGCGGGCTTGAGGCCCAGCCACATGAGCACCAGGAACGTGACGAAGAACATGCCGACCAGGAACTTCGAAGCCAGGCCGCGGTAACGCAGCGACTTGTTCTTCGCGCGGTCCAGCCAGGGCACGAACAGGAAGGCCAGCACCGAGATCGCCATAAGCAGCGCGCCCATCTTCTGGTCCGGCACCGCACGCAGGATCGCGTAGTAAGGCGTGAAGTACCACACCGGCGCGATGTGCTCCGGCGTTGACACCGGGTTCGCGGGCTCGAAGTTCGGCGCTTCCATGAACAGGCCGCCGAAGGTCGGCACGAAGAACACCACGATGGCGAACAGCGTGAGGAACAGGCCCACGCCCACGATGTCCTTGAGCGTGTAATACGGGTGGAACGGGATGCCATCCACCGGCTTGCCGTCCGCGCCGAGCTTTTCCTTGATCTCGATGCCGTCGGGGTTGTTCGACCCCACCTGGCGCAGCGCCACCAGGTGCAGCATCACCAGCAGCGCGATCACGAAGGGCAGCGCGACGACGTGCAGCGAGAAGAAACGCGTCAGCGTGGCATCACCGATGCCGTAGTCGCCGCGGATCCACTCCACCAGCGACGGGCCGATGCCCGGGATGGTGCCGAAGAGGTTGATGATGACCTGCGCGCCCCAGTACGACATGTTGCCGTTCGGCAGCACGTAGCCCATGAAGGCCTCGGCCATGAGCGCGAGATAGATGAGCATGCCGATGACCCACAACAGCTCGCGCGGCGCCTTGTAGCTTCCGTACAGGAACGCGCGTGCCATGTGCAGGTAGACGACGATGAAGAAGAACGATGCGCCGACCGCGTGCATGGGCTGGATCAGCCACATGTACGGCACTTCGCGCACCATGTACTGCACCGAATTCCAGGCCGTGGCCTCGCCCGGCTTGAAGTGCATCGTGACGAAGATGCCCGTGAGGATCTGCATCACGAACACCAGCAACGCCAGTGATCCGAAGAAGTACCAGATGTTGAAGTTCTTGGGCGCGTAGTAGCCCGTGAGCTGGTCTTCCATGAACTGGTCGACCGGCATGCGCTTGTTGAGCCAGGCGCGGAACCCGCCCTTGCCTTCGATGACGGCGGCCATTACGCGGCTCCTTGTTCAGGCGCGGCATCCACACCGACGATGAGCTTGTTGTCGCCCGCGAAGCTGTAGGGCGGAACTTCGAGGTTCAGCGAAGCCGGGGAGCCTTCGAACACCCGACCCGCGAGGTCGAACTTCGAGCCATGGCAGGGGCAGAAGAATCCGCCTGGCCAGTTGGCCGCGATGGTGGTGTCTCCCGGGGTGAAACGGGTCTTCGGCAGGCATCCCAGGTGGGTGCAGGTGCCGATGAGCACCAGGACGTCGTCCTTGAGGGCCCGAGTCTTGTTCTTGGCATACGCCGGCTGCGCGGATTCCGCCGATTCGGGGTCCTTGAGGTCCCCGTCGTGGCCGGACAGCGAAGCCAGCATTTCCGGCGTGCGCTTGACCACGTAGATCTGCTTCTTGCGCCAGATATGCGTGGTCATCTGCCCGGGCTCCATCTTCGACAGGTCTATCTCGGTGGGAAGACCGGCCGCGCGGGCGCTCTCGGAAGGCTTCCACGACGCCAGGAAAGGCACCGCGGTCAGCACCGCGCCAACAGCGCCGGTACCGGCGGTGGCGGCTATCAAAAACTTGCGCCGACTCTCGTCGACTTCGGGGACGGTATCGTCGGCCGCGTGATCACTCATTACAGGGAACCTCTGGAACTTTCTTTCACCCCACGCGCAAAGCCAGCACAAAATGCGCCGCTGCGAGACCGCGGGAGGCGGCGCATTATACACATGCGCAAATGAGCTAAAGCCTTCGCCGGACGAGGAATATCCCTGCAATGCCGACCCGACCCATCCTCAAAATCCTGACCTTTATTTCGATCTCGGCGATCGTCGGTCTCGCGGCCGCCTTCATCGCGGTGATGGTCCGCCCGGAACTGGTGGCGCGCCGTGCCGCGCCCCCGCCCGCGGCGCCGGCTCCGGTGACTCCCCGCCCCGCATCAATCCCGGCAAATCCGGCCCCTGTCGCAGTGCAGCCTGCGTCCCTGAGCACACCCCGCGCCGTCAATTCCTATGCGGAAGCCGTGGAGCGGGCCGCCCCGGCCGTGGTCAACATCTATACCGCCCGGCTCGTCACCGAGCGCATCCAGCCAAACCGCATCGAGGAATTGTTTGGCGACGCGCGGCCCCGCTATCGGCAGCGAGTCGAGCAGAGCCTGGGCTCGGGCGTCATCATGGATCGGGCCGCGCACGTGGTGACCAACCACCACGTGATCGCCAAGGCCGACCTGATTCGCGCGCAGCTCGCGGACGGACGGGTCGCGGATGCGCGCATCGTGGGTCGCGACCCCGATACCGACCTGGCCATCCTGCAACTCGACCTGAAGAAAGACGTGCCGGTGATGCCGCTCGGACATTCCGACCGCCTGCGGGTCGGTGACGTGGTGCTGGCCATCGGCAATCCGGTGGGCCTTTCCCAGACCGTGACCCAGGGCATCGTGAGCGCCACGGGACGCGGCCAGCTCGGGGTCGCCACGTTCGAAAATTTCATCCAGACCGATGCGCCCATCAATGTCGGCAATTCCGGCGGAGCGCTGATCAACTCCAGCGGCGAGCTGGTAGGCATCAACACCGCGGTGCTGGCCAAGAACCTCGGGGTCGAAGGCATCGGCTTCGCCATCCCGGTGAACCTGGTCCGGGGCGTGATGAGCGAGATCCTCACCAAGGGCCGCGTGGTGCGCGGCTGGATCGGCATCGTGCCGGCGGACGTCGACGACGCGGCGGCGCGGCGCTTCAAGCTGCCGCGGTCGGGCGTGGTGGTGGCGCAGCTCTACGAGGGCAGTCCGGCCGCGGAGGCCAGCATGGAACCGCGCGACATCATCCTCACGGTCAACGGCGTGAACGTCACCAGCGCACAGGACACGCTCACGCGCATCGCCAATGCCAAGCCGGGAGACCACATACGGATCACGGGCCTGCGCGGTGCGCAGAGCTTCTCGAACGAGGTCCTGGTGAGCGAGCGACCGAGATCGCCGCAGTGATGGGCATGGCCCACACAAGCACGAATACCCGCTGACGCGGGCCGGAAGCGGAAGTTAGACCAAGGTTGCCTGCTACTGCAGGCAGACGACGACGTTCGCCGCGTAGCTGCGCCAGTTGATCGGGATCACGAAGGAGCGTCCCGTGGTCGCGGCCGCGGTGGCGGCGTTGGTGCGATCGCAGATGGTCGGCGTGCTGATGATGAAGTTGCGGCCGAAGTCGCGGCGCGCGTTGCCCGAAATCGTGTTGGCCACTTCGCCCACCAGGTCGCGCACGTTCTGCTCGCCGGTGTCGGTCTCGTTCATGCACATGAGCATGACGGACAACATGCCGCGCGGCGCGGTGAAGTACACCTTGCCTTCGCGGTTGCCGGAAATCCCGATGACGCCGGCGTAGTCCTGGACCACCGCCGACTTGTCGATGCAAAGGTAGGGCGAACCCACCGTGGCGGCATGACCCGTCGCGGTTTCGAAGAAGTGCACAGTCCCCTGCACAAAGGTTCGAACTTCTTCTGCGTCCAGCATAATCTCTTACTCCCCAATCAACTCGGCGAGAGCTTCATTGAGCTGATCGTCCGTAAAGGGCTTGCAAAGAAACCCATTCGCGCCCTTCTCGATGGCCTCGACCGCCGTGGCCTTATCCGCGAGCGCGGATACCACGAGTATAAGCACATCAGCCTTGATTTTGAGGACGTGCTCCACGCATTCGATACCGTCCATCTCGGGCATGGTCAGGTCGAGGGTCATCACGTCGGGCAGCAGCTGCTTGAACTTGGTCACCGCGTCGAGTCCATTGACGGCGGTGCCGACCACTTCGAGGCGCTCGTTCTGCTGGGAGCGCTCGATACGGCGACGCATCACGTTCGAATCGTCGACGATCATCATGCGCAGTTGTTCGCGCGGTTTTGGCACGGCACTCATCTAGATCTCTCCTCCCTAAACCTTATGCCGCCACGACGCCGGCCGCGCTCTGCTGAGCGGGGAACGACAGCGACAGCTTCATGTTCTTGCCGATTTCGGAATTCAGCGAGATGCGGCCACCCAGGCGGGCGGCAATTTCAGCAATGACGTCCATGCCCACGCCACGACCCGCGTCACGGGTGACGTCCTGGGCCGTGGAGAAGCCGGAGCGGAACACCAGCATCATGGCTTCCTGGTCGGACAGCGCGGTGGCATCCGACTGGGAAATGATGCCCTTGGCAACCGCGGTCTTGCGCAGCTTGTCCGGGGTCAGGCCGCGACCGTCGTCTTCGCACTGCATGCGGAAGGCACGACCGCCTTCGGTCATCTCGAACTGGATGCGGATGTGGCCCTCGGGCGACTTGCCCGAAGCCTGGCGCTCTGCCGGCATCTCGATGCCGTGGACCACGGCATTGCGGATCAGCTGGATGAGCACGTCCTTGACCGGGCGGCGATACGCTTCCGGCACCTGGTCATGGCCGCGGCAGGTCACGACGACCTTCTTGCCGTGGTCGTTGGCGATGCGATCGGCCAGTTGCTGGGCCGAGGCCACGAAGCCCTCGCGCGCCGAGCGCTGCAGGGTGGCTTCGGCAGCCACGGCGTCTTCGTTGAGCTTCGGAGCGCGCGTGGTCGAATCGCCGTTGCCGCCGGAAGCCTGGGCCGCACCGCCGGCCGGAGCCGGGGCGTGCTTGCCGAAGCTGTCGCGGAAGCTCGCCAGCTTGGTGACCATGTCGCGCACCGACTGGGAGTGCGACACGAGGTCATCGAACTTGGTGAGCAGCGGCAGGAAGTCGTCACCGCTGAGGTCGGTACGTTCACGCAGCGCCGCGAGATCGTTCTCGAGGCCGTGCGCGCGTCCTTCCATCGAACCGAGGCCGATGGCCGCCGCTTCACCCTTGATGCTGTGAATCTGGCGGAACAGGCCGTCGATCTTGCGGCGGAACGTGGCGCTGTCACGCGCCGGGTCACGCAGCGTGGCGTTGATCATCTTGAACGCGACGTCCGAGTCGTCGAGGAACGACGACAGCTGCACCGGATCCACGTGCAGGATCGAGAGGAACGCGTCCATCTGGTGCTGCGCGTTGTCCTGCGCGCCCTTGAGCTGGGCGGCCAGGGCGACACGCGCCGTCACGTCGGCGACGGCCACCAGCACGTGCGTGATCGCGCCGTCGCGGCGCACGCGGTGGAAGTTGAACTCGAGGTAGCGGGTTTCCGCGTCCTTGCTGCCCTTCTCGCCCACCAGCAGTTCCACTTCGTTCAGCGGATTGATCGAGCGGATCAGGTTTTCCTTGGTGCGCTCGCTCCACAGCACCTTGACGAACTTGGTGGCGATCTGGAGCGTCTTCGGCGTCACGAGATCGCGCAGCAGGTCTTCGAAGGTGATGCCGGCGACCGACTCGCGCTGGAACAGCTGCGCCGTTGCATGCGAGTGAATGGTTCCGATCTTGAGGTCGGCGTCGAGCAGGAAGAGACCTTCGCGCACGGTCGAGAGAATGTCTTCCGTCTGCTGGCGGGCGGCTGCCGCGGCGGCGGCCTGTTTACCGCGGGCCAGTGACAGGTAACCGACGAGCGCAGCCAGCGCGGCCGCGAGGCCTACGCCGATGAGCACCACCGAACGCAGCGCGGTCGCGAGCGAGTCGGAGGAGCTTTGCAGTCCCGAGATGATCTGCGCCAGGCCCTTTTCCAGGGTCGGCGTGTAGGCACGCGCCTGCGACACGGCGGTGGTGACACCGCGCTGGAGTTCGCGGCCGTCCATGTTGAGCTGCGTGCCTTCGCGTTCGCTGTCCGAATACGGAATCGCGGTGAAGTTCGCCACCGGGTCGAGGGCCGGCTTGTACTTCTTCCACGCGGCGGTCATCTCGTTGATGGTCGCCTGCACGTCGTCGTCGCCGCCGAGGCCGCCGATGCGGACGCCGCGACCGGCCTGCAGCGAGGATGCCGCCGTGTCGAACTGCGTCGTGGCGCGCTTCAACTGTTCGATCGAGTCACGCACGAAGCCGCGGGCGCGCAGTCGGTCCTGAATCGAGTTCAGGGCGGCCTGCATGCGCGAGGGCTGCTGCTGCAGTTCGCCGATGACGCGAACCGCGGTGTTGTTTTCCACCAGGCGACCGGCGAAGTACCAGGCCGGCGCGAGCACGCCTACCAGGAACGCCAGGGCCAGGATACCCACGGCCACCCACACGGCGCGGGCGCCCTGCATCTTGGCCGCAATCTTTTTACCGGGTTGCTTGCTCACGAGATCTCCCTCACTCCGGCCGGAAACTGATCTTCTGAACCGCGAGGCGCGATTCGGTCCCTTCGAACTCTTCAAAGCGGGCATCTTCCATGGCGGTGATGGCCGCGGCGTCGAACAGGCCGGCAGGCTCGCTCGACAGCACGCGCACGCGCTCGGTACGTCCACCGGGCGTCACGTGGAACTCGACGCGCACCCAGCCCTCGACGCCCTTGGCGGAAGCGGGGTACTTCGGACGCGGCGGGCGCGTCATCTTGAGCGGCGGCAGCTTCGGCGCGGCGGCGGCCGTGACGGCAGCCTGCTGCGCGGTCGCGAGCGTGGCACGCAGTTCTCCGAGGTCGGCGTCACCACCGAGGCTCTCGGCGGCGTCCAGGAAGGCGGCCGCTTCGACCGGCTTGTTGGTCACGAGACGGGCACGCGCTTCGGCGATCAGGCGCGAGCGCACGTCGCGCACCACCTGTACCGTGGTCGGGTTACGCACGTCGAGCAGTCGCAGGCGCTCGGCGTTCGACACGGCCGAATCGTTGGCCGGCGTCAGCAGCTGGCCACTGGCCAGGCGGTCCTGGGCAGCCTTGGCGAAACGGGCGATGTCGTCGGTGGTGCGCTGCTGCTTCTGGGCGGCGGCGGTGATGTCACGCTGCGCGGCGTTGAGCGCGGCAGCCGAGACACCATTGTCGCGAGCGGCGTTCAGGTTGGCCTGCACGGCCGCCTGGTCGCCACGGCCGGCGGCATCACGCGCCGCGGCCAGCAGGCGCTGGTTGAGGTCGGCGTTCAGGCGACCGACGAGTTCGTTCGAAGCACCGGCTTCACGCAGCGCGGCGATCGAATCCTTGGCGGATTCACCGGCCGGGGTCACCAGGCGACCGTTCGCGAGACGCGATTCGGCGCTGGCCACGAGGCGCGAAGTGGTGGCGCTGCGGCGCTTGCTCTCGAGTTCCTTGCTCAGCTGGGCGATCTGCGCCGGGGGCAGCAGCGCGTCCTTCTGGGCGGACTCAAGCAGTGAAGCGGCGCGGTCGAAGTTCTGCGCGGCCAGCGTCGCCTGGATCTGCGCGAGCGCGGTCTGCGCGCGCATCGAGTCCAGCTTGGTATCGACTTCGACCAGGCGCTGGTCGTTCGGGTCGATGCTGCGGGCGGCTTCGAGTTCGGCCAGCGCGTTGTCGAAACGGCGCTCGTCGAGGGCGGTGCGGGCGCGCGCGATCAGCAGGCCGCCGAGGCGCTTGAGGCCTTCGGTGGCTTCGGCGTTACCCGGGTCGAGCACCAGCACCTGGCGGAAATGCTCGAGGGCGTTGTTCTTGGCGGGCTCGATGTAGCGGCGCTCGTCCATCGCGAGGCGCGCCTTCTCGAGCACTTCATCCAGCGAGGCGGTCGGGGCGGCAGTGCCACCCTTGTCGCCGGCAGCCGAGGGCGCGGCAGCCGGAGCGGCGGCATCCGAGGCGGCCGAGGCCGGGGCAGCGGAATCCTTGTTCAGGAAGAACCAGGCACCACCCGCCAGCGCCAGCACGCCGACGGCGACGCCGATGATCATGCCCATCGACTTGCCGGATTTTTCGTCGTCGCCGCCCGAGCTGTCGCTCGCCGGCGCGGTCACCGCGCTCAGGGCGTCAGCCGTCGACGAGATGCGGGCGGCATCATTCACCGCGCGCAGGATGGCGGACTGTTCGATCGGCGCGTCGACCAGCGCGTGGATCGCGCCTTCGAGCATCAGCTGATCGACCATGCCGGCCGAGGCGCCATCGCGGATCGCGATGACGACGGGGTTGTGGGCGCTGCCGGAAATCGGCGCGAAGTCTTCGGGCGCGAGGCCACGCAGGTCGGCGACGAGGATCGTGCGCGTACCCGGCTTCAACATGGCAGCGGCGGAAGCGAGGCTGTCCGCATGTCGCATCGAGACAGTCGACTCGAGCATGGGGCCGAGCTGGGCCCACAGGTCGAGGTCAGGCGTGGCGATGACCGCCAGCGGACGCTTCGATTTGAAACCGCCGGGGCCGGAATTGCTTCTGACCGCGGTGTCACTCTGCGCAGCGGCGCCGAATTCTGAACGTGCTTGCATGGAGCCCTAGACCTCTCGTCGAACTGGTTTTGTCGAACGCTGTTCCTCTGCGGGACGCGCCTTCATGGCTCGTCTCCGGGGAACGACAGTGAGGGACAGTATTAAGTCAGTGCATTTCCGCTGAACGGCAATGCGTCACATCCGGCACACCGAAATGTCCCGGGATAGGCGGGATCGCGACCTGGATCACAAATGGTGCAGGGGCAGAAACGGGGGCAGCCCCCGTTTCCTAGCAAAAGGGGTCAGTCGTCCGAGGCTGGAATTACCGCTACCAGAAGCGTCTAGTTGGGAACGCGGCGTATCTGGGCGCCGATCTGAGCCAGCTTCTCCTCGAGCGCCTCGTAGCCACGATCGATGTGATAAATGCGCTCGATCTCCGTGCGACCTTCGGCCACGAGGCCGGCCAGCACCAGGCTGGCCGAGGCACGCAGATCGGTGGCCATGACCGGAGCGCCATTGAGCTTTGGCACGCCCTTGATGATGGCGGTGTTGCCCTCGAGCCGGATCTCGGCTCCGAGGCGCCGCATCTCCAGCATGTGCATGAAGCGGTTCTCGAAGATGGTCTCGACGATGGTGCCGACGCCGTCCGCCACCGTGTTCAGCGCCGCGAACTGCGCCTGCATGTCGGTGGGGAACGCGGGATACGGCGCGGTGCGGATGTCGACCGACTTTGGCCGCCGGCCCTTCATGTCCACTTCGATCCAGTTCGGACCGATGCCGACCTTCGCGCCCGCCTCGCGCAGCTTCGCGGTGACCGCGTCGAGATGCTCGGGCTCGGTGTTCTTGATGCGCACCAGTCCGGAGGTGATGGCGCCCGCCACAAGATAGGTGCCACCCTCGATGCGGTCCGGCAGCACTTCGTAACTCGTTCCCTTCAGCCGCTCCACGCCCTGGATGACGATCTTGTCGCTGCCCGCGCCCTGGATGTTCGCGCCCATCGATATGAGGAAATTCGCGAGATCCACCACTTCCGGCTCGCGCGCGGCGTTTTCGATGATGGTTTCGCCGTCGGCGAGCGTGGCCGCCATCATGAGGTTTTCCGTGCCCGTGACCGTCACGGTCTCGAGGTTGAGCCGCGCGCCCTTGAGACGCCCGGCCCGCGCGCGGATGTAACCCCCATCGATGTTGATCTCCGCGCCCATGGCCTGCAGGCCCGCCACGTGGATGTTCACCGGTCGCGCGCCGATGGCGCAGCCACCCGGCAGCGATACATCGGCCTTGCCGAACCGGGCCAGCAGCGGGCCCAGCACCAGGATGGAGGCCCGCATGGTCTTCACGAGCTCGTACGGCGCGAAACACTCGCGCGTGGTCGATCCGTCGATCTCGACGCGCATCTTCTCGTCGATGGTGACCGACACGCCCATGCGGCCTAACAACTCGATCATCGTGGTGACGTCCTGCAGGTGCGGGACGTTGCGGATGGTCACCGGCCCGTCGCCCAGCAAGGCACCGGCGATGATGGGCAGCGCGGCGTTCTTGGCGCCCGAGATGCGCACCTCCCCTTCCAGGGGAATTCCGCCATTGATTTGCAGCTTGTCCACGGATGAGCTCGCCGGAAAAAAGGGCCGCTAGTGTAGTGGTTTGGCCCTGGGTTGCGTACCGAGGGGGCCGCCCTACCGTCCCCGGGCGGAGAGCTCTTCGGGCGTCAGGGCCTCGATGGAAAGCGCGTGGATTTCGCGGCCCATGAGTTCCCCGAGGGCCGCGTAGACCAGCTGGTGCCGGGCGATCGGGCGCTTGCCGGCGAACTGTGGCGCCACCACCAGCGAGGCGAAGTGGGTGTTGTCGTCGGACTCGACGCGCACGGTAGCGCCGGGAAGTCCGGCGCGTATCAGTTCTGCGACCTTTTCAGGGGACATGATGCTGGTGTTCATGGCCGCGATAATAATCGAGCGACATGGCGTTATGATCCCGCCATGAGCGCCCCTCTCGCGGACAACTCCAAGACGGATCCGGCCTCGCTGATCGCGGCCGGCCGCCGCGCCATCGAGATCGAGGGACGCGCACTGGCCGCGCTGCTGCCACGGCTGGATGCCGCCTTCGCGCGCGCCTGCAGCATTTGCCTCGCCTGCAAGGGGCGGGTCATCGTCACGGGCATGGGCAAGTCAGGCCATATCGCCGGCAAGATCGCGGCGACCCTGGCGTCCACCGGCACACCTTCTTTTTTCATGCATGCCGCCGAGGCCAGCCACGGCGACATCGGCATGATCACGCGCGACGACGCGCTGCTGGCCATTTCCAACTCCGGCGAAACCGCCGAAGTGCTGTTGATGATTCCGCACGTCTCCCGCCTCGGCGTACCGCTGATCGCGGTCACGGGCAATGCCAAGTCCAACCTGGCCCGCGCGGCCACCGTCCACCTCGACGTGAGCGTCGCCGAGGAAGCCTGCCCGCTCAACCTCGCGCCCACGGCCAGCACCACGGCCACGCTGGCGCTGGGCGACGCACTGGCGGTCGCATTGCTCGAGGCGCGCGGCTTCACCTCCCAGGACTTCGCGCGCTCCCACCCGGGTGGCGCGCTCGGGCGCAAACTGCTGCTGCACGTCGCGGACGTGATGCGTACCGGCGAAGCCCTGCCAATAGTTAGCCCCTCGGCGTCGCTGGCGGAAGGCCTGCTCGTGATGTCGAAACAGGGACTCGGCATGTGCGTGGTGGTCGAAGCCGGCAAGATGCGCGGCGTGTTCACCGACGGCGACCTGCGCCGCGCGCTGGACAAGCAGGTGGACGTGCACCGCATCCGGATGAGCGAAGTCATGATCTCGCCCGGCAAGTCGGTGCGCCCGCAGGAGCTGGCGGCCGAGGCCGCGCATCTCATGGAGAAACACCGCATCACCGCGCTGCCGGTGATCGATGCCTCGGGCACGCTGGTCGGTGCGCTCAACGTCCACGACCTGCTGCGCGCCGGGGTGCTGTGAACGATCTCGCGCGGTTCCTGCCCGCATTGGGGCGTGTACGGATGCTGGTGCTGGACGTCGACGGCGTGCTCACCGACGGTCGGCTTTTCTACGGCGCGCGTGGCGAAGTGCTCAAGGCCTTCAACGTGAAGGATGGTCACGGCATCAAGCAGGTGGCCGCGGCCGGCATCACGGTAGCCATCATTTCCGGTCGCAAGTCCGCGGCGGTGGCGCGCCGCGCGCGCGAGCTCGGCATCCGGCACGTCACGCAGGGCGCGAAAGACAAGCTGGCGGAACTCACCCGGCTGGCGCGCGCGCGCAAGATCGAGCTGGAACACTGCGCCTGCGTCGGTGACGACACGCCGGACGCGCCCATTCTCGAAGCCGCGGGCCTGGGCGTGGCCGTGGCGGATGCGCATGCCGACGCGCTCGCCGCCGCCGATCTCGTGACCACGCGGGCCGGCGGCCAGGGCGCGGTGCGCGAGGTGTGCGACTGGCTCATGGAAGCCAGGCGGTTGCGCGCGTGAAGTCCTGGGCCCGCACCCTCGCCTACGTATTCGCCATCCTCGTGGTCGCCGGCGCCTATTTCATCGGCCGCGCCAGTCGCGAGGCCGACACCGCCGACATCGCCGCCGCCGAGCTTCCCGACCCGGGCTACGCGGCGCTCGATGCTGAAGTCATCGAAACCGGCTACGACGGGCGGGAACGTTACCGGCTCACGGCCAAGGTCATCCGCCAGCAGAGCCAAAGCGGGGTCATCGACCTCGAGCAGCTGGCCATGAACTATCACCCGGCCGCCCAGGCCGAGGTGCCGGGCGAGGCCGCCACGCGCCCCCCGACGTCCGAAGTGTGGAACCTGCGCTCGGATCGCGGCCAGGTGCGTGCCAATGGCGACGACGTGCAGCTCAACGGCAATGTGGTGGTCACCGGCCCGGCACCCGGCTCGGGCGAACCGCTGCGGCTGTCCACCGACAACATGCGCATCAACACGCCCACGGAGTTCATCGAGACCAAGGCGCCCGTGGAGGTGACCTGGTCGGGCCACGAACTCACCGCGCTCGGCATGCAAGCCGACTTGAAGGCCGGAACCCTGCGTCTAGAATCGGAAGTCCATGGCGAATTCTCCCCGAAATAAGCGACTCACACAGCGCATCGCGGCCTGCTGCGTCGGGTTGTTAGGCGTGGCGGCCGCCGCGCAGTCACCGCGCGAGACCGAGAAAATCGTCGTGGACGCGGTACCGGTGGAGATCAACACCCGCGACAACACCGCGACGCTGCGCGACGTGGTCATCACGCAGGGCGAAACGCGCATCGAAGCCGCGGAAGCCCATGTCAACGGTGGACTGGATTTCGAGAACGGCGAGTGGACGATTTCCGGCAACGTCCGCATCCGCGCCGAGGGCGGCAACCTGCGCGCCGACAAGGCCGTGGTGCTGTTCCGGAACAACCTGATTTCGCGCGCCACCATCACCGGAACGCCCGCGGAATTCGAACAGATGCGCAAGGACGGCAGCACTTCGAAGGGCCGTGCGCCGACCATCGACTACGAAACCGCGGCGGGCACGGTGAGCTTCCGCGACGACGCGTGGCTGTCCGACGGCTGCAACGAGATGACCGCGAAGGAACTCGTGTACAACATCAAGACGCAGAGCGTGCAGGGCCAGAGCGCCGGCTCGTCGGCGACCCCGGGGAACGGCCGCGTGCGCATCGTGATCCAGCCGCAGGCCCAGTCCGGCAAACCTTGCAACGCGCCCCAGGCGGCTCCATGAGCGCCCATCCATGAGCGTGCTGCGCGCCACCCACCTCGCCAAGAGCTACCGCCGCCGCACCGTGATCACCGACCTCTCCGTCGAAGTGGAGAGCGGGCAGATCGTCGGCTTGTTAGGCCCGAATGGCGCGGGAAAGACCACGGCGTTCTACATGATCGTCGGGCTGGTACCCCCAGACGCGGGCACCGTGACCATCGACGACCGGGACATCACCCACCTGTCGATGCACCAGCGCGCGCATGCGGGCATCGGCTACCTGCCCCAGGAGGCTTCGGTTTTCCGAAAGCTCACGGTCGAAGACAACGTCATGGCCATCCTCGAGACGCGCGATCTCGACGAAATGGCCCGCCAGGAACGCCTCGAACAGATACTCGGGGAATTGCGTATTGCCCACGTGCGCAAGAGCCTGGGCATTGCGTTATCCGGTGGCGAGCGCCGGCGCGTCGAAATAGCGCGTGCGCTCGCGGCCGAGCCCCGTTTTGTACTCCTCGATGAACCATTTGCGGGCGTCGATCCGCTCTCGGTCATCGACATCCAGCGCATCATGACCGAGCTCACCGCCAAGGGCATTGGCGTGCTCATTACCGACCATAACGTCAGAGAAACCTTAGGTGTTTGCGGGCGTGCCTACATCGTTTCCGGCGGAACGGTAATCGCCTCAGGATCTTCCGAAGAAATCCTTGCCAACCCCCAAGTCCGTGAGGTGTACTTGGGTCAGACATTCCGGATGTAACGACTCGAGTCCTTCCGGAATTCTCTAATCCTTTCATAGCGTTGGGGCACCCTCGCCAGTGTCGATGATGAAGCCCTCATTGCAGCTGAAGCTGGGTCAGCAACTGACGATGACCCCGCAGCTGCAGCAGGCCATCCGCCTCCTGCAAATGCCTGCACTGGAGCTGCAGGCGCACATTCGCGAACAGCTCGAAAGCAACGTGATGCTCGAGCCGGTCGACGAGTACGAGGCCACCGGCACCTTCGAAGCCCTCGAGCCGCATCCCATGCCGGAAGAGAAGCGCGTCGACGCGCAGCCGGCACCCGAAGTCACCGTCGAAGCCGAAGTCATCGAAGATGCGTGGAGCGAACGCAGCGCCGGCTCCGACTCCTGGCGCGACGATGACGAACGCGCGGCCGAAGTCGCCGACGACGTGCAGGTCTCGCTGCAGGATCACCTGCTCGCGCAGCTCGAATACGCCAATCTCGCGCCGCGCGAGCTCGCCATTGCGCGCGCCATTGTTGACGCGACCAATGACGATGGTTACGTCACCGACTCTCTGGAAGACATCGCGGCCACGCTGCTGCCCGAAGTCACCGCCGATGCCGCTGAAGTCGAACGCGTACTCAAGCTGGTCCAGACTCTCGATCCGCCGGGCATCGCCGCACGCAACCTCAGCGAGTCGCTGACCCTGCAGCTGCGCATGCTGCACGCCGAGACTCCAGGGCTGAAGCTGGCGCTGGCCATCGCCGAGAAACATCTCGACCTGCTCGCCGATCGCGAGCTCACGCTGCTGCGACGCGAACTCTCCGCCTCCGACGACGAACTCGCGCTGGCCGTGGCGCTGGTGCGCGGCTGCCATCCGCGACCGGGCGCCACCGTCTCGAGCGCCAAGGCGGAATACGTGGTGCCCGACGTTTTCGTCCGGCGCACCGATCGCGGCTGGACCGTCGAAGTGAACAGCTCCACGCTGCCGCGCGTGCGCCTCAACCAGTCCTACGCCGACATGCTCGGCCGCGGCGCCGGCCACTCCTCGATGCGCGCGCAGTTGCAGGAAGCACGCTGGCTGCTCAAGAGCCTCGAAATCCGCAATGAAACCCTCATGAAAGTGGCCAGGAGCATCGTCGAGCGGCAGTCCGCATTCCTCGAACACGGAGAAGAATGCATGCGGCCGATGATCCTCAAGGACATCGCCCAGGCCATCGACATGCACGAATCCACGATCTCGCGCGTCACGTCGAGCAAGTACATGCACACGCCGCGCGGCGTATTCGAACTCAAGTATTTTTTCTCGAGCCAGGTGGAGGCCGCCGACGGCGGCGGCGCTTCTTCCACGGCGGTGCGCGCCAAGATCCGCAAGCTCATCAAGGAAGAAGATCCCGTCAACCCGTTGTCCGACAGCCGCATCGCGGAACTCCTGTCGGGCGAGGGCATCGCCGTGGCGCGCCGCACCGTCGCCAAGTACCGGGAAGCTCTCGGACTGGCGCCCTCGAACGAACGCAAGGCAAAAGCTGCAGCCAAATAGACGAATATGTAATAGGTAGGCAAAAAAGGAGACGGATCATGCAATTGTCGCTTTCCGGCCATCATGTCGAAGTCACCCCATCCATGCGCTCTTACGTGGAGAAGAAACTCGAACGGATTTCGCGTCATTTCGATCACGTAATCGACGTGCATTGTGTCCTGACCGTTGAGAAGCTCCGACAAAAGGCCGAAGCCACTTTGCATGTACGCGGCAACGCCATTCACGCCGACGCCACCGAGGAAGACATGTACGCCGCCATCGACCTGCTGGCCGACAAACTCGACCGGCGCGTCATCAAACACAAGGAAAGGAAGTCCGACCACCACGCCGCCGAGGCCCGCAAGGCGCGCGCAGCAGGTAGCTGACCCGGAGGATTGACTGAGCTCCATGCGTCTCATCGTCGTCAGCGGGTTGTCCGGATCCGGCAAGAGCGTGGCCCTGCACATGCTCGAGGATGCCGGCTTCTACTGCGTGGACAACATTCCGGCAGCCCTGCTGAAGCCCTTCATCTCCCACACGCTGCGCAACAACGAGGCGCAGTACTCGCGCGCGGCGGTGGGAGTCGATGCGCGCAACGCCGCGGCCGAAATCGAAACCGTGCCGCCGCTCATCGAAGAACTGAAAAAGAGCGGCATCCAGTGCGAAGTCGTCTTCCTGCTGGCCAATGACGACGAACTGCTGCGCCGGTTCGCCGAGACGCGCCGCAAGCACCCCATCACCACCGACCACGTCTCGCTCAAGGAAGCCATTGCCATCGAGCGTCGCCTGCTGGAACCCATCCTGCATGCCGCGGACCTGGTCATCGATACCTCGCGCATGGGCGTGCACGACCTGCGCCAGCTCATCAGCCAGCGGGTCGAGACCCGCAACGCGGGCCGGTTGTCACTGCTGGTGGAATCCTTCGGCTTCAAGAACGGCATTCCGGGCGACGCGGATTTCGTGTTCGACGCGCGCGCACTGCCGAATCCTTATTGGGATCCGGGCCTGCGCGCCCTCACCGGCCGCGACCCCGACGTCATCCGCTTCCTCGAGGCACAACGCAGCGTGCCGCGGCTGCTCGACGACATCCTGCATTTCGTGGCGGCGCGCATTCCCGAACATCAGCAGGCCAACCGCCGCTACATGACCATCGCCATCGGCTGCACCGGCGGCCGCCATCGGTCGGTGTATCTCGCCGAACGCCTTGCGGAACGCCTGGCGCAGACCTTCCCCGTGGTCGCCGTGCGCCACAACTCGCTGGGCGAAATGCGCTCCATCACGCGCACGCCTTCGCTGGCCGGCACTCAGTCCTCCTCCGTCGCGTAAACAGGGACATTCCTCTTTTTCTGAGAGGGGAACCCTATCTGCATGGATAGCGGGTGCGGGTGCGGGTGCGGGTTCGAAGCGTCCGGAACGCTCAAGTCTCGCGCGCTTCGGAAAATGAAAATGGGGACATTCCTATTTTCCTTTGCGGCTGGAATCTACGTATCAGGAAAATAGGAATGTCCCCATTTTTTGAAGCGCGCGAAGGTTGAGCCGCGGGACGCATGGGCTCACCCACCGGCGCTTCTGCAGGTGAGGTCTGTCCCCTTTCCTCTTAGCAAATCAGCAATGCCCCCATTACACTCCGCCGCGTCATGGAGGCCACGCGCACACCCACGAAAGAACGCCGACTCGCCGCGCTGCGTGGCGCGTTGCGTGAGGGCTCGTGGCGTGGCGCCGCGCGCATGGTCGCGTCCATGCACCCGGCGGAGATTGCCAACCTGATCGAATCGCTGCCGCCCGCGCAGCGCGAAGTGGTCTGGAATTTCGTCGAGCCCGAGATCGAGGGCGACGTGCTGGTCGAGCTCAGCGACGAAGTGCGCCAGGCCTTCATTGAAGGCATGGACGCCGAAGAATTGCTGGCCGCGGCCGAAGACATGGAGCTCGACGACCTCGCCGACCTGGTGGGCGACCTTCCGGAGGCCGTGGGCGCGCAGCTCGTGAAGTCCATGGACGCCCAGGACCGCGAGCGCATGAACGCGCTGCTGCTGTACGAGCCGGACTCCGCCGGCGGCCTCATGAACACCGACACGGTGAGCGTGCGTGCCGACGTCACCGTGGAAGTCGTGCTGCGCTACCTGCGCATGCGCGCCGAGTTGCCGGACAAGACCGACCGCCTGTTCGTCGTGGATCGCACCGACCGCTACCTCGGCACCGCGGCCCTGACCCGGCTGCTGACCGAGGACCCGGAGAAGCCCGTCGGCGACATCCTGGACCCGGATGCGCCGCGCATCGCGCCCGACATGGCCGCGAACGAGGTGGCCCGCCTGTTCCAGGACCGTGACCTCGTCTCCGCCGCGGTGGTCGACAACACCGGCAAATTGATCGGCCGAATCACAGTCGACGACGTGGTCGACGTGATCCGCGAGGAAGCCGCGCACGAGGTCATGGCGGCCTCGGGCCTGCGCGACGAGGAAGACGTGTTCGCCGGCATATTCCCGTCGACGCGCCGTCGGCTGCTGTGGCTGGGCATCAATCTGGTCACCGCCTTCCTCGCCGCGGCGGTGGTCAGCCGCTTCGAAGGCACCATCGAGAAAGTGGCGGCGCTGGCCGCGCTCATGCCCATCGTCGCGTCCATGGGCGGTATCGCCGGCACGCAGACGGTCACGCTGATCATCCGCGGCATCGCGCTCGGACAGGTCGAGTGGGTCAACGCGCGCTGGCTGCTGTGGAAGGAGATCGCCGTGGGCGGCCTCAACGGCCTCATCTGGGCCGTGATCGTCGGCGCGGTGACCATCGCCTGGTACGGCACCTGGAAAATCGCCGCCATCATCGCCGCGGCCACCCTGATCAATCTCCTGGCGGCAGCGGCCGTGGGCGTCATCGTGCCCTTGATGCTGCGGCGGATGCGCATCGACCCGGCGCTGTCCGCCGGCGTGATCCTCACCACCTTCACCGACTGCATCGGCTTCGCGACGCTGCTGGGACTGGGCGCGCTGTTCCTGACCTAGTCCGGCTGCGCTGAAGGCACGAATCGCTGCAGCTCCACGCGCGGCGCCGGCGCGCTGCCGTGTCGCACGGCCAGCGCCATCACGTGTTCCGGCGACGGCCACCACTGCTGGAAACTCCACGAGCGTGCATCGTCGGCAGCCAGCCGCACCGCGGTGACGCGATTGAGCGCGTCGAGTTCGAACTCGGCGTTTTCGAGGCCGGCCAGCAGGCCGCGACCATCGGCCTTGAGCCAGGACTCCTTGAGGGTCCACAACGCGAAGAACCTGGCGCGCTGCGCCTCCAGCGGCAGGCTTTCGAGCTCGTCGGCCTCGAACTCCGTGAAATAGCTGCGCGCCACCTCGAGCGGTGCGTCGCGCATCGCGAAGTTCTCCACGTCGATGCCCAGAGGAGCCCGCGCGATCGCGAACGCCACCAGCCCGCGCGCGTGCGTCAGGTTGAAATGCAGGCCATGCGAATCGTACGGCGCGGCCAGCTCCGGCTTGTCGTGCTCACCCTTGGTGAATTGCCACTCGGCGGGCGCCACCGAGGTCGCGTAGCGCGACAGCACGATTCTCTGCAACGCGCGGGCAAGCTGGCATTGGCGCTGCAGGACCGGGGTTCGGAATCGCTCGCACCGTGCGCGCTCCCCGGCCGACAGCAGCGCCGCGAATTGTTCATGACCCTCGTGCAGCTCGGATTCGAAGGCCAGCCAGATGTGCACCGAATGGTCGTCGAGGGTCACGGTTCGAAGAACCCGAGCAACTCATCGCGCTTGGCCAGCGTATCGGTGAAGCCGAGCTCGATGAGCTCGCGCGTGTAACCCGACTGGAACATGAGATAGCTCGCGAGCAGGCTGCCGGAAGGTCCGCGCGCGCCGATGATGCGCATCAGCGCCCGCAGGCTCGCCGGCAGCGTCCGCGCGTGATGCACGGCGAGCTCGGACGGATCGATGCTCGGCGCCAGCATCAGGGTGCGGATGTTGCGCACGCCCGTGCTGGTGGCCGCCGCGGCGCTGATGCGATTGATGCGCGCGAGATTTTCGAGGTCCGCCGCGATCTGGTCGCTGAACAACGTATCGAGCATGTAACCGAAAATCTGTCCCGGCGTCGGCGGCACATCCGAGGCCACGAAGCGCGGCACGGCGTCGAGATGCGTGGGGCGCACGCCCACCACCAGCAACCGATCCGCGCCGAGGTGAATGGCCGGTGACAGCGGCGCGGTCTGGCGCATCGCGCCGTCGCCGAAGTACTCGCCCTGCAGGCAGGTGGGCGGGAACAGGAAGGGAATGCTCAGGCTCGCCATCAGGTAGTCGAGATTGAGCGGCACCCGTTCGCCGTGGCGTTGTGCGCGCGACCATTCGCTGACCGTGGTGTCGGCCTCGAAGAACGACACGGAACGCGCCGTGAAGTAACTGGTGGCGCACAGCGCCAGCGCCCGCAGGTCGCCGCGCGCGACGTTGACGCGTACCGCATCGAAATCCGTTACTCGCGACAGCAGGTGGCGCAGCGGGGAGTTGTCGAGCAGCGACTTCGGCGGGCCGAGCGCGCCGCCGGTGAACAATGACCCCATCCAGCGCGCGCCGGCCCTGAGCATGGCGCGCGCATCCGCGCGAAATACCTGCTGAACGCGGAAATTGGCCCAGACATCCTCGATTTCCGTGACCGATTGATGCCAGCGCGTCACGTTCCCGGCCAGGATGCTGGCCGACACGGCGCCCGCCGACGTTCCCACGATGATGGGAAACGGCCACTGCGGACGCGGATACAGCTGGGACAGCGCCTTGAGCACGCCCACCTGGTAGGCGGCGCGCGCACCGCCGCCGGTCAGGATCAGGCCGGCGCGTGGCATGGCGCAATAACCAGGCGGCTCGCCCGGTCCCTGTGGCTGACTGTTAGTATTCGTCTCCCCCACGACCCTTCCATTTCACGGAGTAACCCATGCTCGCACTTCAACGGACCCTGGTCACTGCGCTGCTCGCGGCGACCGCAAGTGTATGCGCTCTGGCCGGAGGTGCGGCACCCGCCACCGGTACGGCCGCGCCGGAATTCAAACTACAGGATCAGAAGGGTGAATGGCACACGCTTTCCCAGTACAAGGGCAAGTGGGTAGTGCTGTACTTCTATCCCAAGGACGAGACGCCGGGCTGCACCACGCAGGCCTGCGAACTGCGCGACAACATCTTCGCGTTCCGCAAGGCCGACGCCGTCATCCTCGGCGTGAGCGCCGACGACGTGGAGTCGCACAAAAAGTTCTACGACAACCACAGCCTGCCCTTCGACATCCTCGCCGACCCCGGCAAGGACGCCATCAAGAAGTACGGCGTGTTGTGGAGCCCGAAGGAAGGTGTTGAACTGGCCAGCCGCCAGACCTTCCTGATCGGACCCGACGGCAAGATCGTCAAGCACTGGGAAAAGGTCGACCCGAAGGGTCACTCGGACATGGTGCTGGCGGAGATCAAGTCGCACGCGCCGACCAAGGCCGGCTGAAAACTTCTCGAGTTCCGTTCTGAAAAAACGCCCGGCGTGCTCGCGCATGCCGGGCGTTTTTCATGGGACGCCGTTTACTTCTTGTCCTTGGCTTCCGGCGGATCCAGGTCCTTGCCGGTGTTGTCCTTGAGTTTGTCCTTCATGCCATCGAAGGTTTCCTTGGTGGACGGTGCCAGGTTGGCGTGGCCCGCCATCACGCCCATCGAGATGGTGGCCTGTACGTAATAGATCTCCCCGGACTCGACCTCCAGCTTCAGCGCGTCCTTGGCTTCGGTCTGCACCACGTATTCGTGCGCACCCACCGGTACCTGCAGCGAACAGAAAGTTCCGCTGCCGAGCTTGCAGAGCTCGATGCCGTTCTCACGCACCTTGTAACGGATGGCCGCGCCCATCATCTTTTTCTCGCGGAAGAACACCACCGTGCCGGTGGCGCCACCCGCGGCATCCGCCGCCGCGGCGGCTGGCGCGGCCGCGTCCTGCGACACGGCCACGAACGGTGAGAACAACATCGCGGCCACCGCCGCGCTAATGAGCTTTCGATTCATCATCTCCTCCCTTGTTGACGACTGCTGGTGCCTCCGGCGGCGACGAGACCACCGCCGGAAGCTGGAACTCGAGTGCCGTCTTGGCCATGCCGACGGTGGAAGCGGGCACGACGATGGCGCCGCCCTTCACGAACATGGCGAAAGGACCCGCGACGAAGCTGGTGGCGAGCGCGCCTTCCGAGCGGTCCTTGCCCACCGCGCCGAGCGCGAACGACCGCAGCCGCACCTCGGTCTCGCCCACGCGGACGTATCGCGCCGCCAGGATCAATTCGCCGGCCTTGCCTCCGGCGCCCGGCTTGGCCGCGTGGATCACTTCGCCCTCCCCCGCGCTGCCCGCGGGAATCACCACCACGTCGCCGATCTTCACCGCCTCGGCCACGACGATGCGAAACCGGTCGCCCGGCTTGTGACGATTGGAGGCGATTTCCTCCTCGATGCGGACGGGAACCGGCGTCAGCGCCGGCACGACGACGAGGGATTCGGGAGACTGGGCATTCGCGGCGCCGGCCAGCGCGAAGGCCAGCCAGGCGGCGGTCGAAGGCCTAGCTAACATTGCGCGGAGTATAGGAGTTCCGGTGCCTCAGCTCACGCATGGCGCGGTCCAGCCCCTCGAGCGTCAGCGGAAACATGCGCTGGTTCACGAGCTCGCGCGTGATCGCGGTCGACGGAGTCCACTTCCAGCGGTCCTCGGGCTCGGGGTTGAGCCAGACCAGCCGCGGAAAATGGGCCGTGATTCTTTGCATCCAGACGCGACCCGCCTCGTCGTTCCAGTGCTCGACGCTGCCGCCCGGTTGTTCGATCTCGTAGGGACTCATGCTGGCGTCACCGACGAACACCACGCGGTAGTCGGAGTTGAAAGTCCGCAGCAAGGTCCAGGTGTCCGTGATGGCGCTGAACCGCCGCCGGTTGTCCTTCCAGAGCCGCTCGTAGGGAAAGTTGTGGAAGTAGAAGTACTCGAGATGCTTGAACTCGGCGCGCGCGGCCGAGAACAGCTCTTCGCAGATATTCACGTGCGGGTCCATCGAGCCGCCGACATCCAGCAGCAGCAACAGCTTGATCGCATTGCGCCGTTCCGGCTGCAGCTTGAGATCGAGGATGCCGGCATTGCGGGCCGTGGAGCTGATGGTGCCGTCGAGATCCAGTTCCTCGGGCGCGCCTTCGCGTGCGAACCGTCGCAGCCGCCGCAGCGCCATCTTGATGTTGCGGGTGCCGAGTTCCACATCGCCGTCGAGATTGCGGTAGTCGCGCGCCTCCCACACTTTCACCGCGCGACCCTGGCGCGAACCGGCCTTGCCGATGCGCACGCCTTCGGGATTGAAACCCGCGCTGCCGAATGGCGAGGTTCCCCCGGTGCCGATCCAGCGACTGCCACCTTCGTGGCGGTCTTTCTGCTCGGTCAGTCGCTGCCGCAGCGTGTCCAGCAGGTTTTTCCAACCGCCCAGGGCTTCGACGCGGCGCTTGTCCTCCTCGGAGAACAGGCGCTCCGACAAGGCCTTGAGCCATTCCTCGGGCAGCTCGGTGACCAGCTGGTCGAACAGTTTTTCCGCGCCCGCGAAATGCTCGGCGAAGATGCGGTCGAAGCGGTCGAAATGACGTTCGTCCTTCACCAGCGCGAGACGCGCCAGGTAATAGAAATCCTCGGGCGACATCGATGCCAGGCGGGCTTCGAGTCCCTCCAGCAATCCCAGGAATTCCGGCAGCGTCACCGGCACGCCGCCGGCGCGCAGATCGGTGAAGAAGCGGACCAGCACGGAGTTCGCCTCAGCGTCCCGCGCGGCGATTGAGGAAGACGAGTTGTTCGAACAGGTGCACGTCCTGCTCGTTCTTGAGCAGCGCGCCGTACAGGATTGGGATGGCCTTCTTCGGATCCGAATCGCGCAGCGCCTCGGGCGGGATGTCCTCGGCCAGCAGTAGTTTGATCCAGTCCAGCAGCTCCGAGGTCGACGGCTTCTTGCGCAGGCCGGGGGTGTCGCGCACGTTGAAGAATGACTTCAAGGCTTCCGCCAGCAGCTCCGATTTCAGGCCGGGGTAATGCACGCGCACGATCTTCTCCATGGTGTCGGCATCCGGGAATCGGATGTAGTGGAAGAAGCAGCGCCGCAGGAAGGCGTCGGGCAGCTCTTTCTCGTTGTTGCTGGTGATGAGGATGATGGGCCGGTGTCGCGCCTTGATGAGCTCGCGCGTCTCGTGCACGTAGAATTCCATGCGATCGAGCTCGCGCAGCAGATCGTTGGGAAATTCGATGTCGGCCTTGTCGATCTCGTCGATGAGCAGCACCGGCTGCACCGCCGACTCGAACGCTTCCCACAAGCGTCCCTTGACGATGTAGTTGCGGATGTCGCGCACCTTCTCCTCGCCGAGCTGCGAGTCGCGCAGCCGTGAGACCGCGTCGTATTCATACAGGCCCTGCTGGGCCTTGCTGGTGGACTTGATGTGCCACTCGAACATCGGCCGTTCCAGCGAACGCGCGATCTCCTCCGCGAGCTGCGTCTTGCCGGTGCCGGGCTCGCCCTTGATGAGCAGCGGCCGGGCCAGCGTCACCGCGGCATTCACGGCCATCATGAGATCGGGCGTGGCGACGTATCGCTCGGTACCGGTGAATCGCGTCTCGGCCATGGGTCACCTATCTATTGCGCCGCAGCCTGCGGCCGCAGTGTCAGCTTATGCGCTGTCGGCCCCGGCAGGAATGGCGTCGGGCGCGCGGCCGCCCAGTCGTCGAAGCCCGTGCGATAGAAAGGAGACAGCGGGTGGCCCGAAGGCCCGCCCGGCAGTTGCAGGTAACCCTGGTCTTCGCGGCCGGGTGATACCGCGAACCGCTCCGACGCGCCGAAGGGCCCGTCCTGCACGCGCGGCAGGTGGTGGTCTCCCGGAAGTTGCATCGTCGGCATGTCGAGCAGGGGCGCCAGTGCCGGCACCGCGCGGGACAGCGGATGGCGCACGGCCACCGGCCGGCGCGAGCCGTAGTTGCACTTCGACAGCGAGCCGCACTCCTTCAGCAGTTCGGCGATGGTGTGATCGAGTCGCGCGAGCAGGAACTCCCGCCATTCGACGCCACCGGGCGGTGTGAAACCGGGCGGTCGTTCGCTGGCCAGCCGCCAGCCCGCGGACTCGAACTGGCCCGGGCGCCGGGCCTTGAATTCTTCGCCTGACAAGCCCGTGGTCATCGAATGCCAAAGCGCGTCCAGCACGTCACCGCGCCAGGCGCGCACCAGGCGATAACCCACCGAGTCGGGGCTGGCCTCGGGCTTCCAGTCGCTGAGCAGGTTCCGGAACTCCGCGCGCGCAGGTACGCCCTGCAGTGCCTGTTCGTCGAGCAGCTCCAGCAGCAGGAAGCGCCAGCGTGCGACGAACAGCGCGCGTGAGTCGGTCTGGATGGCGAGCATGTCCGCCTCGGTGGCGGGATGGGCGAGACTCACGAGCCCGTCGCGGATCTGCCGCGCGCGCGCACCGATGTCGTAGCCGCCGGCGCCTACGTCCTGCTCGTCGTCTCCCAGCGTGGCTTCGAGCGGTCCTTCCACGATGCGCTGGTTGGCGGTCCAGAGCCGTCCCACGGGAGGATCGGCAATCCGCGGATGATCGCTTTCATCGCGGAACTCCAGGTCACCGAACAGTCGATCCGGCCCGCTGCCCCGCGGCACACGGCCCAGCAGGGTCCAGGCGATGCGGCCGTCGGCATCGCCGACCACCAGGTTCTGGCCGGGAATTCCCACGCGCGGTGCCAGCGCCAGCACGTCGTCCACGTTGCGGGCGCGCTCCATCTGCAGCAGCGCGAAGTTGGTCGCCTCGGGCCGGGTCGCGAGCCACGCGACCTGCGCGCACTCGCCGGTCGCGACGTCGGCGGCGTATTCCTTGCCGTCCAGCACCACGCCGGCGCCGACCTCGTGGAACTCCACGTCCACGTGCGCGGCGTCACGAACCAGGATGCGCTCGGTGATGGCGCGGTAGTCAGGACTCTCGCACGGGCCCCAGCGGACATCCGAGAAATCACCGTAGCTGTTGGTGAATCCCCAGGCGATGCGGCCATTGGAACCGGCCGCCAGCGCCGGCGTGCCCGGCAGCGTCACGCCCGTGACATCGGTCATCGGTCCATCGTCGAGCCGCAGCCGCGCCGGGTACCAGACCGCGGGCACGCCGAGATCGAGATGCATGTCGTTCGCCACCAGCGCCACGCCGGTACGCGTATGCACACCGGCCACGGCCCAGCTGTTGCTGCCGGGCGTACGTGGCTCGTCGTCACTGGCCTCCGACGGACCCGAGAATTTCAGCAGGAAAGGCAGCGCCGGCGTGGGATGCACGCATTCGGTGGTGCAGATTTCCTTGCCGTGGTTGGGCGTGTCCCAATCGGAATAGCCCGCGTAGACGAAGGTGATGAGCTCGTGCGCCGCTTCGGGCGTGGCGAGACTGGTTGCCGCGCGTTCGAGGCGACGCCGGTCGAGCTCCGCGGTGATCGAGCTGTATTGCAGCTGCCACCACATGGAATGCACCACCAGCACCGAGTCCTCGGCCTGCCAGGCGCGCGGTTCGGCCCGCAGCAGCAGGTATTCCCAGGGCCGTGACCGCAGCGAGGCAAGACCGGCATTCACACCGCGCGCATAGGCTTCGACGATGGCGAGTTCGGGCTCGGCGGTGGCCGCGATGACGCGGCGCGCCACCGAGCGGAAACCGAAACGTCGCGCGCGAATGTCCTGCTCGAGCGCCACCTTGCCGAAGAGCTCCGACAATTCGCCGGCGGCGAGCCGCCGCGCGAGATCCATCTGGAAGAAACGATCCTGCGCGTGCGCGTAACCCAGCGCGTAGGCGAGATCGTCGCGCGTGTGCGCGGTGACCACGGGAATGCCGCGGGCGTCACGTTCGATGCTGGCTTCGGCGACGAGTTGCGGCGCGGCGGCCAGGCCGTCGAGCTGCGGCAGGCTGAGCCGCATCCACCACCACGCGGTACCGACCGCGATCAAGGCCAGCGCCAGGATTCCGAGCAGTGTCCACCCCAGCCAGCGCAGCCACCGCATGAGTTGGCGCCTGTCTGACTACTCTTTCGGAACGCGCAGGATGGTCAGTGCGTTGGTGCCACCGGTAATACCGGTGAGTTCACCCTTGGTCACGATGACCAGGTCACCGCGATCCACGAGGTCGAGCTGCAGCATCATGGTCATGATGGCGCGGAACAGCTCGGTGGTACGCACTTCGGGAATATCGAAGGGCACCGGGTACACGCCGCGATACAGCGTGACGCGGCGGCGCGTCGACTCGTGGCGCGTGAACGCGTAGATGGGAATGTCGGAGCGCGAGCGGGACATCCACAACGGCGTGGTACCGGACTCGGTGAGCGCGACGATGGCGCGCACCTTCATGTGATTGGCCGTGTACATCACGGCCATCGCGATGGCTTCCTCGGTGCGATCGACCACGCCTTCGACGCGATGGCGCACGCGGTTGTGCTTGAGCTGGTACTTCTCGGCCGCGTTGATGATTTCTTCCATGGCCTGCACGGCCTTGACCGGGTATTTGCCCACGGCGCTTTCGGCCGAGAGCATCACCGCATCCGTGCCGTCCATCACCGCGTTGGCGACGTCCGACACTTCGGCGCGCGTCGGCACCGGGGCGGAGATCATGGACTCCATCATCTGCGTGGCCGTGATCACCACCTTATTGCGGGTGCGCGACTCGTGGATGATGGTCTTCTGCAGGCCGGTGATCTCGGCGTAACCCATTTCCACGGCGAGATCGCCGCGCGCGACCATGAGCGCGTCGGAGGCATCAATGATCTCGATGAGATTGTGGATGGCTTCGTGGCGCTCGATCTTGGCGCACACGTGGCCGTGGCCACCGGCCTCGCGCAGCAGCTTGCGGGCCAGTTCCATGTCGGCGGCATCGCGCGCGAAGGACACGGCCACGTAGTCCGCGCCCTTGGAGGCGGCGAACTTGATGTCGTCGCGGTCCTTGTCGGAGAGCGCCGGCGCGGAGATGCCACCGCCCTTGAGGTTGACGCCCTTGCGGTTCGAGAGCTCGCCGCCCGCGATCACCTTCGTGTCGATGCGGGTACCCGAGACCTTGGTGACTTCCAGCGTGATCAGGCCGTCGTTGAGCAACAGGATGTTGCCGACCTTCACGTCCTTGGGCAGGTCCTTGTAGGCACAGCCGACCACGGTCTCGTTGCCGGCATTGATGTCGTGCGCGGTATCGAGCGCGAAGGCCTGGCCATCTTTCAGGTCCACCTTCTTGTTGGTGAAGCTCTCGATGCGGATCTTGGGGCCGCCGAGGTCGGCGAGGATGCCCACGTAGCGGCCAGCCCGACGGGCGGCTTCATGCACCAGGTCGATGCGGCGGCCATGCTCTTCGTGCTTGCCATGCGAAAAATTCACTCGCGCCACGTCGAGGCCGGCGCGGACCATGTCGGTGAGGACGTCGATGGAGTCGGTGGACGGGCCTAAAGTCGCGACGATCTTCGTGCGCGAATGCATCTGGTGTTCTGGCATGGGCGCGCATTCTGCCACGTGAAAATGGCGTGTGGCGCATAATCAGGCCCGCAAAATCCGTCACTTCTGCGTCTTTGGGGGCTGTTTCCATGTCGAGGACTTCCCGCCTGATTCTCACCGTGGCCCTGCTGCTGGGCAGCGGCTTCCAGCTGGCCCTGGCGGCCGAACCGGCGCCTCCGGCGCGAGTGTTCGAGATCCGCACGTATTACACCTTCCCCGGACGCCTGGAGGCCCTGCACAAGCGCTTCCGCGAGCACACCCGGAGAATGTTCGAGAAGCACGGCATGACCAATGTCGCGTACTGGACACCCCAGGACAGCCCCGGCAAGGAAAACACGCTGATCTACGTGGTCTCCCATGCCAGCCGCGAGCAGGCCAAGGCGAACTGGGCCGCGTTCATCGCCGACCCGGAGTGGAAAAAGATCGCCGAGGATTCCCAGAAGGACGGGAAGATCGTGGAGAAGATCGAGTCCGTGTTCGTGGACGCGACTGACTATTCACCTCTGAAGTAGCGGCACGGGATTCAAGAGCGCATGTAGCCCGTGGGTGCGACATCCCAAAGGTTCGCGCCCTCAAGGGCGAGCGCGCTTCAAAAACTTCCCGACGGAAGTTTTTGGCGTTCGCTCGTCACTCGCCATTCGGGCGCGAACCTTTGGGATGTCGCACCCACTACCTTCTCGAGCTCTCATTGCCCGTTCCACTAGCTTCAGAAGTGGAAAGGCCGCGGCGATCCTGGGATCGTCGCGGCCTCGATTGGCTTTGGGAAGAGCGGGCTAGCTACTGCCTTGCGCGTGCCTGCAGCATCGCCACGGCGGGAAGCGTCTTGCCCTCGACGAACTCGAGGAAGGCGCCGCCGCCGGTCGAGATGTACGAGATGCCTTCTTCGACACCGTACTTCTCGATGGCCGCGAGCGTGTCACCGCCGCCCGCCAGCGAAAACGCCGGGGACTTGGCGACCGCCTGGGCGATGGCCTTGGTGCCCTCGCCGAACTGGTCGAACTCGAACACACCCACCGGTCCGTTCCAGACGATGGTGCCGGCCTTCTGCAGCAGCGCGCTGAAACGCTCCGCCGTATCCGGGCCGATATCGAGGATCATCTCGTCCGGACGCACGTCGTGGATGCTGCGCACGTCGGCATGCGCCGTGGCCGCGAATTCCTTCGCCACCACCACGTCGGTGGGCAGCGGGATCTCCGCGCCACGCGCCTTGGCCTGCTCCAGCAGCTTGCGCGCGATGTCGAGCATCTCGGCTTCGTGCAGTGACTTGCCGACATTCACGCCGGTGGCCGCCAGGAAGGTGTTCGCTATGCCGCCGCCCACGATGAGCTTGTCCACCTTGGTGAGCAGCGACTCGAGCACCGTCAGCTTGGTCGAGACCTTGCTGCCGGCCACGATCGCCACCATGGGGCGCGCCGGCTTGGCCAGCGCACGCTCCAGCGCCTCGAGCTCGCCCACCAGCAGCGGACCCGCGCAGGCCACCTTGGCGAACTTGCCCACGCCATGCGTGGACGCTTCCGCGCGATGCGCCGTGCCGAACGCATCCATGACGAACACGTCGCACAGCGACGCCATCTGCTTGGCGAGATCTTCCTTGTCTTTCTTCTCGCCCTTGTTGAAGCGCACGTTCTCGAGCAGCACGGCCGAGCCGGGCGCGGTATCGACACCGCCCGCCAGCCAGTCCTTCTTGAGCGGCACCGGCGTGCCGAGCAGCTCGGAGAGTCGCGAGGCCACCGGCGCCAGCGAGAACTCCTCGGCGTAGACGCCCTCTTCAGGCCGGCCGAGGTGCGAGGTCACGAACACCTTCGCGCCCTTTTCGAGCGCGAGCTTGATGGTCGGGAGTGATGCGCGGATGCGCGCATCGCTCGTGACCTTGCCGTCTTCCACCGGAACGTTCAGATCTTCACGGATCAGGACCCGCTTGCCGCGGAGATCCTGATCGGCCATGCGCAGCACGTTCATGACGCGCTCCTTACGACGCTTTGGACCAGGCGATCGTGGTGTCGAGCATGCGGTTGGAGAAGCCCCACTCGTTGTCGTACCAGGAGCACACCTTGACCAGCGTGCCTTCGCTGACGCGGGTCATGGTGGCGTCGTACGTCGACGAGGCCGGGTCGTGGTTGTAGTCGATCGAGACCAGCTGCTTCTCGGTGTACGCGAGCACGCCCTTGAGCGCGCCTTCCGCGGCTTCTTTCACCACCTTGTTGATCTCTTCCACCGTCGTGGCCTTCCTGGCGACGAAGGTGAGGTCGACCAGCGAGACGTTGATGGTCGGGATGCGCACGGCGAAACCGTCGAGCTTGCCCTTGAGTTCCGGCAGCACGAGGCCCACGGCCGCGGCGGCGCCGGTCTTGGCGGGAATCATGGACTGCGTGGCCGAACGCGCGCGGCGGATGTCCTCGTGATAGACGTCCGTGAGGCGCTGGTCGTTGGTGTACGCGTGGATCGTGGTCATGAGACCCGACACGATGCCGATCTTGTCGTTCAGCACCTTCGCGAGCGGGGCCAGGCAGTTGGTGGTGCACGAGGCATTCGAGATGACCTGGTGCGAGGCCTTGAGCACGTTGTGGTTCACGCCGTAGACGACCGTGGCGTCGACATCCTTGCCGCCCGGGGCGGAGATGATGACCTTCTTCGCACCGCCGGCCAGGTGCTTGCCCGCATCCGCCTTGGTGGTGAAGAAGCCGGTGGACTCGTACACGTATTCGGCGCCGACCGAGGCCCAGTCGATCTTCGACGGGTCGCGCTGCGCGAACACCTTGATCTTGTCGCCGTTGACGACGATGTTGTCGCCTTCGACGCCCACGGTGCCCGGGAACTTGCCGTGCGCAGTGTCGTACTGCGTCAGGTGCGCATTGGTCTGCGCGTCGCCGAGGTCATTGACCGCGACGATCTGGATTTCGTTGGTGCGCTTCGCTTCATAGAGCGCGCGCAGAATGTTGCGGCCGATACGTCCGTAACCGTTGATACCCACTTTGATGGCCATCGTCTCTATCCTCTTTTCTTGATCAACTGAAAATCAGGAGTGCAGCAGCTGGTCGAGCTGCGCTTTCACGTCGGCGCTGGTGAGGCCGAAGTGTTTGAACAGGTCAGGTCCCTTGCCCGAGGCACCGAACTGGTCGATGCCCATCACGCGGCCCTGCGAGCCGACGTAGCGCCACCACGACTGCGTGGCGCCGGCTTCGATGGCGAGGCGACGCGTCACCGACGAGGGCAACACGCTCTCGCGATAGGGCGCGGGCTGCGCATCGAAGGCTTCGCAGCAGGGCATGGACACCAGGCGCACGCGTTTGCCGGCGGCCTGCAGTTCCTTGACCGCGGTGGCGGCGATGCCCACCTCGGAGCCCGTCGCGATCACGATGGCTTCGGGCGGACCGTTGCTGTCGATGAGCACGTAGCCACCTTTCTTCAGGGCGACCAGCTGCTCGGGCGTGCGCGTGAACTGCGGCAGGCCCTGGCGCGTGAAGACCAGCGCGGTGGGGCCGTTCTTGCGTTCCAGCGCGGCAATCCACGACATGCCGGATTCCACGGCATCGCAGCCGCGCCAGACATGCAGGTTGGGCATGGCGCGCAAGGACGCGAGATGCTCGATGGGCTGGTGCGTCGGACCGTCTTCGCCGAGACCGATGGAATCGTGCGTGTACACCAGCGTGGTCGGGCAATGCATGATGGCCGCGACACGCACGGCATTGCGCGCGTAGTCCGAGAACACCAGGAACGTGCCGCCATAGGGACGGAACCCACCATGCACGGTCAGGCCGTTCATGATGGCCGTCATGCCGAACTCGCGCACGCCGTAGTACGCGTAGTTGGCCTTGAAGTTGTCGGCCGTGAGATCCACCGAGTCCTTGCGCTTGGTGTTCACCGAACCGGTGAGGTCCGCCGAACCGCCCAGCATCTCGGGTAGTTTGGGGCCGAGCACGTTCAGCGCCACCTGCGAGGAGGCACGCGTGGCCTGGGAGCCCTGCACCGCGGCGCCCGCGGCCAGCACCTCCGCGACGATGTCGTTCCAGTCGGTGGGCAGGTCGCCCTTCATGCGGCGCTCGAACTCGGCGCCGTCGACGGGGAACTCGCGCTTGTAGCGCTTGAAGATGCGCGTCCACTTCTTTTCGGCCGCGGCACCCGCTTCGCGCGCATCCCACGCGGCGCGGATGTCGTCCGGGATCACGAACGGCGGCGCATCCCAGCCCAGCGTCTTGCGCGCATTGGCCACTTCCTCCGGACCGAGCGCCTCGCCGTGCGCGGACTTGGTGCCCTGCTTGTTGGGCGCGCCCCAGCCGATGATGGTCTTGCAGCAGATGATCGACGGCTGATCCTTCTTCGCCTTGGCCTTCTTGATGGCCGCGGCCACGGCATCGGCGTCATGGCCGTCGACATTCTTGACCACGTGCCAGCCATACGACTCGAAGCGCTTGGGCGTGTCCTCGGTGAACCAGCCCTGCACCTTGCCGTCGATGGAGATGCCGTTGTCGTCGTAGAAAACGATGAGCTTGCCGAGTTTCAGGTGCCCGGCCAGCGAGGCGGCTTCGTGCGAGATGCCTTCCATGAGGCAGCCGTCGCCCGCGAAGCAATACGTGTGGTGGTCGACCAGCGCCAGGCCGTCCTTGTTGTACTGCGCGGCTAACAACTTCTCGGCGAGCGCCATGCCGACCGCATTGGCGAATCCCTGGCCAAGCGGGCCGGTGGTGGTCTCGATGCCCATGTCGAGGTCACGCTCGGGGTGACCCGCGGTGCGGCCACCGAGCTGGCGGAAATTCTTGAGTTCGTCGAGGGCGACCGGGTAGCCGCTGAGGTGCAGCAGGGAGTACAGCAGCATCGAACCGTGGCCGTTCGAGAGCACGAAGCGGTCGCGATTCCACCATTTCGGGTTGCCCGGGTTGTGCTTGAGCACATGGCGCCACAGCACCTCGGCAATGTCGGCCATGCCCATGGGCGCGCCGGGGTGTCCCGAGTTCGCGGCCTGTACGGCATCCATGGAGAGCGCGCGGATGGCATTCGCCAGGGCGCGGCGGGTGGGGGTGCTGGCTGGGGTATCCATAAAGGGCGCGCATTGTCCGACAGGGGGGAGCCCGGGGGCAACCGCAAAGCGATGAATTCTCGCGATTTCAGGCCAGTTAAGTCGTCAGGCTGGAACCGTTCCGCGCACCACCCGGGATGTCTCGGGAGGACAGGAAATGGGGACATTCCTGATTTCCTAGAAAAAGGGGACGGGCCTGTATGAGCCCGCGGGCGCGGACGAGTGTCCGGAGCTTCCGGAACGCTCAAATCAAGTGCGCTTCAGAAAATGAACCTGTGGATTCTCTTGTCTCCCAGGCTCGCGCGACGCCCGGCTGGTCACGACGGTGGGGGCGCAGGCGAATGAGGCTCGTCCCCATTTCCTAGCAAATCAGGAATGTCCCCATTTACGCGCGTTCGGCCAGGACGACCCACTTGTCGGACAACAGGGGCGCCGAGACGCGCACCACTTCGCGGATCGCGAAACCCGCGTCGCGGAATTCCTGCTCGAGGCTGGCGCGCGACACGCGATCCAGCGGCGTGCGTCCCAGGCCTAACTTCCCGAAGGTGTGCGAGAGCACGTAGCGGAAGGTGTACTTGTGGCGGTAGTCGACCACCACCCAGCGGCGCGACACGCGCCGGAACTCGCGCAGCATGCGCACGCGCGTGGCCGCATCGACGTGCATCATGAAACGGATGCACACCACGCAGTCCAGGCTGTCGTTGCGCAGCGGCAGGTGTTCGGCATTGGCCTGCAGGTACCCGCGGATCTCGAGCTTCTGGCCTTCGGCGATTTCCTTCTGCGAAACCGACGCCGCCTTCTGCAGCATCTCCATCGAGATGTCGGAACCCACGATTTCGTAGCCATTCCGGGCCAGCGCGCCGGTGAAGCGCCCGGTGCCGCAGGGCAGATCGAGGATGGTCCTGACGCCGGTGGTCAACGAAAGCGCTTTCTGGATGGCGGCCCACTTGCGGGCATTGCGCTTCTGGCGTTCGGGCGAGCTGAAGCGGTGGAAATCGTAGTCTTCGGCCACCTGGGCGCTGCGGTAGAAATCGCGCTTGTACTCGTAGCCGTCTTCCCGCGGCCGGCTCGGATCACTCTTGCCCGGTTTCTTCATGTCGGCCGACACTCTAGTGCCTGCCAATGCGATTTACCATTAGTTCCCCGGCCGCCTGACGGGTCGCAATATGCCGACGCGACGTCACATTTTTCCTCGGGTAGTTTGCGACCTGGTTCACCACGTTACGGCGCGATGAACAGGGGCGTGACGCGCAGCACGCGCCACCCCGGCTCATATTTGTAGAGTTCGTTCGAATGAGTGCCATCCGAGTCATCCAGTTCACCGATCCGCATCTGTTCGGGGACACCGCCGGAACCCTGCGCGGAGTGAACACGCTCGAGACGCTGGAGCGAACCCTCTCCGACGCCTCGGGTCACCTCGCGATCTGCGATGCAATCCTGGTCACGGGCGATCTCGTGCAGGACGACGTCGGTGGCTACGAGAATTTCCGCCGCATCTTCGCGCGCTTCGGCAAACCCGTATTGTGTATCCCCGGCAACCATGACTCGGTGCCCGAGATGCGGGCCGCGCTGCAGGGACGTCCGTTCGAACTCGATGGTCCGGCGGACATAGGCGCCTGGCGCCTCGTGCTGCTCGACAGCGTGGTGCCGAACCAGGCTGGCGGACACATCTCGGTCGAGATGCTGACCAAGCTCGACGAGGAACTCGGCATGGCGCGCCAGCGTCACGCCATCGTCTGCCTGCATCATCACCCGGTGGCGATGAACAGCCGCTGGCTCGACAGCGTCGGCCTCTCGAACGCCAACGAATTCTGGTCGGTCATCGACAGCCATCCGCAGGTTCGCGCGGTGGTCTGGGGCCACGTGCACCAGGCGTTCGAAGGCGCGCGCCGCGGCGTGCGGCTGCTCGCGACGCCTTCCACCTGCGCGCAGTTCCAGCCGCGCTCCAATGAATTCGCGATCGACAGCTCGCCGCCCGCCTACCGGCTGCTCACCCTGCACTCCAACGGCGCCATCGACACTGGCGTGCACTTCCTGACTGCCGCAGAATCCGCGGCATGATGTTCCACCAGTGGATGCGGCGAGGCCTGGGTCGCGGCCTCGCGGGCGCGTTGCTGTTCGCGTCGCTCAGTGGTGTCGCGGCGGCCGACGGCGCCTCGGTGTGGTCCGTCAAGGGCGAACGCAACACCGTGTACTTCGCCGGCTCGGTCCACGCGCTGCCAAAAGATCACGCTGAATTCTCGCCGCAGCTCGAACGTGCCTACGCGGCGGCCGACGCCATCGTCATGGAAGTCGACCTCGACGATCTCAACCCGCTGGAAGCCGTGGAGTTCATCACCACGCACGGCACGCTCACGGGCAGCGAGACACTGGCCGACATTCTCGGCGCCGAGAAATACCAGCACGTGTCGAAGCAGGCGAACACCGTCGGCCTGCCCGAATTCGCGATCGCGAAGCTCGAGCCCTGGGCCGCCGCGCTCATGCTGACCCAGGTCGCGCTCATGAACACCGGCTACGACCCGAACCTGGGCATCGACATGCAGATCACCGCGCGCGCCCAGGCCGACCAGAAAGTCATCGAAGGCCTCGAGTCCATCGAAGACCAGCTCGGCATCTTCGATTCGCGCAGCACACCGGAACAGATCCGTTTCCTGCTCGACGCGGCCGACGACGTGCCGGAACTGCGCAACGATCTCGCCCGGCTGATACGGTCCTGGCGCACCGGCGACCTGGCGGCCATGGAACGCGAGCTCGACAAGGAACGCGCGCATGCGCCGGCGCTCTACGACCGGTTGTTAGGTGCGCGCAACCGCGCCTGGATGCCGAAGATCGAAGCACTGTTCGAGGACGACCGCGACTATCTCGTGGTGGTGGGAACGCTGCACTTCGTGGGCCACGACGGACTGCTGCAGCTGCTGAAGCGCGCGGGCCGCAAGCCCGTGGTGCTGACGGCTCCCTGACCCGCCTTCCGGGCATGCGCAGCTTCGCGATCTTTCTCGGCCTGATCGCGCTCGGCTTCGCGGGCATCGCCCTGCTCGGCTACCCGGCCTGGCTGCTGGTCTCTCCGCTGCTCGACAATCCCAAGTTCTCGCGGATCGCGAGCCGCGTGGGAATGCTCGTGCTGCTCGTGGGCTTCGTGCTGGTCGCGCGACGACTCAAGGTCGCCGATCGCGCCAGCCTCGGGTTCAACCTGCCGGCACCGCGATTCTTCGCGGAGCTGGCACGCGCCACCGTACTCGGCGCGCTGCTCATGCTGCCCGTTCTCGCGACCATGGTGCTGCTCGACATGCGCGAGCTGAAAGAAGGCGTCTCGCCGGACATCGCGGGATGGCTGAAGCTGGTTTTCACGGGCCTGGCCACCGGCCTGGTGGTCGCGTTCATCGAAGAAACCTTCCTGCGCGGCGCGATGCAGACCGCCATCACGCGCGAATCCGGCGCGACGCTGGCCATCGTGCTGACCTCGCTGGTTTATGCCGCCCTGCACTTCGTGGCCGGCAAGTACCGCGTGCCGCCCGAGCAAGTGCATTTCGGCAGCGGTCTCGATCTGCTTGCGGAGGTCCTGAAGCGGTTCGCGCAACCTGCCGCGATCCTGGATTCGTTCCTGTGCCTCGTGGCGGTCGGGGCCATCCTCGGAGTAGTCAGGCATATCACCGGGAACATCGCCGCCTGCATCGGGCTGCACGCCGGCTGGGTCACGGTCATTTACGCCGTGCGCGAAACCTCGCAGCCCACCAGCGGCCAGGCGGCGTGGCTGATGGGCGAATACGACGGCTTCATCGGCTGGATGGTGCTGGCGTGGACGCTGGTCATCGGGTGGGCCGTGTATCTCGTCTACCGAAACAAGGCCCCCCGCGCCATCTCCTAGAAAATGGGGACATTCCTATTTTTCAGTCGGCGCTTGATCGCGCTTCCCCGGGGAAAAAATAGGAATGTCCCCATTTTCTAGTTTTCGGCCTGATCGTCTTTGGGTACCAGGCCCAGCAAGGCGTCGAGTCGCGCGATTGGATCGTCGAGTTCCAGCAAGGCCTGCTTGTCGTTGAGCTCGATGGGCAGCAGCTCGGTGAGTCGGCCACCCACCCACGCGGCATCATCGAACTTCTTCTCGACGTGTTGATAGTGCTCGGCCAGTTCCTCGAGCGCGCGGCGCACCGTGTCACTGAGCTGCTGGTACTCCGGCGGCAGCGCGATCTCCGGCTCGGGGTCCAGCCAGTCGACCTCGCTCATGTTGAGCCCGTCGGGCGCGCGCCAGACACGGCGCACCAGGAACTTGCGCTCACCAATGCAGGAGATGCCCAGCAGCCCATCCTGCAGCGTGTAGAAATCGGCGATGCGCGCGCTGCAGCCGACGGTGGCGGTGGTGGCCACCGGTCCCGCCTCCTCGCCTTCCTGGATGAGTACCACGCCAAAGGGCCGCTGATCGCGCATGCAGCTGCGGACCATGTCGGTGTAACGCGTTTCGAAAATGCGCAGCGGCAGCGGACCGCTGGGAAACAACACGGTATGCAACGGAAACAGCGGCAGTACGTTGCTGTCCGTGGTCACGCTCTCAACTCCGGCGCGCCAGCGCCTCTAACAACTTGCCGTGCAGCCCGCCGAAACCGCCGTTGCTCATGATGAGCACCTGGTCGCCGGTGGCCGTGCTGCCGGCGAGACCGCCGACCAGGTCGTCGAGCGAACGGGCGAGGCGCGCCTTCTGGCCCAGCGAGGCCACCACGGCATCAGCATCCCAGCCGAGGTCGGGTGGCGCGAACATCCAGACCGAGTCCGCCGCCGCGAGCGACGGCGCGAGCGTGTCGCGATGCACGCCCATGCGCATGGTGGCGGAGCGGGGTTCGAGCACCGCGACGATGCGCTTGTTGCCCACCCTGCGGCGCAGGCCGTCGATGGTCGACGCGATCGCCGTGGGGTGATGCGCGAAATCGTCGTACACCGCGATGCCATTCACCTCGCCGCGCAACTCCATGCGGCGTTTCACGCCCTTGAATTCCGCGAGCGCGGCGATGGATTGGGAAACGGTCACGCCGGCATGACGCGCGGCGCCGATCGCCGCGAGCGCGTTCTCGGCGTTGTGCGCACCGAGCAGGTTCCACTTCACCGTGCCCACCGGTCGCCCGCCTTCGAGCACCACGAACTTGGAGAAGTCGCCGCCTTCCGGCTGATCGAGCGACCAGGTAACGCCCTGGCCACCCTTGCGCGCGAAGCTTTCGCGCGGCGTCCACGCGCCCATGGCCAGCGTCGCCTCGAGATTGGCATCGCCCGCATTCCAGAGGATGCGTCCCGAGGCGGGCACCGTGCGCACCAGGTGATGGAACTGCTTCTGGATCTGCCCGAGGTTCTCGTAGATATCCGCGTGATCGAATTCGAGGTTGTTGAGGATCAACGTGCGCGACCGGTAGTGGATGAACTTGGCGCGCTTGTCGAAGAACGCCGTGTCGTATTCGTCGGCCTCGATGACGAAGTGCCTCGTGCCAGGCGTGAAGCGCGCGCTGGTCGAGAAATTGCCCGGAACGCCACCGATCAGGAAGCCGGGCGACAGGCCCGCGTATTCGAGGATCCACGCCAGCATGCTCGAGGTGGTGGTCTTGCCGTGCGTGCCAGATACGCCCAGGACGTGCAGGTCGTGCAGCACTTCCCGCGCCAGCCACTCCGGTCCCGAGGCATAGGGGATGTTTCCTTCGAGCAGGGCCTCGATCACCGGCGTGCCGCGTGTCATCACGTTGCCGACCACGACCACGTCGGGCCGCGGCTTGAGCTGCGCGGCCTCGAAACCCTGGATGAGCTCGATGCCCAGTGACTCGAGCTGCGTGCTCATGGGTGGATAGACGTTCTTGTCCGACCCGGTGACGCGATGACCCGCCGCCTTGGCAATGGCGGCGATGCCACCCATGAACGTGCCGCAGATTCCTAGGATATGAACGTGCATGAGAACCCTGGAATGGATCAGCCGACCTTTTCAGGAGAACCGAAGATCAACATCGAAACCAGCCCGGCGAAGAAAATTTCGCCAATCACCAGCAGGAGCGCCCCAAGCCACGGACACTCGAAGGCGAGGCGCACGATGCGCACCTGGACGATCAGCACCCAGATCCCCAACGTCAGCGCGAGCATGAGCAGCGCAGCCGACGGAGGCGAGGCGGGGTTCGGCTTTTCGATATGGGGCAGCAGCGCCGTGTACAGCGGGGCCGCCGCCGGCAGGAACACGGCGTTCACCGCGAGCAACGCGGCCGTGGTCTGCAGGAAGCGCTCGCGCTTGCCCGCCACCATCAGGGCGCCCTGGTACCACGCGAGCAGCACCAGGCATGCCACCACGGACTGGGCCAGGGCCAGTCCGAACGAGATCGAATCGTCCCTGCCCAGCAGCTGAGACAAGGCGATGTTGAGCGCCACGACGAAGGCGAGCAGCACCTGCGAAGCCGGTACCGACTCCGGTCCGCGCCGCAGCAGGATGATGTCGACGACGACGCCGAGCAATGCGCGGAGATTCGCAAGCATAATGCCGGCCGGATTGTACACGGCACATCCACGAGAAACGGAGCACGTAAACCTTGATGATCGAAACTGCCGAAGCGCTGACGGCGTTTGCCACCGGCATCACGGCCGCACCCGCGCTGGCGCTCGACACGGAGTTCATGCGCGAGAAGACCTACCGCGCCGACCTTTGCCTGGTGCAGCTTGCCCATGAAGGCTCGGCCGTCTGCGTCGATCCGCTCGCCGTGCCGGATCTGGCTGCACTCGCGCCGGCGCTCACTTCTCCGAACTGCATGAAGGTGATGCACGCCGCGCGCCAGGATCTCGAAGTGCTGCTGCCCGCCGTCGGGCTGGTACGCCCCGTGTTCGACACGCAGATCGCGGCCGGCCTCGCGGGATTTCCAGCCCAGATCGGCTACGCCGAGCTGGCGCGGCGCCTGCTCAATGTCGAGCTCGACAAGGCGCACACGCGCACCGACTGGTCGCGCCGGCCCCTGTCCGCCGAGCAGCAGGAATACGCGCTCGACGACGTGCGTCACCTGCTGGCGCTGCGTGCCAGCTTGTTGGAAACGCTGGAATCCCGTGGCCGCATTGCGTGGCTCGAAGAGGAACTGGCGGGCCTCGCCAATGCCGACGCGCTGCGCGTCGCGCCCGAGGATGCCTGGAAAAAGGTCAAGGGCCTGCCGTCGCTGGACGACGCGCGCCAGCGGCTCGCGCAGAACGTCGCCGCCTGGCGCGAGCGCCGCGCCGATGAACGCAACCGCCCGCGCGGCTGGATCCTCGACGACGTGAGCCTGCGAGAGATCGTGGTGCGACTGCCGCGCTCGCGCGAAGCGCTGGCGGCATTGCCGGAAATGCAGGAGTCGGTGGTCCGCAAGTGCGGCGACGAACTGCTCGCGCTGGTGACCGATGCGAACATCACCGACCCGCCGCCGCCGCTGCCGCGACGTGAACGTCCCGATCCCGCCATGCTCGCCACCGTCAAACGACTCGGCGAAATCACGGCCGCGGCGGCCACGGAACTGGGCGTCAGCCAGGAAGTCCTGGCCACGCGGCGCGAACTCGAGAAACTGGCCGCCGGCCGCGAGGACGTGAGCCTGCTGCGCGGCTGGCGAAAAGCGGTGATCGGCGAAAAGTTGTTAGCCGCGCTTTGACTTGCGCCGCACGCGGCGCGTCTTGCGGGCCACCTTGCGCACCGCGGGGCGGGCCTTGCGGGTGGCGCGACGCTTCGCCGCGGCGGGACGCGCGGCCTTGCGGGCCGGCTTGGCGGCCTTGCGCCGGACCACCTTGCGCGCGACGGCCTTCTTTTTGGCAGGCGCCTTGCGGCGCTTGGGAGCGGGCTTGCGGACCGCCTTCGCGCGGGCCGGCCTGGCCGCCGCCGGTTTGGCGGAGACCGGGGCCTCATCCTTCAGTGCGGCCAGCACGCGCTGGGTGATCTGCTCGAGGGAGCCTTCGGCGCTGACCGTGCGCAGCAACCCGGCGTCCGAGTAGTAAGACAGCACCGGCCGCGTGTTCTGCTCGTAGACGCGCAGGCGTTCCGTGACCGTGGCTTCCTCGTCGTCCTTGCGCTGGAACAGCTGGTGCTCGCTGCTGCCCGCCACGCAATCGGTAGCCGGAGAAGCGGGTGGCGCGCTGTAGATGTTGAACACCTTGTTGCACAGCGAGCAGGTGCGGCGGCCGGAGATGCGGCGCACCAGTTCTTCCACGCCGACGTCGAACAGCACCACCGAATCGATCGGCGTACCGAGCTCGCGCATCAGCGTGGACAGGCCCTCGGCCTGCGGCTGGGTGCGCGGGAATCCGTCGAGGATGAAACCCTGACGGGCATCCGGTTGCGCAACGCGGTCGCGGATGATGTCGAGCATGGTGGCGTCGTCGACCAGCAGGCCCTTGGCCATGATGGCGTCCGCGCGTTTCCCGAGCTCCGTGCCATCCTTGCGATGCTTGCGCAGGATGTCTCCGGTCGAGATCTGCGGGATTCCGAACTGGCTTACGAGACGCTGGGCCTGTGTGCCCTTGCCCGATCCGGGCGCGCCCATGAGAACGATGCGCATGCTAGATTTCTGACCTGTGACCTGCCCCCTCGAAGGGGCGTCACAGTACCCAAACCACTTCCCCCGCGCAAACGCGCGGGCGAGACATTCCACGAGACAAACGGAAAAACCATGAAACGTCCCTCCGCCAAGAAACAGAAGCCCATGAACGCGTTTTATGCTCAATCGGGCGGCGTTTCGGCGGTCATCAACGCCTCCGCCGCCGGCGTCATCGAAGCGGCGATGAAGTCGAAGAAGATCGGCAAGGTGTATGCCGGGCGTCACGGCATCGTCGGCGCGCTCACCGAAGACCTCATCGACTGCAGCAAGGAATCCCTGGCCACCATCAAGGGCCTGCGGCACACGCCGGCCGGCGCCTTCGGCTCCGCCCGCTACAAGCTCAAGAGCCTGGAGCAGGACCGCGCCAAGTACGAGCGCCTCATCGAGGTCTTCAAGGCGCACGACATCGGCTACTTCTTCTACAACGGCGGCAACGACTCCATGGACACGGCTAACAAGGTGTCCCAGATCGGTGACCAGCTCGGGCATCGCGTGATCTGCGTGGGCGTGCCGAAGACCGTGGACAACGACCTGCCGCACACCGACTGCACGCCGGGCTTCGGCTCGGTGGCCAAGTACATCGCGCTGTCGACCCAGGAGGCCGCGCTCGACGTGGCCTCGATGGCCAAGACCTCCACCAAGGTGTTCGTCATGGAGGTCATGGGACGCCATGCCGGCTGGATCGTCGCGGCCGCGGGCCTCGCGGGCAAAGGTCCCGACCAGGCGCCGCACATCATCCTGTTTCCCGAGGTCGCCTTCGACAAGGAGAAATTCCTCGCCAAGGTGAAGGACACCGTGTCGCGGGTCGGCTATTGCGTGGTCGTGGTGTCCGAGGGCGTGCACGACGCCGACGGCAAGTTCCTGGCCGATGCCGGCACCAAGGACGCCTTCGGCCACACGCAGCTCGGTGGTGTCGCCCCGGTGGTCGCGAACCTGGTCCGCGAGGCGCATGGCTACAAGTACCACTGGGCCGTGCCTGACTATCTACAGCGCGCCAGTCGCCACGTGGCGTCGAAGGTGGACGTGGCCCAGGCCTATGCCATGGGCAAGGCCGCGGTGGAGCTCGCGGTGAGTGGCAAGGACGCGGTCATGCCCACCATCATCCGCAAGAAGTCCAAGCCCTATAAATGGGTGGTCGGCAGCGTGCCGCTCAACGACGTGGCCAACGTGGAAAAGAAACTGCCGCGTGATTACATCACCGAGGACGGCTTCGGCATCACCGAAAAGTGCCGCGCCTACCTGCAGCCGCTCATCGAGGGCGAGGACTACCCGCCTTACAAGAACGGCCTGCCGGATTACGTGAAGATCAAGGGCGTGGCGGTCAAGAAGAAGCTCAATACAGAGTTCAAACCCTGATCCGTCCTTGACTTATTAACTGTCGCAAATTGGCGAAACTCGCCAACGGGACGGAGCGCGTCTAAAAGACCGCTCCGTTTTTCTTTCTCGTCCACCTCATGTTCATACGTGTGCTTGCCATCTGGGTTGCCTGCGGCTTCTGGCTGTATTCGATCCACAATTCCGATCCGGCCGGCGTGCCGGTGTTGCAGGCCCAGGTTCTCTCGGCGGAAGAAAAACAGGTTCTCCAGGCGCACCTTCGCTGTGTCGCGCCCGTGATCGAAGGCCGCAGCCTGCGCGCGCTCAACAGCACCGACTACGCCACGCCCCGCGACTACGTGATGGCTCCGGCGCGTGCCGATGGCCAGGTGGTCGGATCCTGCGGCGCCATCGTGCTGGCCGCTGCCTCGCGCTAGGCAACCACGAGTCGGCCCGGAGACCACATCTCCGACTTCAAGCGAGCTACGGGTAGACCCACGGCGCTGTCCCACGTTGTCATGCCACGAATCGGGTTGGCCGAGTCCGGACACGTTGTTATAGTTCGCGCCCTTTCCGGGACGGCCGCCTCGGGTGGACGTCTCAATCAAATAACTAAATAGCTGATTTCCGACAGGAGTTCCGCATGACTGCCACGACGTGGCTGTGGCTGGCGATTGGCGCCGGCGTTGTAGCCGTTCTGTACGGCGTGTTCTCGATGATGTCCATTCTCAAGCTGCCGGCAGGCAACCAGCGGATGCAGGACATCGCAGCAGCCATCCAGGCGGGCGCCAAGGCGTACCTGAATCGCCAGTACACCACCATCTCCGTCGTCGGCGTGGTGTTGTTCGTCGTCATGGGCTTCGCGCTCAACTGGGCCACGGCGGGTGGCTTCGCGGTCGGCGCGGTGCTTTCGGGTCTCGCGGGCTACATCGGCATGAACATCTCGGTGCGCGCCAACGTGCGTACCGCGGAAGCCGCCAACCACGGCCTGAACGCCGCGCTGCAGGTGGCCTTCAAGGGTGGAGCCATCACCGGAATGCTGGTCGTGGGACTGGGCCTGCTCGGTGTGGCCGGTTACTACGCGGTGCTCGCACCGCGCATCGGCAGCGAAAACGCGCTGCACGCGCTGGTCGGCCTGGCCTTCGGCGGCTCGCTCATCTCGATCTTCGCGCGACTGGGCGGCGGCATCTTCACCAAGGGCGCCGACGTCGGCGCGGACCTGGTGGGCAAGGTCGAAGCCGGCATCCCCGAAGACGATCCGCGCAACCCGGCGGTCATCGCCGACAACGTGGGTGACAACGTCGGTGACTGCGCCGGCATGGCGGCCGACCTGTTCGAAACCTACGCGGTGACGCTGGTCGCCACGATGTTGCTGGGTGGTCTCATGATGGCCGGCATGGGCGAGAACGCGGTGCTCTACCCGCTGGCGCTCGGCGCGGCTTCCATCATCTCGTCCATCGTCGGCACCTTCTTCGTGAAGACCTCCGAAGGCGGCAAGATCATGAACGCGCTCTACAAGGGCGTGATCGTGTCGGGCCTGATCTCGGCGATCGCCTTCTGGTTCATCACCGAGAAACTGGTGCTGAACACGGAAGCGGAACCTGCCCTCTCGCGCCACCTGTTCTATTGCACGCTCATCGGCCTCGCGCTCACCGCCGCCATGATCGTGATCACCGAGTACTACACCGCCACCGAGTACAGCCCGGTGCAGAAGACGGCGGCCGCGTCGCAGACCGGCCACGCCACCAACATCATCGCGGGCCTGGGCGTGTCGATGAAGTCGACCGCGCTGCCGGTCATCGCGATCTGCCTGGCGATCTGGGGTGCGTTCGAACTCGGCGGCCTGTACGGCATCGCCATTGCCGCGACCGCGATGCTGTCGCTGACCGGCATGGTGGTGGCGCTCGACGCCTACGGCCCGATCACCGACAACGCCGGCGGCATCGCCGAGATGTCGGGATTGCCGAAGAAGATCCGCGACATCACCGATCCGCTCGACGCCGTGGGCAACACGACCAAGGCCGTGACCAAGGGTTACGCCATCGGCTCGGCCGGACTTGCCGCGCTGGTGCTGTTCGCCGACTACACCCACAACCTCGAAACCCACTTGTTGGCCACCGGCCGCGAGATGGTGACGTTCTCGCTGTCGGATCCGGCGGTGATCATCGGCCTGTTCATCGGCGGCCTCGTGCCCTATCTGTTCGGCGCCATGGCCATGGAAGCCGTGGGTCGCGCCGCGGGTTCGGTGGTCACGGAAGTGCGCCGCCAGTTCCGCGAGATCAAGGGCATCATGGAAGGCACGGCGAAGCCGGAATACGGCACCGCGGTGGACCTGCTCACCAAGGCGGCGATCAAGGAAATGATCATCCCCTCGCTGCTGCCCATCCTGATCCCGGTGGTCATCGCCTTCGGCCTGAACTGGCTCATGGGTCCGGGCGCCGGCATCCTCGCGCTGGGCGGCCTGCTCATCGGCACCATCGTCACCGGCCTCTTCGTGGCCATTTCCATGTGCACCGGTGGTGGCGCCTGGGACAACGCCAAGAAGTACATCGAAGAAGGCCACTTCGGCGGCAAGGGCTCCGATGCTCACAAGGCCTCGGTGACCGGCGACACCGTGGGCGATCCTTACAAGGACACCGCGGGCCCGGCCATCAACCCGCTGATCAAGATCATCAACATCGTCGCGCTGTTGCTGGTCCCGCTGCTTTAATAGGGACATTCCTGATTTGCTAGCAAAAGGGGACGCACCTCACCAGTGCGTCCCTTTCTGGTTTCTGGAGCCTGGAAATATCGTCCCCATGAAGCCGGTCTGAATACTGCAATCGAGGAGCATCGAAATGACGACGGATAAGTTTGCAGTCGAGAAGTCCGATACCGAATGGCGCTCGCTGTTGTCAGCCGACCAGTTCCGCGTGCTGCGCGAACATGGCACCGAACGCGCCGGCACCAGCCCGCTCAACTACGAAAAACGCACCGGCAACTATTCCTGCGCGGCCTGTGGCCAGGCACTGTTCGAATCCAGCACCAAGTACGAAAGCGGTTCGGGATGGCCGAGCTTTTTCCGGCCGCTGCCGGGAGCCGTGGCCACGACCACCGACTCTTCACACGGCATGACGCGCGTGGAGG